>Ga0187893_10000792_pt1 | contig 80278 bp, 59 predicted proteins | sample MA1701074metaG_FD_139574 | JGI IMG/M metagenome (GOLD analysis project Ga0187893, IMG submission 139574) | White microbial mat communities from a basaltic lava cave in the Kipuka Kanohina Cave System on the Island of Hawaii, USA - MA170107-4 metaG ... | reverse complement strand
CTCGTCCCGGGACCCTCGTCGCCGCGTGTCGCGGCGACGAGGCAACACGAGGGCGTTGCCCTCGTGGAGGTAGCTCACTAAATGCTACAGGTCGGTGTCTCACAATCGTTGACACATTCCGCCAACCCGGCTCGCTTCGCGGAGATGGGCCGACGACGGAGGGAGTTGGCCGAGCAGGACTACGAGCGCAAGATGCAGGCCTGCTTCCGCGAGATGTACCGCGTCCTCACCGACGACGGGGTGCTTACGGTCATGTTCACGCACAAGAAGGTTGAGGCATGGGACACACTCGGCATGGCCCTTATCGAAGCAGGGTTCGTTGTCCATGCTTCTTGGCCAGTGCACACTGAGTTCGAGCACTCGCTCCACCAGGCCAAGAAGAACGCCGCCGCGAGCACGATCTTGCTGACTTGTCGCAAGCGCACGAAGAAGAGCGACCCCGTCTGGTGGGAGGACATCAAGGGCAAGGTCCGCGAGACCGCGCGCGAGAAGGCGGAGGAGTACGAAAAGCAGGGGATCCGCGGCGTCGACCTCTACATCGCCACGTTCGGTCCGGTCCTGGCAGTCATCTCGGAGCGCTGGCCGGTCCAGACCAGCGACGCGGACGAGCGCACGGGGCAACCGAGGACTCTCCGGCCCGAGGCGGCTCTCAAGATCGCCCGAGAGGAGGTGATCGGCCTGCGCAAGCGCGGCCTTCTGCTGGGCCGCGACGTGGAGTTCGACCCGGTCTCGGACTGGTATCTGATGGCGTGGGACGCATTCAAAGCGGAGGAGTTCCCCGGCGACGAGGCGCGCAAGCTGGCGATCGCCATGGGCCTCGGTCTCGAAGAGACGCTGATCAAAGCCAAGAAGGTAGTCACGAAGAAGTCGCAGAACGTCGTCCTCCAAAAGCCGAAGGCGCGCAAGAAGCGCGGCTGCGTAGACGAGGAGGCGGAGACATTCGAGTGCCTGGTTGACGCCGCCCACACTGCCCTGTTCGTGTTCGAGGAGGACGGCGCACAGGCCGCGCGTCAGTGGCTGAGCCGGCGCGGGCTGGACACGGACGCTCGCCTGAAGAGCTACTTGCAGGCGATGGTCAACGCGCTCCCGCCCCAGTGGAAGGCGGGGAAGTACGTCCGTCCGGAGATGACGCTCCTCGATCGGATGAACGACGCTCTGGCGCTCGGCCTCGCCTTCCCCGCGGAAGAGGAAGTCGCACCGCAGCACATCCAAGGCGAGCTCTTCGACAACGAGCCGGAGCCGGTCGACGACGAGGAATGAGATGGCCGGGCTGCGCGACCGCGAGTGGAGGATCTACTACCCGGATACGCGTGAGCGGCTCTCGGACTTCTACATCCCCGCGCTCTCGGTCGCGAAGTCGTACGACCGCAGCGCCGGCTACTTCACGAGCCGATCCCTCGCGATCGCCGCCGCCGGCGTGAGCCGCCTTCTCCGTAACGAGGGCACGATGCGGCTGCTCGTCGGAGCACAGCTCACCGAGGAGGACGTCAAGGCGGTCGAGGAGGGGTACGACCTTCGGGAGCGGATCGCCGCGGGGCTCGTGGCGCAGCTCCGGGACCCCGCCGACCTCGTCGAGCGGGACCGACTCGCCGCGCTCGCGTGGATGGTCGCCCGCAACCGGCTTGAGGTCCGGGTCGTCCTCGAGGCCGACGAGCGGGGCCTGCCGATCCCCTACCGGGACGGCGCCCCGTACTACCACAGCAAGCTCGGCGTGATCGCCGACGCCGCCGGCGACCGCATCGCGTTCTCCGGCAGCGTCAACGAATCGGTGTCCGCGTGGGACCGCAACTGTGAGGACCTGCTCGTTCATACGTCCTGGGACCAGCCCGCATACGTGAACCTCATCGCGCGCACTTTCGAGGAGCGCTGGGAGGGAACGGCAGCGGGTTGGGTCTCGGTCAATCTGCCCGAGGCAGCCCGCGAGCGGCTGCTTCGGTTCTCTCCGGAAGCGCCTCCCGGCCACGACCCTCTGGAACGGGAGGAGGCCCCCGCACCCCCCGAACGCAGCGACCAGGCCGAGCGCATCCTGTTCCAGTTCGTGCGCGACGTTCCGCGCTTGGCCCACGCGCGGCAGCTTGCCGCGCAGACGAGTGCGATCCGGCCGTGGCCCCACCAGCTCCGGGTGGCCCAGACCGTCACCGAGCGCTACCCCGAGGGCTTCCTGCTCTGCGACGAGGTGGGTCTTGGCAAGACGATCGAGGCGGGGCTCATCCTCCGCCAGCTCTTCCTCGACGGCCGTGTTCGCCGCGCGATGATCCTCACTCCTGCCAGCGTCCTGAAGCAGTTCCAGGAGGAGCTCTACGAGAAGTTCGTGCTCGACGTTCCCCGCTACGAGGGAGGCGTCTTCAAGTACCGCGATGACCGTGAGGAGCCGCCCGGGACCGAGAACCCGTGGAACGCACACCCGCTGTTCCTCGCGTCCAGCCAGCTCGCGAAGCGCCGGGACCGTCGCCCCGAGCTGCTCGCCGCCGAGCCCTTCGACCTCGTGCTCGTCGACGAGGCCCATCACGCACGCCGCCGGGAGTTCCAGGACCTCGACTCGTTCCGCCCCAACAACCTGCTCGGGCTTCTCCGAGAGCTGCGGGACAAGGGACGGGCGAAGTGCCTGATCCTCATGACGGCGACCCCCCTCCAGGTCCATCCCATCGAGGTCTACGACCTGCTCCACGTGCTCGGTCTCGGCGGGCGCTGGGGCGCCCACCCCTCGAACTTCCTCGGGTTCTTCCGCGAGCTTCGCAAGGACGGCGAAGACGAGATCGACTGGCGTTTCGTGGTGTCCATGGTCCGCGACGCGCAGGAAATGGGCATCGAGCTGGACGGCGCCTTCGAGGCGCTCGCTCAGGAGCGGCTCGGCCCCGTCGAGTGGCGGCAGGCCCGGGGCCTGCTCGAAGGCAGCGATCCGGGAGCCACCATCGCGCGGCTGACCTCTGTCGGGAAGGGGATCGTGCGCGAGATGGTGCGCCGCATGACGCCGCTTCGCGTTCGCATCCAGCGCAACACACGCGAGCTCCTGCGTCGCTACAAGGAGAAGGGGCTCCTCAAGGGCAACATCTGCCGGCGTCAGGCGGATTCCATCTGGATCCCCTTCACTCGGGAGGAGGAGCAGCTCTACGACGAGGTCGAGACCTACATCACCGACTTCTACAAGAAGTACGAGGCGCAGCGGAGGGGGCTCGGCTTCGTGATGACGGTGTACCGCCGTCGCCTGACGAGCAGCTTCCATGCCCTTGAGCAGAGCCTGGTGCGGAGGCTGGAGTTCCTGACCGGGGCCCGCAAGGACGCCGGCCTGACCGACGACGACCTCGAGGAGGAGGAGTTGGCGGAGGACGTCTCGGACACGCTCTTCGAGGAGCGCGACACGCTGCACGGCGACGAAATCGCGTTCGTGCGCAAGTTCCTCCGGGATCTCCGGGCCCTACCGCAGGACTCGAAGTTCACCCGGCTCCATCGCGACCTCGACGAAGTCTTCCGACACCGCGAGACGGTGGTCGTATTCACGCAGTACACGGACACGATGGACTACCTGCGCGACCGCCTGCGCGAGGTCTACGGCCGGCAGATCGCCTGCTACAGCGGCCGGGGCGGGGAGGTGTGGGACGGCACCGCGTGGCGGCTTGTCCCCAAGGAGGACTTGAAGGCGATGTTCCGCAGGCAGGAGGTCAGAATCCTCCTCGGGACGGAGGCGATGAGCGAGGGCCTGAACCTACAGACCTGCGGCGTGCTATTCAACTTCGACATGCCGTGGAACCCGATGCGCGTCGAACAGCGGATCGGGCGCATCGACCGCATCGGCCAACGCCACGACGTCGTGTGGATCCGCAATTACTTCTACGAGAAGAGCGTAGAGGCCGAGGTCTACCGCAGGCTCGAGGATCGCATCGACTGGTTCGAGACGGTCGTCGGTGCTCTCCAGCCGATCCTCACGAGCGTGGCAAAGGCGCTCCGCCGCCTGTCAATGACCGATCCGAAGGCGCGCCCGGCGACGGTGGAGCAGGAGGTCAAGTCCCTTGAGCAGCAGATCGAGGAGCGCGAGGTAACCGGCCTGGACCTGGACAAGTTCGTCGATGCCGAAGCCGAAACGGTGGAAGCCCATCCTCAGCCCGTGAGCCCGGAGCGCTTGCAGAAGCTGCTCCTCGACGCGCCCGCGATCCGAGACCGGCTCCGGGCGCACCCGGAGATCGAGCGCGCGTTCCTCATGCGAACCGACGGCACGGAAGCGGCCGTCACCTTCGACGCTACGGTCTTCGACTCGCATCCAGACACCCTCCGCCTGCTCACCTTCGGGGAGCCGCTGCTGGCCGCACTCTTCGAGCGTGTGCCGGCGCCGTCTCCGGCGGAAGGGGGCGGCCGGGTCCTCCGCTGCGAGGCGGAAGACAGCGGCCTCGTGGCCTACTACGGAGCCGGGAAGGAGGAACCGGTTCTGATCAAGACCTTGGAGGGTCTGGGGCAGGCGCTGGCGGACAAGGCGCGGCTGGGCACGGGGAGTGCCGAGAGCGCGGCGCAGGATCTCGAAGAGCGCGTGCGCACCCTCCGGCAGCGCGAGACCGACGTGCGCAGCCAGCTCGCCGCCGGCGAGTACCTTGCTCGCAAGGAGGAAGCGCGGGTCCTTCTTCGCAGAGCGGCCTGCGTGGAGACGGCCCTCCGCCGCTATCGGTCAGGTCAGCTCTTCGAGACCACGAACCAGCCGTCCTTCGATGCCGTGGCGGCCGGGCAGCCCAACGTCCGCGACTTCGCGAGGCGACTCGGCCATCCCTTCGCGCCGCTTCTCGTCGCCCTCGAACGCGAGGACATAGTCGTCACGCCGACGGACTCCTTCCTCGCGACCGTGCGAGGCGACTCGGAACCGACGCTCGTCGCGCGGGAGCGTCGACTCCGCGAGCAGGCGACCGAACTCCTCGGACGGCTCCTCGAGGCAAAAAACCGGGCTGCACCGCCGCGAAACAGCGTCGCGATCCACGTGGGGTCGATCGCGTACGGTTGAGCAGCCCTCGAGCAGAGCGAGCGGCACAGCCATAGTCGCCGCCTACTTCAGGACGAGGTGCGCCGTGATCAGGTCGTCGCTCACCTCGACGCGGCAGATGCGCGAGTCCGGCCGAGCCGGAGTGCCAATGCCTACCCCTCGTGATCGTAGGCGGTGTTCCCGAATCAGCCGGCGGATCGACCCGCGACAAGGTCCGGGGACGTTGGGGACTCGCGGCATGACGGGACGACCCGAGCGTGATGCCGTGGTGCAACGCACTGCCGTCGCTCGAATGGACGCCTGCCACGCGCGGACGCGAGGCAACGGGGCCGTGGGCGGTGAGGGACTCGAACCCCCGACCTCCTGCGTGTAAGGCAGGCGCTCTAACCGGCTGAGCTAACCGCCCTTGGGCGCGGGCTACTTCTTGCGCGTGTAGAGCATCTGCATCGCCATGCGCTCGGGGCCGTCGGCGTTGGAGTACATCGTCATCGTCGCCTTGTCGGGGCCGTCGTGGGAGACGACGGTCCTCACCTGCGCGATCTTGCCGGTCATCATGTCGGGGTCGTCGCCGGTCATCGTGCAGACGCCCTCCTTCACCTGGCCGCGGGAGATGCTCAGGACGGGGTTGCTGCAGTCCATCCAGATGTGGACCCACTCCTTGCGGAAGGTGTCGTAGCCCTGCAAGAGCCACCCCTCGAAGGGGTCGGGGCCGAACTGCGCCTTGAAGATCTCGCGCATGTAGCGGCCGTTGAGCACCATCTCGCGCTTGGCGGTGGCGGCGAACTCCATCGGCTCCGCGCCGGGGGTCATCCACATCTTGCCCGCGACGTCCCAGTCGCCGGCGCTCTTCGCGAGCTCCTCGTGCTCGGGGCCGAGCACCGTCCACGCGGGCATCTCCCCCCCGCCCCCCTCCATTTCGTCCTCGGCGGAGACCCGCCCGAGCAGAAAGAGGCCCACTCCGAGTGCACATGCGGTCAACGCGGTCTTCAGATTCATGGTCGTGATCCCTCCTGGTTCGGCGGACGATTGTATCGCAGGGGCGATCTCTTGGGGGCGCGGGGGGCGAAACTGGGCGACATGCGCATCACGGTCATCGGCACCGGCTACGTCGGCCTCGTCACCGGCGCCTGCCTCTCGGCCACCGGCAACCACGTCACCTGCGTGGACAGCGACGCGGGGAAGATCGACGGGCTCCTGCGCGGCAAGATCCCGATCCACGAGCCGGGGCTCGGCGCCATCGTCCGCGACAACTCGAGCGCCGGGCGCCTGCGCTTCTCGACCGACACCGGGGCGGCGGTGCGGGGGGCCGGCGTCGTCTTCATCGCCGTCGGCACGCCGCCGCTGCCGGACGGCGGGGCGGACCTTTCGGCGGTCGAGGCGGTGGCGAGGGCGATCGGCCGCGCGATGGACGGCTACCGCGTGGTCGTCGACAAGTCGACCGTGCCCGTCGGGACCGCCCGGCGGGTGCGCGGGCTGATCGCGGAGGAGACGCGACACCCCTTCGCCGTCGTCAGCAACCCGGAGTTCCTGAAGGAGGGGGCCGCGGTCGAGGACTTCATGAAGCCCGACCGCGTCGTCGTCGGCACCGACGACGAGCGCGCCATCGAGACGATGCGCGTGCTCTATGCGCCCTACATGCGCCGCGGCGACCGGCTGCTCGTGATGGACGCGGAGAGCGCGGAGATGACGAAGTACGCGAGCAACGCGATGCTCGCGACGCGCATCTCCTTCATGAACGAGATCGCGGCGCTCTGCGAACTCGTCGGCGCGAACGTGGACCAGGTGCGCCGCGGCATGGCGGCCGACACGCGCATCGGCGGCCACTTCCTCTTCCCCGGCGTCGGCTTCGGCGGCTCCTGCTTCCCGAAGGACCTGCTCGCGCTGCGCCACACCGGCGGCGCGCGCGGGCTGCCGATGCGCATCCTCGAGGCCGTCACGTCGGTGAACCGCGACCAGAAGGGGCTCCTCGTCCGCAAGGTCAAGGCGCGCTTCGGAAGCGACCTCTCGGGCAAGGCGTTCGCGATCTGGGGCCTATCCTTCAAGCCCGGCACCGACGACATGCGGGAGGCGCCGTCGATCGACATCGTCGAGGGTCTGCTCGCGGCGGGCGCGACGGTGCGCGGCAGCGATCCGGCGGCGCTCGCGACCGCGCGCGAGATCTTCGGCGACCGCGCACGGCTCAACGCCGACCCCTACGCGATCCTCGAGAAGGCCGACGCGCTGCTGCTCGCGACCGAGTGGAACGCCTACCGGAGCCCCGACTTCGAAATCGTCGCCCAGCGCCTGCGGACCAAGGTGCTCTTCGACGGGCGCAACATCTGGGACCGCGCCTTCGTCGAGCGCCACGGCCTCGAGTATCACGGGATCGGCGTGTAGCGGTCCCTCTCGTGGAACGTCGCAAGGAGGGTCGCCGCGTCGTCGATGGCCGGGGGGACCTCGCGATCGGCCTCGGCCCCCTCCTTCGCGAGGTAGTAGTCGGACGCCTCCCTCAGCGCGCCGGCCGACACCGGCAGCAGCAGATCGACGCCGAGCAGGCGGCCTTGCGCGTCCACGTCGAAGAGGACCCCCTCCGAGTGCTCGAGCGTCGCGGAGACCGATCCGAACCGGACCCGCACATAGGCGGCCCGCGCGCCGCGGTCCACGGTGACCTCGAGCGGGACCTTGGGCCCGGAGATCTGGATGAGGATTTCCGGCGCGTTCACGCGCACACTCTACCGCCCGGGCCGCCGGCCGCTCATCCGCGCCGGAGGTAGGCGGTCGTCGCCCTCACCTCGCTTGCGGAAAGCCGTTCGCAGATCACGACGCAGGTGTCCCGCGACCAGCGCCGCACCGCCTTGACGCGCCCCTCGCGGGCCGGCTCGGTGCTGTCGGGGTTGCGGAGGGTCTCCCGCAACAGGTCGAAGCCGATCGCGCGCTGGGTCATGCGGGCGACGAGGTGCCGCGTGAGGCGGATCTTGAGGCGCGCCATGCTACTTGCGCGCTCCCTCTGCACCTGCGTCCTCGATGGGGCGTTCCGCCCCGGCCAGCCGCTGCGGCGCCTTCATCGCGCCGAGTTGGCGGCTCAGGAACTTGCCTTGCTTGTCGTCGCGCGCGGCGCGCTTGCCGAAGGCGTCGGTGCAGGCGCGCAGCCACTTCCGCGCCTCGCGGGCGTCGCCCTCCTCGATCGCCAGCAGCGCGAGTTCGTCGTAGGCCTCGATCGCGATCTTCTCCTCGTCGCGGCAGCGCTCGACGACGTGGAGCCAGCAGGCGACCGCGTCCCGGGTGCGGCCGGTGCGGCAGAGCAGGCGCCCCCGTTCCAGCGACGCCTCGGCGCGCACGTTCGCGACGTCGCCATACTCGTCGATCGCCCGGGCGAGGCGGCGCTCGGCGCCGTGCAGATCCCCGGCCCGCACCAGCAGCGCGGCCCCGTCGCAGAGCGCGCGCGCCTTGTCCTTCCTCCGCGCGCGGCCCGCGACGATCGCGTCGTGCTCCTTCAGCGCGTCGAGGGGGCGGTCCACCCCCTTCAGCAGCGTCGCGCGGTGCCGGCGCACCCGCGGCGCGAACTTCTGGTCCTTGCCGTGGGCGGCCAGCAGCGCGTCGTAGGAACGCAGCGCCTCCTCGACCGCCTTCTCGCGCGCCTCCGGCGCCGCGACGCGGGCGAGCGCCGCGAGCTTGTCGGCCTCCTCCAATTCCCGCTCCGCCGGCGTCGCCGGTCCCCCCGCGCCCCCCCCGACAAGCCAACAAAGCAACAGTTGCAATGCTTTCATGCCTCGGCCCCCTCCCGGAGGATCTTGCGCGCGCGGTAGAGGCGCGCCTTGACGCCGTTGACCGTCGTCGAGAGCCGCAGCGCGACGTCCCGGATCGGGAAGCCGCGCAGGTAGTGCAGCCGCACCGCCTGCCGCAGCCGCAGCGGGAGCCGGCGCACGGCGCGGCGGAGGCTCTCGGCGCGGTCGGCCTGCTCCCCCTCCCCGACGCAGGGCGCTGGGGGGGCGATCGGCTCGGAGGTGAGCGGCAGGTGCGCGCGACTGCGCCGCGCCGCGTCGCTGAGCCGCCGCTGGCCGATCCGGAAGACCCACGCGCGCAGGCTGTCGCGCTCCTTCAGCGCCCCCCACCGCTGCAGCGCGAGCAGCGCCGCCTCCTGCGCGACGTCCTCCGCGAGGTGCGGGTCATGGCTGCGCCGCAGGCACCAGCGTCGGAGATCCTCGATGGAGGCGACCAGCGTTTCCGCGGGGTCGTCGGGGAGGGCGACGGGTAGCATCCCCCATATCTCGCAAGGTGGGGGCTGCGGTGACGCGCGGCGGAGGGCGAGTGCAGCGTAACCCGTTGGGCGACGGCACTTTAGGATAGATCATGCACGCAACCCTCCCTGGATGCGCGCCAAGGCGGGTGGCGCAATTCCGCACGATCGCGACGGGCTATTGCGGGTAGACGATGAGCCGGTCGTGGATCAGGATCGCGATGTCGTTCTTGCCGTCGCCGTCGAGATCGTCGATCAGGATCTCGTCGGCGCCGCCGTCGCGCCGGTTGTCGTCGTGCATCTTCTTCTCGTAGGCGCGCCAGAAGAGCTCCTCGGCGAATCCCTTCGCGCCGGCGTACGAGAAGATCTGGATGCCGCGGTTGCCGCCGTCGAGCACGGCGAGGTCGGGCGCGCCGTCGCCGTTGAGGTCGCCGACGGCGAACTTGCCGAGGCGCGCGTCGCGCCGGCCGCTCTCGACGCTGTGCAGTTCGACGAGGTCGCGGCTCGCGCCGCCGCCGTGGAGGATGCCCATCCGGTTCTTGCCGAGGATGACGAGGTCGGGCCGGCCGTCGCCGTTCACGTCCTCGGCGCGCAGAGCCTGGAACTCGAACTCCCCCACCGCGATGTTGGCGCGGATCTCGAAGACGCCGCTCGCGTTGCGCGTCAGCAGCGAGATCGTGTCCTTCTCGCCGTCGTAGAGCGCAACGTCGGCCCGGCCGTCGCCGTCGAGGTCGAGGGTGACGGCGCCCTTCACCTGCGAGCGCGGCGAGCGGCCGTTGGCCTGGTCGCTCACCTCGAGCCCTCCGCCCGCCCCGAGGCGCAGCGCGCGCGCGAAGTTCTGCGACGCCACCAGCAGCTCCGCCTTTCCGTCCCCGTCGAGGTCGCCGGCGTGGACGTTGCCGCGCGCGATCTTGCTGACGAGGCCGCCGCGGTAGCTCTCCCCTTCCGCCGAGAGGTCGACGAAGGCGTCGCCGTCGCCGCGCAGCCAGACGCGCATCGGGCCGAAGCGGTCGAAGCAGAGCAGGTCGGTGCGGCCGTCCTGGTTCAGGTCCATGCCCATGATGTCGTCCGGGGCGGCCTTGAGGCCCTTCAGCTCCACCTCGAACGCCGGCGGGCCGGCGACGGCCCCGCCGCGGTGGACGAGGGCGAACTGCCGCTTGTCGCGCTCGACCGCCACGACGAGGTCCTTGCGGCCGTCGCCGTCCAGGTCGGCGGTGTCGATCGCCTTCGGCGAGCCGTTCAGCGGCAGCATCGTCGGGAAGGGAAGGCGGCCCTCCTTCTCGAGTCGGCTGATGCCGACGGCGCGGTCGCCTCCGCTCAGCACGATGACCTCGTCGCGGCCGTCGCCGTCGAGGTCGGCCACGCGGACCGCCTCCGCCTCGGCCAGCGTCGGGAAGAGGCGCCGCGACTGCAGCGCGCCGTCGGCCCCCTGGAAGTAGAGCGCGAGTTGCGCGGTGCCCGGCTCGGTCACGACGATGTCGCGCCTTCCGTCGCCGTCGAGATCGCCGAGGGCCATCGAGCGCACCTTCGCGCTGCCGGTCTCCTCGAAGGCGTGGATCTCGACGCTGCCCAGCGCGAGCGGGTCCTGCGCCGCCTCCTGCCGCGTGCGGAGCCGCATCGCGCGCAGCACGCCGGAGCTGCGCTGCACGACGACGAACTCGGCGCCCGGCGCCGGGTCGATGTCGTGCAGGTCGAGCACGCGCCACGGCGTCGTCTCGAACGCGAGCTCGGGCCCGAGCGTCCCGTCGACGCGCCCGAGGCGCACGCGCACCGACCGCGCCGACGACGACGCGAGCAGCACGAGATCCATCCGCCCGTCGCCGTCGACGTCGCGCGCGAGGAGCGAATGCACGCTCTTCTCGCCGTGCGCGAGCTTCACCGGCTCGCGCAGCGTCCCCTTCTCCGTCTGGTGCAGCACCGCGGTGTACCCCTTCGCGAGCAGCAGCAGGTCGGCGCGCCCGTCCCCGTCCATGTCGGCGATCGCGAGCCCCTTCGTGCTCGCCGCCCCGTCGTCGATCGGGAAGGTGCGGCTCGACGGAAAGCCCCCCTTGCCGTCGCCGAACGCGACGACGAGCTCCTCGGGCTTGCCGTAGTAGGCGACGTCGATCTTCCCGTCGCCGTTGAGGTCGCCCGCCGCGAGCGACCAGACCTGCTTCTCGGTCAGGACCTCCTCGCGCTGGTAGAAGCGGTCGTCGGCGAGGTCGTTCGGCAGCGTCTCGCCCCGCTTCGACTTCGGCGCCACCGGCGCGCGCCGGCGCAAGAGCACCTCGATCTTCGCGCGGTCGTTGTTGACGACGAGCAGGTCCCTGAGCCCGTCGCCGTCGACGTCGCAGGCGGTCAACTGCGAGATCTGGTTGTCGAGCTTGTAGATCTCGAAGCCGCGAAAGCCGAACGGGCTGGGCTCGGCGGCGGGAACCCCCTCGTCGCCCGGGGCCGCCGCGGCGAGAAGCAGCAGGAGGGCGCACGGGAGGGGGTTGGTCGTCATGCGACCCATGCTACTCGTCGAGTAGAATCGGTCCATCATGCGCGCGCTCGCCGCCCTGCTGCTCTTCGCAAGTCTCGCCTCCCCCGACCTCTTCCGGCTCGGCGAGGGGCGCGAGATCCGCGGCGCCGTCGTCAAGGAGACCGCGGAGGCCTACTTCGTCGACGTCGGCTACACGATCCTCTCGCTCCCGAAGAGGGAGGTGCTGACGCGCGTCGCCGAGAGCGCCCTCGCGGAGGGAACGGGGGGGGACGCCGGGGGGGGGACGCCGGACTCCGCAGGGGAGAAGGGCGACGCGCTCTTCAGCACGATCCGCCGCACCGAGCAGGGCGTCAAGGAGAACGTCGTGCGGACCGAGGGCGCCGTCGTGATGGTGACGACGCCGAGCGGGCTCGGCAGCGGCTTCCTGATCACGAAGGACGGCTACGTCGTCACGAACGACCACGTCGTGCAGGGCGAGACGAAGATCACCGTCGTCCTCTTCGAGAAGGGGAAGGAGGGCTCCATCGAGAAGCGCAAGATCGACAAGGTGAGGATCGTCGCGACCAACGCCTACGTCGATCTCGCGCTGCTGAAGCTGGAAGGGATCGACGACCTGCCGATCGCCTACCTCGGCGACTCCGGCGACTGCCGCGTCGGGCAGGCGGTCTACGCGATCGGAAACCCGCTCGGCCTCGAACGCTCCGTCTCCGAGGGGATCATCTCGACGAGGAACCGCCCCTTCGAGGGGCTCACCTACATCCAGACGACCACCGCCATCAACCCGGGCAACAGCGGCGGCCCGCTCTTCAACCTGCAGGGCGACGTCGTCGGCGTCACCAACATGGGCATCCTGATGAGCGAGGGCCTCAACTTCGCGATCCCCGTCGACACGGTGAAGCGCTTCCTGAAGGACCGCGACGCCTTCGCCTACGACAAGGACAACCCCAACACCGGCTACCGCTACCTGCCGCCCCCGCCGAAGCCCGGCGCGCCGGCGAAGCAGTAGCCCTCCCCCGCGCCCCCACCCACCCCCGAAAGGACCGGCCCATGCGCCTCGCGATCCCGATCCTCCTCCTGCTCGCGCTCGCAACGCGCGCGGAGGAGAAGGCCTCCTTCGACGAGATCCTCCCCGACGACGCGATCCTCTACGTGTCGGTGCGCAGCGTGCCCCGCACCCTCGAGCGCTACCGCGAAGGGGCGCTGCGCCCCTTCTGGGAGGATCCGGCGGTCGCGGGCTTCACCGCGCACCTGCGCGAGGGATGGAACGCGTCGATGGCGCGGATGAAGGAGAAGACGGGCGCCGCACTCGACGAGGCCCTCGACCTCGTCGCCGGCGAGGTGGCGTTCTGCGTCCCGGCGGGCGGGATCGGGCCCTCCGGGATGCGCTACGTGCTGCTCGCCGACATCGGCGCGAACGGGGAGCGCGTGGCGGAGATCCTCGCCGCCGCCGAGCGCGCGCTGCTCGACGGCGACCGGTATCGCCGCCTCGAAGAGGAGTTCCGGGGCGTAAAGCTCGTCTCCTACCAGAGCACAAAGCCGGAGGAGGAGGGGGAGGAGGGGTGCGGGGAGGAGGGGCCGGTGCCGCCGGAGCCCCTCGACGAGGATGGGGAGGGGGAGGAGCTCCGCGCGGGGGAGGCGATCCCGCTCGAAGAGCCGGAGACGCCGGGCGGCGGCGGCGAGCCGACCTGCTGGTGTTTGAGCGAGGGGATCTTCGCCGCCGCCACCGACCTCGAGACGCTGAAGGCGCACATGGCCGCGCGGGAGGCGGAGGGCGGCCCGCCGCGCCTCGCCGCCCACGGGCCCTACCGGCGCGTCGTGTCGAAGACCGGCGCGCGTCGCGACCTCGTGGCCTATTTCGGCCTTCCGTCCATGATGGGCGCGCTGCGGGCGCAGGGGGCGTTCGACGAGGAAGACGAGCGCATCTTCGCCGCGGTGGGGTTCGCCTCGATCGACGCGATCGGCGGGCAGATCGGCATCGAGCGCGACGGCTTTGGCGCCGACATCTTCGTCGGCGTGCCGGGGAAGAAGGTCGGCCTGCTGAAGATGTTCGACGCGCCGAACGAGGGGCTGCGGCCGCCGGCGATGGTCGATCCCGCGGTGGACAACGTCGGCTCGTGGCTGATCGACCTGCCGGGGCTCTGGGCGGAGTTCCGCCGCATCGCCAACACGATCAAGCCGGGCATGCTCGAGACGGTGGACGGCTACCTCGAGATGTTCAAGGGGGCGTCGGGGGTGGACATCCAGACCGACTTCATCGGGGCGCTCGGGAAGGAGATCACCTGGTACACGGCGCAGCGCGAGGCCGCGGGCGACGGCGAGGGCGCGGCCGGGACCCCGCCCCCGGGGATGGGCCGGGGGGGGATGCCCTCGCTCGTGATCGCGCTGTCGGTCGCCGACCACCAGAGGATGGAGGGCGCGCTGAACGGCATGCAGGGGGCGGCGCAGGGGATGATCCGCGAAGAGGAGTATCTCGGGATCAAGATGCGGAACGTCGTGCTTCCGTTCCCGATCCGGCCCTGCTACGCGCTGCTGCCGGACCACCTCGTGCTGGCGCTCGACGTCGAGGACCTGAAGGGCGTGATCCGCCGCGTCGGCAAGGAGGTCAAGAGCCTCCGCGACACGCCGGAGTTCGAGCGGTGCGCCGCGCGCATCCCGGAGGGGCGCATCGCCGTCGGCTTCACGCGGGAGGCGCGCGCGATGCGCCAGTCCTTCGTCGGGGGATTCCTGCTGGGCTTCTCGGCCGCGATGCGCGGCGAGGGCGTGCCGTTCGACATGAACGCGTTTCCCCCGCTCGAGGTGCTGGAGCGCTATCTCGACGTGGGGTCTTCGAGCATCACGAACGACGAGGCGGGGGTGCACATGCGGTACTTCATGGCGATGCACCCGCCCATGGCGAAGTAGCCTGCCCGTTAGGTAGGCGGAGGGATGCGGCGGGCGGCGCGTTGCGCCGCCGCTGATCCCGCGGGTCCTCGGGGGGCGGGGTGCGGCGGCGGGCGCGCGGGGCTACGAGGGGCGCTGATCGAAACCGGCGAGGCGGGCGACGCGGGCGAGCCTCTCGGGGTCGCTGTCGGCGATCCACTGCTCCTTGGCGAGCAGCGGGTGCGCCTTCGCGAAGTGGGCGCGCGCCTCGTCGGCCCGGCCCTTCGCGAGCAGGCACTCGCCCAACTCCTCGTGCACGAACGCGTCGGGATCCGCGACCTCCGCGAGCAGCGCCTGCTGGACCGGCAGCGCCTCGTCGATGCGCCCGAGCGCCCGCAGCAGCCGCCCGACCGACCAGCGTGCGATCTGCAGCGTGCGCGGCGTGCCGTGGGCCTCCTGCCAGGCGAGCCCCTTGCGGTGCACCTCGAGGGAGCGCTCGTACTCCTTCGCCTCGAAGTGCGTCCACCCGATGTTGTTGTAGAGCGTGCCGAGCCAGCGCTTCGCGCGCTCGTCGTGGCTCTTCTCGGCGAACTCCATCGCGCGGAGGTTCCACGCAAGCTGCTCCTCCGGCGGCTCGACGATCGCCATCATGTGCGCCGCGTCGACGGCGAGCGCGTGCTCGCCGCACTTCCTGCCGAGCTCCCACGCCTCGAGGAAGAGCGGCCGCGCCTCCGAGGGCCGCTTCGACGAGTTCAGCGTGCGCCCGCGCTCGAGCAGGTAGCGCACGCGCAGCCGCGGCGACGCCACCGAGGGGAGCGCCTCCTCGACGCCGTCGAGCAGCGAGTGCGCCTCGTCGAAGCGGCGCTGCAAGCCGAGCGTCCGCGCGATCTGCGTCCGCAGTTCGCCGAGATAGGCGGCGGTCCCCGCACACTCCGCCCGCGGGAGGATCTCGCGGAAGCGGCGCTCCGTCTCGGCGGGGTCGCGGAAGTTCCAGAGCCTGTCGAACTCGGGAAGCTCTTCCGCCTGCTGAAGGAACATGGGGGGGCGCGGGGGGGCATTGTAGCGGACGCCGGACGCCGTGCACACCCCCCCCGCCCGCGACGGCCCGCCGCGGGCCAAGGCGAGTCCGTGCCTGCGCGCCTCAGCCCTTGCGGAAGGTGAAGGCGCCCTCGTGGGCGTCCACCTCGATGCGGTCGCCCTCGCCGAATTCGCCGCCCAGGATGCGGCGGGCGAGGGGGTTCTCGACCTCGCGCTGGAGCAGCCGCTTCAACGGCCGCGCGCCGAAGGCGGGGTCGTAGCCGCGGTCGGCCAGCGCGCGCTTCGCGTTGTCGGTGAAGATCAGCGCGATGCCGCGCGTTTGCAGGCGCTCGGCGAGGCGGTCGCACTGGATGCCGGCGATCTCGACGAGGTGGCCGCGGTCGAGGGCGTGGAAGATGATCGTCTCGTCGATGCGGTTCAGGAACTCGGGGCGGAAGGCGCCCTTCAGCGCCTGCTCGACGTGGCGGCGGCGCGTCGCCTCGTCCTCGTGCATGTGCTGCGAGCCGAGGTTGCTCGTCATGATCAGGATCACGTTGCGGAAGTCCACGGTGCGCCCCTGCCCGTCGGTGAGCCGCCCCTCGTCGAGGAGCTGGAGCAGCACGTGGAAGACCTCGGGGTGCGCCTTCTCGATCTCGTCGAGCAGCACGACGCTGTGCGGCCGCCGGCGGACGCGCTCGGTCAACTGGCCGCCCTCGTCGTAGCCGACGTAGCCCGGCGGCGCGCCGATCAGCCGCGCGACGCTGTGCTTCTCGGTGTACTCGCTCATGTCGATGCGCGCCATCGCGTCCTCGTCGTCGAAGAGGAACTCCGCGAGCGCCTTCGACAGCTCCGTCTTGCCGACGCCGGTCGGGCCGAGGAAGAGGAAGGTGCCCTCCGGCCGGCGCGGGTCCGCGAGGCCGGCGCGCGCGCGGCGCACCGCGTCGCTGACCGCCTGCACCGCCTCCTGCTGCCCGACGACGCGGCGGCCGAGCTCCCCCTCCATCGCCCCGAGCCGCTCGATCTCGCCCTGCATCAGCTTCGCGACCGGGATCTTCGTCCAGCTCCCGACCACCTCCGCGATCTCCTCCGGCGTCACCTCCTCGCGCAGCAGCCGGTCCTCGCCGGCTCCCGCCGACGCGCCGTCGAGCGCGCGCAGGTCGCGCTCCAGCGCCGGGATCTCGCCGTAGCGCACCTGCGCCGCCCTCTCGTAGTTGCCCTCGCGCTCGTGGCGCTTCTCCTCCTCGCGGGCGCGCTCGAGGCGCTCCTTGATCGACCGCACCCGGGTGAGGTCCTCCTTCTCGCGCCTCCAGCGCGCGGTCAGGCGGCCCGACTCCTCCTGCAGGTCGGCCAGCTCCCGCTCGAGCGCCGCGAGCCGCTCCTGCGAGCCGCGGTCGCTCTCCTTCTGCAGCGCGAGCCGCTCGATCTCGAGCTGCCGGATCCGCCGCGTCGCGACGTCGAGCTCCGTCGGCATCGAGTCGATCTCGATCCGGAGCCGGCTCGCCGCCTCGTCGACGAGGTCGATCGCCTTGTCCGGCAGGAAACGCTGCGGGATGTAGCGGTCCGACAGCGTCGCCGCGGCGACGAGCGCCGCATCCTGGATCCGCACGCCGTGATGCACCTCGTAGCGCTCCTTCAGCCCGCGCAGGATCGCGATCGTGTCCTCGACGTCGGGGGCGCCGACCATGACCGGCTGGAAGCGGCGCTCGAGCGCCTTGTCCTTCTCGACGTGCTTCCTGTACTCGTCGAGCGTGGTCGCGCCGATGCAGTGCAGCTCGCCGCGCGCGAGCATCGGCTTGAGCAGGTTGCCCGCGTCGGCGGCGCCCTCGGCGGCGCCGGCGCCGACGATCGTGTGCAGCTCGTCGACGAAGAGCACGATTTCGCCGGCGCTCGCGACGACCTCCTTCAACAGCGCCTTGAATCGCTCCTCGAACTCGCCGCGGTACTTCGTCCCGGCCAGCAGCGCGCCGATGTCGAGGGCGAGCACGCGCTTGCCCTTGAGCCCCTCCGGCACGTCTCCGGCGACGATCCGGCGCGCGAGCCCCTCGACGATGGCCGTCTTGCCGACGCCGGGGTCGCCGAGCAGCACCGGGTTGTTCTTCGTGCGCCGCGAGAGCACCTGCATCACGCGGCGGATCTCGTCGTCGCGGCCGATGACCGGATCGAGCTTGCCCTGCCGCGCGAGCTCGGTCAGGTCCTTGCAGTACTTCTCGAGCACCTGGTACTTGCCCTCCGGCGCGTCGTCGGTGACGCGCTGCGCGCCGCGGATCGACGCCAGCGCCTCGAGAAGCGCCTTCCGCGTGACGCCCGCCTTCGCGAGCATCCCCCGGACCCCCTTCTCCTCCTCCAGCGCCAGCAGCAGGTGCTCGACGGAGACGTATTCGTCCTTCATCTCCGCCGCCTGCCGCGCGGCGGCGTCGAAGAGCGCGGCGAGGCGGCGGCCGAGCGCGACGCCGCCGGCGCCGGGCCCCGTCACCGACGGCAGCCGCGCGAGCGCGTCGGCGACGCCGGCGCGCAGCGACGTCGCATCCGCGCCGACGCGGTCGAGGGCCGCGCGCGCGACGCCCTCCTTCTCCTCGATCAGCGCGAAGAGGAGGTGCTCCGGCAGCAGCTCCTGATGGCCGCTCTTCTCCGCGAGCCGGCGCGCCTGGTCGATCGCCTCCCGCGACCTCACGGTGTATTTGTCGAATTGCATGGACGGCAACGGCGCATTTCGTGTGCCAACGGGGCGGCGGCGGGCTAGGCTGCGCCGCATCCGAGGGATACCCTTGGTGGGGCGGGTCGGGTCCCGCCACGGGAACGGCTGTCAGGGACGATCGTGCCCCGGTGGCCCACGTTTCCTGCCGGTACGGCAAGGTCGATTGCCGATCCGGCAGGCGGGTATGGAGGACGCGCTTGGCCGCCGGGCGGCTGCTCATCGTGCATGAACTGGCGGCCTCGCGCGCGTGGCTCGCCGACCTGCTTTCCCGCGAGGGGTACCGTGTGGAGGCCGTCGAGAGCAGTTTCCAGTGCCTTTCGCGCCACCTCGAGGAGCCGGCGGAACTCGTCCTGCTCGGGCTCATGGGCCTCGCCGAGTGCGAGATCGAGCTCGTACGCACGCTGAAGCAGGACCCGCGGCCGCCCCGGGTGCTGCTCGCGTTCAGCAGCCCGCGCCGCGACCTCGCGGTGCGCGCGCTCGAGGCGGGCGCCGACGGCTACCTGCTCGAGCCCTTCTACGGCAACGAACTGCTTCACCTCGTGCGCGGCCAGCTCGCGCCGCGCGCCGCCGCGGCCCCGTCGGCGGCGCTGCCGCGGCTGGCGCGCGAAATCGCCCACGCGGTGGGCAATCCGTTGCAAGTGGTCACGTTGCTGTTGCACAAGGAGAAGGTCACCAAGCGCGACCTCACCGGCGGCCTGCCGCCGCAGATGAAGCGCATCGAGACCGTCGTCGGCTTCCTGCGCGACTTCGGCACGATCGGCGAGCCGGCGCCGCGCCCCGGCGACCCGACGGCGGTCATGCTGAAGGCCGCGAAGGCGGCGGGCGTGGCGGTGGAGGCGACGCCGCTCCCTCCCGCGATGGTCGACGAGCGCGCGCTCGCCGTCGCGATGAAGGCGCTCTTCGTCGCGCTGCTCGCGCGCTGCGGCGAGGGCGCGCCGCCGCGCGGGCGCCTCGGCGCGTCCGACGACGCGGTCCTGCTCGAGGTCTTCGCGCCCGCGGGCGCGTTCGCGGGGGAGAAGCCCGCGGAACTGCTCGACGCGGTCTTCTCGGTGCAGCCCGACCGCGAAACGCTGCCCGGGCTCGCGCTGCCGCGGGTGCTGCTGGAGGCGGGCGGCGGCTCGCTCGCGGTGCGGAGCGAGGGCGACAGCGTCGTCTTCGCGGCGCGGCTGCCGCGCGCGCGCTAGCGCGGCGACGAGTACGTGCCGCCGAACTGCCGCGCGATCTCCTGGAGCCAGTAGGCGTCGCGCCCCTCGCTGACGCCGATCGCGTGGACGCGTACGCCCGCGGTGCGGTTCAGCGCGACGATCTCCTGCCCGATGTGCGACGTGTCGGTGATGAGCCCGTGCGTCGCGGGGGCGATCGTCAGGAAGTAGATCGTGTCGGCCCTTCCGCCCCCCGCGAGGTCGAGCGCCGCCTCGAGCGCGCCGCACGGGTCGGCGCCGGGCTCCGGTTTCCACTTCGCAAGCCACTCGACCGCCGTGCCGCGCACGCCCACCGCCATCTTCTTGCGGAAGAGAAGGGGCCGCTGGCCGTAGAGCACGATGTTGAGCGAGGCGCGGTCGGGCAGCGCCTGCACGAAGGCCTCGGCGGCGAGGCGGAGCGCCTCCCAGATGTTCTCTACGCTGCCGTCGAGGCAGAGGATGACCGCCTCGCTGCGCGTCGGGATCGAGAGGAAGGAGGCGGCGCCGTCGCTGTGCACGGCGGGCGGACGGAGACGCTCCTCCTCGGGATCGGTCTTGGGGGGGCTCGGGGGCGGCGTCCACCCCTCCCGCGCGCCCTCCCAGTATCCCTTCCAGCCTGCGGCGTCGCCGCCGATCTGCTGCCCCGTCAGCGCGCGCAGCGCGTCGCCGATGTCGTCGAGGAGCCTCCCGGTCTCGGCCGGGAGCCTCGCGACGAGCAGGTCGACCGCCTCCCGCGACGGCCGCGCCTTCAGCGCGGCGGCCGCGGCGGCGCGGACCTGCCACGCCGCGTGCGACAGCGCATCGCGGAGCAGCGGCAGCGCGTCGCCGGGGCCGGCGCGGCAGCGCGCGTCGAGGAGCGCGGCGGCGACGGTGCCGTCGCGTTCGGCGGAGAAGGCCTTCTCGAGCGCCGCGGCCGCCTGGGGGTCGACGAGGGCGCCGAGCACCGCGGCGCAGCGGAGTCGCTGCTCCGCGCGCTTCTCCTTGAGGCCGGAGGCGAACGCGCCGACGGCCTTCGTGCGCGCCGCGTCGTCGGCGGCGAGGAGCAACTCGACGGCCCGCACCTCGACCCACGCGTGGAAGGAGCGCTCGCGCCTCTTGAACGAGAGCGACTTCTTGAAGGCGTCCTCCTTCCTGATGAAGTCGTCATTGATGGCCGGCGGGACGTTCCACTCCGAGGGCGGGCGGCCGTGGCGCTTCTCGAAGTCCTTCGTGTAGGCGGCGCGCCAGCCGTAGTAGGCGAGACCGCTCTTCTCGTAGGCCTCGGCGTCCTTGCGGATCAGGTCGTCGATCTCCGCAAGGGCCCCCTCGCAGCCGCGCATGGCCCGCGGGAGCGCCGCCACCCCCTGCCGGGCGACGGCCGCGTCAAAGGCCGCCTTCTTCGCCGCGAGCCGATCCCCCCCCGACGGAAACGCCTCGTGAAAGGGCTCAAAGACCTGCTCCAGCGTCGGCCACGCCCCGAGAGCAGCGCCCAACGTCAGCATGATCGAGAGCAAGGGGACCCAAACCCGCATTTCCGTGCGATTCTATCCTCCTGCGGCACTCCTGCCGCACTCCCATACACTCAAGCCCTTATGCCCCAGACACTTCCGCTCGTGGGTTGGATCACCTTGGTGACTGCCGGATGCTTCGGGATTCCGATACATGCGCGGGGGGGGAAGAGGGAGATTCCGGCGGAGATTGCGGCGTTGGGTGCCGCGACGGTGGAGGTGCCGGCGGGAGAGGGGGTGACGCTGCGCGGCATCTGGGTCGCGCAGCAGGGCCCGCCGGTGCTGCTGCTCTACGGCTCTGGGATGGGGATCGCCGGGTCGCGGGAGGCGATCAAGATGCTCCACCAGGGCGGCTATTCCGTGCTCTGCTGCGACTACCGCGGCACCGGATTCAGTGGCGGTCGCTGGGGCACGAGCAGGACGCTCGACGACGACGCCAGAGCGCTCTGGGAGTGGCTCCTCCGGGAAAAGGGGGGGCCCGGGGGGGTCGTCGGCATCTCGATCGGCAGCGTGGCCGGCGCCGGCCTCGCGTCGCACCCAAAGCCTCCGGCGGCGATCGTGCTCGACCGACCGGTGGACCCGAAAAACGTCATCTACCGCTTCGTGCGCTCCGAACTGGGACCCGTCTCGAGCGCGATCTCGCACCTGCTCGTGCGCGCGAAGTGCGACGTGGACATGGCGGCCGCCCTCGCCGCGGCGAAGGCTCCGACGCTGGTCGTCCTGCCCGAGTACGACCGGCTGATGCCGCCCGAGGACGGGAGGCGTATGACCGCCGCGCACTCAAACGCCGTCGAGGTGGTGACCATGCCCGGCGGCCACCTGTCGAGCCACCTCGTCGAACCGGTGAAGTGGCGCAGCGCCGTGCTCGACCACTTGGACCGGCATCTGCGGCCGGGCCAGCCGCCCACGGGCGGGCGCCGTCCCCCGGAGCCCCCCGCCATCGTCACCGCCTTCCGCGTGGAAGGACGGAAGGTGACGGTCACGCTCGACCGCAATGCGGAGGGCGTCACGCTGCTCTTCCTCGGGACCAAGGGGAACGGTCTCGCGCTGGTGGACGCCCCCAAGCGGGAGTTCGCCCTCGAACTCACCCGGCGGCAGTGGCGCAAGCTCGGCAAGCGCCTCTTCGCGGTGCGCGTCGCCCCGCCCGGAGTGGCGCGGCCGATCGGCAGCCGCTGGCTTACGCCGCCTCCCTGACCGATCTATCTGAGGCGTGGTCGCGCGCGCCCGGATTCTCGTCGTCGATGACGAGGAGTTGATCGCCCAACTCCTGACGGGGGTGCTCCGCGGCGAGGGGCACGACGCGGAGTACGTCACCGACGGGGAGGCGGCGCTGTCGAAGCTCCGCGGAAGGCCCTTCGACCTGCTCGTGACCGACCTCCGGATGCCGCGGATGGACGGGATCCGCCTCATCGAGGAGGCGAAGGCGATCTGCCCCGGCACCGACGCGCTGATCATGACCGCCTTCGCCTCGGCGGAGACGGCGGTGGACGCGCTGCGGCAGGGGGTCTCCGACTGCCTGAGCAAGCCCTTCGGCGTCGACGACATCCGGGCGGCCGTCGGCAAGTGCCTCGACGCGCGTGAGCAGCGCCGCACGCGCGCGGAGGAGGTCGAGACGCTCGCCGCGAGCGTCGCCGAGGCGCGGGGCGACCTGGGGCGGCGCGTCGCCGACCTCTCGTTCCTGCACGACCTCACGAGGCTCATCGCCGACCGAGGCACGCCGCTCTCCCCCTGCCTGAAGCTGATCGCGCATCACTTCGGCGCCGACCTCGTGCTGCTGGTCGGCGAGGGGGGCGTCGTCGCGCGCCACGGCGAGGGGGGCGACCGCGAACTGCTCGACCTCGCCCGGGCCTCGCACCGCGCGGGGCTGCCGCGCGAGGGGCGCGGCGGACTGCTCGCGGCATCGCTCTCGACCGGCGCGGTCGCGCTGAGGAGCCCGTCGCGCACCGGGCGCGAGGACCTGAGGCTTCTCTCGATCGCCGCGCGCGACCTCGCGCTCGCCGTCGAGAACGACCGGCTCCGCGCGCTGCAGCGCCGCAGCTACATCGGGATCGTCGCGACGCTGATCGAGGCGGTCGAGGCGAAGGACCGCTTCAACCGCGGCCACAGCCGCCGCGTCGCCGACCTCGCGGTCCGCTTCGGCCAGGGGCTCGGCCTCGCCGAGCGGGAGTGCGAACTCCTCGAGGTCGCGGCGAAACTCCACGACATCGGCAAGATCGGGATCCCCGAGGAGATCCTGAACAAGCCGGGCCGCCTCACCGAGCAGGAGTTCGACATCATCAAGGCGCACCCGGTGATCGGCGAGCAGATCCTCGTGCCGCTCGACTTCCTCGCGGAGACGCGGCCGATCGTGCGCCACCACCACGAGCGGTGGGACGGCGAGGGCTACCCCGACCGGCTCAAGGCCGACGCGATCCCGCGCCACGCGGCGATCCTCGCGATCGTCGACTCCTTCGACGCGATGACGAGCAAGCGCCCCTACCGCGACGGCCTGCCCGCCGGTCGCGCGCTCGAGATCCTGCGCGAGGGCGCCGGGACCCAGTGGGATCCCGCCCTCGTGCACCGTTTCGAGACGGTTCCCCCGTAGATCCGGCACGCCCGGTGCGTCGGCCCTTGCGGAAGCGCGCAAGGTCGGCTTCCTTGGACGTTGCCGGAGGGCAACCCGCCCGATGGCCACACGCGCAACCAGTGTTCGACAGCAACGGAGTGCACGGCGCTTGACCCCCGCCATCGAGATCCTCTACGTCGGAGCGCGACGGCAGGACGACGAAGTGGACGACATCGTCCGCCGCGGCGGGGTCGTCCACGAGGCGCGCAGCGTCTTCGACGGCATCGCCCGGCTCAAGCGCACGACCGTGGGCGCGGCGCTGGTCGAGCTCGCGGCGCTCGCCCCCAACCCGCCGCGCGCCGTCGAGGCGCTCCGCGGCGCGGCGGGCGCGCGCCCGCTGCTCGTCTCGATGACCGCCGACGAGTGGGAGGAGTTGCGGCCGAAGGGGTTCCTCGGGCCCGAGGAGGTGCTGCTGCGCCCCTACTACCCCGACGAGCTCTGGCGGCGCGTCGCGCAGGCGGTGCTGCCGCCGCCGAGCCGCGCCGTCGCGCACTTCCGCTCCGACGCCGACCGCCTGTCGGCCCTGATCGACGACGCGCACCGCCTCAACCGATTCACGAACAACCTCCGCGCGCTCGCGAACCACTTCGTCGCCATCGTCGAGGGGCGCGTGCGCGCCGGCCGCGTCTCGCTCTTCCTGGGCGGCCGCGACAAGGAGGAGCTGACGGTGATCGAGGCGACCGGCCTTCCCGCCGAGGCGCGCGAGCAGGCCATGGTCAGGCTGGGGGAGGGGGTCGCGGGGGAGGCGGCGGCGGCGCGCCGCGTCGTGCTCGTCCGCGAGGCGGGCGCCGACGGGCCCGGTTCCGAGCGCGGCTACGCGGGCGGCTCCTACATGATCGCGCCGCTCGTCCACGAGGGCGAGGTGCTCGGCGTGCTCTGCGTCAGCGAACGCTACGAGGCGGGCCCGTTCAACCCGGGCGACCTCGAATACCTCGAGGCGTTCGCCGAGATGGCGGGGCAGATCCTCGCGAACGCGATCCAGTACCGCACCGCCGACGAGCTCGCGGTCGTCGACGAGCTGACGCAGCTCTACAACAAGCGCTACTTCCGGCGCGCGCTGCAGCAGGAGGTCGAGCGCGCGATCCGCTACAAGCACGACCTGACGCTCGCGATCCTCGACATCGACCACTTCAAGCGGTTCAACGACACGCAGGGGCACGCCGCCGGCGACGAGGCGCTCGCCCGCGTCGCGGAGATCCTGCGCCAGAGCTTCCGCAAGGTCGACATCGTCGTCCGCTACGGCGGCGAGGAGTTCGCGGTGATCATGCCGGAGACGAGCCGCAAGGAGGGCAACGGCGTCGGCTTCGTCGACCGCGCGCGCAAGCTCGTCGAGGCGGCCAACATCGACTTCCTCGACGAGCAGGGGGTCCGGCGGCCGCTGACGCTGAGCGGAGGCGTCGCGACGCTGCCGCTGCAGGCCGACACCGCCGAGGATCTCTTCGAGAAGGCCGACCAGGCGCTCTACCGCGCGAAGGCGCGCGGGCGCAACGTCATCGTCGGCTACTGAGGCGCGCGGCCGCGCCGACGTACGAGGCGAGGAAGAGGACCGCCCACGCGCCGTAGAGCTTCAGCATGTCGGCGCGGATCTCGGGGCGGTCCCCCGCCTTGCGGCAGAGCTCGACGAAGAAGAGGACGACCGCCGTCAGCGAGACGAGCCCCGCCATCACCGCGAAGAAGCCGACGAAGACGCGGCGCAGTTCCGCCGTCGAGCCGGCGCGGCGCAGCAGCAGCAGGTTCACGGCGGCGAAGAACGCGCTGCCGAAGAGGAAGCCGTACGAGAGGCGCGTCATCGCCTCGTCCACCGGGGTCGTCGACAGGAAGCCGTAGACGAGGTTCGAGGCCCCCGCGAGGGCCAGCAGCGCCGCGACGGTGCAGAAGTAGAGCAGCGCCCCCCGCGTCCCCTCCCCCCCCGCACCCCCCTGCGATCGCCAGCGGACGACCACGTAGAGGAACGGGAAGAGCGGCGCCACCGTGACGAAGAGGAGCAGGTAGCCGACGACCTGCGCCCACGTGACCAGCGCGCCGAAGTCGGGCATCAGAGGGCGCCGGCGGAGCGGAGCGCCTCGGCCACCGCGCCCTCGTGGCGGCTTGAGAGCGGCGTCATCGGGAGGCGAAGCTCGTTGCGGATGCGCCCCATCCGCGCGAGCGCCCACTTGACCGGGATCGGGTTCGACTCGACGAAGAGCGCGCGGAAGAGCGGCGCGAGCGTCTCGTGCAGCGCGGCATCCTGCTCGCGGCAGAGGCGCGCCATGGCCTCGGGCACGACGTTGGCCGCGACCGAGATGACGCCCTTCGCCCCCTCGCGCATCATCGCGAGCGTCAGCGCGTCGTCGCCGCTCAGGATCGCGAGGCGCGTGCCGCGCGCGAGGCGGCCCGCGCGCTCGACGTCCCGCGTCGCGTCCTTCAGCGCGACGACGGGCCCAAGCGCGGCGATCCGGTGCACGGTCTCCTCCGCGATCGTGACGCCGGTGCGGCCGGGCACGTCGTAGGCGAGGATCGGCAGCCCGTCGCAGGCGGCGGCCACCGCCTCGAAGTGGCGGAAGAGCCCCTCCTGCGTCGGCTTGTTGTAGTAGGGCGTGACGACGAGCGCGCCGTCGGCGCCGAGGCCGCGCGCCTCGCGGGTGGCGGCGACGGTGGACCAGGTCGCGTTGGTGCCGGTGCCCATCACGACGGGGCAGCGCCCCTTCGCGACGGCCACCGCGCGGCGGCAGAGCGCGGCGCGCTCCTCCGGCTTCAGCGTCGCCGCCTCGCCGGTGGTGCCGCAGACGACGATCGCGGAGGTGCCCGCCGCGATCTGCCACTCGACGAGCGCCGCGAAGGCGTCGAGGTCGACCTCGCCCGAGCGCATCGGCGTCACGATCGCGACCATCGAACCGGACCAGTCACGCACGCAGGGCCTCCTTCATCTCGCGCACCGCGGCGCCGAACCCGATGTGCAGCGCGCGGGCGACGAGCGCGTGTCCGATGCTGACCTCCTCGACCTCGGGGAACGCGGCCACCGCGCGCACGTTCGCGACGTTGAGCCCGTGGCCGGCGTTGACGCGCAGCCCGAGGGCGCCTGCGCGCGCCGACGCGACGCGCAGCGCCTCGAGCTCGCGGGCGCGGATCTCCTCGCCGGGAGCGTCGGCATAGCGGCCAGTGTGCAGCTCGACGTACCGCGCGCCGGTCGCGAACGCGGCGTCGACCTGCGCCTCCTCGGGGGCGATGAAGAGGCTCGTCGCGATGCCCGACTCCTGCAGCTTCTGCACCACCGCCGCGATCCCGTCGGGGTCGCCCGCCACGTCGAGGCCGCCCTCCGTCGTCAGCTCGTCGCGGCGCTCGGGCACGAGGGTGGCGAGGTCGGGCTGCACCTCGAGCGCGAACGCGACGATCTCCGGCGAGCGCGCGAGTTCGAGGTCGAGGCGGGGGACGATCGCGCGCAGGATCTCGACGTCGCGTTCGCGGATGTGCCGGCGGTCCTCCCTCAGATGCACCGTGATGCCGTCGGCGCCGGCGCTGAGAGCGAGCACCGCGAGGTGGACCGGGTCGGGCGACGCGCCGCCGCGCGCGTTGCGCACCGTCGCGACGTGGTCGACGTTGACGCTGAGCCGGACGTGGTCGAGCACGCCCCCATTTTGCCACGTCGCCCCCGTTGGGGTAACACTTGGGCCATGCGGATCATCGCGGGAGAGTGGCGGGGGCGCCGGCTCCTCGTCCCCCCGGACATCCGGCCGATGCTCGAGCGGGAGCGGGTGCGCCTCTTCGGCATCCTCGGCGACCGCGTCGAGGGGGCGGCGGTCCTCGACCTCTTCGCCGGCTCGGGCGCGATCGGACTCGAGGCGCTCTCCCGGGGGGCGAGGCTCTGCACGGCGGTGGAGAACGGCCACCGCGTACTGCCGGCGCTCCGGCAAAACGTCGATTCCTTGGGGGCCGCGGGGCGCTACCGCCTCCTGCCGATCTCGGCCTTCGGCCTGCCGAAGTCGGGGGAGCCGGGGCGCGGCACCGTCGATATCGCCGTCTGCGCCCCCCCCTTCCCGCTGCTCGAGGACCTCGCGATGCGGCCCCGGTTCCACATCCTCTTCGGCTACATCGCCCGCGATCTGCTGGCCCCGGGCGGTGTGTTCGTGCTGGAGCACCCCGCCGATCTCGACCCCGGTCAGGCCAGCGGCCTCGGCCCCTCCCCCGACACCCGCCGCACCGCCTCGAGCGCCCTCTCCCTCTGGCGCCCCGCCTCCGGGTGATTGGGGTCAGACCCCATTCACCCGCTGCTCAAGTCGGAGGGGGGGGGCGTCGATAGGACCGTGTGATTTTCCCGTGCAGGACGGGCGAGGCCCGTCCGCGGACAGGCAATGTTCTACGGCAACGAGCGCGACATCCCGGTGAGGTTCCGACACCTCACTCGAATCGTGGGAATGCTCTCCCGGGTCGATGGGGTGCGCGAGGAACTGGTCAACGAGATCCGGGCGAAGATCGAGCGCGGCGAGTACCTGAACGAGTCGAACCTCAACGAGGCGATTCACAGTCTGCTGCGCGAGATCATGGCCGATGAGGAGAGGGTTTCATGACGAAGAATCTGCTGCGCATCGCGGTGCTCGCCCTCGTGGCGGGCACGCTGGCCCCCGCGACGGCCGTCCTGGCCGGCGGGTGGTTCAGCGATCTGGAAGACTCGAAGGAGGTCTCGCTCGGCGAACTGCTGCGCGACCCGCGCGCCTTCGTGGACGTGGAAGTCAAGGTGAAGGCCTACTTCCAAATGACCGGGCGGAGCTACAACCCGTACTTCACGCGATTCACCGACGGGATGTACGGCAACTTCTCCGCGTGGCCGCATAACGCCCGCCTCTACGAGAAGCGGGACTTCCAGCGGTCCTACCCCTTCTTCTTCATGCAGCGGAACGCCAAGGCGTGGAAGAGCCTCAGCGGGCTGCCGCGCGTGACGGCGATCGAGATGGTCGTCGCGGTGCGCGACGTATTCCGCGGCCAGCCCTGGATCGAGGTGCTCGACTACCGGAAGACGGACTCGGGCCTCACCGAGGAGCAGATCCGCAACGTCGTCGCCGGCGACGCCCACTTCCTCGCGGGCCGCTACGACGACGCCGCCGACCACTACCGCCGCGCCGCGAGCCCGAACCACCCGGAGACCGTCCGGGCCGACGTCTACCACCGGCTCGGCGACGCGCAGTTCCAGACGGGCAAGTATGACGCGGCGGCCGAGAGCTACGCGGTGGCGCTGCGCGCCGCCCCTGGCAACGCCGCGCTCGAGCGCAACGTCGAGATCACCACGCAGACGGCGAAGCGCGCCCGCGACCGGAAGGCCGCCCCCGGCTCGGTCGTCACCGACGCCCCCGGCACGCATGCCGAGGTCGCCGCGGACACCGCGGGCCGCCGCAACGACGTCGACGACATCATCGCGGCCTTCGAGGACCCGGCGGTCGTCGAGGCCGAGGTCGCGAAGGAGCGCCTCGTCCTCGAGAAGCGCGGAGCCGAGGCGCGCGAGGCGGCCCGCGTCGCGGCCGTCTCCGGCACGACGCCCGCCGAGGCCCCCGCGGACGAGCCGACCCCTGCCCCGACCGTGCCCGCCGAGGGTTGCGGCGCCGCGGCGGCGACTCCGGGCACGCCGGCCGAGACGACCACGACGGTCGAGCCCGCCCCCGCGACCCCCGATGATCCGACGAGCGTCGGAGGCTGCGCCTGCTCCGCGCAAACGCCGGAAGAGGCCGATGCCGTCGAGCCGGTCGAGGAGGTCGCCACCGAGGAGGTCGTCACGGAGGAGGTCGCCACCGAGGAGGTCGCCACCGAGGAGACCGCCACCGAGGAGACCGCCGCCGAGGAGACCACCGACGAGGGCACGACCGGGACCGGCTGCGAAGAGGCGGTCACCGAGGGCTGCACCTCCGAGGAGTGCGCCGTCAGCGAGGCGGAGTGCGGTTGTGGCGCGGATGCAACCGACGGCGAAGAGACGGTTGCATCGGGGTGCGACGAGGGCGACGAGGGTGTCGTGAGCGACCCCCGCGTCGTGCAGGTGAGCGGCCTCCGGGTGTGGGTGCCGCGCCTGCCCTTCTTCGGCTGCGAGGAGGTCACGCTCGAGCAGCATCGCGCTGTCATCGAGGAAGTGCTCCGGACGCCGGAGGAGTAGGCCACGAGAGGAACGTCTGGGAAGGCGGGGGCCGGCGGAAACGTCGGCCCCGGCCATTTACGATGGAGACCATGCGCGCCGACTATCCGCTGCTGCTCGTGCCGCACCTTGCAAAGAGGGTGTGGGGGGAGGGGGCGCTGGGGGAGGGGATCGGCGAGGCGTGGGATCTCTCCGTGCACGCGAACGGCCTCACGCGCATCGCGAACGGCGCGCTGAAGGGGCGCACGCTGAAGGAGATCGCCGACGCGCGGCCGGAGGACTTCGGCGGCCCGATCCGCCTGCTCGCGAAGCGGCTCGACTGTGGCGAGAACCTCTCGGTGCAGGTGCATCCGAAGAGCGGGCAACCCAAGACCGAGGCGTGGATCGTCTTGCAAGCGAGACCGGCCGCGGGCGTCTACCACGGCTTTGCGCGGCCGACGAATGCGGAAGAGGTCCGGAGCGCCGCAGGCGACGACACGCTGCCCGGGTTGCTCCGCTTCCTGACCGTCCACACGGGCGAGTGCGTCTTCGTCCCGTCGGGCATCGTCCACGCGATCGGCGGCGGGCTCTTCCTCTTCGAGATCCAGCAGAGCGCGGATGTCACCTACCGCCTCTACGACTGGGGCCGCGACCGGCCGCTCCACCTCGAAGAGGGGCTCGCCTGCTCCGACTTCGGCGCCATCGAGGCTCGGCCCTTCCCCCGCCCGCAGCCCGACGGCTCGCTGCGGCTCGTCGCCTGCGACCACTTCCGCGTCGACCGCGTGGACACGCACAAGCCCTACCGGCTGGACCCGGAATCGACATGGTGCGCCTTGCTGCTCGTCGCCGGCGCCGCGCAGGTCGCGGGCGTCCACATGCGGCCGGGAGAGAGCGTGCTGCTGCCCCGCGCCGCCGGCGTCCGCCACCTCGAGCCGAAGGGCGCTTGTACGGCGCTGGTCTATCGGCCGTAGGCGTGGCGTGTGGCGTGACGTGCCTTGCTGATCATGTCAACGCCTTGCGGGTCGGCCGCGAACTCACTCGGCGGGACCACCTTGATGCCCATGGAATGCCTGCCCTCCAACGGCAAGCGTGTTTCCGACCTTGGGACCCCGGTCGAAGAGCCACGCCATGCGGATATCCCACGCCTTGCCGCTCAGCCGCGAGCGGCGCGCCCCATGCTACCGCATTCGCCTCTCGCGTGCCCGCCGCTCGCCGGCTGGAGCGGCGGTCATGCCTCAGGTCTCGACGATCTGCGGAACCGCTCCGACGGCGGCAGATGGATGGGCTCATCGCGGCCCAGCCGTCCGGGCCAGAGGCCGGAGCGCACGAATGCCTCCTCGAGGTACCAGCTCCACTGCGAGTCCATCCCGAGGGTCGTGCCTCAGGCGTCGCTTCGCAAGATGCACCGGTGAACAGGAACCCCCACGGGAACTCGGGTCCGAACCCCCGCTCGCAGTAGACCAGAACGATCCGGCGCTCGGGCGACTCCGCGACCACCCAGTACGAGAACCGTTCGCCTGCCACGCCGTAGTCCCAGTCCCGCTCCTCACGTCGCGGCTCCGGAAGGAGCAGAGCTCGCAGTGCGTCTCGCCGGGCGGCGTCAGCAACGATCGCGAGCTGCTCCTCTACGAGGGCTATCACTTGGTGCGCGTCAACCATCCCGCGACGTGTCCTGAAGCCAAATGGCTACTTCGCCCTGAGGCGCTTCACTGCCTCCGCCAGGACGTTGTCCGGACCACCGATGTAGTACTCCGGCGCCGCCTCGACGATGACATCCGGGTGAACGCCGTTGCCGTCGAACAGGGTGCCGTCGGCCTGGAACGAGGCCATGGAACCGATGGTGAGGGCGAAGGGTGTCGCACCGAGGGAGACCTTCTGCTTCAGCGCGCTTCCGCCGCCGCTCGGAGTGCCGAGGAGCGTGACATTCTTCATCCCCTTGAGACCGGCGAGGAGGATGTCCGTCGCGCTGAAGCACTTCTCGTTCATCAGCACGACGACCGGCTTCGAGTAGGGATGGATGCTCGCGTCGTCGAGGCGGCTCAACGCCATGTAATGCCACTCGCTGAACTGACCCTCGGGAAGCTCCCAGGCCGGCCGGAATGTCTTCGCGAAGGCTGCAACCGACACCCGCTCCTGCTCCGTCCACGACTCCGCGTCGGCGGGATACATGAAGCGCTGCACGAGGTGGTCTGGCTGATGCGCCTCGTGGCGGCGGTAGGCGGCAGCCGTGAAGACGCGCGGCGGGTCCCCTAGGACCGCGAGATAGGAATACAACAGCAGCAGGGCGTCCCGCTCCCCGCCACCGTTGTCACGCACGTCCACGACAAGGCCGACCGTCTCCCGGAATCGCGGCATGCAGGTCCGGATCTCCGGCACGGAAGCGGTCGCGTCCAGGTCCGCAAGCCGCAGGTACCCGATATTGCCCTCCATGAGGCACGACACGCCGCGCGGCCAGGTGCCGTACGCAGGGGAGCGAGGAGCCATGCGAAGCGTGAGGGTCTTGCGGGCGCTTCCCTTCGACGCGGCCAATTCGACTTCGACAGTGTCGCGCTTCGGCAGAGCCAGCAGGGTCCGCAGGTAGTCGAGCTCGCGAAGTTGGCGAAGGCACTGGCGGCGGACGTACTGCGGCGATCCCTTCGGCACGAGCACGGCGGCGGCGGCGCACCACGCGGTGATGTCCTTGCCGTCGATCCGGGTCAGGTAGGGGAAGCCCTTGGCCAAGAAGTCCGTCCGCCCCTCGTTGAAGGCGACAAAGCGCTCGCCGGTCGGCTCGACCAGGAACGGGAGGCAGCCTCCCGGGGGCAGTTGATAGCCGGAGACGTCGGCATGGCCGTCGATCCCCAGCGCGATGATCTTCTGCAACTCGATTCCGAAGTCATTCGGCGAGATGCCCGCGGCAACCTGCTCGCGGAGTGCGCGGATGCGGCCATCGAAATCGGCACGGTTCGCATGACGGTAGGACCACCGACCGTCGAGGGCGGCCTTGAACTCGTCGAGTGCATGGAGCAGGTCCTCGGGCGAGAGATCCCGGTTTCGCGCCGGCGGTGGCTCGCTTGCGCGCTTCGACTCCATGATCGACTTGCGGTTCTCAGTCGTCATCGGCACCTTGTCGAGCGACCTCTCCTTGCCCGTTTCCAGGTGGCGCACGACGAGACTGGCCGTCCGACCGGGCGGGTGCCCCATTTCGCTCAGGACCTGCACGATGTCCTCGTTGAACCGCTTCTCCCAGCGGCCGCCGTACTGCTTCTTCGCGAACACGATCAGGTCGTCCACGGAGAGTCCGTCGATCGATCGAAGGGCGTACCACTGGCCGTCGATTCGCACCTCCGGCAGTCCGTCGCCAGTCCAACGGATCCCCGAGTAGGGGGCGAGCTTCGCATAGTCCTCCGCGCATGCGCGGGGCGACGCAAAGCCCAACGCAGCGGCGACAACGACGAGATGGACCAGGTATTCATGCCTCAAGTGAGTATCCCCTCCGGATCCGCGAAGTGAGCGCTGGAACAGCCGACCGTCGGAGCAACACCCTGAGTGTAGACGAATGGCGGTTCGCGCTGCGCATCCCGCTGCTGCGCGGAGGGACGCGAGGAGCCAGGGCAGGCGCACCTGCGCCCCCGCACCCCCCGTATCTCGACGCCCCGCCGCCATGCGGAGCCCCTGCGCGGGCGGCCCCCCCCGCCGTTGATTCCCAGCCACCCTATGATCCCGGGTTCGCCATGCAGGAACGTCACCACAGGGTCCTCGCCCAGTGCGGCGTCGGGTCGCGGGCGAGTGCGAACGGATCATCGAGCAGGGGCGCATCTCGGTGAACGGGAAGGTCGTGACGAGGCTCGGCACGAAGGTCGATCCAGCCGTCGACGCGCTCGCCTTCGACAGCGAGAGGGTCAAGCCCGAGGAGACGGTCTACTTCCTCGTCACCAAGCCGAAACGTTCGAGCCTCGCGTCGTCGATTTCGTGATGCCGGGTTCCGGGACGGTTCGGCTCATGCCGAGGGGAGGGGAAGCCGTGCCCTTGGGGGCCGCTCAGCTCCGCAGGCTGGGGGAACGCAGCCCCGTCCTCGTCTGCCGCATCGATCCTCCTGTCCTCGACCGGTGTTGCATGATCGGGATCCGGCGGCCACGAAACCGCCAGCCGGTGCCTACGTCGTTCCCAAGAACGGCCCGGCCGCCCCCCCCTACGCGCGCCGACAGTGTCATGCTCGACGCCGATGGGCGCGGAGTCCTTCCGCCCCAGCCACCCGGCACCCGCCGCCTCCAAGTCTGGGCACCAACGTACGGCGCCGTCGAGATCGAAGGTACGGTTCGTCCGGACCAGCCACTGCCCGTCGAGGTGATGCTCTACGCGAAGTAGCGCCCTGACAAGATCGCCGGACACCCGACCGCCCCTCGCGGGAGGCGGGAAGTCGCCGCCAGGAGGCGATATGGACGAACCGCATTTCAGAATCGCTAATTCGTTTTTGCATGATAAAAACGAATCATGTACTCGCGACTGCTTGAGCCGCCGTCGAAGCGGAGCTTCTTCCTGTTCGGCCCGCGCGGCGTCGGGAAGACGTCGTGGGCGCGCGAGCGGTTCCCCGACGCTCCCTACTTCGACCTGCTCGACCACCCGGTCTACACGGAGATGCTCGCCGCGCCGCAGCGGCTCGGGGAGCGCATCCCGCGGAACTACCGGGGTTGGGTGGTCGTGGATGAGATCCAGCGCGTGCCCGAGCTGCTGAACGAGGTGCATCGGCTCATCGAGTCGCGGCGGCTTCGATTCGTGCTCACCGGATCGAGCGCCCGCAAGCTGCGGCGCGGCGGGGTGAACCTGCTGGCGGGGCGCGCCCTGACGAGGCGGATGCATCCCCTGTCGGCTCTCGAACTGGGCAAGGACTTCGACTGGAAGCGGGCGCTCCTGTGGGGCTGCCTGCCGATGGCCTGTACCGGCGATGACCCGCACGATTACCTGAAGAGCTACGCCGCCACCTACCTGCGCGAGGAGGTGCAACACGAGGGACTCACGCGCAACATCGGCGCGTTCAGCCGCTTCCTCGAGGCCGCCAGCTTCTCGCAGGGGAGCGTCCTGAACATGGCCGCGGTGGCCCGCGACTGCTCCGTCTCGGCGAAGCTCGCCGAGAACTACTTCGGCGTCCTCGAGGACCTGCTGCTCGCGGTGCGCCTCCCGGTCTTCGCGAGGCGCGCGAAGCGCCGCCTCGTCGCGCACCCGAAGTTCTACCTCTTCGACGCCGGGGTCTATCAGGCCATCCGCCCCCGCGGCCCCCTCGACTCCCCGCACCAGGTGCGCGGTCCCGCGCTGGAGACGCTCTTCCTGCAGCAGGTGCGCGCGCTCAACGACGCGAAGAGCCTCGACTACTCCCTCCACTACTGGCGGACCGCGAGCGGCGACGAGGTGGACTTCGTTCTCTACGGCGAACGCGGCCTGCGCGCGTTCGAGGTGACGACGAGCGAGCGGGTGAGGCCCGACGACCTGCGCGGGTTGCTCCGGTTCCGGGAGGCGTATCCGAAGTGCGACGCCTATCTCCTCCACCTGGGGAGCCGCCGCTGGCACGACCGGGGCATCGAGGTGCTCCCGTTCTCCGAGTGCGTGGCCACCCTCGACCGGTGGCTCTGACGCGCTTCGATTCGGGGCAGGCCCCCGTCCGACGGGTATCATCGTGGCCACAACATGCAGGAACGTCTCCACAAGGTCCTCGCCCACTGCGGTGTCGGGTCGCGCCGCGAGTGCGAATCGATCATCGAGCAGGGGCGCGTCACGGTGAACGGCAAGGTCGTGACGAAGCTCGGCACGAAGGTCGATCCCGCCGTCGACACGCTCGCGTTCGACGGCGAGAGGGTCAAGCCCGAGGAGACGGTCTACTTCCTCGTCAACAAGCCGAAGGGGTTCCTCTGCACGAGCCGCGCGCAGGACGACCGCGCGCGGGTGATCGACCTCGTCAACGACGACCGGCGCATCTACACCGTCGGCCGGCTCGACGAGGGGTCGGAGGGGCTCGTGCTGCTCACCAACGACGGCGACCTCGCCAACATCATCTGCCACCCGCGCTACCAGGTGGACAAGACCTACCGGCTGACGGTGCAGGGACGCATCCCCCCGCCCGCACTCGAGAAGATCGAACGCGGCGTCTGGCTCCCGGGCGGCAAGTCCGCCCCCGCGCGGATCCGCCGCGTGGACCGGCGCGGCGACAACTCCGTCGTGCTCGTCACGATGTGGGAGGGGCGCAACAGCGCGCTGCGCAGCATCTTCGCGAAGGTGGGCCTGCGCGTGCTGCAACTCGTCCGCACCGCGATCGGGCCGCTCGCGATCGAGGACCTCCCCGTCGGCTCCTACCGCCGCATCCACCCGCGCGAGCTCGCCTTCGTGCGCGAGCGGATGGAGAAGGGGTGGCGTCCCCCCGAGCTCCCGCGCGCCGAGGCCGCGCGCGGCCGCGTCCGCCGGTGACGAACATACGCCGTACGCGGCTCGCCGGGGGCCTCGACCTGCTGACCTGCGCGCGCCGCGCCGCGCCGGTGGCCGCGGTCACGCTCTGGTACCGCGTCGGAAGCCGGGATGAGGGCGCGGGCTCCACCGGCCTCGCGCACTTCCTCGAGCACATGATGTTCAAGGGGTCCGGGGACATGGGCAAGGGGGCGATCGACCGGCTCACCCAGCGCTCCGGCGGAAGCAACAACGCGTTCACCTGTTGCGATGCGACCGCCTACCACTTCGAGCTGCCGGCGGCCCATGTCGGCATCGCGCTGAGGATCGAGGCCGACCGGATGCGCGGGCTCCTGCTCGACGGCGCCGAGCTCGAGGCGGAGCGGGCGGTCATCCTCGAGGAGATCGCGCAGGCGGAGGACGAGCCCGAGGCGCGGGTGCAGACCGCCGTCGACCGTCTCCTCTTCGGCGACCACGGCTACGGCCACCCCGTCCTCGGGTGGCGCGCCGACATCGAGTCGTGCACCGTCGAGGGCATGCGCGCCTTCTACGACCGCTGGTACGGCCCGGGCTCGGCCGCCCTCGTCGTTGCGGGCGACATCGACGAGGGGCAGGTGATCGCAAGCGCGGAGGCGCTCTTCCCCAGCGGGGGCGGGGCGGGCGACCGCGACCTGACGGCGCCGGGGCCGCTGGGCGCCGAGCGGAGGGCGACGCTGAGGGAGGATGTGGTCGTCCCGCGCGTCGCCGTCGCCTTCCGCGCCCCCGACACCCTCGACCCGCGCGCCGACGCCCTCGACCTGCTCGCGCGCATCCTCGCGACCGGCCGCTCCTCCCGCCTCTTCCGCCGCCTCGTCGAGGCCGACCGGCTGCTCTCGCAGGTGCGCGCATCCAACAACGCGCGCGCCTGCGGCGGCAGCTTCCAGATCGACGGGGAGGGGCGCCCCGCCGCCGACCCGGGCCGGATCGAGGAGGCGCTCTTCGACGAACTCGGGCGAGTCGCCGCCTCGGGCGTCACGCCGCACGAGGTGCGCCGCGCGAAGAACGGCGTGCTGAGCGAGACGCTCTTCCGCGCGGAGACGGCGGCCACCCTCGCGGAGGACATCGGGGATGCCGTAGCGAACTCGACCCTCGAGGAGTTCCTGACCTACACCGACCGGATCGAGGCGGTCACCGCGGACGAGATCCAGGCGGCTTGCGAAGCCTTCTGCCGCCGCGCCGACGCGGTCGCCGTCTGGTCGGTGCCGAAGTGAAGATCGACGTCGAGCGCCGCGTGCTCGGGAACGGCCTCCGGCTGCTCGTCGCGCGGCGCCCCGAGACGCCGGTCGTCTCGATCCACGCCTCGGTGGACGGGGGTCAGCGCCGCGAACGCAAGCCGGGGGCGGCCTCGCTGGCCGGCGCCGCGCTCTTCGCCGGCGCGGGGGCGCGCACCGAGGAGCAGGTCGTCGACGCGGTCGAGTTCCTCGGCGCCAACCTCGCGACCCACGGCAGCGGCCTCTCGATGCGGATGCGCGCGGGGGACCTCCCCCTCGGCATCTTGCTCACCGCCGATCTGCTCCGCGCGCCGCGCTTCGACGCGGCGTCCGTCGATCGCGAGCGCGAACTCGCCCTCAGCGAGATCGCCGCCGAGCGCGACCACCCGACGGTGGTCGGCCTGCGCGCGCTCGCGGCGCGCATCTACGGCCCCCACCCCTTCGCCCGCCACCCCCGCGGCGCGCCGGCCGGCCTCTCCCGCGACGACGTCGTCGGCTACCACGCGGAGTTCTTCCGCCCGCAGAACACCGTCGTCGCCGTGGCCGGGGCGGTCGACGGCTCGAGCGCACTCGAGGAGGCCCTCTCCGGCTGGCACGCCGACGCCGCCCCCGACCTCCCCCCCCCCGCGCCCCCTCCCCCTCCCGCGGCCTCGGAGGAGCGCCTCCCCCACGACGGAAGACAGTTGCATCTCTTCCTCGGCCATCTCGGCGTCCCGCTGCGCCACGCCGACTTCGCCGCGCTGCGCGTGATGGAGAGCATCCTCGGCGGCGCCGCCGGACTGACCGACCGCCTCTCGTCGCGCATCCGCGACGAACTCGGCCTCGCCTACGCGGTCAGCGCCGACATCTGCGGCACCGCCGGCGCGGAGCCGGGGCAGTTCCGCGTCCATGTCGGCACGTCGCCGCGGCACGGGGAGCGGGTGCGCGCGGAGGTCGTGGCCGCGATGCGCGAGATGATGGAGGGGGTCCCGGGGGAGGAGGAGCTCGCCGACGCGAAGGCCTTCCTCGCGTCGGAGTGGATCTTCGAACTCGAGACCGCCGACCGCACCGCCGCGATCCTCGCGACGATCGAGCGCCTGGGCCTCGGACTCGACTACCCCGAGCGCCACCTCGCGGAGATCGCCGCCATCGGCCCCGACGATGTCCGCGAGGCCGCCCGCCGCCACCTCTACCCCGACCGGCTCGCGGGGGTGGCGGTCGGACCGGGGCACTGATAAGCTGGGCGCTCCGCGCGCCCATAGCTCAACGGATAGAGCGACGGCCTCCGGAGCCGTAGATCTGGGTTCGATTCCTAGTGGGCGTAGGAGAGGGCCCCCAAGGCGGGGGCCCTCTTTTCATTCGTGCGCTTCCGCATGCCGAGGCGACCCTTGCGGAGGGAGCGCGAGTAGATGCGACGCAAGCTCGCGCCGTCCGGCCGGGTCTGCGCAGCGGACGGATCGGACTGGCGACGGAGACCCGCCTGCGCGCGAGGCCGCCTACCGCGCCGGCTCCTTCCACTTGATCTTGTACTTGCGCAGCGTCTCGCGGGCGGCGTCGGCCTCCGGCGTGTCGGGGTAATCGGCGATGAGCTTCTTGTAGGTGTCGAAGGCGTTGCCCTTGCGGAACTTCTTCAGGTGCTCGTCCGCCTCGGCCTTCAGCGCGGCGACCTTACCGCGGCGCTCCGCGGCGGCCCGCTCCTTCGCGCGCACCTCCTCGAGGCGCGTCGCGTGCTGCTGCACCTCCTTCTCGTAGGCGGTGATGAAGGCGGCGTCGGTGGAGGCGACCTTGTACATCTCGTGGGCCGCCTTGCCGATCTCGGTCCCGGCGAACCACTTGCGGATGAAGAAGAGGTGCGGCGCCGTCGCGGCGTACTCCTGCTTGTTGTAGGCCGCGACCGCATGGTTGTAGGCGCCCGCGGCGAAGTAGGAGACGAAGTGCTCGGCGACCGGGGCCCCGCCCTTGTTGTAGAGGACCTTCCCGGTCGGATCGACCAGCACGATCGTCGGGAAGCCCGTCACGCGGAACCGGTCCGCGAGCGGGTGCCCCCGCTCCCCCCCGGCATCGATCTTCATGCAGACCATGCCCGAGAGCCACTCCTGCACATCCTTGCGTGGAAGCGCGTCCGCCTCCATCCTCTTGCAGGGGCCTCACCACTCCGCGTAGAAGTCGAGGAAGATCAGCTTGTCCTCGGCGAGGGCGATCTCCTTCGCGCGCTCGAACTCCGCGATCCACCTGACCTCGGCGGTGGCGACCGAGGCCAGGGCGAGCAGCATCAGCGACCGCATGTACGCCTCCTGCGCCGATTATAGAACCTTCCCGCCCCCGCTGCGTTGCGAAAGTTCTACGCGGCGCACCGGCTCGACGCCGAAGCGACGTGGATCTCGGGGCGCGTCGCGAGAATCCGCGCGGCCAAGTAGCGGAAGCTGGATAATGGCGGCCGGCCATGGTCCGGTACGACCCCAACCTGGATGCCTACGCCGTGCTCGGCGTTTCGGCCGCGGCGACGCGCCAGGAGATCGACAAGGCCTTCCGCCGCGCGGCGCGCATGTGGCATCCCGACAAGTCGCCGGCCCCCGATGCCGCGGCGCGCTTCAACGAGTGCAAGCAGGCGGCATCGCTGCTGCGCGATCCCGCGGCGCGCCGCGAGTACGACCGCCAGCGCGAACTCTTTCTCGGACCCGCCGCGCGGGTGCGGAGGGAGCGCCAGCAGCGGCGGCGCGAGACGGGAGCCGCGCACTCCGTGCCGATGCGCCCGCCGCCCGCATGGATGGGCCGGAGCGTGCGCGTCCACTTCGACGCGGTCGTGATCCAGATGGAGCGCCCCCGGTCCCCCTCCGCCTCGAACGGCGTGCTGAGCTCCGCCGCGCTGATCGCGCTCGGCGCCGCCGTCGCGCGGGGCGAACTGATCTGGTTCGCGCTCGCGCTCGTGCTCTGGGGCGCCGCCCGCGTCGTCGCGCAGCCGCCCCACGACGGCGTGCTCGCGTGGGCGCGCGTGGTCCCCGGCCGCCGCGAGGCCGAGTACAACACCCTCGACGCGCGGATGGCGCGCTTCCGCCGGCAGGAGGTCCCCTGGTCGCAACTTGTTGTAAGTGTTGCAACCGACGGCGGGGCCTACCGCATCCTGATCCGCGGGTTTCCCGAGGAGGCGATACCGGTGCTGCTTAGGACCTACGACCTGGGCGAGGCGCGCCGCTGCGCCCGCGAGGCGGGGGAGTGGCTCGACCTGCCGTTCGAGAGGGCGGCGTAGGGGGGAAGCGGATGACGCGGCGGGGGCGGCAGGACCATTCGCAATCCGCGCTGCTTCGCCCCTCGCCGGATCCGCTGCTGCTCGAACATCTGGCCATCCGGTCTCGCTTCGTGGAGGGCCTGCGACGGCGGGCGACGCTCGGCGAGAGGGACGCCGGCGCGGGGCGGGTCGAGGAGGAGACCGCGGCCGCACTTTCAAGGTACCTCTCCCATTGGGGCTCGCTCGTGACCGAGCTCCTGCGGCGAGGCCACGGGGCCGGGGAGATCGAGGCGGCGTTTGGCGAACTGGCGCCCGGGAGCGGCGGCCTCGAACCGGCCGGCGCCTTCGCCGAGGGGGCTCCGGGGGGGGCGCGCGGTGCCGGGATGGTGCCGTGGGTGAAGGCCGCCCACGGGGGGCGCGCGGCGGCACGATATGTGGCGGCGATGGCGCTGCGTATCGCCCCGGGGAGGAGGGCGGATTTCGACGAAGCCGCACGGCTGCTCGAATCCGCCTCCCGGCAGCAGCACGCGGCGGCCGCGGCGGAGTTGGCCCTCCTCCACCTCGAGGGCGAGGGCGAGCCGGCGCTGCGGGAGGAGGGGATCACGCACCTGCGGTGGGCGGCGGAGGGGGGCGACGCCGAAGCCTGCTGGAACCTCGGCCTGCGCCTCATGAGCGGCCGGGATCTGCAAAGCGACACCGCCGCCGGACTTTCGTGGCTCGAGCGCTCCGCGGAGGCGGGCCACCCCGAGGCGCAACTGGAACTCGGAAGGGTCCACGCGACGGGGGCCTTTGGCCTCGAGGTGGACTTCCCCCTCGCGCTCCGGTGGTTGAAGATGGCGGCGGCGCACCACCGCAAAGTCGCCGCGGACTGGCTCGCGAAGTATGGCGCGCTGACTCCGGCCCAGTATCGAAGCCTGACGTGGCTCGAGTATTGGACTCCCGACGATGTCCCGCCCCCCAGCCGCTCGGGACCGTGGGGCATTGCCGCTTCGGCGGCGCTGCTCGGCCTCCTGGTCTACGGCGCCGCGCGCGGCAATGGCCTGCCGCTCTTCCTGCTCCTCGTCTTTCTCGCGGTCATGATCCACGAGGCGGGGCATTGGCTCGCGGGCCGCCTCGTCGGGATCCCGACGCTGGTCTTCACCGTCGGGGTCGGGCCGCTGCTGCGCAGCTTCGTCGCGGGAACGCGCCGCCACCCGATGCGCATCGACCTGAAGCTCCTTCCGCTGCTCGGGTCCGTGCAGCCCTACAGCGTCCCCAAGGGCGTCTTCGACCATTGGCAACGGAGCGACGAGGCCGAGCGGAAGCGGCGCCCGCCGCCGCCGCTGCCCGAATTCGACCGGGAGGAGCCGCCGGAGCCCGCGTTTCTCCATGTGACGCGACCGCGACGCCTCGCCTACCTCGCCGGCGGCCTTGCGGCCAATTTCCTCGTGGCCGTGACGGGCCTTCTCCTGTACGAGCGGCTCAGCGACGAGGCGCCGCTTCGCACCGCGCCGGTCGCCGGGATCGTTCCCCCCGGCTCGGTCGCGGCGAGTGCGGGGCTCGTCGAGGGAGACCGTTTCGTCTCGGTGGACGGCGTACCGGTGCGCGGGTTCTTCGACGTGCAGCGCCGGCTCGCTCCGCGGGACGATCACGGCTTCGCGGCACCGCTCCCCGACCCGCCGGGGCGCGAGGTGCCGATGGAGATCCGCCGCGGCGGCGCGACGCTCAGCCTCGCCTGGCCCACCCCCCCGGCGCCCCCCCAAACCGACGCCGAGCAGGCATACGGCCTCCTCCCCCCCGAGTCTTGGCGCATCGCGCATGTCCAGCGCCACGTCCAGCGCCAACTCTCACCGGGCGATGAGATCCTCGCCTTCTCCGTCGGCGACAAGGTCACCGAGGCGACCGAGCCTCGGGCGCTCGCGGCGCTGCGCGCCGCGTTCTCCTCACCCGAGGTCGAACTGGTCGAACTGCGCGTCGCGGGACGCAAGTCGAGGCCCACGATGGCGCCGTGGAAGCCGAGGGGCGAGCCGAAGGCGCCGTTGCGGGCGCCCTTCGAACTCGCGCGCCTGCGCGAGGCGGGGCCGCGCGACGGGCTCCTCGACGTGGTCGGGACGGTGGTGAGCTTCGGGTGGAGCACGTTGATCGACCTGCCGCGCGCGACGGTCGCCTCCATCCGCGCGCCGCCGACGGCGGAGCAGAAGGGATGGCTCCTTAAGGCCGTGCGGCGCGATCCGTGGGATGCGGTGCGCGTCTTCGCGCTCGTGCATGCGATGCTGCTCTTCCTGAACCTCGTCCCGCTCCCGCCGCTGGACGGGTTCCACCTGCTCTCGCTCGGCTTCGAGACTGCCGCGCGGCGCCCTCTGCCGCAGGCCGGCCTCGGCATCGCCCTCCGCGTCGGCTGGGCGATCCTCATCCTCTGGGTCGCCCTCAACGTCCTCCTGATCCTCCGCGACCTGATCTCAGGCTGACGCGCTCGCCCGTCCACGCACCGAAGTGCCTCTTGGGCGAGAGGCCGGGAACGACGGGGGCGGACTTCCACTCCGCACCGGGGCGGCCTCGGTGCCGGTGCTCGCCTGTGGGGCCCGCCGGAGCAGCCGCCGACCGGCGCTCCTCCCCCGCCCGGCAGGGAGGCGGGCGCCCCCTCCTCGGGCTCCACCCCGACTCCGTCAGCGGGAGGGCGCCGCCCGCCTCTTCGTCTCCCGCTCCCCGTAGACTCCGGCCAGCGCCATGCTCTGGCTGTGGATCACGCTCGGCCTCGTCGCGCTCGTGGCGCTCTACGACGTCACGCAGCGAAGGCGGGGCATCCTGCGCAACTTCCCGGTGGTCGGCCACCTGCGCTACTGGCTCATACGGATCGGCCCCGAGTTGCGGCAGTACATCGTGGCGCACAATCGCGAGGAGCGGCCCTTCAACCGGCTCGAGCGCGAGTGGATCTACCACTCCTCGGACAGAAAGAACAACTACTTCGGGTTCGGCACCGACGAGGAGCTCTACGCCGTCGGCTACCCGATCATCAAGCACGCCGTGTTCGGCCATCCCCTCGCGTCGGGAACGGGCAACGTGAAGGGGCAGCGGTGCGAGATCCCCTGCGCCAAGATCGTCGGCGGGGCGAGGGGGCGCAAGGGCGCGTGGCGCCCGCCCTCGATCTTCAACGTGAGCGCGATGAGCTTCGGCGCGCTCGGCGCGAATGCGATCTCGGCGCTCAATCTCGGCGCGAAGGCGGCGGGCTGCTACCACAACACCGGGGAGGGAGGCGTCTCGCGCTACCACAGGCTCGGCGCCGACCTCTGCTGGCAGATCGGCACGGGCTATTTCGGCGCCCGGGCGGCGGACGGAACCTTCGACCTCGCGCGCCTGAAGGCCACCGTGGCCGAGACGCCGACGCTCCGCCTCATCGAGCTCAAGCTCTCGCAGGGCGCGAAGCCGGGGAAGGGCGGCGTGCTGCCCGCGGCGAAGGTGACGGCGGAGATCGCCGCGGCGCGCGGCGTGCCGATGGGCAGGGACGTCCTCTCGCCGAGCCAGCACAGCGCCTTCCGCGACGTCGCGGGGATGCTCGACCTCATCGAGCGCATCGCCGCCGAGACGGGGCTGCCCGTCGGCATCAAGGCGGCCATCGGCCAGCTCGAGGAGTGGCATGAGCTGGCGGAGGCGATGAGGGCGACGGGCAAGGGGCCGGACTTCATCACCATCGACGGAGGGGAAGGGGGCACGGGGGCCGCCCCGCTCACCTTCGCCGACCACGTGGCGTTGCCCTTCAAGCTCGGGTTCGCGCGGGTCTACCGCATCTTCCTCGACGCGGGGCTCGCCGATGACATCGTGTGGATCGGGTCGGGAAAGCTCGGCTTCCCCGACCGCGCCATCGTCGCGATGGCGATGGGGTGCGACCTGGTCAATGTCGCGCGGGAGGCCATGCTCTCGATCGGATGCATCCAGGCGATGAAGTGCCACACCGACCACTGCCCGAGCGGCGTCGCGACGCACAACCGCTGGCTGCAGCGCGGCGTCGTCCCGGAGGTGAACGCCGACCGCCTCGTCGGCTACTTCGACGCCTTCCGCGGCGAGGTGCAGGCGGTGACCTACGCCGCCGGCTATGCGCACCCGGGCATGTTCACCCCCCACGACGTCGAGGTGAGCGCGGGCCCGAACATCTTCAAGACGCTCTTCGAGATCCTCGGCTACGACAAGAAGCAGTACGCCCCCGGCCGCCCGCCGCACTACAAGAACGGCACGCTCACGCCGGCCGCCAGCCCGATCCGGTGACGGGGGCGCGCGGGCCCCGCCGCCGGCCCGGGCGACCTTCCGCCGGCGGTTGCCGCGGCCGGGCGGCGACGACCCGCGGTGTTGCCGGCGGACGTTGCCGGTCCTTCGCCGCGCCGCGCCTCACTGCAGGCCGAGGCGCTTGGCGTGGTAGGACCAGTTCGAGGGGTGGAAGCCGAGGAGGCGGGCGGCCTCGGACTTCACGCCGCCGGCGCGGCGCAGGGCCTCGCGGAAGAGCTCCCGCTCGAAGTCGGCCGTCCTTCGCCGGAGGTCGAGATCGGGGAGGGGCCCGGGGACCGGAAGGGCGAGGTCCGCCTCGGTGATGACATCGGAGGGGGCCGCGAGGCGGGCGCGCTCGATCACGTTGCGAAGCTCTCGCACGTTGCCGGGCCATGCGTGACGCAAGAGCGCGTTCTGCGCCTCCGGCGCGATGCGCAACGGGGCCGCGAAGCGCGCGGCGAGCGCGGCGAGATCCTCGGGGCGCTCCCGCAGCGGGGGCATCCGCACGGGCAGTCCGGCGAGGCGGTAGTAGAGGTCCTCGCGAAAGCTCCGTTCCGCGATGCGCTCGTCGAGCCGCTCGTTGGTGGCGGCGACGATGCGCACGTCGACGCGGCGGCTCTTCAGGCCGCCCACGGGGCGGATCTCGCGCGTCTCGAGGGCGCGCAGCAGTTTCGCCTGCCCCGCCGGCGCGAGGGCGCCGATCTCGTCGAGGAAGAGAGTCCCCCGGTCCGCCTCCTCGAAGTAGCCGCGGCGGTCCGCGTGGGCGCCGGTGAAGGCGCCGGCGACGTGGCCGAAGAACTCCGCCTCGAAGAGCGCCTCGGGCACCGCCGCGCAGTTGACCTTGACGAGGGGTCCGGCCCGCCGCTCGCTCCGGTCGTGGAGGAAGGTCGCCGCAAGCTCCTTGCCGGTGCCGCTCTCGCCGGTGAGCAGCACGGTCGCCTCCTCTGGGGCGATCTGTTCGAGCAAGGCGACGACCCGGCGCGACGCCTCGGAGAGCGCGACAAGCGCCGGGTCGCCGCGCAGCCGGTTGCGCTCGCGCTCGATCGCGCCGCGCTCGCTCGCCTTGCGGACGCGCTCGACGATGACGTCCGGCTCGACGGGCTTGGTCAGGAAGTCGAGCGCGCCCGCGCGCATCGCCTCGACCGCATGGGAGATCGTGCCGTGGCCGGTGAGGACGAGCACCGGCAGCGACGGGTCGCGCTCCCTCAGGCGGACGACCAGGTCGGTGCCGGAGAGCCCCGGCAGGCGCAGGTCGGTCAGCACGACGTCGCAGGCCGGGGCCGCGAGCGCCTCCTCGGCGGTCGCGCGCGCCTCGACCTCGAACCCCTCCGCCTCAAAGAGCGCGACAAGGCTCTCGAGCACGTAGCGCTCGTCCTCGACGATCAGCAGGCGAATCATGTCGCGGGGACCTCCACGGTGAAGACGGCGCCGCCGCCCTCCGCGTTGGCGGCGGAGAGCGACCCGCCCACGGCGCTCAGGATGCCGTAGGAGACCGAGAGGCCGAGACCGGTGCCGCCGCTCCTCGAGAAGAACGGGTCGAAGAGGCGCGGCAGGTCCTCCGGCGAGATCCCGCCGCCATGGTCGCGGAACCGGATGCGGACCTTGGCACCCTCCTGCACGGCGTCGATCTCCATGCGCGGCCTCTCGACCCCCCGCATCGCCGCCCCTGCGTTGAGCAGGATGTTCAGGAACACCTGTTCGAGCATCCGCGGCGCGATCCGTGCCTGCAAGCGCCCCTCGACGCGAGCCTCGGTCTCCGCGTCGCGGAACCCGAGGCGGGCGAGTTCGAGGGCGCGGTCGAGCGCCGCGCGGACGTCGCAATGCTCGCCGCCCGCGTCGGGCCGCGCAAAGGCGAGGAGTTCGCGCGCGATCGCGCGGATGCGGTCGAGCCCCTCCTGCACCTTGTCGAGGTTCCCGAGACGCAGCCAGTTGGCGATCCCTTCGAGCGGGTTGTTGATCTCGTGGGCGATGCCCGCCGCGAGCACGCCGAGCGCCCGCAGGCGGTCCTCCTGCGCGATCTGACGTTCGAGGCGCGCCCGCTCCTCCACGCGGAGTTGCCGCTCGGAGAAGAGCAGCGCGCTCGCCGCGAGGAGAACGATCCCCACGCCGAGGGCGGCGTAGAGCGCCGCCCCCCGCCACGCGACCGGTACGACGACCTGCCAGCGGGCGGGCTCCTCCGCGCGCGCGAGGTGCGCCCCGGCGCCGCGCAGCGGCGCCAGGAAGGGGGCCGCATAGGCGGTGAGCACGAGGGTCCCGCCATCGCCCCGCCGGGTCGCGAACCGGATCACCTGCCGCAGGGCGGGCTCGACATCCAGTCGCGACTCGTCGGCGAGGAAGCCGGACTCGGCGATCCCCTCGGGCGGAGCCTCCATTTCCGGGGGCCCCTCCAGCCGGGCCGGAGGCAGGTTCGCGACGAGATAGCCGAACCGCTCGGCGTGCAGCGTGCAGCGGCCCGACGCGTCATGGATGCGCACGCGCGCGAGGCCGCGGAAGTGCGTCAGGTAGCCCGCGATCTCGCTCTCGGCCAGGCCCGCGAGGAACCGCGCGTGCTCGCGGAACGATTCCAGTTCGAGGGCGATCGCCTGCCGGAGCGCCGAGGCCCGCAGCGCCGCGACCTCGCGCAGCGCGCGTGCGGACGCGACGCCGAGCACCGCGAGCAGCAGCAGCAAGGCCCCACCGATCGCAAGCGCCCGGAGACTCCTCAAGGCTTGCGTTCGATCCGGTGGAAACCCGCTTCGAGGCTGCCGATCTCCTCGACGACGCCGTCGGGCCAACGCACCTCGACCCTCCCGGCGCGGGCGGCCGCCCCGAGGCCGAAGGTGGCCGTCAGCTCCCCCTGGCTCAGATAGGAGCCGCCGGTGCGCACGACGCGCCGCTGGACGCCCGCGTCGGTCGTCACGCGGACGATCGCGCCAAGCGCCTCCGGGTTCTTCGTGCCGGGCTGCCGCAACTGCAGCCGGAGCGACCGGTTCGCCGTCGCGAGGTCGTTGCGCAGCAGCATCGGCCTTCCGCCGTTGTTCGTGAAGACGAGGTCCAGGTCCCCGTCGCCGTCGAGGTCTCCCGCCGCGAGGCCGCGCGCGACGAGCCGGCGGCTGAAGCCGGGCCCCGCGTCCACCGAGACGTCGGCGAAGCGGCCGCCGCCGAGATTCCGGCAGTACTGCGGCGTCTGCTCGTAGGTGAGCTCCCGCTTCAGCTTGCTGATCGTCGGCTCGATGTGGCCGTTCGCGAGGACAAGGTCGGTCCATCCGTCGAGGTCGACGTCGCACAGCAGAAGGCCGAAGGTCAGCGGCAAGAGCGTCGCGGGGCCGACCCGGGCGGAGTGCGCGTCGTCCTGGAAGAGGACCGAACCCGGCCCGGAGCGGCTCACCGAGAAGAGCGAGACGGGCTCCTCGGAGAAGTTGCCGATCGCGACGGAGAGCGAGCCGCTGTTGCGGTAGTCGCCGCTGTCGATCCCCATCGCCGCGCGCGCCTGCCCCTTGTCGTCGTAGGCGACCGACGCGGAGACCGCCACCTCCTCGTACTTCGCGCCGCCGCGCCCGAGGAAGAGGAAGTTCTGCACGGTGTCGTTCGCGACGAAGATGTCCACGATCCCGTCCCCGTTGAAGTCGTCGAGGCAGAGCGCGAGCGACTTGCCCGGCACCTTCGTCGCGTCGAGCCCGCTGCCCGCCGTCGCATCGCGGAATGCGCCGTCCCCCCCTTGCAGGTAGAGGCGCGGCCTGTCCCCCTCGTAGAGCTGCGGCCGCGTGTAGGCCTTCTCGCCGGCGACGAGGCTCGCCGGCACGTCGGTCTCGATCGTCCAGCGCACGTAGGGCACGACGATCAGGTCGAGGTCGCCGTCCCCGTCGGCGTCGAACCAGGCGGCGCCGGTGGACCACGAGCCGCGCTCAGCCCCCCCGGGCCCCCCCGCCACCCGCGAGAAGCGACCGCCATCGTTGCGCAGCAGGAGGTTCTCGCCGAGACAGGTCACATAGAGATCCACGTCGCCGTCGGCGTCGTAGTCCGCGGCGCTTGCCCCCATGCCATAGCAGGAGATCGCAAGTCCCGCCTCCGCCGTGACATCGCGGAACTTCCATCCGCCCTCGTTGCGATAGAGCCGCAGCGTCGGCTGCGCCTCCCCCTCCCACCGCCGCGACTGCACGAAGAGGAGGTCGCTCCTGCCGTCGCCGTCGTAGTCGAGCATCGCCACCCCCGACCCCATCGTCTCCGGCAGGTACTTCTTCCCGAACGCGCCATTGACATGCTCGAAGTCGATGCCCGCCACCTCCACGAACGTCGCCCCGGGCACCGCCCCCTCTCCCGCGACGTCGGCCACCGCAGAGCCCGTCCGGTAGTCGCTCCCCTTGGCGGTCCTCTCCTCGCCGCCACAGGCCGCCAGGAGGAGAACGCTAGCGATGAGTGTGACGCTTCTGGGAATCTTCATTGATCTCCGGGTGCCGCAGCAGGAACTCGCGCGCGATCTCCTGCGCCTCGTCGTCGCGCCGATACTTGTCAAACGCACGCTCCGCCTCGCCCGCCCGCTCGGCCCTCCCGATCTGGCGGTAGATGTCGAGCCTTCGCTTGTGGGACTCGAGGTCCTCGGGGTCGATCGCCAGCACTTGCAAGTAGGCGTCGAGGGACTCCTCGTACTTGTGGAGCTTGTAGCGGACGCCGCCGAGGCGGCGCAGCGCGTCGCGGTCGTCCGGGAAGACCTCGAGGCAGGCGACGAAGGCCTCCTCCGCCTTCTCGAACTCATCGAGGCGTTCGAAGTACCTTCCCCAGAAGTAGGGTCGTTGGGGGTCGCGGGGGCTCAGGTCGTCCACCTTGCGAAGGAACGGGGCCGCCTTCTCGGGCTGGCCGCTCTGGATCCAGCGGCGCGCCTGGTTGCGCCAGCCGTCGGGGAGGTCGGGCCGGAGCCTCGCCACCTCCGCCCAGCTCGCCTCGGCGACCTCGAAGGCGTCTTGCAGGAAGCTCGCGATGCCGTGGTCGTTGAACCGCATCCAGTCCTCGGGCAGGGCGCCCCCCCCGCTCCCCCCCCTCTCCGACGCGACGGTCAGGAGGATCGCATCCTCCGCGATCGTCGTCACGGGCAGATCGGGGACCTTGACGCCGGCGAGATGGGGCAACTCCGGCACCTTGACGCCGCGGCGCGCGAAGACGAACTCCGTGTAGGAGCGGTTGAACTTGCGCCACTGCAGCTTCGCCTCGACCCTCAGCCTGCGGCCCAGCGCGCCTTCGGGCACGCGCACGACATAGCGCGCGACGTCCGCGGTCCCGGGGCCGATCACGCGGGCGAAGGCGGGGATGTGGAAGTTCTGCGGGTCGCGTTCGTTGGCCTCGGTGCCGTCGTGGCGCACCATGACGACGCGGTAGAAGTGCGCGTGCCGGTCCACGAAGCGCGCGTCGTCGATCGCGCCGCTGCGCATCAGCTCCTCGCCGCTCTCCGCGTCGGTGACGCGGAAGTCGATCCAGGACTCGTTGCTGTCGTTGGTGCCGCCGGGGAAGGTGTGGCCGACGCCCTTGTTGCGGACGACGACCTCGAAGACGACCTCCTCGCCCGGGACCAGGTTCGGCAGCGAGCGGTCGATCGCGCGGATCAGGTCGGTCTCCTGCGGGCCCACTTGCATCGCGAAGAGGTCCACCGTGAGCTTCTCGTCGCGGAGGAACCTCTCGATGCGGTCGATCGTGTCGAAGTCGCCGCGCACGTAGGGCAGCGCGGTGTTGACGGCGAGGAAGCGGTGCGAGCGGATCTTCCCGTTCTTCGCGGCGACGTCGCCGAGCGGCGCGTCCTCCGGCGGCATGTGGCAATCCTGGCAGACCTTGACGGCCTTCGGCAGGTAGAAGGTGCGCGCGGCGTTCTGCGAGACGCCGCTGTCATGCCAGTTGTCATACTCGTTCTGCCCGCGGAAGAAGCGGTAGCTGTTCACCGGCACGTCGAGGCTGACCTTGTGGCATGCGGAGCAGAACTCCGACGTGCGGAAGAAGGGCTTCAGCATCATCCGCTTGTGCGGGCCCGGCTTCGCCTTGATCAACTGGTCGGCGAGGAAGCGCCCGGGGCCGTCGGCCGCGGAGTCGAAGAGGTAAGGCGAGGGCGTCTCGTCGGCGATGTTGTAGTTGCCGTTGCCCTCGAGGCCGTGCAACCGGTCGATGGCGTGGCAGGCGAGGCAGGTGAGGCCCGCCTGGCTCTCGGGGACGAGCGGGTCGATCTCCTTCGTCATGTTGCCCGCGAGCATGATCGCCGGGTCGTGGCAGCCGGCGCACCACTGCGACCGCTCCTTGCCGGCGGTCTCGCGGAACTTCTCGACCGACGTGCGGTAGAAGGGGTTGTTGAACGACGAGAAGCGGTGCGCCGAGGTCTCCCACTGCGCGACGGCGTCGGGATGGCAGCGCCGGCAGGTCTCGGCGCCGATCGTCGTCGTCGAGGCGAAGCCGAGGCGCTCGACCTCGTCGCGGATCCGCTCGAAGTCGCCGCGCTCGTCGCGGGTGAGGATGCGCGCCTCGAAGAAGCCGCCGCTCGTCGTCGTGGCGCTCGACGGGAAGAATCGGGAGGAGGGCGCCGGGTAGTTCTTCGGCTCGAACGGCACGTAGGGATCGTCCGGGGGGGCGGGGGGGGCCGGAGCGGGCGGCGTCGTCGGCAGCGTCGCGGCATGCACGACCAGCATGGCCACGAGCAATCCCAGCGCGTTCAGGAGTCCGCGCACCGCCGCCCGGCGCTCCGGCGCGAAGTGGCTGACGAAACGGTGGACCGCGTAGGCGCACGGCGCGAGCACGGCGAGCGCCCTGTGCGACCAGAAGACCCACATATGCTCGCGCGAGTTGCTCTCGTAGAGAACGAAGAGCCCGGTCGCGAAGAGCAGGTAGGCCGCCGCCGCGATCCCGACACCGCTCAACGCCGCGACCGGCCTCATCAGCTTGCGAACCCTGCCCAAGTGCCAGACGAGGAAGACCGTCGCCATCACGAGCAGCAACGCCCCCCCCGCGAGATGGGAGATCAGCATCGCTTGGTAGAAGGCGGTCAGGTGCGCTCCGCGGTCTGCGAAGAAGAGGTAGGCCGAGTTCGCGAGGACGAAGATGGCAAGCCCCAACACCCAGCGGAAGTAGCGCCGCTGCGGGGCGGTCAGGATCGTCGGCATGCGCAACCAGCGTAGCAATGGAGGTGCCCTGCGACATGCCTGACGTAACCATAACGGCAGCAATATGTTACGCGTCACCGCAGATTACAGGCCGGACGGACCGCGTAGGAATTACGGGCTCAGGGTTCGTTCTCGCACACCTGAGTGCGTGCGCTCACGGGGCGACGGGCGGCTCGATCGGGGGAGGCGGAGAGGCGGGAGAGCCAGCGGGAGAGCCGGGAGGCTCCTGCACGGCGGCGGGCTCATCCGAAGGAACGGGAGCACCTTCGGCCGGTAACCCGGGCGGTGCGTCCGGCTGGGTGTGGGATTGCAGGGCGGGGGCGGCCGGCGGTTCGACTTGGCGCTTGGGGGCAAGCAGGAGCACGCAGCGCCTCATCCAGCCCCAGAGAACCATTGCGCCCGCGCGGATCTCGCGGCCGGCCGCGGCGACGCGGCGACGCAGGGCGACAATCCGCTCCTCCATGCCGCTCGCGAGAAGCTGCCAGTAGCTGTGTTGCACGCGTGCCAGCGCTTCGAATCCGCCAAGGAGAGAATCGCATTCCTCGTCGCCCACGAGTGAGCGCGCGCGAGCATCGAGTAGCACCCGACGCGCCTCCGCGTGCTCGCCACGGAACGCCAACGCCTTCGCGAGGAGGACGTGACAGCGCGGCTGTTCAGGCATCAGCCATGCCGCTGTGCGGAGCGCGGCGATCGCCTCGCCGTACCTGCTCCTGCGGAACGCATCCAGCCCCCGGTTGAACCAATCCGGCCCCACCCGGAGCGACTGCGCCAGCAGCGAGACATCGGCGCCGCAATGGGTGCAGCGGACGTCCGGCGTATGCACATGGTGTTGGCACCGGGGACAGTTGAACGCGGATTGGCCCCGATCGGCGCAGAGAAAGACTCGCGCCTCCTCCAAACCTCCGACGGTGCCGCCCGCCCCGGGATCGCCACCCATGCCTACAGGTTCGTGCGCCGGACCCCCGAGCCCAACGTGTTCTTCCCGCCGGGTTGCTCGGGCGTGTCCGCGGGCAGAAGCTCCACCAGCTCGCCACAAATGCGCTTGAGGGCGGGGACGTCACGCCTGCCTGCGGCGGATTGTCCCTCGCTCCTGAGCTTGGACGCCTTGCCCGGATTGGTGTAGGTAGGCTGGCTCGAGACCCACTCGAACCTCGCGACCCAGAAGTCGGGAACGGTCTCGAGCAAGCCGATCTCCAGCAGCAGCATCTCCCGCGTGCGTTGCTTGAGAGCCTTCGCGTCCTTCCGCCGGATCGCATCCTGCGCCTCCTGCTCGAGCGCCTCGAGCCGCGCCTTCTCGCCGGCACCGCCATGGCGCGAGACGACGCCTCTCACGTCCGCGATTTCGGCCTCATGCTTCTGCAGCAGGACGGGCCACTCGATTTCCGCCTCCAGTCGATCGATCTCCTTTCCCAGCGCGACGAGGCGGCTGACCACGGCGCCTCCCGCGTCCTTGTCGCCTCCCGCTGCAGCATCCAGTTGCGATTCGATCTCGCGCATGGCGGTCCCGGTGCGCAGGTCCTTCAACCGGCGCACGGCATCCGCGACGCCTGCGCCCTCGCCTTCCCTGATCAGCCGGTCGATGCGCGCCACCTCGCCGGCGAGCCGCGCGCGCTGCTTGCTCACCGGGTCGTGCTCGATCACCGTCTGCTGGAAATCCTCGAAGAACTGATCGAGGTTGTTCACGTAGGCGGAAACGCCGACGAGCCTTCCCTGGGCGTCCACGCTGGCGCGAAGGTCGATCTGCGCCCCCTCTGCGAGATCGCGCTTGATCTTCGAAGCGTCGATGATGATGACGGGACCGCTGATGTTGCGGTCGGCCCGCTCCTCCTCGCCTTCGACGAAGGGGATCCGGATCTGGGCGTTCTTGTCGCCGCGCTTGATCTCCTTGACCGTAGCGACGCGCTCCTGGAAGGGCTCCGTTGGGAGTGGCGCTCCCCTCGGGATCAGGACGAGCGTACCTCCGTCGGACAACGCAATCCTGACGGATGTCGAGAGCGGCGCGGGGCCCACCTCCTGGTTGCCGCTGATGGTCAGCGTGTCGGGTTCCACGGGGCGCTCCGCCCCCGAGGGGTCGCGCACCTTCACGCGGAACTCGTTGAGCTTGTGCATCTCGATCTTGACGGTCGTCAGAAAGGTGCCATCCGCCTCGACCGGCACGGCTACGGATCGGTAGTTCCCGTCGAGCCGCTCGAACTGAACCGTCAAGCCGGGCGGCGGCTTGTCCGCTCCCTCTTCGCGCAAGCACCCGCCCACCATCGGCTCCGGCCTGTAGCTGACGGTGGGATACTCAAGCGACACGTAGAGTCCCCCCCGCGTCGCGGACTTCTCGCGGAACCTATCCGGCACGCGAATCGAGCGGGCGTAGATGGCCGCCCCTTGCGCAACGATCGTCATCGGGTCGACCGAGAAGTCGATGGGGATGCCCAGTTCGCGGAGCTGCTTTCGCAGGAGGGGCGTGAATGTGGGGCCCCCAACCGGGATGAGTTGGCTCACATGGTTGGGAGCCAGATTGTTCCGCGCAAGGAGGGCCCGGCAGAGGTCGAGCGTCGGGGTGAGGATCTGCCGGATGAGGTCCTCGTACGCGGACCGGGTGATGTCCAGTTCGAGCGTCACGGACTTCCCCGCGTCGTCCTTTCCGATGTCCTCGAGGTGGATCGACTTCGTGGGCAGCAGCGAGAGCTCGATCTTGACGGCCTCCGCCTCCATCTTGAGCCGCTGCAATAGGCTGGCGTACTGTTCATTGCCCTTCTTCAGGTCCTTGAACCGGTAGAACTTCATGAGCGCGGGCAACATGAAGTGATTGACGATCATCCAGTCGAGGTCCTTGCCGCCCAGGTTGTTGTCTCCAGCGTGATCGATGACTTGGAGAGTGCCGTCGGCGGCGCGCATCAACGCGATGTCGAGGGTTCCCCCACCGAGATCGTAGACGAGCAGGAAGCCCTCCTTGCTCGCCTCGCGGAAACCGTACGCGTAGGCGGCGGCGATGGGCTCTGCCAGGAGCTCGATGTACTTGAGGCCCGCCAGCTCCGCAGCGCGCGTCGTCGCCCCGCGCTGGGGCTCAAGAAACGCCGCCGGATGCGTGATCACGGCCGTCTCCACCTCATGGCCTCGCAATTCGGGCAGGAGCCGGAGGAGTTTCAGGACCTCTGCGGAGAGTTCCTCCGGGGAGAGCTGGACCTTCGCGTCCCTGAACGAGAGGCGCTGCTGCTGGCCCATCAGACGCTTGAATTCGGCATGGACGTTGGCCGGATTGACCTCGAGTTGCTGGTAGGCGCTCTGGCCAACATGTCGGTTCCCCTTCGCGTCGATCCAGACGACCGAGGGGGTCACCTCGCTCGCGGCGTTCTTGAACACCTCCACTCCATGACGCGAGTAGAGGGCGATCGACGAGTTGGTCGTCCCGAGGTCGATGCCGAAGTCGATGGTCTCACGCATCTTTCGTCTTCTCCTCCGGCGGTGTGCCGAGGCCGACAATGACCTGCGCCGCGGCGCAGGGTTTTCCGCGGATCATCACGCGCGGCTCGATGACCTCTATGATCCGCCGCTCTCCGGCACTCAGGGACGGCACCGTGTCGAAGTGGATGACCTTGACGTCCAGCATTCCGTCGCTGAACACCTCGCCGGTGTGATCATGCCATTCCGTCTCGTTCATTTGAAGGAGCGCCCCGAATCTTCCCGCGGAGTGCTCCAGCGCGCGCAGGTCCGGCTGCGGATTGGCTTGACGCAGTTTTGCGATGCGGCCGTTCAGTCTCCAGTGCTCGACCGCGAGTCCGATCAGCAGGCGCACCGGGACGTTGCCGGCATCGATGGCGGATCGGGCCTCCCCTTGAGATTTCAAAAGGGAATAGGAGGCACGGAAGAGCGCCACGGGGTCAAGCGGTGAGCGGCGCGGCAAGCGAGTCTCGCGTCCGCGCAGTGATCGGGGCACCGCCCACCGCAGGAACGACGGCACGGGGCGCGCTGGCGCGGGAACCCCCGTCGGCCGAGCCCCCTGATCCTCGCTTCCCCGCGGGCTCTCCCGCGGGATAGGATCCGGTCCCGCGGACGGATCGGGCTCCGGCTCGCGAATCGGGGCGCTCTCCGAAGGTCTCACGTTGGACGTGCTCCCCAGCTCATAGCCGGAACCGGCTCAACAGGTCGCTCAAGTCCGAGTGGCTGTTGCAGTACGCGTTGACCTCCTCCTGGGAGGGTTCGCGTCCTGGCTTGTGGCCCTCGGCGAGGAGTTTCTTGAACGGCGGCCACTCCGACCAGGAGTCGCTCGCCTTCACCTTCGGGCCACTCTTCGCGCGGACGGCCGCGTTGGCGATCGCGGCCGCGACAACGGAGAGCGCGCAGGCCAGCACGGTGACTCCCGTGGATCCGCCTCCCGCGATGCTGTTGCCGATCCAAGAGACGAGGAGCGCGATGGGGACTCCCACCAACAGCGCGAGCACGCAGCCCTCCGCCGCCTTGTCATGGATGGACGCGCACTCGGCGCACCGGGGAACCTTGAGCGTGATCGTGCCGTAGTTGACACCGCCTGCAGTACGACCTGTGATCTTGTAGAGCACGACCTCGACACCCTTGGAGTCAACCTTGTTGCCCTCCCCGCAGTACCAGCATCGATCCCACTGGCGGTTGTCGTGAAGTTGAGCCTCGTTCGCCTTGATCTTCTGGCGAATGGAGTCGGCGCGGGCCTGTTTCTTGGCTTCGTCGAGGATCCTCTGTGCGATATCGGACTCGCTCGTCTGGTTGTAGCAGACTACCGACAAGCCGCGCAGGTACTCCGGCACACGGTCGCGTGCGTCGGAGACTGCGCGTACTGAAGCGTCAACCGTGAGCTGTTCCAGCGTTTCCAGAGGCGCCCGCGACGACGCAAGGAACCGCTCGAAGAGCGCCTCGAACTCCGCGGCGTTGCGCTTCTTCGAGGGCCCGTCCCCTTGCTTCATCAGCGTCTCGAGGTGCCTCTCGGCTGTATCGACGTGGGACAGGATCGAAGACACGAGCGTCTCGTACGCGCGCTCCACCGCTGCAGCGACATGGGAGGCGCCGAATCCCGAAGCCCGCAAGACCCCGAGCAGCCGGTCCGCTCGCGCCACTTCGCCCGCTTGCAGGGCCCGCGCCGCCAGCTCGGCATTGGGACGCAGGATTTCCGCAGGCAGTTCAGCCCTGAGACCGCTGATGTGGGCGATGCGAATCCTCGGATCGCTCGCAGCCAGCGCGGCGACGCGCTCGGTGACCCGACGCCAGAAGACCTCGGACGCCAGGATGAAGGACCAGTTCTTGTACGCGGAAGCCCAAAGGCGCTCCACCTCGCCGTTGCCGGGGGCACCCGAAGCCTCCGCGTCGCCGGCGAGTTCGCTGGCGATGCCCCCGGCGTGGCAGAGGATCGCCACGTTCTGCGCCTTGCGGTAGGCGTCTCCCTTGGCGGGGTGTGCCTCGTAACGGAGGGCAACCGAGGGGCTCGCTCCTTCAAAGATGCGCCGAACGCCTCCCGCGCGCTCGATGGCCTTTCGCTCGGCGTCGGGGAGGTCGAGCGCAAAGAGCTCGGCGCGGATGCGCTTGTGAGGGTCGCGCAGGGTGTGGACCGCACCGTCCACTTCCGACGTGGCCTCGGCCACCTGGCCCTTCGCACGCGCGGCGAGCTTGGCGCGCATGCGCTTGAGCTCCGCCGCTTTGGCGATCTCAGACATGGTGGCGTCGGGAGCCACCTCGAGGATGCGGAAGGGGTTCCGCTCATAGAGCGCGAGAAGTTCGCGGCCAAGGGCAGTGCCCCGCGCGACGCCGGCGGCCTTGGACGCAAGTTTCGATGCAGCTTCCACGACGCAGCACCTCCGCGGGAAGGTCCCACTCCAACGAGCACCCACCCCTCGGGTGCGCGCAAGACTACCATGTCACGCGCTACCGGGTCAACGAGGCAGCCGCGTGGCAGGAGGGCGTGTCGGGCCCCGCGTGCTGCCAACCCAGCGCCTGACGTCGGAAAGCGGACTTCATCGCTCCATCGCGATGCCAGCTCAAAGGCCGCGCGTGTCCTGCGGCGCATCGCGGCAGGCCGCTGCGGAGAGGGACGTGGCCACCCGAACGTCGCCCGGCCGGGTCGCCCCTCCCCTCGGACCCCTGCGAAAACGGCCGTTGTGACGCAGCACTCCCGCTGTCATACTCTGCATGCTGCGGTTCCCGGACTGGACGCAATGAACACAGGGCGCGACGGGCAGAGAGCGACAAGGGCGCGCGGCCTGCTGACGATGCTGGCCGCGTCGCTGGCCACGTCAGTTGCAACGCGATACGTGGCGGCGCTGGTCGAATCGTCGCATGCAGCCAAGGTGCAGGGCCGACTGGCGGCGGCGCGCGCCGATGACGCGCACGCCCTCTGGGAGCGCGGGCAACGCGAGTGGAGAGCGCTCGGCACCGAATTGGAGCCCGATCCGGGCAATGCAAGGGCGGCACTGGCGCGCGAGTCTTGGGAGGCGCGCGACTATCCCGTCGCCGAAGCCCACTTCCGGCAGGCGGTCCTCGACTACGCGGATGCGACGCAAGCGCGCGCGGTCGCTCTTGCGACAGGAGAGGGTTGCAAACGGGCGACGAACGAATGGCGGGCGCTTGCCGGGACCGCCGAGCCGGATCCGGGCGCGCAGGCCCGCTCCAGTGCAGGCCAGCTCATGAATCGAGGGAACTACGCAGGGGCGAACCTGGAGTTCCAGGCGGCGGTAGCCCGCTACCGGCGGGCTACAGAACTGCGTGGCGCCGCCGTGGCCGCGGCGAGGGCGGCGCTCGCCGCCATGGAGCAGTGGCAGCGTGTCGCACTCTCGGGCGAGGCAGACCCCGGGGGGGGGTGTCGGCAGGATGCCAGTGAGTCCATGGCAGCCGGCGACTACGCCGCGGCACAGGCGGCCTCGGAACGGGCCAGCACCGTCTATCGCGAGCGGACGGAGCTTCTGAACGCACGGGCGACGGCGCTCAAGTCGAAAGCCTCCGCGACCACTGCGAGGGAGGCATGGCTCGCTCTCGACAAGGGAGAGGATCGCGAAGACCGATGGACCGACCGCATGATTGAGGGGAACGCCGCATTCGAGCGCGGCGATTTCGCTCGCGCAGAGTATTCCTACCGGAAAGCTGAGAGCGGTTTCGTCGCCCACGCCGCGAAGCTGAAGTCGCGCGGGGAGGCTCTTGCGGCACGCACCGAGTGGCAGGAGTCTCTACGTGAATTGGGAAGGGGCGCGGGGACCGAGGGCGACGAGGCGGCCCGCGCGCTCGCGCGGGCGGAGGACTCGGGCCCCGAAGACTCCGCCGCTTCGGCACAGGAGTTCAGGACGGCGGCCGCGGCCTACTTACGGCTCGCCAGCGCGCTCCCGATCCGCCGCGTGGATCTCGGCGGCGGCGTGCGACTGACGATGATGCGGATCCCGGCGGGCAAGTTCAGGATGGGATCGCCCGTGGGCGATGCGAAGGAGAAGCCGCTCCATGAGGTCGAGATCACGCGCGAGTTCTGGCTCGCCCGCACCGAGGTCACCCAAGCGCAGTGGGAGGCCGTCATGGGCAACAATCCGAGCCGGTTCCGGGGAGACCCGAACCGACCGGTCGAGCAGGTGACTTGGGAGGACTGCGGCCGATTCGTCGAGAGGCTCAACGTCCTCGTCCCGCGAGGCAACTTCCGGATGCCCACCGAAGCGGAGTGGGAGTACGCGTGCAGGGCGGGTGCCGAGACGGAATACAGCTTTGGCGACGCGGCCAAGGACCTCGCGCTCCACGGGTGGCATCAAGGGAACGCCTCGGGCCAGACTCAGCCGGTCGCGCGGCTGAAGCCGAATGCGTGGGGGCTCTACGACTTGCATGGCAATGTCTGGGAGTGGTGCACCGACTGGCACGGGCCCTACGACGCTCGCAAGGCCTCCGACCCCACGGGACCGAGGAACGGGAGGGACCGCGCGACGCGCGGAGGATGCTGGAGCAGCAGCTCCGGCGACCTCCGTTGCGCCAAGCGCGGATGGGGCGCGCCGTCGCGCCGCGACGGGTTCGTCGGCTTCCGGCCGGCACGATCGATCGGCTGAAGAGCCCGGGGCTAGGATGGAGCTTGGCACCCGATGACGACGGGATCCCCGTTACGGCACTCCGCGCGAGCAAGCGAGATCAGAACGATGGCGATCGCCTCCTTCACGGTGTCGCTCGCGACGGTGCTCGTGGCATCTACGGTGGGGGCCGCGGGGCGCCGGCAGGCGGCGCACGCCACCAGGGCGGCGCAGCGCGTTGGTGACGCGCGGCAGCAGGCTCTCTCCGCGCGGGAGGAGTGGGCGGCCGCGGTTGCGGTGGCGGGTCAGGCTGGGGAGGGGGCGGAGCGCGAGGCGAGAGCCGCGTTCGACCGTGGCGAGAGTGCTCGGATCGGGAATGGAGAAGCGGCGGCGCCGGCGTATCTCGAAGCGGCGAGCGCGTACCGTGCGTTGGCGGATCGACTGGGGATACGATCTTTGGATCTCGGCGGCGGAGTCCGCATGGTCCTTGTGCGCATCGAGGCGGGCGGCTTCCGCATGGGCTCGGACCAGGGTGACTCCGACGAGATGCCCGTGCACGACGTTCGGATCACGAAGGGGTTCTGGCTCGCGCGTACGGAGGTGACGCAGGCGCAGTGGGAGGCGGTCATGGGATACAACGCGAGCCAGTCTGAGTTTTATGGGGGCGATCTGCCGGTCGAGCGCGTGAGCTGGCGCGATTGCCAAGAGTTCCTGAGGACGCTCAATGCGAGAGTCGGGGGAGCGCTGTTCCGGTTGCCGACGGAGGCGGAGTGGGAATACGCTTGCCGGGCGGGGGGCGCGGCGGACTACTGCTTTGGAGAGGCCGCCGGACAGCTTGGAGACTACGCTTGGTACCAAGGCAATGCCGGAGGGAGGACGCACCCGGTGGGCCAGCGTAAGCCGAACTCGTGGGGGCTGTTCGACATGCATGGAAACGTCTGGGAGTGGTGTGAGGACACGTGGCACGACAGCTACGAGGGCGCGCCGACCGACGGCAGCGCGTGGGTGGAGGCCGATTCTGCCCTTCGCGTGGTGCGCGGGGGCTCTTGGTACGGCGATGCGAGGCGCTGCCGCTCCGCCTGCCGCCTCGGGGGCGCCCCCTCGGGGCGGAGCGGCTACCTCGGCTTCCGTGTCGCGAGGGCTCCTTGATTATCTCTAGCCTATTCTCTCTTCCCTTTACATGCGGCACGCAGCGAGCGCGGCAATAGGCAGGACGTCGCGGTGCCGGCAATCTTACCCTCCGTGTGTTGCGTCCTCGGCCTTCGGATGAGAGGAGGCGGCCGCCGAGAGTGGTACGGGGGACTGACCGCCCCCGAGGCCCCCTGCCATCCGCACTGCGCGGCCCCGCAGCGCCGTCGCAACCGCTTCCGATGCGACCGCGAGCGAACATGCAGGAGCGGATGATCGGCGGACCGTCGGTGCCGAGCACTTCCTCGCCCGCGGCGGACACCGCTCCCAGAGCACGCCAGTACGCATCGGACGCACGGGTTGTCTCCTTGAGTCGTCGCCTCGAACGCTTACCCGCGGCGACGTTGCAGACCCATGCACCACGCATCCGACAGGTGACGGGGTAGATGCTGCAGTCGGGGCGACCGCGACACCCGTGCGTGCGGTGTGCCGCGTGACCGCGGTTGCCCGCCGCCGGCCCGGCGGCTAGACTCTTGCCAGAGTTCGGCGCTGCGAAGTGTCAGGAGAGCCGCGGACGCTCGCGGCGCACCCATGGGGCGGCGCTCGACGCAGGACGAAGGATGCGATGACTACACCGAGGAACGAGCTTCTAGCGATCCTCTTCACGGACATCGTGGACTCCTCGAAGGCCAAGCACGAAGTCGGGAACCGCGCCTACGTCGTGGCCCTCGGGCGCCACGACGAGATCATCAAGGCCCTCGTCGCGGAGTTCGGCGGCGGCGGTGCCGTCGTGCGCCAGGACACCGGCGACGGGTTCTATGCCACGTTCAAGACCCCAAGCGAAGCCGTGCAGGCGGCCATCCTGTTCCAGTCGCGTGTCGCAAGGGAGCCGTGGAAAGACTGGAAGCTGCGGGTCCGCATGGGGATCCAGCTCGGTGAGGTCACAAGCGCGCTGACCGCGGTAACGCCAGGATTCGAGAAGCTGGTCGGGAGGGAGATCGACCAGGCCTCGCGTCTCATGTCGCTGGCCCTCCCCTCGCAGATCCTCCTAGGGAGGGCGGTCTTCGACGGCGCGCGGCAGTATCTCGAGCACGAACCGCCCCACGATCCTGCGGGAGGTCGCCTTGCGCTCTCGTGGATCCGCCACGGCGGCTATCTGCTCAAAGGCGCAAGCGACGAGACGGATGTGTGCGAAGTCGGCATCCGGGGCATCGCGCCACTCCGGCAGCCGCCCGACGGGGACAAGGGCCGATGCGTGAGGCCTCCGCCGCCCTCTGATCGCGGCGAGCGCACGGCATCCCTCGCCACGACGGACGCGCTCCCTCCCGCATTTCTCGGTGAGGAATACTCCGTTCCGCTGCTCTGCGGCCCGGGGTGCGAGCAGCCCCAGTGGACGGCGGATGGGCTCCCCGAGGGGCTCCGCACGGGCTTGGACGCATCCGGTCTATGCAGGATCACGGGCCGGATCGAGGCCACTGACATCGTCTCCCCTTGCGCAGCAGCGCGCGTCGAATTGCGACTGCGTATGTCCGAGGGGGGCGAGGCCACCCTACCTTGGCCGGTCCCGCTTGCCATCGCGCGGAGGGAGGACTACTGCCTCGTCCCGGGTGGCCCGTTCCTCGCGGGCTATCACAGGAACCCGTCACGGGACATCAAATTGAACCAGTGGGCGAAGAGGTACGGGGACTTCCCGTCCCCCGACCAGATCACCCGCGAGTATCCTCCCCGAACGGAGTGGGTGGAGGACTTCCTCGTGAAGAGGGCGCCGGTCAGCAACCGCGAGTACCGTGAGTTCGTGCGCGCGACGGGCCACCGCTTGCCGGCGCACTGGACCGATGAGGAGGCGCTGGTCGACGAATGCCTGCTTGACCTCCCGGTCGTCCATGTCAGCTTCACCGACGCGCAGAGCTACTGCCGCTGGCGCGGCACGCGCTTGCCCAATGCTCCCGAGTGGGAGAAGGCGGCCCGGGGCGAAGCGGGCCGCCTCTACCCGTGGGGAGAGGAGTTCCTCGAGGACGCCTGCAACGGGAACGAGACGGGCGCGGGAGCCCCTTGCCTCCCGTCGGACCACGAGCGCTATGCAAGCCCCTGTGGCGCCTTGGCGATGGCAGGCAATGTCGCCGAGTGGATCGACGGCGGAACTGTCCAGAGCGACGAATCGGGCGAAACCGTCTACGTGCTGCGGCCGGTGCGCGGGGGCTCCTTTCGGGATCCCGCGCTGATCCAAGGCCTCACGTTCGTAGAGAGCACGGAGCGCTTCGCCGATCGCTACGCATGCGGCGTCTCGGATCACTGCGTCGATTGGGTCGGTTTTCGAGACGTGCTGGATCTGGGCGAAAGGCCCCCGCGCCAGCGTATGATCAACCTCCCGGGCGGGCGATTCGTCAGGGGTCCGGGGAGCGAGATGCTTGCATGCCCCGCCTTCGCGATGAGCGTGTTCGCGGTCAGCAATCTCGAGTACCACGCGTTCATCACGGCGACGCGGCACGCGCCTCCGGCACCGTGGGTGTCCGGAGGATGCCCCTTCGCCTACGAGGAGCGCCACCATCCGGTGGTGCACGTCAGCCAGAAGGACGCCGAGGCCTTCTGCGCATGGCGCACGAGAGTGACCAACCACCGGCACTCGCTGCCGTCGATCGCCCAGTGGGAACGCGCCGTGCGAGGGCTCGCGGGCGAGGGGGCGAGCCGCACCTACCCGTGGGGGGACCGGTTCGATGTCCACCGGTGCAACGTCGCCGCCTCGGGGTGGGGGAGACCGGTCCGCGTGTTCGACCGCGCCTTGGGGAATACGCCGGAAGGGATCTGCAACCTCGCCGGGAACACCTTCGAATGGCTCGCTCCTCTGTACGAGACCAGGGGCGGGAGTTGGCGAACCGCACGCGGTGCGGAGCAGTGCCGCGCGTACGCATCGATGCGCAATCTCAGGACCTGCGATGACGAGACTGGGTTTCGATACGTCACGGGGCCGGTCCAGGAATGAGCACGGCGCCGCCCACACCTCCTGCGCCGAAGGGCGCGGGGGCGAAGCCGGACGGCATCGCATCGATCGCGATTGACGAGTCGTTCGTAGGCGCCAGGCGCTACTTCCCGCTGGCGCTGGCGGCGGGGTTCCTACTCACCATCCTGCTCTACTGGCTGGGGCCGCTCCTCGGCCCCTCGCAGCGAATGACGGGCTGGACGAAGAGCGTCCGCGAGGCGGACGCCGCGGTCGTGGTGGCCCGGTCGCGCCTCGGCGAGAACCCCAAGGACAAGGCGCTGGAGGCGGAAGTGCTTCGTTGCGACGAAGCGGCGCGCCGCGCTCGCGAATCGCCGGAAGCTCCCGGATTCTGGGGCTCCTACTGGCTCAAGCTCGTCCAGCGCGACGTGTCCGGCGGGGACCTCGCGGGCGTGTGGCTTCTGCACTCGATCCTCGGCGTGCTCGGGGCATCGCTGATCTACCTGTGCGGGCTGTGGTGGCGCCCCGCCTTTCCCGGATGCGGTCGCATGCTGCCCCGGCATCGCCAGTTTCTCGACGAGCGCCTTGCCTGCCTGCGGCGGCGCTGGGACGAGACTCGCGATGCCGATCTCGTGCGGGGTGAGAGCGAGTCGATCTCCGCGCTCGCGGAGAGCCGCGTCGCGTTCCTGCTGAAGCCGCTCAAGTGGGCCGAGTGGATCATGCCCGTCATGGGCTTCCTCGGAACGGTGGTCGGCATCTCCGCTGCCATCGTGAGCCTTCAGCTCGGCATCCGGCGCGTTTTCGCCGAGGCGACCGTCACGCCGGGGGCCCTGGACCTGTTCAACCAGGGGTTCTCGGGCCTCGGCTTTGCGTTCGATACGACCTTTTTCGGCCTCTTCGGCCTTGCCATCGTCGGCACGCTGGACCTGATGATGCGACGGCGCGCCCTCGGCGCCCTCGGCGCCATCGACACGGCTTCTCTGCGCGCGATCGAGGAGTGGAGCAAGCCGAAGAAATCGCCCGGCGACAAGGAGATCGAGCCGGACAAGGTCCGCCTGATGAAGGTGGCCGATGCTGTCGGCCGCTGGCTCGAGGAGTGGGCCAAGATGAAGTCGCAGGCGGTGCCGTGGCTCGAGTGGGCCACCAAGACGCTGCGTCCAGGCCTGGAGCGCGAGCTGAAAGAGAACCCGCCGCTCCGCGCGTGGGTGATGAGGGAGATCCCACGAATCCTCGGGGCGCGCGCGGAGGAGCTGTCCCAGTCGGTTCGGGGCGCGATGAGAGATGCGGAGCGCCACCTTGCGGGACGCGTAAACACCTACGGCGAGATCCTGGCACGGCTCGGCGCGGTGCAGGCGACGGATGTCAGGCGCGCGAGGGCGCTGTTCGAATTCGCACTGATGGCAGCCCGGGCGGCGGCCGCGAGCGAGGGTGGTTTCCAGGAGGCGCTCGCATCCGTGCTCTCGGAGCCTCTCGCCTGCCGCGAGGAGATGTCCGTCATCCTCCCACCGTCCTCGGCATCGACCGTGGATGCGGTGGCGGTCACGCGGGCGCCGCACCGCGTCGCGGCAGCGCTGCGGGACCGCGACACAGGCGAGTCCACGATCCAGATCCGGGCACTTGACGCGCAAGTCGGCGAGACGATCGTGCTTCACCCCGTGGCGGTCAACAAGGTGGCATCCGAGATCGCCGGCATCGCCCTCGACCACGATGGCGGCCGCGTCGCCTACGCACTCAAGGACCGCACCGTGGGCGTCTTCGACCTGGCGTCGGGGAAGGAGGTGACCGCCTCGCTTCCCGGCGCTGTCCACGCACGGGGCGGCATCTCGTGGTGGCGCGCCGGCGTCCACGGACTGGCCCTCGTGATCGAGGTCCCAGGAGGCTCCTCCGCGTTCGTCTTCCTGCCGTATCTCGGCACTGCCGGGGACGACGTGGGGGCCGCGATGCCCGAGATCAAGGCCCATCCTCTCCAAGCGATCCCCCTCGAGGGCTTCCGCGCCCAGGCCGTCTGCGTTTCCGAGGTGAATCGCCGCGTCGTCATCGGGGGAGTCAGCGAGGGAAGGGCGAAGGTGACACTCGTCGACGCGTCGAGCGGGGCGTTCGTGCCGGGAGACACCTACGGCATCGGCGAGCCGGGCGCGGCGATCGCGTCCATCACGTTGGATCCCGAAGGGCGCCACGCCTACTGCGGCCTCGAATCCGGGCGCGTCGTCGAACTCGACCTCGAGACCGGCAATTCGGAGAGAAAAGCCACCATCGACGCATGCAAGGCCATTCTGCTCGCGGCGTGTGACGCGCATCGTCGCTCGCTAGCCGTCTGCTCCGAGAGCGGGCTGCACGTCAGGCTGCTGGACGCCACGTCCTGGGAGCTCCAGCGGCGCATCACGGCGCACGGGACGCTCGAGTGCGCGACAATCTCGGCGGACCGGGCCCTGCTCGTCACGGGAGGAAGCGACGGACATGTTGCAGTCTGGGAGTTTCCGTACTACATCGGCGGGTGACCCGATCCGCCCCCTCCCCAGCGGCGAGCGCATGCTCCGCGCGGGAGGCCGCCTATGAGGGGCAGGCTGACCCACGCCGCTCCGGACGGGCTCATTTCGCCCCTCGTGGACATCGTCTTCAACGCGATGGCCGCCATGTTCGTCTTCCTCGTGATCTACATCTGCATCGTCCGCCCGATCCCCAAGGTCCCCCTGCAATTCACGGGATCCGACCTGCCGGAAGGCTCGTGGAACCACGGCTACCAGACGGGCATCCCCGTTGCGGGGGGTGTCGGTCTGCGCGCCTTCGCAATCGAGTCGGGGGCACTGCCTCCGGGCTTCGCGTTCGACACCGAGACAGGCATGATCCGTGGCTTCTGCGAACGAACATTCCCCTTGGCAGACCAGTCTGAGGTCTTCTCGTTCACCGTGCGCGTCCGCGATGACGGCCGCGGGGACATCTCGCGCACTTTCGCGCTGGTCATGCGCCCGACCGCCATCCCCTTCGATCTGCCAGCCCACCCCCTGCGCGTCGAGTACCAAGGGAACCGGCTGCCGGACGCGCACCTGAACCGACCGTACGAGGCGATCCTCGGCATCTTCGGCGGGATCGAGCCCTATGCGGTGACCCTGACAGGCGCACTCCCCTCCGACCTCGAGATCACGGGCGGCAGACTCCACGGCGTTCCCCGCAGTGCGGGCCGTTGGGAGTTCGACGTGGCGATCACGGACTCCACGAGCGGATTTCGGAGCGGCGTGCGCAGCGCCCCCGTCCCGGGGCTTGTCGTCTCCTATTCGCTCGTCGTCATCGACAGCGCCCCGTTGCGTGTTCATGCCCTCCTGCCGCGCGGCCGGGTCGGGGAGCCATATCGGGGGGGCGCGGGGGCGAGCGGCGGGGTTCCGCCATACACCTGGTCTGAGCCGGCGGGCCTGGACGGGAGTGGTCTCGCTTGGAACGGGGGGATGCTCGAGGTCACCGGAACCCCGACCGGCGTCTCGAAGCTCTCCGTGGGATTGAGAGTGCAGGACTCCACCGGAGCGTCGGTGGAGAGCGCTGCGGAAATCGAGATCCTCCCCGCGATGCCCCGGCTTTCGGTCGCGACGCACGCCTTGCCGGACGCACGCGCGGGGCGACCCTATTCGCTCACACTAGCCGGCGAAGGCGGCACGCAACCGTACGCGTGGAGCCTCGTCACGGGCGCGAGCCTGCCCCGCGGGCTCCAACTCAGCGGGGATACGATTCAAGGCGTCCCGGAGGAGGCCGGGAGCCATCGCATCGAGGTCACGCTGACAGACTGCCTCGGAGCCGCGATCTCGAAGAGGGTGGAACTGCGGGTCCGGCCCCCGATGCGGGCCTTGGCGTGGGAGGGTACGCGATGAACCGGACTCGGACGCAGTTGCGCGCTGCGACCCTCCTCGCGCTGGCGTGCTTCGCGAATCCCGACGCTCGGGCGGGACCGCAGGAACCGATCCGCTTGCCCGCCGCCATGAAGGGAAGGCCCTATGCGGTCGCGATCCCCGTCGGCGGCGGCGAGGGAGACCTTTCGTGGACGTCAGATGGCACGCTGCCGCCCGGACTGGCGCTCGCCGCGGGGCGCATCGAGGGGACGCCGCGCGAACGGGGCACCTGGGAGTTCCGCGTCACCGTGTCTGACGCAGGCGGGACCACGCTCGGTCCGGCGCGCTTCCTGCTCGAGGTCACGAATGCGCCCGTGGGACCGTTGCAGGTGCGAACGGAGGGCGAGGTGCACTCGTGCGTATCGGCGCCCATTCGCATACCCCTGCTCGCCGAGGGCGGCACCGCGCCCGTCCTGTGGAGACGGATCGACTCCGGGGACGCCGACTGGCTCGTAGTCGATGGCAGCGCGGTGCGGGGCACGCCTCCTGCCCCCGGCCGGTGGCGGATCGGCCTCGAGGCTGAGGACGCGAGCGGGCAGACGGCCCGGGGCGATCTGACGATCGTCATTGCGGGGCTGCCATCCGGACTCCCGTTGAAACTGCTCACCGCCTCCCTGCCGACCGCCTACTCCGCTGTGCCGTACGAGCACCGCCTCGGCGCGGAGGGAGGTACGCCTCCCTACACCTGGGAAGAACGGGGACTGCCAGACTGGGCGGCCCTGCAAGGGGATGTCCTGCGGGGCACGCCCGGCTCGCCGACCGCGAGCCGTGTGACGCTCACCGTCATCGACGCTGCGGGAGCGCGTGCGGCCGGGCGCGAGATGGGAATCGACACCCGGCTACCGCCCTTCGTGACGCCGCCGACGATCACCGCAGTGGACTTGCCCGCCTGCGTGACGGGCCTCGGCTACGAGTGCTCGATACCTGTCCGCGGCGGAGTCGGGCCGTACCGCTTCACGGCCGTGCGGATCGACAGCGACCTGCTCGTGGACGAGGAGGGCTGGGTCCGGGGGTGCCCCGCGATCCCAGGAGTGCGGCGGTTCGATGTGACGGCGGTCGATGCGATCGGGAACGTGGCGTCCGCGGCGCTTTCGTTGAACGTGCATGACGCCACCGCGGGTGGCGGCGGGCGCAAGGTCTACCTCGTCGGCATCGGCGGGATCCTCGTCGGCGTGCTCGGTGTGCTCGCGTTGCGCTACGGTTCGAAGGGGCTGGATGCCCTCCGCCGCCGGCCAGCACAAGGGACGAAGAAGCCTAACGCGCCTTGAGGAGGATCGCGGTCATATCGTCCATGACCCCCTCCCGGCCGGCCAACGTCCAAATCTCCTCGAAGAGCGCGGGCAGGGCCTGTGCCTGCTTTCGAGCGCAGACCTGCTTGAACAGGCCGCGCAGACCCGTTTCTTCGAGAAGTCTCCCGCTCTGAGACGTCTTCAACCTGACGTCATGCAGGCCATCCGAAAAGAGCAGCACCCAGTCTCCCGGCGTGAGAATGCAGGTCCCTGCAAGCGGCGGGACCTTGCCCTTGAGGAGGTGGCCGAGCAGTGGACGGTGGCCCGAGCGCAAGACGGAGAGGCGCCCCGCACGATAGCGCAGCGGGAACGGATGCCCCGCATTGCTCCATGTCAGCCTCCGATGCGCCCCGTCGTAGCTGGCGAGGAACATCGTCGTCTGGACATTGGGGATCCCGTCCGCCGCCAGAAGCGCGTCGAGGCGTGACAGCACTTCGACCGGCGACGACAGGCTTCGCGTGAGCTGACGCACATGTGCGCGAACGGTTGCAAGGGTGGGCGCCGTGCTCGCTCCGTGGCCCACGACGTCGCCCAACGCGATCACGTGTCGGCCCGGTGCGGCCTCGAACACCTCACAGTAGTCCCCGGACGCAAATGTCATAGGCACCCACTCGACCTCGACTTCGAGCCCCTGGATGCTGCGGAGCGTCTCTGTGGAGGGAAGGAGCGCGCGTTGGATAGCTTGGAGCTCGAGATGCTCGCCGCGCACTTCCATCTCCCGGTCGGAAATGATCCGCGTGCGGTGGGCGAGGGTATGGAGCAAGTCGTAGAGGATCTTCGGGTGCCGAGCCGCGGCCTGCCTAAGCTCGTCGAAGCCGATTTGCAACACCTCGCAATCCTGCCTCGCAACCACCGTTGCCGTGCGGATGGAGTCGCCGAGCGAGGCGATTTCACCGAAGAGGTCGTTGGCCATGACCCGACCGACGCACTCGGTGCCAACGTAGACGTCGCAGGCGCCGGAGAGCAGGTAGTAGATGTGGTGGCCGTGATCGCCCTGCCGCAGGATGCGCGTTCCCGCCGGAAACGTCTCCCGGCGGGCGACCGATTCCAAGTAGCCTCTGGACTCTGCGTCCAGGGTCCCGCCGGGGCATCCTCCTCCCACTTCGCCAGCACTCAACGAACCGTCACCTCCTCGCAGCGCCGGTCTCTCGGGCCTCCTCCACGAACAGCCCGGTAGCCAATGTAACCCGACCGGCGCTGACTCCGCGGCCGTGGGTCGTGTTTGAGGGCCCGCCCCCCCCGTTCCGCGAGGAGCGGGAGGAGGTGCCCCCTACGACGCCTCCGCTCGGGCGGTGACCGGCACGGCGACGTCGCCCGGCCCCAGCACTCCGTGGCGCGTCTCCACCGAGACGATCCGTGCATCGCCGATCGAAACCTCGAGGGCCTCCCCGCTGCCGACGAGGCGCAGCAGCAGTCGCCCTTCTGCGGTGCGCGCGCTGGCGACGACCGCCTTCCTCCCATCTTCGAGGCCGACGAGCGCGCCGGCGGGCGGGTAGGCGGAGAGCGATCGCACGACCGCGGTGATGGCCGCCTCGCGGCTGCCCATGCCGGGGGTCGTGCGTATGGTCCGCACCGCCGCCTCGAACGGCAGCGGGTCCTTGTAGGCGCGCCATGCCGTCAGCGCCTCGAACATGTCTGCCACCTGGACCACCTCGGTCACCGGGCCCGGCCGGAGCCGGATCCTCGGAGCCGGGTAGCCGTGGCCGCCGTCCCGCATGTGGTGGCAGTAGGCGACCTCGCAGGTGATCGCGTGGATCCCGCTGCTCGCGGCGAGGATCTCGGCCCCCTGCTCCGGGTGGCGCTCGATGATGGCGCGCTCGTCGGGCGTGAGCGTCGCGGGCTTGTTGATGACCCAGTCGGGCACGCGGCTCTTGCCGATGTCGTGGAGCAGGGCCGCCTGCCCCATCGCGAGCAGGTCCTCGCGGTCGTGGGCGATGTGTTGCAGCACCGACAGCGAGATCAGGAAGACGTTGACCGAGTGCTGCCACGTGTAGGTGTCGGAGCGCACAAGATGGATCGGACCAAGCATGTTCGCGCCATCGGCGACGATCGCGTCGGCGACGCGCGCCACGATGCGATGCGTCTCGGAGGGATCGATGGCCCCCTGCGCCGCCTGGCTCATCGTCCGCGAGAGGCCGGTGGCCGTCTCGTGGTAGAGCATCAGCGAGAGCGCCTGCTCGGGGCACTGCGCCGCGAAGTCCGCGTAGGGCGACCGCGGGGCGGGCCCCGTGCAGCGGCGCAAGACGCGGACCGCGCCCGCGGCCGGCGGGGACCCGGCACCCTCCGCCGCGAGCCACTCGACGAGTCCGCCCACCTCGGAGTCCTGGGCCCCGCACCCCATCTCGATCCCGTCGCAATCGCGCCCGATACGCTCGCCGAGCGCGTCGATCGCCGCATTGCCGCGCAGCGGGATCCCCTCCCACGCCAGATGGTCCCCCTGCCGCAGCAGCCTCAGGTCGCCCGCCTCGCGCAGGCCGCCGAGCAGCAGCGCGCGCGCCTGCGTCGTGCGCGGGTGGTCGGCGCCGTAGACGCGTCGCGCAGCGACCGCCGCCGCCAGGAGTCGCGCGAGATCGCGAGCCTGGACATAGCTCGTGGCGGGGGCGACGGTCATCGGCGCGCCTCCGCCGCGGGCAGCCGCGCGAGGATCTCGGCCACATCCGCCCGCCCCTGACAGGCCGCGGCGAGGAGTTTGCGGTCGCGGGGGGAAGCGGCGATCTCCCGGCCGAGGCGGATCACATCCTCCGCCGGCGCCGACGGCAGCGCCACGAACAGCAGTTGCCGCCGCAGCGCGAGGTCCTCGCCGCACCGGCGCAGCGCCGCGCCGAGCCACTCGCCCGCGCGCCCGCCCAGTTGCACGGTGCGCTCGATCGAGCGGCGGCGGAGGTTGCGATCCGCCTCCGACGGCGCGCGGAGGTAGAGGTCGCAGAGGATCGCGAACGCCGTCTCCTCGGCGTCGTGGGTCGCCTTCGCGCCGCGGAGCGCGTCGACGGCGATCGTCTCCCACGCCCCGACCGGCTTCAGCTCCTGGGCCTGCGGGCCTCCTTCAGGGAGATCCGTCACCCCTCCGCCGGGCGCGGAGCCCGCCGTCGACCCGGGGGGGGTTCCGGGGGGGGCGGGGGCCTCCGCCGGCGTGGCCGCATCCCGCCGCCATCGGACCTGCAACGCGGCGAAGTTCGCGCTGCCGGCGGCGCGGCGCGACGCGACCGTCTCGGGCGTCGCGCCGAGCAGCGCGCTCAGCTCGCGCAATTCCGCACCCTGCGATCGGGAGGGGAGGCGCACCGAGGCGATCCCGCGGGCGGCGAAGGCCTCGGCGAGCTTGAGCCGGACATGGGCCGGCTGCACGTCGCGGTGGCCGTCCACGACGAGGTCGCCGTCGTGGCATTCGAGCAGCAGGTCGCCGCCGGACCGGCCGAGTTGCTCGAGGATCTCTTGCAGGATCTTCGAGACGCGCGGATGGTGCTCGGGATAGGTGCGCAGCGCCCGCGGCAGCGAGAGGATGCCCCAGAGGACCTCGTAGGAGGGCGCGCTCAACTTTCCCCTCCCGTCCCTGTCGCACGCCGCACGAGGTCGTCGATGGAGACCTCGGGGTTGAGCCTGTGGTCGCGCACCGGGCGGGCGTCGAAGGAGACGACGCCCTCGCCCCAGCGAAGGCACTCTTCGAAGACGGTCACCAAGTGGGCGATCAAGGCCTCCCGCACCTGCTCCTCCGCGACGAGGCCGAGATCGGAGAGAATCTGCCCGATCGGCTCGCGCACTCGCTTGCGCCGCTGCACGGCGAGCGCGCGGTCGAGGGTCTCGCGCGCCAGACCCTGTTCGACCAGACGCTGACCGACGCCGGTCCCAAACGGGATGTGCGCGCCGACCAGTTCCCCGGCGCAGAAGAAGAAGCTCGCCTCGCGACCTGCCGCGCGGACGAGGCAGGCGCCATCCGCGCGCGCTGAGGCGAGCATCCGCAACGCCCCCGTCACCGAGAGGCAGGCTTCTAAAAGGTCCGATCCCTGCACCGTCATGTCCACACCGCGCGTCGCTTGCCAGCGTCCGCGCCACAGTCCCGGTCGGAGTCCCTTGCACCCCCGGCCCTGGCGCGTGACTCTCCGCAAGCCCGCTACCTTCGCGACGCGACCGGTGGCTGCCCTGTGCCCGATGTGCCTTGGCCCGAGGAGTCTACGACACCGTTCACGGTCGGCACCCGCGAGCCCGGGCGGTCCTTCGGAGCCGTCTCGGAACGAGACACGGGCGCGGAGGAGGTGGCGGCCGAGGGTTGGGCGAGCCGCGCGCTGCGAACTTGAACCGGCTCCGTGCGCCCGTGACCTCTCAGAGGTCCCCGAGCCGGCGCACCGACGCGATCTCGGCCCGCGGCACGAGCAGCATCCGGTGGTTCGGGAACACGCCGAACTTGGCCGCGCGCACGAGGTACTCGGCATTCGAACGTCCGCCCTCGCCATCCACGTGGCGGTCGGCGTCGAGGAGGACGATCCCGTCGCTCCGCTCCTCGTCGCAGCGGCCGACGTAGACCTCGGGGCCGTGCGTCTCTACGACGACGGTGATGCCGTGCAACTCCCCCTTGTCCGCATGAAACGTTCCCATGTGGATGACCGGTGGATGGGGGTCAGACCCCGATCGTGCAGTATTCGTCGAAGGCGGTGACGAAGTTGTAGGCGACCGAGGCGGCATCGCGCCCCTCGATCTGGTGGCGGGGGACAAAATGGACGACCTTGCCGTCCTTGAAGAGCACCGCCGAGGGGCTGCTCGGCGGGATGTCGGGCAGGTAGGAGCGCACCTTTTGCACCGCCTCCACATCCTGACCTGCGAACACCGTCGCGAACCGCTCCGGGCGGTGCTCGTTCTGGAACGCCATCCGGAGTCCAGGTCGGGCGCTGCCTGCGGCGCATCCGCAGACGCTATTGATGAAGACAAGCGTCGTCCCCCCCTTCTGGGAGAGGAACTTCTCGACTTCGGCGGCGGTCGTGAGCTCCTTGGCGCCCATCTCGACCATCTCGCGGCGCATCGGGGCGACCATGACGGGATCGTACGGCATGGGGGCATTCTACCCGCCCCCTCGGCATTTTGAGGCGGAATGGGACGGCCCTTGCCGGCGGGCGCTTGCCCCCTGGCGCCGGTGTGCTTCTGTTCCCTAGGCGGTAGGGATTTGGACAGAACCATGGGACGAGCGGAGAACGCGCGGGCCGTGGTCCCGGGCTCCCCGGGCCATGGCGCGGTGGCGCCGCGAAGCGGGTCGGGAGATCCGCAGGTCGCGCGGATCCTCCGTTCCCTGCTCGGCCTGCCCCGGTCGATCCGGATCTACCCCGCGGGCCACCAGCGCATCGAGGCTCAGATCACGGAGTTGCAGCGGCTGGTCCGCAGCTACCTGGGAGGGCGCGAGGGGCGCCTCGCGCTCTCGCTGAACGGCATCCGCCTCGAGGTGAACGGGACGCCGTTTTCGGGGCAGGCCGAGATCTCCGCCTCCCTCGCGTTCAAGCTGCGGCGCCGGCGAATCCGGCGCCTCGACCTGCTGCCCGAGGTCAGCGTGCCGGAGCTCTACGCTCTCGCGCGGATGCTCGCGACCGACCACAAGGATCTCATTCGCGAGGGCGGTGCCGACGCCTTTCTCGACCGGATCGCGCACCCGAACCTGCTGCTCGGGCTGATCCCAGCCGGGGGCGGCGACGGCGAGAGCTACGCGGAGGACGAGATCGCGCTGCCGCCGCACGTGGCCGTCGCGCTGGAGAACATCCTCGCCGAGCCGGAGACCATCGAACGGCTCGCCCGTCTCCGCGCGCAGCTCGGAAACGATCCCGAGGGGGGCGCGGGGGGCGGGCAGCAGATGCTCGACCAGCTCGTCTGGGACTTCTTCTCCCGGCCGGAATGGGCTCGGCTCGACCCCCGCGAGGTCGAGCGCGCCTTCTCCGCGTTCCTCGAGCTGGTCGAACATGCCGCGACGCGCGGCGGCGACGGCGAGATCCCGCTCGAGGCGCGCGCCCAGAGCCTCAAGTCCTTCTTCCGCGGGCTCGCCCCCGACGACCTGCTGGGCAGCGGCGGGGGCGAGGGAGGCGCGGGGTCCGGAAGCGGCGCAGGGGGCACGGGGCAGGGGCGGGAGGGCGACGCGCCGACGCCGGGAGGCGCCTTCGCCGCGACCGACCTCGATCAGTTCCTCGCCGAGGCTCGCACCGGGATCGCGAGCGCCACCGAGGCGGTACGGAACGGGATCGAGTGCCACGACGCGAGCGAGAACGCGCTGATGATCCTCTGCCAGCTCCTCGTCTCCTCGCGGGACATGGCCCAGTACCGGGAGCGGCGGTCGGTCTTCATCCAGGCCTTCGTGGACCGCCGCTACCGCAGCGCCTCGGTGGCGCGGCTCCTCCGCTTCCTCGCGGCGGAACTCCCCTCGCTCGAGTTCGAGAGCCGCGACAGCCTCGTCCACGACGTCTTCGAGAACACGGCCGACGAGGAGGCGCTGGTCCTCTTCCTCGTCTCGATGACCGACCGCCCCGACGTGGCGCGCCCGATCCTCGACCTCTTCGTCGCTCGCGCCGACCCCTTCCCGCTGCTGGTCCGGCTGCTCGGGGCGCCGCTGCTCGACCCGTTCCGGCATGTGCTGACGGAGAAGCTGCTCGAGGCCGCCCGCGCGAAGCCGGCCGCGCTCCGCCTCTGGGCCCGGGAGAACCGGCGCGCCTTCTTCCGGCTCGAGGTCTTCGAGCCGCTCTTCCACCGCTCCCCCGAGTCGATCGGGGCGATCTGCAAGGAAATCCTCGCCGAAGGCCCGGCGCAGGACCGCAACCACCTGATCGAGCGCCTGCGGCACGACGGCACCGAGACCGCGCTGCGCATCCTGCTGATGGGCATGTCCTACGGCGACGGCGGCCACGATCTCGACCTGCTCCGGGCGCTCTCGGCCTTTCCGCATCCGCTGGCCGTCGCGGCGCTGCGCGAGGCGGTCCACCGCTGCAACATCGGGTGCGCCCGCACGACCGTCGCCGCCGCCGCGATGGAGGCGCTCTCCGCGCTCGGCACCGACGAGTCGCGGGCGTTCCTGAGGGAGATCATCCGCAACCGGAAGCTCCTGCTGCGGATCTTCCGCAAGCCGCTGCGGCTCCTGGCCGCCCGCGTGCTCGCGCGCCGGAGGGACGCATGACGCGGATCCTCGGCGAATCCGGCCTCGATCTCGACCGCGTGGAGCGGATCGCGAGCGCGCTCGCGTCGGCGCTGTCGGCGCGTCGCATCTACGAGAGCGGACATACCCGCGTGAAGGCGGGCAATGCGGCCTTCCTGTCGGCGCTCCACGCCTACCTCGACGAGAGCGGCCGCCCGGGGCTCCGTCTCATCGTCTCCGCCGGCCTGCTCACGCACGAGGGGGTCCCCCTCGGCAGCGGACAGGGGGCGATCGCGCAAATCGGCAAGCTGCTCGAGGATCGCGAGTGCGGCGGTCTCGCCTTCTCGCGCGGCTTCGCCGACCAAGGCCTGGCCGTGCTGCTCGACTGGCTCAACGAGCGCACCCCGCGCGCGCTCGTCCGCGCGATCGAGGGCGTGGACCTCCTGCCCCCCGGCGCGGACGAGGGGGAGGGCGAGGAGGACGACACGCGCAAGCGCCGCATCCTGCCGGAGTTCGAGCTTCCGGACCGGATCCAGCACACCGCCGCGCGGGTGCTCGACCATGTGCTCGACGACGTCCGCGCGGGGAGGAGGCTCGACCTCGGCGAGATCGTCGAGTTGACGCGCTGGACCGCCGAGGCGAGCTTCTCGATGGGGTCGCAGCTCCTCGCGCCGACGCAGACGCAGTCGCACGACAGCTACACCTTCCTCCACTCGGTCAACGTATTCCTGATCGCGACGACGCTGCTGCAGCCCTTCGCGCGCGACCGGAAGGAGCTCGCGCGCTTCAGCCAGGCGGCGCTGCTGCACGACGTGGGCAAGAGCCTCATTCCCGCGGAGGTCCTCCACAAGAAGGGGAGGCTCACCCCCGAGGAGTACGCGACGGTGAAGCGCCACCCCGAGTACGGCGCCGAGATCCTGCAGCGCTGCCCGCACGTGGACCCGATCGCCGTCGAGGTCGCCTTCTGCCACCACATGCGCGAGAACGGCCTCGGGTACCCGCTCGTCACGCTGCCGGTCAAGCCGGGCCCGATCACCGGCATCGTGCAGGTGGCCGACATGTTCGAGGCGCTCACGTCGCGCCGCCCCTACCACGGCGGCCACTCGACCATCGAGGCGGTGAAGACGATCCTCGACACGCCCGGGCTCGGGGGACGCCGCCCGCAGATCCTGCTCCTGCTCGAGCGCCTGACGCAGGCGCCGCCCGGCTCCGAGGTCCGTCTCAGCACCGGCGAGCGCGCGGTCGTGCTGAAGACCTACCCCTCCGCCCCCGGCCACCCGACCGTCCGGATCGTCGAGAGCCCCGAGGGCACGCCCCTCGCGCAAAGCTACGACGTCGACCTGCGCGAAGTCGCCCCGCCGTTCGGGGAGCCGGTCACCGAGGTCTACCTGAAGCCCGGCCTCGTGCGCACCGCCCGCGAATCCTCCCTCGTCCTCTGAGCCGGTCGCGACGCGCGGCGCAATCCGCGGACAAGCCCCTCGGGGGCGTGCTAACTTCCGGGGGCCATGTTCGAAGCGGTCCCCTCCGACCTCTCCCTCCCCGCCCTCGAACGCGACACGCTCGCCTTCTGGGAGCGCGCGCGCATCTTCGAGCGTTCCGTCGAGGAGTCGAAGGGCCGGCCGCCCTTCGTCTTCTACGAGGGCCCGCCGACCGCGAACGGGATCCCCCACTGGGGCCACGTGCTGACCCGCGTCGCGAAGGACGTCTTCCTCCGCTACAAGTCGCTGACCGGGTTCCACGTGCCCCGCCGCGCGGGGTGGGACACCCACGGCCTTCCCGTCGAGATCGAGGTCGAGAAGGAGTTGGGCCTCAAGGGCAAGCACGACATCGAGAAGATGGGCATCGAGCGCTTCACGCGCACCTGCATCGACTCGGTCTGGCGCTACATCGGCGAGTGGGAGCGGATGACCGCGCGCATCGGCTTCTGGCTCGACCGGGACGGCTACGCGACCTACCACCGCTCCTACGTCGAGAGCGTCTGGTGGGCGCTCTCGGAGTTCTTCAAGAGCGGGCTCCTCTACCAGGGCTACAAGAGCGTCTGGTGGTGGCCGCAGGGCGGCACCGCGCTCAGCGCGGGCGAGGTCGGCGAAGGCTACCGCCCGGTGGACGACCCCTCCGTCGTCGTCAAGTTCGCCGTGAAGGGCCGCCCGAACACCTTCCTGCTCGCGTGGACGACCACGCCGTGGACGCTGCCGAGCAACACCGGCCTCGCCGTCGCGCCGAGGGAGCCCTACGTCGAGATCCGACGCAACAACGAAACCCACATTGTTGCAAAGGCGCTGGCCGGGGAGGGCGAAGTCCGGCGGGAGTTCCCCGGGGGGGAGCTCGAGGGGGCGCGCTACGAGCCCCTCTTCCGCTTCCGGCAGCCCGAAGGCGGGGACCCCTGGCGCGTCGTCGGCGCGGACTTCGTCACCCTCGACACCGGCACCGGCGTCGTCCACATGGCGCCGGGATTCGGCGAGGACGACTTCCGCACAGCGCAGGAGTTCGGCCTCGGCTTCCTCCAGCTCGTCGAGCCGGACGGGACGATGAGTCCCGACACCGGACCCTTCGCGGGGCTCTACATCAAGGATGCGGACAAGCCGATCCTGAAGGACCTGAAGGAGCGCGGCCTGCTGCTGAGCCAAGCCACCGTGCGGCACGACTACCCCTTCTGCCCCCGCGCCCCCGACCATCCCCTGATCCAATACGCGCGCCGCTCCTGGTACATCCGCACCAGCACCGAGAAGGAGCGCGTCGTCGCGAACAACGCGAGCGTCCGCTGGCAGCCCGAGCACATCCGCGACGGGCGCATGGGCGACTTCCTGCGCAACAACGTCGACTGGGCGATCAGCCGCGAGCGCTGGTGGGGCACCCCGCTGCCGATCTGGGTCAACGACGCGAACGGCCGCATGGAGGCGATCGCCTCCGTCGACGAGATCCTCGCGCGGAACCCGCGCGCGTTCGAGTCGTTCCACGAGGCGCGCCGGAGGGACCCGTCGCTGCCCGAGGACCTGATGGTGCACAAGCCGTGGATCGACGCGGTGACCTGGACGAGGCCGGGCGAGGAGGGCACCTACCGGCGCGTGCCGGAGGTGATCGACTGCTGGTTCGACGCGGGCTCGATGCCGTTCGCGCAGTGGGGCTACCCGCACCGGAACCGCGACCGGTTCGAGAAGGCCTTCCCCGCGCACTTCATCACCGAGGCGATCGACCAGACGCGCGGCTGGTGGAACTCGCTGCTGCAGATCAGCACGCTGCTCTTCCCCGGTGCGAGCGCGCCGCACCCCTTCCGCTCCTGCGTCGTGCTCGGCCACATCACCGACGAGCAGGGGCGCAAGCTGAGCAAGCGCCTCAAGAACTACGAGCCTCCGATGGAGGCGATGGAGCAGTACGGCGCCGACGCGGTCCGCTGGGCGCTGCTCAGCGGCGGCGTGCCCGGCGTGGGCACGCGCTTCCACGGCGGCGCCGCGAAGGAGGCGACGCGCGACCTGCTGCTGAAGGCTTGGAACGTCGCGGCGTTCCTCGTCACCTATGCGCGCATCGACGGATGGAAGCCGGGGGGGCCCGGGGGGGCGCCCGCGCCGCTCGACCGCTGGGTCCTCGCCGAACTCGACCAGACGGTGCGCGACGTGCGCGCGGCCTTCGACGCGCTCGAGAGCCACACCGCCGCGCGGCGCGTCGGCGCGTTCGTGGACGGTCTGTCGAACTGGTACCTGCGCCGCAGCCGCGCCCGCTTCTGGGCGTCGGGCGAGGGCGCGGACAAGCGGGCGGCCTTCGCGACGCTGCACACCTGCCTTGGGGATCTCGCCGGGCTGCTGGCGCCGTTCACCCCGTTCTTCGCGGAACTGTTGCATCAGCGCCTCGTGCGCGCGGTCTCCCCCCGCGCCGCCCTCTCGATCCACCTGGCGCCCTTCCCCGAGCCGGACGAGGGCCGCCGCGACGACGCCTTGCGCGCGCGCATGGGGCTCGCGCGCGACCTCGTCGCGCTCGGCAAGCGCGTGCGCGAGGGCCACAACCTGAAGGTGCGCACGCCGCTGCGCGGCGCGGTCGTCGTGCTCGCGCCGGGCGACTCGATCGACGGCATCGAGGAGGCGATCCTCGACGAGCTCAATGTCAAGTCGCTCCAGGCGACCGCCGAGCCGTCGCGCTACGTCGTCTTCGACGTCGTGCCGAACTTCAAGGCGCTCGGGCCGCGGCTCGGCAAGTCGATGCCGCTCTGCAAGAAGGCG
>Ga0187893_10000790_pt1 | contig 80422 bp, 68 predicted proteins | sample MA1701074metaG_FD_139574 | JGI IMG/M metagenome (GOLD analysis project Ga0187893, IMG submission 139574) | White microbial mat communities from a basaltic lava cave in the Kipuka Kanohina Cave System on the Island of Hawaii, USA - MA170107-4 metaG ... | reverse complement strand
TCGCCAAGGTCGACGAACGCGAGATGATCATCCGGGACTGACCTTGCTCTTCCTCCCCCCACCCCAACGAGGTGTTACCTATCCTCCCGGTATACTCTGTTACCTATCTTCCCGGTTGCTCACGCGCCACTGTAGATCGTCCGGACCCGATAGGTGTAATACACCGACGGCTTGACGTTCCGATCGAAATAGACGCACAGGTGGCCCGGGAGTCGGGCGGCTGGGGTGCAGTCCTGCTGTCCCGGGTACAGGAAGGTGGCGACCGGGCCTTGGAAGATGTCCGTCTCCGGGCCTCCGTCGGCGGACCGGCTGACGCGGTATTCGACCGCGTCCGCCACCGCACTCCACTCGATCGACAGGTGAGGAGTCACGATTGCGTTCCTGGAGCTCACCTGGACATACCACGGCGCGACCAGCACGGTCGGGGTTCGGTTGAAATCCGGTTTGGGCGGCCGCTGCGCCGCGACCGGGGCTGCGAGCGCCTGTCCGGCGACGAACATGACGAGCATCTGTCGCTGCACGATGCCTCCGATGCGCGGGATCTGCGCGTTAGGGTGGAACGACACGTTCGAGCTCACGGCTTCGGGTGGCATACGACGGTGGCCTTCACGTCCACTTTGGTCCCACTCGTGGCGGTGCCGGTGACCTCCAACGAATCGCGGCTCGCCTTCTTGGTGCGCACGGCGGTCCCGGGCTCTTTGTATTGGGGCTGTTTTGCCCGTACCACGAACGCTGGCGGTGTGCCACCGTTCGGGAGGCGGACCCCCACGGTGAGGTAGAAGCTCGTGACGGTAGAGTCGGCCGCCAGCGTGTCGGCGTCGAAGGACAGGGAGCGGACCGCCAGATTGGGTTCGTCGTCGGGGAACTCGACGACGAACGAGTTGACCCGATGCGGCATCATGAGGTCGAGCTTGCCGCACACCCGGGAAATACCGTGGGCGCGATAGGTCCCGTTGTAGTAGGTGTCCTTGTCAATAATGACCGTTACGTCCGTCGGGCGGAGGGTGGTGGAATCGACCACCTGGCCGTGGACCGGATGCGCGGCGCCGAACAAGCCCCCGACCACGAGGAGGCCGAGCAGCCTCGCCATTAGTGGAAGTCGTGGGTGACGCATGTGCCCTCCTCGAGGGGTTACCGACGTTAGGGTTGGCAGGGCGGCGCCGTCGCCGCGTCCGCCTCGTGGGTCGGGGTCGACGGGCGTCGAGCGCCGTCGGGGATCAGTTGGGTCGTTGGCCGGTCGCGGGACCACTGGGTGGCGAGGCGACACCGCCGCTGTAGATCGTCCGGACCCGGTAGGTGTAGGACACCGACGGCATGACGTTCCGATCGAAATAGACGCAGAAGTGACCAGTGGGCCGGACGGCGGGGGTGCAGTCCTGCCCCGGGTACAGGAACGCGGCGATCGGGCCTTGGAAGATGTCCGTCTCCGGGCCTCCGTCGGCGGACCGGCTGACCCGGTATTCGACCGCGTTCGCCACCGCACTGAACTCGACCGACAGGTGAGGAGTCGTGATCCGGGTCGTGGAGCTGACCTGGATATACGACGGAGCGACCAGGACGGTCGGGGTTCGGGTAAATTCCGGTTTTGGCAGCCGCGGCGCAACGAGCGGCGCGGCGAACGACAGTCCGGCGATCAGCGTACCAAGGATCGGTCGGGGCATGTTGTCTCCGATGCGGGAGTTCCGCGGCGTTAGGCGTGGCACGAGCGCGACTATGGCCTCCGAGCGAACACCTTGAGGGTCCAGATGCTCTCAGGCGCCTTCGGGGGGAAGGTCGTGGGGAACCCGCTCGTCGGCAGACTGTCCACCTCGAGCCGCTGTCCGCTGGGGCTCCCGGCGGTCTGGCCACCGGGGTAGTCGGTTTGCAACTGGGCCATTTCGGCGGGGTCGCAGGTTCCGTTGACGACACTGTTGACCGGCCCCACCGGGGCAGGGGGCAGGAGGTGGGCCCATTGGGTGCGATCGTCCAGGTACTGAAGCCAGGCGCCCCGGCCGTCGAAGTAGACCGTGAGCGAAACGTCCGCGAACCCGTTGCCCGTAATGCTCATGTTGCAGACGACGTCGAGTCCGGCCGCGGTCCGTCTGGTCCCGCAGATGCTGATTCTGGTGGAGCGGGTGAGGGTGCCGACGTAGTCGTTGTCATCAGTCGGATCCGCCGGCTCCATGCCCACCAGGGTTCCGGTCAGGATGTCGGTGCCGGAGCCGGTGCAGTTGTCGTCGAGGAGCGAACCCAGAGTCGACAGCTCCACGTCGTAGCTGACCTTGGTTTTGGCCTGCTGGGCCGCGACCTTCGGCGTGAGACCGATCCAGGCGAACGTCGCGATGACCAAGGTCGCTCGGGTGATTCTCATACCCCTATCCTTTCCTTGAGACGCAATCGAAGAGCGAATCGGTCCGTTCTTCATATCACCCGCACCCATCCCCGGGCGACGAACGTGGTCACCGTCCAGCCCTGTCCCGGGGTCGGCTTGGTCGAGCAATTGAAGAGGTAGGCTTTCTTACCGCCCGGCAGTCGGCCCAAGGTTCCGGTGCAGTCGGGGAAATTCATGGTCCGTTCCATCGGTCCGGTACCGACCGGGAGCCCGCATCCTCCGGATGTCCCCTGGCCCTGAACTGAGGAAGTCGCGCCGAGCGCCATGGTGCCGTCGTCGCCCCGATTGCCGCCGATCTCGTTGCCCGCCCCGGCGAATCGACCTCCACCGCTGGCCGTTTCCCGGCCCCAGATGGTGCATCCGTTGCCCATGTTCATCTCGAGCCGGGCGTAGCCTCGGTAGCTGAACGTCGATCCGTTGTCGATGTAGGGTCCCGGGCCCGCGGAGGGGTCCGGCTTGAGGCGCACCTGAACGGTGCCGCGGTCGTAGATTTCCTTGACCATGGAGCTGTCGGTGGGGTTGACCATGTGAATGGTGTACGAGACGCTGCCGTCGAGCTGCTCGCAAATGTCGTCACCGTCGCTGAAATTGCTCGTTTCCAAATTGTCCCTGACCCCGCTGCCGTCGACGTCTTCATCGCCGTCGCGGCAACCACCCTGGTCCGAGTCTGGGTCGATCTCCGTGGGCAGCCGATCGCCGTCGAAGTCGCGGCCGATCTCGTTGTTGTTGTAGGCGTACCCGCGGCCGAACTCCTTCTCGAAGACGCCCGACGCGATATCCTCCTTGTCCTTCACCCCGTCGCCGTCAGAATCCTGATTCATCGGGCTCGTCCGGAACCGTTGGGTCTCATCGAAATCGACGACCCCGTCGTTATCGGTGTCCTTGGATACCTCGGGCTCCTGGCGCGCGATCCGGGGGTGGTTGGGAAACTTGAACATCGACCAGTCGGCCGCCGGCTGCGACCCAGCGACGAGATCGACTGAGTACCGTCCTCGCGCGGGGTCGTTGACGAAGAAGATCTTCCGGGTCCCCCGGTCCTGATAACCGGTGATCACGAACGCATGGGTCGACGTGGTCCCTACCAATGGCCGACCCGCCTCGATCTCAGTCGTTAGGTCGGTCCAGACGTCGGCCAGGTTCTGGTAGGCACCGACAAACTCCGGAACGGCGCCGAGCGCGTAGGTAAACGCCGCGAAGACGCGGAGCGCCTCGAGCCCCTTCCCGTAGATCAGGTCCTTCTCGGGGCCAGGCGCCCGTTCCCGGGCATGGTTCGCGAACCGGGGATCGGACAGGGCGAAGGCGAGTGGGCTCGCCTGGATGGCCGCGACGTACCGGCTGATGTAGTGGCTCAAGACCTCGTAGCCGATCCGATCCTGACTCAAGTCGCCGCCGAAGAAGCGATTGACCATCGCGACGTTGGCGGCCGCGCAGTTCTTGGTGTCGGCGGGGTCGAATCGGCTGGGACCGCCGTGGTCCGCGTCCCACGCGTGGGGCCCCTTTTGGGTGGTCGACTCGAGCACCAGCATCTGAGTGTCTTTGTGCTGGGTGAGGTAGGGAACGTTCAATCGGCGGCCCGCGGGGGCGTCGGCATCCGGTTCGTTCCATCCCCCGAGTCCGAACCCCGATGCCGGGCTCGGCGGCTCGGGCGCGGCCACCTCGAGGCGGCTCAGTCGAGACCAGGGCGCCGGGGATCCCTCCGCGGGAATCGCCTGGACCCGCCACCAGTAGACCCCGATCGGGAGATGCTCGGTGACGGTGAACGGCTCGGCCACGGTTCGCTCGAAGAGCAGCTTGGCGAACCCGCTGTCGCCTCCTAGCTGAACCCGATACCGCGCGGCCCCAGGGGCGGAATACCAGGCGAGCTCGACGGTGGTTTCCTCGAGGATAGCGCCGTCGAGCGGGAGCAATTGCCCCACCGGCAACAACGGGTTGGCGGTCCCGGGGGTCACCAGGTCGGGCGGGTACGTCACCCAATCGGCACCGCCCGCGGCGGATGGGGGTCGCCCGATCGAACTACCGACCTCGAACCGAGGCTGAGCGATGCCGCCCTCGAAAGGCAGGATCGCCCCTGGCGCGGTGCCCCACGCGACCCGATCGAGTGGAGAATCGTCGTTGCCGAGGAGTGCCAGCGTGCCGGCCTCCCGCATGAGCGAGTAGCCGGGGGAGGCGTGAATGGTCGAGGCGTCGATGCCGCCTCGGCCGTCGAATCGCACCACGGCTCGATTCCCGGGCGCGAGCGGGGCGGCAAGACGAGGGAGCGGCAGGTCGAGGGTGTCGATCCGGAGCACCATCAGGGTCAGGTCGACCGGCTTCGCACCGACATTGAGCAGCTCGACGAAGGCGGTATCGCCCGGCCGGGGATCGTACAGCACCTCGGCGATGATGACGGTGAGACTATCGCCCGAAAGCGATCCGACCGACCCGGCGGAGGCGGACGGGTAGCTGGCGGGCGTGGTCGCGCCCGGCCACAGCAACAACGTGGCAAGGAACGTCAACCCCATGAGGCGACTCGGCGCGGCCGTCGAACCAAGCGGCACCGCGCGGGTCGCCCGCGGGGGTGCTTCGCTCACGGAAGCCTCGCGAATTTCAGCTGTGCCGACGCCACCGGGCTCGGTGGCGAGACGATCGGCGGGCCGGCACTATTGGGGAACAGCGAGTAGACCCGATATGAGTACAGGAAGCCGCGGCTGACGGCGGCGTCGGTATAGGCGCATCCCTGAGCGACCGTGCAGGCGGCGCCGTTGAATGCGAATTTGTCGAGCCCGCCCTCGAAAAGGATCGTCTCCGGGTCGCCGGCATTGTTGGTGCGGGTCACCCGAAAGCCGCCGGCTCCCACGACGCCCGGAAAGATCAGCAGGATCGTGGTGGGGCCTCCCCTGGCCGTGAGCGTGGCCGGCCCGGCGATGACCGTCGGCTTGGTGGTCGGGGGCCGGGTGAGCTGCGCGTCGGCCGTCGAGGGGATGGGGGCGCCGAGCATCAGCAGAGTCAGCGAGAGGCGGTTGGGATGAAACATGGGTCGCTGCCTTTCTGGACGAACCTCATGGGTCCGGCGGGCGGCCGGCAGGTTGGCCGTCACGGCGACACCTGGACCGAGATCGACCTGCGACCCGCCACCGGCGATTCCAGCATCGTCGGGATCGCCCGGTAGGCCGACCCGACCTGGAAGGTGTGAAGACCGTCAGGTACCCCGAGCACGGTGTAGCATTTGCTGGTGCCGGGGACCTGCAGGTTGGTGCCGTACGACGAGGTAATGACGAACCGATCCGCCGCCGGATACCCGCCGGGTTGACCATAGGACCAGCACAGAGTCACTTGGTTTCCCACCCGCTGGGCCGAGAGGCCGCCCGGCTGCAGCATGTTGGACAGCCTCACCGAACCGCTGTTCCACCCGGCTGCCCCGTCTGCCTGGTACGCGGTGACCTTGTAGACGTAGGTTCCACCCGGATAGACGGTCGCTGTCGGGGGAAGGTCGGTTCGGGTAACGTCCCAGTATTCGGCGAGTGTGACGGGCAGGCAGCCGAGATCTGTCCACGTGACCCGGTCGGGGCTCCGCTCGACCTTGTACGCTACCGCCCCCGCCACCGGATCCCACACGACCCGGGCTCGCGTCGCCGTGCTCGTGGTAGCCTGCTTCACGGTGTTGGGTGGCGGCGCGCCGATCTGTTTCATCGGGGTACAGGGGGTCACCACCGTCACTCGGCCGCGAGTGACCGGCGGCGGATCGAGGATGCCGAAGTAATAGGTGCCTTGGATCGAGGCGGATCCGAACCCGAGGAAGTACCCGGTCAAGGTGTATTGATAGGTTCCCTGGACCGGGAGGCCATCGACGAACCAATGCTGGGTCGCGGCCAAATCGATCGACGAAGCGCAACAGCCGTCCTCTTCCTTGACGCGGCTGAGGGTATAGCCCTTCACCCTGGGCACCGCGGGCCAGGAGACGAGGACGCCGCCTCCCGGATTGGGGGTGAAGGTGAGCGTGGTGAATGTGGTCACGCTCTGCCCGGTCGCGGTCGTCGTCGCCATCAGGGCCAACCCGCAGATCAGAGACACGAATCGCCCTGTGCGAGGTGTCATTGGATCCGCTCGACCCGGACGTACGCCGTGTACATCCCATTGAGGAAGTTATCCATCGGCTCGGCGAACGGGACGGCGATCGTCGTGCCCATGCCGGGCCGAAGCGACGCCAGCTTCTCATGGGTTATGACCACGACCCGGTCCTGGTAGTGAGTCGCCTGTTGAAACGGGGTGAGACCGATCGGACGATCGAGCTCCCCCATCTTCGCCAAAGAAGGGAGCGAATAACTGCCGGCCACCCCGCCCGTCAAGATGGTGGCGTAGAGATTGGCGACGACGTCGCCCTGGCTATGCGGCGGCATCATCGCCGAGGTGACCTCCGCCCTGGCGAGTTGGTTGACCACCGCCGGCGAGGTGAGGAACTTCCCGACGCCGCCGGTTCGCCAGCCCGCTTCGTAGTTCACGTATGCCGTTGGGCATTGTCGGACTCCCAGAGCGATGGCACCACCAACAGCGCCTCGACGCCCTCCGACAGCCCTCCCTCAAAGATCATCAGCGGAAGCTGGTACATCGATGGAGGGGGTAGTGCGGTGCCTCGGGGGTCGAACTCGGCTGGCGCGTAGTCCGAGCCATTTCCCGCCCACAATCCGCCGCTCGGACTGGCGGCCCCGGCCCGCATCCGACTGGGGTACCGGCCACTGCCGACGTCCCCGTACTCCCTGGTTCGGACCACCGTGGGTTGGGAGATCGCCGCGCTGCTTCGCCGATCCCAGAGCACCACGGCCGCCGCCGCATAGACCTCGTCTCGTTTTCCGTCTGTGTCCGTGTCGACCGTTTCCTTGGCTGTCGCAAAACCGGTGATGACGACCCGGTAGCGGCCCGCCGTGGCCGGCATGATGGTCGGCTTGGTGATGGTCGGTCGCGGCACCCGCGCCTGTCCGGCCGCCGGAACCACGACAACGAATCCAAGGGCGACCAGCGAGAGGCCGAGCGAGCTGAGTGTTGGCAAACGCATCATTCCTCCTTGGGCGTTGACCCGTGATGATGACGGATTCTGATTACCGCGGGGTGGCTCCCTTGAGCCGTACCATGTGTCCGCGCCCGATTCCGTCGCCGGACACCACACTGGCCGTGCTGAACCGCTCCAGCACCGTCTCCACCTTCACGACACCGAGGAACCGCTCTGGGGCACCGAGCGATTGCCCGGTGGCGGGATCGAGCAGTGCTTCACCGATCTCGTAGACCTCGAGCTCGAGCCCGGGCCGGACCCCGTCCGCCGCCGCCGCGCCGAGGTAGACCACTCCGTTTCGCACATCCACGACCCGGGCGCTCCACCGCATGGTCGGCATCGTCGCGAGGAGCGCCTTGACCCCCTCGGAGAGGGCCTGCCGCGACGCCTTGCCCAACGGAGTCGTCAGGGTGCCCTCGGAGCTGTAGCTCTTCTCGCCCTTGATCAGGTCGGCGGCGACCCCGGTCTGGCTGGCCTTCCCCTTGCCCTTGGCGGAGGCAAGCACCTGCCCGGAGGTTGCGTCGATCAGCCGGAGGTCGATGACCACCTCAGCGGTGACCCGCTCGGCGGCGGCGGTCAAGCCCTTGACCAGATTGGTGACGCTGCCGCCGATGCTCGATTTGTTGAAGGTGAAGGCGATGATGTCGCCGGTGATCAGCGCCTGAGCGCCGAGCATCGCGCCCTGAAGCGCGGCGGTCTCCTTGGTGGTCTTGGTCTGTCCGATCGACTGTTCCTGCTCGATCTGCTGCAGCGCCGCCCGTTCGAGCACGGTGAATCGGTTGGTGCTCACCAGGATCGTGGTGAGCATCTCGGTGAGCCCGCGGGCGAACTCGGCCGGCGGTGGGATCGCCACTGACACGGTGGTCTGGGTACCGGGCTGTTGGCCGTACGGCTGCTGATACTGGGGTTGCTGCATCGGCTGACCGGGGACCCCCATGGTCGTCATCTGCATTTTGAGCGCCGAGCCGGAGAGATCCATCACCGCGACCCGGACCTTCTGATTCGGGTCGGGCCCCGACTGGGCGGCGGCCGAGCCGGTCAGGAGGGCGGCGAGACTAAGGCCGAAGGCGTTGCGCATCATCACTCCTCGAAGCGGCCGCGTCAGGGCATCACGACGGCGATGGGAACGCCCGCCGTCCGAACGCCGGGCTGGTATTCGCCGCGGAGCACCCAGGTGTAAGTACCGGCCGCGAGACCGGTGCGCGTCACCCGCCAGACCCGATACAGCGCCCGGGTGGCCGGATCCTGATAGAGCTCCTGCTCGGCGACCGCCGGTTCGCCCATTGCGGCGATTCCGGTACCGAAAAGGCGGTAGCTGCCCGCGGCGACGGCGCCGTCGTTGAACTCGATCTGGACGTTGTAGTTGGTGAGCTTCGTCAGTCGAACGTTGATGGCCTCGTACACCTGCGGCGAGTAGAGGAACCACGCCGACGGTCCCTGCCGGCCGTCGGCGAGCTCGGCGACGACCGAGTACTCGTATGTCCCCAGGGCCGGAACGGTCTGGTCGATCCACTTGTAGCCACCTTTGAGGGGGTCGGCGAGCTTCGCGGCCGGCAACGACGTTGGTGTCAGCAGCTCCGGCTGACCGCCTTTCAACTGACGCAGCACTCGCACGCCGACCGTACCCGGTGGGAGTTCGAATTGCAGCCACGGATAGATGGTCCAGTTTGTCTGCCAGATGCCTGTGACGATCGCCGCCGGCGTCGGGCCAAGACGCGGACCAGGGGCTCGAGGCGTTCGCACCTGAGCGCTTGACATCGCGGGCACCAGCAGCGCGGATACTACGGCGCCGACAACCATCCGCCGCGATCCGTTTCGACCATCACGCTTGTGAGTCATCACGTTTCCTCCTTCAGTTCAGTTGAAAGCCAAACCCAGATGGTCAGGGCCCGACGCGGTGGGTCGGCCTACCCATCAGCCGACCGTCACGCAGGACCGCACCGAGGCGTTTTCGATCTTGAATGGGTAAATCGTGCTGACGCAGATCGAGTACTGCTGGCGTGGAAGCAACGCGTCTCTCCCATCGAGAATCAGACTGGTCGCCGCTACCGTAACCGGATAGACGAATCCGCGGGTCGTCGTCCGGTCGGATACGATGGAGTACCCCACGGCCTGGCCGACGGCGTCCCAGGTGAGCGTGACCCGGAGAGCTCCCGGCTTGGCCGTCGAGGGCACCACCGTGGCCCGCAGGTTCGCGGGGGCAACGAAGGGGGCCGGCCGGGCGCTCGCCACCGGGCCCGGACCCGAGTAGATCGCGGGCGCTCCGGCGAACACGCTGTAGACGCGATACGAGTACAGGATGTCGCGCACCAGGCGGGTGTGGATGTACTGGCACGGCATGCCGACACTACACATCCCGGGGTCGACCGCGAACGTCCCCGCCGCGCCCTCATACAACAGGTCATCGGGGTTGCCGAAGCTGTTGGTGCCGGTCACTCTGTAACCGACCGCGCCAGCCACCGGTAGCCAGGTGAGGTGAATCCGGGTCGGCAGGGGGCTTTCGGCCGCGAGGGTCGCCGGAGCAACGATGGCAACCGGCTTGCCGATGATCGGCTTCGTCAGTCGGGTCTGTGCCGCGCCATCGCTCGCCGAGGCGAGGAGAAACAGGAACCCGGCGGCAGGTCGAAGCGAGGCGGGGGTCTTCGGTCGTCCCGTCATGGTTAGAGCCCCAGGGTGATACAGTTCTTGACGGAATCGTCTCGGATGTTGAGCGGGTATACCGAACTGACGCAGAGCCCGTAGGTCGTCTTCGGCCGGAGCGGGTCGAACCGAATGCTGGCCGTTCGTACGGTCGTCGCGGTGATCCCGATGGTGGTCGGAACGACGGCGTACCCGTCCGCACCGGTCACCGGCAGCCAGCTGACCGTGACTTGGAGCTGACCCGACTTGACCGGGGAGGGCACCACCGCATGGGTCAGGTTGGTGGGGGCGAGAAACGGGACCGATCGGGCGCTCGCCGCCGGGCCTGGGGGCGAGTAGATCGGGCCTGGGAAGATGGTGGAGACTCGGTACGAGTAGCTCTGCTTCAGGTTGAGGTTGCTGTTGGTGAACAAGCAGCTCGTGCCGGCGGTGCACATCCCCCGATCGAGCGCGAAGTTCGCCGGGGTGCCCTCGAACAGCACCGTCTCGGGCTCCCCGGCGCTGGTGGTCCGAGTCACCTTGTAGCCCTCCGCGCCGGCCACCGCCGGCCAGGTGAGCGCGATCTGAGTCGGTACGGTGCTGACGGCGTTTAGCGCGCTCGGCGGTACGATCGCGGCCGGCGGGGCCGCCCCGACCGCGGCCTGGCGGGCCTGGGACAGGCCCACCCCGGTGCCGGCGACGGCAACGGCAACCACCAGCCAGAGCGGGCGTCGGATCATTGCTTCACCACCTCGACTCGCCGGTTCTGGGCCCGTCCCACCGGGGTCGTGTTAGGCGCGGCCGGCTTGGTGTCGCCCAATCCCTTGGTGGTGATCCGCGCGCCGTCCACGCCGAAGTCGGCCACCAGCGCGGCCTTCACCGCCGCCGCCCGGGCGTCGCTCAGGGTGAGGTTCGAGGCGGGGGAGCCGACGTTGTCGGTATGCCCTTCGATCAGGATCTTGAGGTCGGCGTGCTGGGTGAGAGTGCCGGCGATCTCCTTCAAGACCGGCCGCGACTCGGGCTTGAGATCCGCTTTGCCGGTGGCGAACAGAATGCCCTGGGTCGCCCACCGTCCCTTGGCCGCGAGCGCGTCGTACAGCACGTCGGTTTCGCTCTCGGCCACTCGGATGCTCGTGATAAACGTGGCTTCGTTGGGTTCCTCGGTGCCCTTGAAGAAGACTCGGATGACCGAGTCTCGCCTGAACGGCAGCGTGGGGATGTTGTACACTCGCCGCTCGTTGGTGTAGAGCTTGAAGTACGTTCCATCCATGAGCACCCGGATGTGGGCCACCTGGCCCCGGAGCAGGGGCTGCATCTCGTCAGGGAACTTGGCGGATCGTCCGCTCAGGCCTCCCCCGATAATGAGGCTTCCGCTGGACTCCCAGTTGATCTCCGCCGAGGTGTCCCCGCGGTCCAGCTCCGGTCCGCCCTCGAATGCCAGCAGGTCGTACCCGCCGGGAGACTCCAGCGGAGCGAGCACGTCAATCTCCATGGTGAAACGGTCCGGAAGCTTGCGGCCCAGCGGGATGAGAAACGCGGCTCGATCCGTGGCCCGGAGCATCTTGATCCCGTCCCGCTCCACCACATCCATGGAGCCGGTCTTATACCGGAGCCCACGAGCGAAGTTCCCCACCTTATCCTCGGAAAAATCGGTGAAGAAGATGACTTTGTTCCCGGGCACGAAGTCGTAGTTCTCCCAAACTTTCGCCGCTGGCGCGGGGGCCTGCGGCGCGGGAGCGGCTGCGGCTCCCGGGTTCGCCGCCGCTGGGGTTGGCTGGGTGGTGGCGCTGTCGGATTTGGTTTTGGCGGTGTCCGCCGGCTTGACGACTTTTTTCGCGGCGTCCTTGATCTTCTTCAGGCTCGGGATCTGCGCGGACCCTACGCCTGACCCGGCGATGAGCAGCACCACGGCCACGGAGACGAGTCGACGGATCAGGATCATGAAGCCCTCTCGAGTTGGATGTCGAGCCGATCGGCTCCTGGGTCGGAACCAGTCGGTCGGTGAATCGGGCGGCAACTTGGCGACCGGGCATCAGCGCACAATCGCCGGCCATCAGCCAACCGTCATCGCATGATACAGGCTATTGTCAAATAACGACTTACGAGCCGGCAACTAGTCCAGCCGTGGGGGCCGGTTCGGGCGTCGCTGGCCAAGCCACACTCGCCGACGCATCTTTGGTCCGGTCGGCATTTGGCGGTGGCTGGGCTCGACCTCTCACCCGGGTGGTGCGGTGCTGCGGCTTCGAACGTTCGATGGGCTATGGATCGAGACCGCGGACGGCGGCCGATTGCCGAATCCACGGCCCCGGCGGCTGGCCCTTCTCGCGATCCTGGCGGCCGCCGGCCAGCGGGGGATCACTCGCGGTCGCCTGCAGGCGATCTTCTGGCCCGACGCCGAAAACGAGCCCGCGCGACACGCCCTCTCCCAGACGATCTACGCGCTTCGGCGCGACCTCGGCTGCCGCGCGATCATCGCGGAAGCCGATCTCCGGCTCGATCCCGACAACGTCAGCTGCGATACCGACGACTTCCGGTCGGCCGTCGCCCGGCGTGATTGGTCCACCGCCTACCTCAACTATCGGGGGCCGTTTGCGGCCGGATTCTCGCTCGACGACTCCCCCGAGTTCGATCGCTGGCTGGAGGAGGAACGCGCCGGACTGGCTCGGCAGGCCGAATCGGCGCTCGAGGCGCTGGCCGTCGAGGCAGCGGCCGCGGGCGACTCGCAGCGTGCCATCGAGGTGCGGAAACGGCTTGCGGGGTTGGATCCGCTGAGTGCTCGGCTTGCTGCGTCGTATATGTCCGCGCTCGCTGCCCTCGGTGACCGGAGCGGTGCCATTGCCCACGCCCGGCTGTACGCCGCTCGAGTCAAGCAGGAACTCGACGCCGAACCGGATCCAATCGTCGCTCGACTGGCGGCCGAGTTGCGGGAAGGCAGCCCGGACTCGATCGGCGAGTGGGCGAAGCAGCTGCCCTCCCCGGCGGAGGCGAGCGTTGCGGCCCTGGGACAGACGCCCTCCCCGGTGGATCTTGGCGGCGATCGGTCCGCTCCGGCGGCGCCTCGGCAGTGGAGGCCGTTTGCGCTCGCCGGCCTCACCGTGACGCTTCTCGGCGCGATCGCCGTTGCCGGCGCCACTTGGCGCTCCGGCCGCGCCGCGGCGCTCCCGCCGGTGCTGGCGGTCGGTCAGCTCCGCGATCTCACCGCGCCCGACTCCGCCCGACAAGGTGGGGTCTTGGGTGAGGTGCTGGCCACCAGCGTGGCTCGGCTCTCCGACATCGAGGTGATCGCGAATTCCCGGATTCTCGAGCTCCTCGAGCAGGGCCGCGACACCCTCAGGTCCGCGCGGACCGACGCTGCCCGCCGCGCCGGCGCCACCGAGATCCTCGAGGGCGAGCTGGTCCCGGCGGTTGGCGGGCAGCTGCGGCTCGACCTGCGCCGGATTCAGATCGGGCGCGGCGCGGTCCGCGGCGGGTACTCGGTCTCGGGGACCGACCGGTTCGCCCTGATCGACAGCGTGACCTTGCTGCTGGCGGCCGACCTGCGGATCGAGCGCCCACGGCGGCCATTGGCCGAGGTGACGCCTCGATCGCCCGTGGCACTTCGCCTCTATGAGGAGGGGCTTCGGGTCTACTATCAGTTCGAGCCGAAGGCGGCGTTGAGTCTTTTTCGGGGGGCCCTGCTGGAGGATTCGACGTTCGCGATGGCGGCCTACTACGCCCACCGGTCGACCGTCGATGCCGACGGCCGCGACCAGGCGCTCGAGGCGTTGGCCCTCAGACTGTCAGGCAGGGCAAACGACCGAGATCGATTGACCATCCAGACCGCGATTCGCACGGTGCAGCACGACCCCACCGCGCCCCTGTTCGGCGACACCCTGGTGACTCGGTTCCCGCGGGACCCAGAGGCTTTGGTCCGGGCGGCCGACGCGTCCGCGATCCAGAACCTGATCGGTCCCCGGGAGCGGGACCTGCTCGAGCGGGCGATCGCCATCGACTCGGCCGCCGGATTCCAGCCCAAGGCGCCGTGCCGCGTCTGCTTCGCCATGAGCAGCCTCACCTCCCATCTGCAGTTCGCCGACTCGGGGTCAGCGGCGGAGTCGGTGATCCGCCGGTCGATGGCGATGCGTCCGGAGGATCCGAATCCCGTCATCGCGTTGGCGATGCAGCAGTTCGGATTCGGGCGGTACGAGGCCGGGGCCGGTACCCTCGCCAAGCTCGACGGTCTCCCGGGCGGCCCGCAACGCCTTGCCGGTCCGATTTTCCTGGGCCGGTTGATGACCGGGCGCCTCGAGGAGGCGGACGCTGAGTGCATGGTGCACCTGGGGCAGGAAGACCCGCGAACGATCGGCTCCTATCGTTGGCTTTGCGCGATCGTCTGGCGCAACCAGGGTCGCTACCAGGATGCCGCGGCGCTGGTGTTCTCGGGACGGCTGCCGGGAGGTGGCGAACTCAAGGTGCGCCCCCCGCGGGACCTGGTGGGCGAGGTGGTGCTCGATCTCGAGACGGACCGCGCCACGGCGGCGTTGAAAACGCTCGAGGCGGTGGTTCCCAAACCCGGAAGCCTTCCTCCGGGCCAGTTCGCTCGCGAGTTAACCTGGAACCTGGCGCGGCGCGGCACCGCGGCGGCGATGGCTCGCGAGTACGAACTCGCCCGACACCTGGCGGACAGCGCCGAAACGATCGGTCGGGGCAGCTTGTATGGTCGCGACTCGCGGTTGCACTATTTCATTCGGGGCCTGATCGCGCGCGGGGCGAACGATCATCAGACCGCCGTGGATTTCTTTCGGCGGTCGATCTTCTCCTGGAATTTCGGCTACACCCGCGCCAATCTGGAGCTGGCTCGAAGTCTCCTGGCCCTCGGGCGCGCCGCCGACGCGATCCCTCCCCTCCAAGCGTCGCTCCGGGGCGGGTGGGACGGGTCCAACCTCTACGTCACCAGGACCGAGCTGCACGAGCTGCTGGCCCAAGCGTTCGCGGCCGCGGGGCGGAGAGACAGCGCCGCGGCTCACTATGCCGCGGTTGAGCGGGCCTGGCGACGGGCCGATCCTCCATTCGCGGCCCGCTATCAGGCGGCTCGCGACTTCCTTGCACGACAGGTGGCCGCCAAACCGTAGGCCCGCCGACTTGCCGGCGGCCAGACGGGGTGGTACGGTTTCCGAGTCAAAAAGCCGAAGGCCGTCCGTGCCCCCTTTTCGCCTCGTCACCCTCGATCGGGTGACGCTGTTGGGCTCCAACGGCCCAGTCGACCTGACTGATCCACGCCACCTCGCTGTCTTGGTGCGACTGGCCGTCGCCCCAGGCCGTTCCCTCACTACCGACGATCTCCTCCTCGGGATCTGGCCTCACCTGACGGCGCAAGAGGGCACCGGCGCACTCGCCAACGCGGCCACGGTGATCAACGCGGCGGCGGGGATGCCGCTCGTGACGGAGCACGCCGGAGGGTGGACCCTCGATCCGTCGGTCGAATGCGATCTCGAGCGGGCACCGCCGGCCGCCGCCCGCTCCTTCGCGGCGGGGTTCGGGCTGCCGGACACACCGGAGTGGGACGAATGGGTCGCCCGGGTGCGAGACGAGGTCGCTCGGCGTCGGGCGCCTCACCAGCCAACCCGGCATTGGCGGGTGGCGCTCGCGCTCGGGGTGGTGGTAGCGGGCGTCGGCATTGGCTACCTGATCCGTCGACCGCACGCGGTCGACGGATTCACCCCCGGCGATCGGATCATTCTGGCCGACGTCACCACTCTCACGCCCGATTCGCTGCTGCGACGTTCCCTGCAGGTCGCGGCGGTCGTCGGCCTCGAGCCCACCCGCCGAATTTCCTTGTATCCCCGGGCTCGAATCCTCGAGTCGCTGCGATCGGTGGGAAGGTCGCCCGACTCGGCCGGACTGACGGTGGATCGTGCCGTGGAGGTGGCCGTCCGCGAAGGCGTTCCCTGGGTGGTCGCGATCGGCGTTGAGCCGGACCAGGGACGGACTCGGGTGACCACCCGGCTGATCCGCGCCACCACCCGCGAGACCGTGGTCACCGCCCACGCCCACGCCGTTGACGTGCTCGACCTGGTCGAGGCGGTCGGCCAATCGCTGCGGACGCTGCTCGCGCGTCTCGGAGAACCGGAGCGAGCCCTCCGCGACCAACCCACCCTGGCATTCGCGACCTCGCCGGACGTCGACGCGTTGCGGGCGTATTCCGAGGGAACCGCGGCGTGGAGTCGGGGCGAGTACCACTTGGCCCGCGACTACTGGGGCCGGGCCCTGGCCCTCGATACCGGCTTCGCGATGGCCATGGGTTCGTTAGGCGGCTACTGGTATTACCACCACAGTCGAGCCGAGGGCGAGCGGTACTACCGGGGTGCCTTGGCGCGAACCGCTCGGCTCACCGAGTGGGAGCGGCTTCAAATCGAGGAACGGTACGCGGGTTGGCGGGGGGACGTGGATTCGGCCCTGATTCTCGCCCGTCGAATCGCGGCCACCTTCCCACGGGCCACGACCTTCGCCAGTTTGGGGACCGCCCTGCTCCAGGCGGACCAGTGTCCGGAAGGCCTCGAGGCTCTGGAGCGGTCGCGGCAGCTCGATCCGACGGACTCGGGAACCCACGTCAACATCGCCACCTGCGAGAAACGACTCGGGCAATATGATCGGGCCCGGCTCGCCTACCTTGCGGCCGCTCGGGTCGACTCCAACGCGCTCTACCGCGGTAACGTCAACCTGGAGTACGCGGGAGCCGCCCTCTTGAGCGGTCGGGTGGCCGAAGCGGAATCGGCCGTCACCCGAATGACCCGGCGGCCCGGAATGGCCGACCAGGCGCTCGGATTCCGCGGCCTCGGTTTCACCGCCTACTGGCGAGGTGACGTCGCTCGAGCGCAGGAACAGTTCCGGCGGGCCGCGGGGCTGTCGCGCCAGCAACGGGTCCCCAACAGCCTGCTTCGCAACCTGGCCTTGATGGCAGGCACCCAACGGGCCGCCGGCGCGGTGGCCGACCGCCACCGGACGCTCGCGGCGATCGACTCCGTTGCCGCGGCCCCGGGGATGGCACCCGGATTCCTGGTGCTCGCCATCGAGCCGCACGCGGATGACGCCAATGTCGAAAAGATCCGGCCCCTGGTGGCCCAGATCCGAGCCCGGGCCGACCCGCGGAGTCGAGAGGATAGCCTGCAGGTTCACTACGTCGACGGGGTGCTGGCCCTGGCCGAACGCGACGTCCCCGCCGCGCTCGCGGCGTTCGATCGAGCGGCCGGTGTCATCCGCCCGGTCAACATGGAGTACCGGCGAGCGCTTGCCTACCAACACGCCGGCCAACTGGATAGTGCTTGGCGGGTGCTCGCTGCCGCGGTTGCCCAGCCCCAATTCGGCTCCGAGTCGGAAGACGCCTGGATCCGGGCGTTGGTCGAGGTCGGCCTGGTGGAGGAGCGCCTCGGGCGGTTCGACGACGCGATCGCGAGCTATCGGCGCTTTCTGGAACAGTGGAAGGACGCCGATCCTGGTCTGCCCGACATGGTCCTGATCCGAGATCGGCTCAATGCGCTCCTGGCTCGGCGCGATCGATGACGACGCCAGCGGCCGAGCGGCGCTGACCTCGGCTCACGCGGTCCCGGTCCGCAGCACCCGGGCCGCGATGATCCCGAGTTCGATCACCGGCTCCTAAAAACCCACCGCTGGGGCCGGTCGATAGGCGACCAACCCCAGCGGCGGTACTTCTAGGATCGGGACGAGCGATCCTACTCGAACTAACCCCTTAGTTCCCCTGGTTGGCGTCGTCGACGATTCTCGGCGTCACCAGGATGATCAGGTCCTTCCGGTTCTCGGTGTTGCTGGTGAAGCCGAAGAGACCGCCCACAATCTGGAGGCTCGACAGCAACGGAATCCCGGTCTTGGCATGGGTCACGGTGGTGACCGTGGGATTCCTCGGGTTGGCCGCCGAGCCCCACGTCGAGCAGGGAGACGGAGCGGCTATTCGCGGGTTGCTCGAACGGGTCCGAGCGCGGAAAGACCCACGGAACCGGGACGACTCGCTCATAGTCCACTACCTCGTCGGCACCGTCGCGCTGCTCCAGGCCGATCTGCCGGGGGCCGTGGCGGGGTTCGATCGAGCCGACGGCTACCAGACCCAAGCGATGCGTAGCCTGCGGCGGGCCCTCGCTTACGAAAAGCTCGGCCAGCTGGACAGCGCCCGGGCCGGGCTCGGTCGAATCATCGCCCAACCCGTGTTCGGCGTCGAAGGCCAAATCGGTTGGATCCGGACGATGATCGAGATCGGCCGGGTCGAGGAACGGCTCGGGCGGTTCGACGACGCAACGGCGAGCTAACGGCGTTTTCTCGAACATTGGAAGGGCGGGGACCCCGGTCTGCCGGACCTGGTCCTGATCCGCGGTCGACTCGATGCCCTCCTCGGCCGGAGCGATCGATGACAGCTGTCGGAGCCCCTCATGGTCGTGGGCAGCCTCAGGGGAGGTCTCCGATTCGGAGATCCAACCGGCCCTGACCGACGTTAGTGAACCATCGACGACCTGAGGCAAGCAGTGCGAAAGACCTTCGCGATCCTCGTCACGCTGGTAACGGCCGGATGCGGTAGTTCAACCACCGAGCCACCGCCACCGGTGGTCGGTGGCATCCCCACGACCGCCCCAGCGTTGTTTCGCTGGCTCGAGGCCGGCCAATACCGCGGCTTCGTCCGCGAGTCGGCCGCGCATCCCTCGGCGGGGCCGCACCCCGTCAACGTGATCGCGTATCTCAACGACGCCCTTCACCGGTCCCTCGAGGCCGGGTCCCCACGACACCCGGTAGGCGCGGCGGCCGTGAAAGAACTCTTGTCGACCGCCGGAGCGCTCCAAGGTTGGGCGGTGATGGTGAAGATTCGTGATGACCGTCAGGACGGGAACGCGTGGTACTGGTATGAGGTAACGAGCCGGGCCCCGGCCCAGGAAAATAATCCGGATTTCGCCGGGGTCGGTCTGGGCCTCTGTGCTGGGTGCCACTCCTCGGGCCGAGACTTCATTCGGATCCCATTCCCGCTTCGCTAGGTCAAACCTCCCCGTCCAAGCCCATGGACTCCCGGCTTGCGTGCGAACACCTGTCGGACGTGTTCATGGTCGAGGGCCGCCTCGGTCCAGCTGCCGGAAGAGCGCCGGCATGTTCTGGAGCACGATGATCCGGGTCGCGGGATTTTGGCGCACCATCGCGAAAGTGCGACCATCGGGCGAAATGTCGTAATTTGTGTGCGGCGACGTCGCGACGATGTCCGAGATGGCGAACAGACGGCGGCGATCGACGACTGATATCTCCAGGCCGAGTTTGAGGCTGGCTGCTGTCAACTCGACCCCATTCGCGGTCGGCGCCCGATAGAACAGCTCGCGCCCGTTCGGGGACCACAACGGCTCGGTCCCGCCGGCGAGGGAGACCCTGATCTGATCACCGTCTCCCGCGAGCGCGCGGAGGTAGATCTCCGTCGTGCCAGACTGGTCGGACGTGTAGGCGACCCACTTGCCGTCAGCCGAAAGGGCGGGATAGGACTCGTCGAACCGGGTCGCGACCACCGCCTCGACCGGTCCCCGCCCACCGTTCCGGATGATGGCGATGTCGCCGCGGGAGCCGGGCGTTAGGCTGTTCCCGGCGGTCAGGATGGCGCTCCGATCGGGAAGCCAGACTCCGGGGTAGCTCGCGGCGGGCGACGAGAACAGCGAGTCCACCTCCCCGGCCCGACCCGGTCGGGTCCGATAGAAGCTCAGCGCGCCGCCGGAGCGGATCGCCGACGCATAGGTCACCGACTTGCCGTCGGGCTCCCAGGTCGCGTCGTGGCCGTCGCGGTCGAAGGTGACTCGACTCAACGCGCCACCGTCGAGATCTAACTGCCAAACATCGCGGCCATCACCTCCGGTGAAGTCCGTCAAGAGGTGGCGGCCATCGGGCGAGAACCGCGGATAGTGGAAGTTGTACCGCTCCGCCACCGCTGGGCGAGTGCTTCCGGCGCGATCCACGAACACCAACGACCGCGGTTCGTCCGGAACGTAGGCGACCGTTCCATTGGTGGCGACCGCGACCTGCGACTGTCCGGCGCCAGTCAGCGAGACGCCGGTCGCAATCACGACGGGGGCGCCGCTCACTCGCCGGGTCCGGAGATCGAACCGCACCGCCTCCATCGAGCCGTTGCCGAGGACGTAGACCAATAGCCCCGACGTGTACCGCACTTCGACCACGTCGAAGTTGAAGAGGGGTGTCGTCGCGCCGCTGGCGAGATCGAGCAGGAAGGCGGGACCGAAGCTGGTGCCGATCGGGGCCCGCACCGCCAGGCCGAAGCGCTCGCCGGGAAGCACCTGCTGCAGGCTGAAGTCCGAGAGCTCGGGCCCGAACGGATGGGTGACCTCGCCCGTCGCACTCACCCGAGCGATGCCCCCGGTCCGGTCGCTCAGCGGGCTGAGCCAGAGCGTGCCATCGCTTCCCCACGCCAGCGTAGCCGCCCAGGCCAGCTCCCGCGGGAGGGGCTTCCCGCTCCCACCCTCCATCGGGAAGCGGAACATCTGACGGTCCGTACTGATGGCGACGAACTCTCTCGCGTCCGGTGAGACGAGAGGCCCGGCGAACGTCCTCGGCACACCTGGTATCCGCGTCCCTTCCGCGTCCTCGAGCGCCCGTCGGGTCATCCGTGCCACGCCGTCCACCTGGTCAACGTACAGCAGGGTCCGGCCGTCGGGCGTGATGTCGAGCAGGCGCAGCAGGGCATTGGAGCCCCCGAGTCCGGGAGTCAGGATCGCCAGCCGAGATGGGGGCAGCTCGGGCGCGGGAGGAGTCCGGAGCCATCCCCAGATCGCGGCCGCTGCCGCGATCGCGAATCCGGCGGGCCACACCAGCCGGCTGGCGCGCGGTCGGCCGGACAGACGCGCGGCGCGGGCAGCACCCGATCGTGTCAAACCACCAGGAGCACCGCCCCCGAGGGCGGTGCCGAACTCGGCGGCACTCGCGAACCGGTCCGCGGGGAGCTTGGCCAGCGCGGTGAGGATCGCGTCCTCGACGTGCTCGGGCACGGTCTTCCGCAACGCCGTCACCGGCTCGGGATCGCTGCTCATCACCCGAGCGATGATCGCCTGGGCCGTGGGCCCCGTGAACGGCGGCTCGCCGGCGAGCATCTCGTGGAGGACGCAGCCGAGCGCGTACTGGTCGGTGCGGGCATCGAGGCTGCGCTCGCCGAGCGCCTGCTCGGGGCTCATGTAGTGGGGCGTCCCGAGCGACATCCCGGTTTCCGTCATCCGCGAGCCGACCTCGGTGCGGCTCGCCGCGAGGGCGATCCCGAAGTCGGCGACCAGCGCGCGGCCGTCGTGGAGGAGAATGTTCTCGGGCTTGATGTCGCGGTGGATCACGCCGTGCCGGTGGGCGTAGTCGAGCGCACCTGCCACTTCGGTGGCGATTCTGACTGCGGCGCCCACCGGAAGCTGCTTCTCTCGGTTGAGCCGGTCGCGGAGCGATTCTCCCTCCACGAACGGCATCACGTAGAAGACGGTCCCGTCCACTCGGCCCGAGTCGTAGAGCGCCAGGATGTGGGGATGCTGGAGGTTGGCGGTGGTCTTGATCTCTATCAGGAATCGTTCGGCGCCAATGACCGCGGAGAGTTCCGGACGCAACACCTTGAGCGCCACCTTGCGGTCGTGCTTCACGTCGTGGGCGAGGTAGACCGTGGCCATCCCACCTTGGCCAAGCTCGCGCTCGATCCGATAGCGGTCGCCGAGGGCCGAGCTGAGGCGTTCCGGGATCGCGGTCATCGGCTGGTGACGGCTAGCCTCGGTTTCATGTGGGCCAAAAACAGAGTTCGCAAGGAAGCGAAGATAGCGCGGTCCTCCTGGCGCGGTCTACGGTCCGCCCTGATGACGGGCGGGGGTGGATTTCTGCGCAATGCGTTGCGGCAAGCTACCACGATCCCCCGAGGCCACTCATGCAATCCACGACCGTCGTCGTCGCCGGGCTGATCGTCAGCCTGGCCAGCGCCACTGCCTGCTCCAAATCCGATCCGGCGGCCGATGCCGCAGGCGGCTCGGGCATCAGCGGCACGTACACCTCGGTGGAGGACGATGCTCTGACCGTGCAGCTCGAGCCCGGTGGCGTGTTCGGCATGGCCGCGGCGGGCATGGGATCGTCCAGCGGAACGTACACCGTCGACGGGGAGAAGGTGATCGTCACCGTCGACGGGCAGACCCACAACTTCGTTCGCGATGGCGGCTGCATCGAGGATCGACTGCAGGTGTTCGGCAAGCTTTGTAAGGGCGGCAAGGCGGGCGCGGCCGCGAACGTCTCGACCCGCGAAGTGCCAAAGACGCCGAGCGGCACCTACGTCGCTTCCAACGCCGACGGCGAGTTCCGACTGGAGTTCCAGCCGGGCAACAAGCTGATCCTCATCGCGACTCCGGTTGGCGGCCAGCCGGATCGCCAGGAGGGCACCTTCATCGTCGAAGGCGACGTGATCCACGCGACAGTAGGGTTGAGCGTGCCACTGGTGCTCAGATTCGTCAACAACACCTACGAGAGCACCTCGTTCGGGTTCCCAATGACGTTCGTGAAGCGATGACCCCGATGGACTGGCCTCGCCTCCACCTCGAGCCTGGTCGCCGGTTACCGCTCCGGCTCCCACCAGCTCCGCGGTCGGCTCTGCTTGACCGGCCACACTTCGTCCATCGTGTCACCGTTCCACAAGGTCCCGGCTTTCATCACGTAGCGAATCGAGTTGGTGTTCCTGAGGTCGACCAATGGGTTTCGGTCCAATACCATCAGGTCCGCCAGCTTGCCTGGCTCGAGGGAGCCGAGATCGTCCTCCATGCCCATCGTTTCGGCCGCGGCGATGGTGGCGGTTCGGATCGCTTCCAGCGGCGTTAGGCCGCCGCTCGCCATCGCCCAAAGCTCCCAGTGGGCCCCGAGTCCCTGGACCTGGCCGTGGGAGCCCATGCCCACCTTGCCGCCGCCCCGAACGATGTCGCGAATCGACTGGCCGTACCAGGTCGGAACCTCGTGCGGCATGAACTGGCGATTGTGGTCGTGGATCTCGGTGTCCAAGCGGGAATGAGGGACGAACCGCCGCAGCTTGGCGTTCTCGTGCGGAGCGACGGTGGTGACGAAATAGGCCTCGAACGGATTCACCACCAAGGTCGGTACGTAGGTCGCCCCAGTCCGAGCGAACAACTCGATCACGTCTTTCTTGACCGGGAAGGCGGAGTAGACGTGCTCCAGACTGCTCGCCCCGTCCATCAAGGGGCGTAACTCGCGGCGGGGACCGCGGGCCGGGTCCTCGACCACCTGCAGCCCCTCCTCCCGACTCGCCTGGATGATCCACTGAACCTGATCGCGACGGGGGACGGTGTGATCCTTCACCGACGTCGCGCCGAGGGCTTTCTGATTGCGAACGACCCGGCGGGCCTCGTCGAGATCCTTGGGCACCCCGCAGCAGAGCTGGTCGAACTGGATGAAGATGTCGCCGGTGCCGTGAATGCGCGGACCGGGTGTCGTCCCGGCCTCGACCATCTCGGCCAGCCCGAAGAGGGTTTGACTCCCGATCGAGGGGTCGCGCCAGGTGGTGACCCCGTAGGCGAGGTTGGCCAAGAGGTGGGGATCGTGCTCGGCGTGGAGGTCACCCTGCCACTGGGAGCCGTCGAGGATGTAGTGGGCGTGGAGGTCGATGAACCCGGGGATGATGGTCTTCCCGCTCACATCGATCGCGGTGACCCCGGCCGGCGCCTTGACCTGTCCCGCTCGGCCCACCGCCTTGATCCGCCCGTCGGCGACCAGCAAATCGCCCCGCTCGATGACCTGGTCGCCCTTCATCGTGACGATCCGGGCGTTCCGGAGCAGTACCTGTCCCTTCGCCTGCGATCGGGGAATCTCAAAGGAGATCGCGGTGGTCGTCGGGCTGGCCTTCTGGCCGGAGGCAACTGCGGCGAGATCGACCTCATATAACATCGGCCCCCAACTCCAGAGGAGCTTCCGGCCACCCTCGCGCCAGTAGAGGTAGTCGCCCTGCGGGCTCAGCAGGAATGCCGGGACCGCCCCGTCGCTCGGGCTCACGTCGATTGGCCCCGCTCCCGAGGGCGGGAGCGGCGCCAGATAGGTGTTCTGCATGTCGGTGAAGACGACCCACCGGCCATCGGGCGAGGGCGCGAAGGTGTCGGCACTCTTGAACCGCGCCACGCACCGCCGACCTGAGCCGGTCAAGTCCACCGAGCAAAGTTGGACCCCAGTGCCGCTCGGGTCGAGGTAGAAGACCCGAGTGCCGGCGGCGTCGAAGGTCGGGCGCTGGGGCGGCTTCCGCCAATTGCCCCGGGGGGCCACGCTGGTGATCAGATGAAGCTCGCCACCCCGGTCGGCATCGAGCCAGTGGAGCTGGTAGCCCAGCTCGGTCAACCCGTCCGGCTCGAGCCGCTGCTCCGCCACCACCAGCTTTTTCCCGTCCGGCGACCAGGCGATGCTCTGGTAGCGGCCCGGCCTAACGGCAAGCGGGGTCGCCGAGCCGCCCGAGGATGGCGCTCTCATCAGCCGGCCCCCGCCGGCATCGGTCCAGTCGAGATACGCGACCGAGCCGCCATCCGGCGAGATGGCCGGCGCGAACTGGAGACCAGGGCCGGGCGCGAACGGAGTGGCCGTCCTGGTGGAGACCTGATAGCGATAGAGCTTCCCCGCCGCCTGGAGGATCAGCCGGTCGGCATCGAGCCGTTGCACCCAGTGCAGCACTTTGGGACTGAAGGCGCCATCGCGGAGTGGGTGCTTGAACGACACCCGCGACGTCACCGTCCGGTCGACCTCGGCGGTGAACGGAATCACCGTCGCTTCGCCCGACCGCACCGACACCCGCCGAATCTTCCCGTCGGCTGCGAAGACGATCGACTCGCCGTCCGGCGCGAAGGCGTAGGGCATCGAGATCGTCGGCTGCCCAAGTCGGGTAGTGGTCGAGACCAGTGAAGACGATCCGATCGCGCCCGGTCTCGAGGTTCCGAAGGACGAGCCGAGGCTTGGCATCGATCGTCGCGGCGAACGCCAGCCAGCGACCGTCTTTGCTAACGGCGGGGCGCCGCAGCTGTTCGTACCCGGACACGACCGTCAGCCGCTCCCCGGATCGGCGGTCCGTCCGAATGATTCACAGGGCGGTATTGCTACCGGGAGACGGCGCCGTGGCGTAATAGAGCCACCGGCCGTCCGCCGAGGCGACGATTCCGACGGCGCCGCTGTCGGCTACCGGGGTGCCGGTGCCGCCCGCCAAGTGGAGCATCACCGACTCGGTCGGCTGGAAGGGACGCTCCTGGCGAATCGCGAACACGAAGGTGCCGCTAGGGTCCCAGGCCGGTTGGAGGTACTGATGCCGTCCTTCCTGGGTGATCTGGGTGGGGGTTCCACCTTCGGTGGGAATGGTCCACAGCTGATCCGAGCCCGATTTGTCCGAGGCGAAGAGGATCAGTTTCCCGTCGGGCGAGTACCGGGGGGTCGCGTCCCACCGGGTGCCGCTGGTGAACCGGGTCGCCTTGCCGCCACCGATCGGCAGGGTGTAGAGATCGCCGAGGAGGTCGAAGATCAGGGTCTTCCCGTCGGGGGAGACGTCCACTGACAGCCAGGTCCCCTCGTCGACCGTGAAGTTGATCTTGAGCGGGGGCCCGTGGATCTCCTCGACCGACCACTTCGGCGGTGGGGCTTCTTGGGCCGAAAGCATGGACGGCGCGACGATGACCGTGGCGATGAGGCGCAGAAATCGGCTAGACATCAGGCGACACCACGGTTCAGATGGTCACCGTAGAATAGCAGCCGAAGCGGTGCTCCGCGATGAACCGACAGCCGGCGATGCCGGTCAACCATGGCCGTTCCGTTCAACCCTGGCGGTTGGAGCCGAATCGCCGCACATTCGGTCGCCGCTCAATCAAGGTATCGGGATGTCAACTCGACTTGCGCTCACGCGGATCGGGGTCGCCATCGGCCTCGCCGAAGCCACCGTCCCTCGCGTCGCCGTCGCGCAGCCGGATTACAACCGCGCCGACCTGATTCGGACCGCGCCGAGTCTCCTCTACGGCGTCCCCCCGTGGGTCGAAGGCCTCGGTCTCGGCCGCCCCGACTGGCTCGACGACAGCACCCGGCTTCGCTATCGGGTCAAGACCCCGCGCGGCGCCGAGTTCATCCTGGTCGACCCGGCAAAGGGGACCCGCCAGCCGCTGTTCGACAACGCCCGGCTCGCCGTCGCCATGTCGATTGCCGGGGACACGACTTTCGAGCCGACCAAGCTCCCGATCCAGACCTTCAAGCTGCTGCGAAACGAAACCGCGATCGCCTTTCGGGTCGGCACCAAGCGATACGAGTGCGACATCGCCGCCTATCGCTGCCAAAAAGGCGACACCCTCACAACCGACCCGCCGGATTGGGCCGCGATGTCGCCCGATCGGAAGTGGGCGGCGGTGGTCCACAAGGGGAACCTTTGGGTTCGCCGAGTGGCCGAGCCGCGCGACTCGATCCAGCTCACCACCGACGGGGCCGCCGATTTCGGCTACGGCCTCGGCGCTGCCGAACGTCCGATGCCCGACCCCGACGCCCGGACCCCCACGGTTTTCTGGGCGCCGGACTCGAAGAAGCTCGCGACGCTGAAGATCGACGAGCGCGGTGTCACCCAGTTCACCGTCTACTCTTCCACTGGGACCGTGCCCAAGGCGTTCAGCTACCCGAACGCCGTGCCGAGCGATTCGATCGTCCCGACCTACGAGATCCACATCCTCGACCTCGAGGCCAAGACCAACGTCTTGGTCCAGGGCGCCAAGCCGGTGGCGAGCGTGTTCGGGTGGACCGGCGTGGGGATGATCCAGTGGACCAGCAAGTCAGACCGGATCTACTTCACCGACGCCCGGCGCGCCAACAAAGCGGTTCGGCTCCTCTCCGCCGACGCCGCCACCGGCGCTTCCCGCCCGGTCCTCGCCGACTCGCTCCCGACCTTCACCGAAAACGCCAGCGGGGTCTACACCGGCAACTGGCGTCTGGTCGGCGACACCGAGATCCTCTGGTGGTCGGAGCGGGACGGGTGGGGCCACCTCTATCGTTACGACACCAGCGGCAAGCTTCTCAACCAGGTGACCAGCGGCCCGTGGCTGGTCCAATGGCTCAAGTACGTCGATCCGACCACTCGGCAGATCTACTTCACGGCGTTAGGCAGGGACCCGGCCAACCCCTACTACGCCCGTCTGATGCGAGTCGGCGCCGACGGCGCCGGGCTCACCGATCTCACTCCGACTAACGGGCATCATTTCGTCGCCTTCGCGCCGACCGGGAAATACTTCGTCGACACCGAGACCCGACCCGATCTGCCCCCCGTGACCACCCTGCGATCGGCCCTCGACGGCCGCAAGGCGCTCGACCTCGAGAAGGCCGACCCGGTCGAGATGGCCCGAGCGGGGTGGACCCCGCCGACGCCCTTTACGGTCAAGGCCCGTGACGGACTCACCGACCTCTACGGGTTCCTCTACCTGCCGTCACGGATCGACAGCACCAAGCAGTATCCCGTCATCGTCCACATCTATCCGGGACCCCAGGTCGGCTCGGTCATCCACTTCGGGTTCCAGACCAGCGGCGAACCTCGCGGCCTCGCCGAGCTCGGCTTCGTGGTGGTCGAGGTCAACGCGCTCGGGACGCCGGGTCGGTCCAAGGCATTCCACGACGCCTACTACGGCAACATGACCGACAACGGAATCCCCGATCAGATCGCCGCGACCAAGCAGCTGGGGGCCCGGTATCGGTTCATGGACCTCAACCGAGTCGGGATCTATGGCCACTCCGGCGGCGGGTTTTCGTCGACCGACGCCATTCTCCGCTATCCCGACTTCTTCAAGGTGGCGGTCTCCGGCTCCGGCAATCACGACAACCGGAGCTACCGGTTCGATTGGGGCGAGAAGTATCAAGGCCGGTTCAAGAAGGACTCCGCTTCGGGGCGGGACAACTTCGAGTCGCAGGCCAATTACCTGTTGGCGGGGAATCTGAAGGGCCGGCTCCTCTTGATGACCGGCGACATGGACACCAACGTTCATCCGACCATGACGCTCCGGTTGGTCGATGCCCTGATCAAGGCTGGAAAGGATTTCGACATGCTGATCGTCCCGGACGCCGAGCATGGCCTCCCGGCATACAGTATCAAGAAACGATGGGATTATTTCGTGCGCTGGCTGTTGGGGGCCGAGCCGAGCCGGGACTATCGGATGATGGCGTGCGACGAGCCCTCCTGTTTGTACTAGGAGTACGGCGTGGTGCTCAACTACAGTCGAGCAACACCATGCTCGGATTGGTCGGGTGGCGATGATCCGCGGGAACATCCGCGGGTGCGATCACGGCCGGGAGCGACGGGAGGCCGGTTCCCACTGCCCTCACCCTAACGATGTACCCCCAATACCGCCGCGGACAACCGCACACGACGGTGACTCCGAGCCGGGGGCCGGAAGGGTAGAGCACCCACGTCGCCGCCTGTCCCAGGATCTTGTCGGCCGGGTTCAGGGCCTCGTACCAGCAGCCCTTCCCTCTCGACAGCTGGTAGCCTGGATACGGGGTACCGGTTGCGGTCTTCGCGGCATTCCATTCGAATGTGAATCGGTGCACCTTATTGGCATACTGGAAGTTGCTCACCCGGAGATTGGTGGGCGGCGTCTGCGCGACCGCGACCGGTGTGATTCCCAGGAAACAGAGGGTCGAGGCGATTCCCAATGCGCTGGTTGGCTGGAATCGGAATCGCGGGCTTCGGCGGGTGACCTTCGTATTCATGGGCGTCATGGCTTGATCATCCTCATCGAACATTGCGCCAATCGCGGTCGCCGTCCGTCATTAGAGACAAGACCCCACAAGCTGCCGGGCAGGCGGGCCCTCTTGCCGAGGTCAACCGCGAGTCATATCCTGAAGCCTCTTAGCTTCGCTCCCCGCGCTTGGACAACGACATGACAACCTCGATCCCCGAGAGCCCACCGGGGTCCCGCTCGGAAGCGCTCTTCGGCCAGGCCCGCGAGGTGATGCCCTCGGGCTACACCCGCCACTTGGCCGTGACCAGGCCGTTCCCCCGGTATGCCGACTACGGCGCCGGTTGCCGGGTGGTCGATGTTGACGGTAATTCGGCTATCGACTTCATCAACAACTTTACCACCCTGATTCACGGCCACGCCAAGAAAGAGATCGTCGAGGTGATCGCGGCCCAAGCCGGTCGCCTCCTCTCGGCCATCCTCCCGACCGAGTGGGAAGTTCGGTTGGCGGAGCTGTTGGTGGAACGGATTCCCGGCGTCGAACGGATTCGATTCACCAACACCGGGTCCGAAGCCGTCATGATCGCGGTCAAAGCGGCCCGCGCCTTCACCGGCAAGCCGAAGGTCGCCAAGATGGAAGGCGGCTATCACGGCCAGTTCGATCTGATCGAGGCGAGCTTCCAGCCGCGGCCCGACCAATGGGGCGACCCGGCCCGACCCACCGTGGTGGCCAATAATGCCGGCACGCCGCAGAGCCTGCTCGACGAGCTGGTCGTCCTGCCGCTCAACGACATCGAGACCGCCCGGGCCCGGCTCCGCGCCGAGGCGAGCCAGCTCGCCGCGGTCATCATCGACCCGTTCCGCCTCCAGCTCGGGATGGTCGAGCCCCGGCCGGATTTCATCGCCATGCTGCGGGAGGAGACCGCCCGGCTCGGCATCATCCTGATCTTCGACGAGGTGATCGCGCTCCGGCTCGGGTACCACGGCACCCAGGGCTTCCTCGGGATCACCCCGGACCTCACCACCATGGGCAAGATCATCGGCGGCGGGATGCCGATCGGCGCCATCGGCGGGAGCGCCGCGGTCATGTCGGTGTTCGAGATCGAGCAGGGCGACCCGAAAGTGAAGCACAGCGGCACCTTCACCGCCAATCCGCTGTCGATGGCCACCGGCCACACCGGGATGTCGCTCCTGACCCGAGAGGCTTTCGACGACCTGGCGGCCAAGGGTCAGCGGCTCCGGGCCGGGCTCGAACGACTCCTCCGCGACCTGAAGCTCGTCGGCCGAGTCGAAGGTCGGGCCTCGATGTCTTCGCTCCTTCTGACCGACCGGCCGATCACCAACTACCGCCAGCTCGCCGCCGCCGTCGGACCGGACCTGGTGGCCAAGATGAACGCCTATCAGAAGCTGCTCCTGGCCGAGGGGGTCCTGACCATGCGGGGCTCCTTCGTGGGCTCGACTCCGATGACCGATGACGACATCGACTTCACCGTCACGGCGGTCGGGCGGGCCCTCACCAAGCTCACCGCCGCCTAACGCAGTGCTCGAGGCCCTCGCGCCGGCGCCGCTGCCCGCCGGATCCGCCCCGTCGCTCCTCCGATGGCGGATGCCGGTGGCGCTGTTGATCGTCACGATGATCAACTGGTTCGATCGCTCGGCGCTGTCGCTGGCCCTCCCCAAGATCGCCGAGGAGCACGGGTGGACCACGGCGGAGATCGGGGCCCACGGGGGCCGATTGATCTCGATCTTCTTCCTCGGCTATGGCCTCGGGAACCTGTTCCTCAGTCCCATTGCCGAGCGGTACGGGCCCCGGAAGGCCCTCGGGATGTCGGTCGTGGCCTTCTCGATCGCCACCGCGCTGAACGCCCCGTTCGGCGCCTCGGTTGCGGCACTGCTGGCGCTCCGGCTGCTGCTCGGGCTGGCCGAGGGGATCCACTTCCCGATGTCGAGCGCAATCGTGAGCCGGTGGTTTCCGCTCAACGAGCGGTCGCGCGCCAACGGGACCTTCATTCTCGGCGTCCAGGTTGCGATCATCTCGGGCCCGTTCATCATGGTGCCGCTGATCGAGCGGTTCGGCTGGCGGAGCATGTTCCTGGTCCTCGGCGTCCTCGGGCTGGCGATCGCCTTGCCCGCGGTGATCGGGATCCTCCGCGACGATGGGCCCTACCGCCACGGCGATGGTGCCGGCGGTGCCCCGCTCATGACGGTGTTCCGCAACGGCGACTATTGGCTCGTGCTGATCGCCGGCATCCTCAGCAACATCATCATCTACGGCATCCTGACCTGGCTCCCCACCTATCTCGCCAAGGGCCGCCAGGTTCCTTTCGCCGATCTGGCGGCCAGCGCCTCGGCGCCCTTCTGGATGGGCGCGGTGGCGATTCCGGTCTGGGCGGTCCTGGGCGACCGGACCGACCGCCGGGCCTTGTTCGCGAGCGTCGGATGCGGCCTCGCCGGCCTCGGCGTGTTCTTGGCGGCCCGATCGCCCAGCCTCGGCCTGACGGTGGCCATCTTGGCCGGGGCGATCTTTTTCCAGAACGCCTATCAGACGGCGGAATTCGCCTTGGTGCAGCGGATCCTTCCGCCCGAACGGGTGGGGGCGGCCACCGGACTGTACAATGGATTGGCGATCATTCTGGGCGGCGCCGGCGGCACGGCGCTGATCGGGAAAGTCGTGGAAACCACCGGCAGTTACGACAGCGGTCTGATGGTGGTGGTCGCGGCGGGATTCATCAACGTCGTGGTGCTGGGACTCCTCCATCGCCGGATCAGGTACTGACCATGAAATTCGACACCGATGCGCCCTGTGCCATCAGCGCGGCCCTGGTCGGGGCGCTGGCCCGCAAGGATCAACTGCCCTGGTTGCCGTGCACGCCTCGGGAAATCGCCACCTCGGCCCTGGAATGCTGGCGGGCGGGAGCGGCGATCTGCCACATTCACGTCCGCAACCCCGACGGCTCGCTGACCCACAGCAAGGCGATGTACGAGGAGATCCGCGACCTGATTCGGGCCGAGTCCGATCTCAACCTCAATTTCACCACCACCAAGATGGAGATGATGACCCACGACGACCGGTTCGAGTCGGTCCAGTGCGGTCCCGAGCTGGCCACCTTCAACAGCGGCAGCTTCAACTTCGGCGATGCCTTCGTCTTCGAGAACTCGCCGATCTTCATGCGGCGGATCGCGATCGAGTTTCGGCGCCATCAGGTCCGCCCCGAGTTCGAGTGCTTCGATACGGGCCACATCGGCAACGTCAAGCGGATCATCGACGAGGGCTACCTGGAGCCGCCGTTCTTCTTTCAGATCGTGATGCTGCCCCGCGGCACCACGCCGCCCCGGGCCGGACCTGCTCGAGGTGCTCAAGGAGCTGCCGCCGAACAGCCAGTGGATGGCGGTCGGGGTCGCCAAGGAGCAGCTCCCGGTCAACGCGCTCAGCATCATCCTCGGCGGTCACGTCCGGACCGGATTCGAGGACAACATCTACTACCGTCGCGGCGAGAAGGGGACCTCCAACGCCCAGATGGTGGCTCGGGTCGTGAGGCTCTGCAACGAGCTCAACCGGCCGGTGGCCACCGCCGCGGAGGCCCGCCAGATCTTGGGGCTCCGCGACGCCAAGGACCCCGCCTCGAGGGCCTATCAGCGGCCGCTGCCGGCGCAGTCCACCAGCGGACCGGTGGTGGCGTTTTTCGGGGAGCTGCCGGCGTTGCTGGCGGGCAGTAACCAACCGGGGCTCCTGCCGAGCTATCAGTTTCTCTTACGGGGCGAGGGCGGCGGAGCGTGGTGGGTCAAGATCGACAACGGCGTCGCGAGCACCGGCGCGGGCGAGATCAAGACCCCGGCGGTGTATATCGTGGGTCCCGCGAGCGACTGGCTGGGGGTGGTCAACGGTACCATCCATCCGCTCGGGGCGGTCCAAACTGGCAACATCCTGGTCAGCGACACCCGGTTCAGCGGCTACGGCGCCATGGTCCAGGCGATCGCGGCCGGGAAGAAGCGGGCAGCGGCGTTAGGCTAGTCGCGCCGGGTGATGACCGGCAGCACGACGTGACTGGGGTATATCTGGAGCGGATCCAAGAAGCTACGTGCTGCAGCTCATGCGCCGAGCCGTTATGCGGACACCCCAACACGGGCCTGACGATGGACCGGAGAGAGTTTGTGACCAGCGTGGCCGCGGTCGGCGCGGCCGCGAGCACCGAGCTGAGCTGCTTCCCTCGCGGCCACGCCAGGGCGGACGCCCTGATCACCCTGGAGCCGCCAGGGCCCGGCGTGAGCGTCTACGAGCCGCACATCGCGGTCGATCCGGACAACCCCGATCGGATCGCCGTGACCGCCCAGTATGGCGTTCGGGGCGGGCGGGGAGGCCGCAACATCCAGCTCTGGCTCTCCAAAGACGGAGGCCGAAGCTGGAACACGACGCGGGTCCCACGACCCAAGCTCGATGGCGAATTTGCGGCGGACCCGCTCACGGGCTGGCACGCCGAGGGTGGCCTGATCATCTCCAGCAACTTCGGCCGGCAGTTCATCGCCGACCTGAACGACCGCAACACCCATTCGCGCCGCACGGTCCCGTCGTTCGAAAAGCTTTGGGGCCTGGTGGACGGCAAGTTCTCGATGCCCGACGACCTGCTCACCGCCGGCGGGATCGCCGTCTCCCGGACGGAGGATGGCGGACGCACCCTCCAGGCAACGGTGGTGCCGGGAATCTCGCCCGGCGCCGACAAGACCTCCATGGCGCTCGACCGGTCTCCCACGAGCCCTCATCGGGGTGCCGTGTACGTGGCGTGGTCCGATCAGGTCCCTTCGGTTCGCGTCGCGCGGTCCAGCGATGGAGGACGGACCTTCGCGCCGCCCGTGACGGTCCAGACCAGGGCCCTGGCCGCTATGCAGCAGATCGCCGTCCGGCCCGACGGCTCCGTTCACCTGCTGTGGACCAGCGCGGGGATTCCGGGCATCACCACTCAACTCAACGCGCAAGCCGATGGGTCGCCGGACGCTGACAAGCTCATCTACCAGGTGATCTCCCGCGACGGAGGCGCCACCTTCTCGGAACCGAAAGCCGTGGCCTCCCATGCCGGGGCCGGCATGGTGGGCTTTCCGTCGCTCACGGTCGACGCGAACGGCTCCCTGCTCTGGGTGTGGGGACAGGCGGCTGTGCTTCCCGACCCGAACCAACGCCCGCTACTCCAGGCGCGCCACCGCTTGTTCGCAATCCGGAGCGACGGAGACAGCGCCTGGTCTGCGCCCTACGAGCTTTGCCCATGGCTGCCCGCCGGCACGCACATGGGTCTTCCGGTCGCCGCACCAGCTGGGCCGAAGTGGTGGCTCCTCACCTACCGTGCGGACGACCAGGGGACTCGCGTGGTCCTGCTGCGATCGGACGATGGCCGGCGGTTCGAGCTGGACCGCACGCTCGCCACTCGGCCTTATCCCGCCGATGAGATCAGCCTGATGGGATCGTACCTGGCGCGCTTCTGCGACGAGATCCCGCAGATCGGTGACTACGTGGGCATCGCCGCCACGGGGTCCCGCGTCGCGTCCGCCTTCGTTCTGCCGGAGACCGTCGAGCCCACGTCGCGGGCAACGGTGCATGTCGCGCTGAGCGACGTTCGGTAGGCGTCGGATCCGCTTGGATCCGGGTCGCCGATCCCGCGCGAGCCCGGCGAGCGGAGCATACGTGACGAGCGGCCCGACTCACTCCGGCCTTGAACGGGCCGGGCGCCACCGCGACGAACCGCCCTCAGCTCGTAAACGACCCGATCAAGTCCCAGTTCCCCAAAAGCACGATCGTCACGAGAGCGGCCGACCCCAGCGGCACCACGTAGGCCCCTTTGAGTGCCCGGCGCCAGGTCGCCGCGGGCCGCCGCAGCGCCCCCGCGCCGCCAGCTTCCTTGGCTTTGCCGAAGTGTCGGTCGGCCATCGCCTCGATCGCCGCAGGGGTGAGTGCGGTTTGCGCGACCGTTCGTGCCGGCGCGACAGAGGCCAGGAGGAGCAGGCCGGTGTCGGGACCACGATTTCCACGCTTCACGGTGGAACTGCAGATGGAGCCCATGCGAGTGTCGCTCGCCATGGTCCAGGCGATCGCGGCCGGGAAGAAGCGGGCAGCGGCGTTAGGCTCGTCGCGCCGGGGAGGGACCGGCTGTTAGCCGCGGGCAATCGGCCTCACGTTCGCGTTGAGTCGGAACAGATTGGTCGGGTCGTACTTGTTCTTGATCGTCACCAGGCGTTGGTGGTTCTCGCGATAGTTGGCGTCGATCACGTCGGCCGTCTCGTCGGCGACTTCGTTGGGGTAGAACCCTTTGGTGAACGGCTCGAGGGTTGCCCAATACCGCCTCGCCCACGCCATGTGCGGCGTTGAGTCATCTCCCGCCTTCCAGGCGACCATCACCATGAGGCTCTGCTTGGCGTACCGATGGGCGAACGCAGTTGCCGTCGTTGGCACCCGGTTGATCGCGCCGCCACACTGAGGGATGAACACCTGGGTCATTCGCGCTTGGTGTCCCTGGAATCCGGTCATGATTGCGGTAATCAAGTCGGCGCTCACCAGGGAGTTGAAGCCGCTCTTGACATAGGTGCCCATCGCTCGCGGGTCGGTCGTGTCCCCCGATCTCTGGAGGTCGACGTAGTTGATCGCCCGCACTCGGTCGGTCATCGGGGTGCCGAGTCGCTTGAAGGGCTCATAGGCGGCGGCGGCGCCACGCTCCGGGCCCGAGTAACAAGACTGTAGCCCAATGAAGCCTTCGCCGCCCCCGGGCGGGATCCCCATGAAGACGTCGAGATAGAGATCGTCCGGCGCCTCGGCGCTGTACTCGCCGTAGAAACTGAGGACGTCTCTCGCCTTCGAGATTGGGAACAACATGTCGCCGCCGAGGACCTTGCGCGGCATCGGATGGAGCCGGAATTCGAACGAGGCGACGATCCCGAAGTTGCCGCCGCCGCCCCGCACGCCCCAGAAGAGGTCTTCGTTCTCGTCCTTGTTGGCGCGGAGCAGCTTCCCGTCGGCGGTCACGACTTCGACGGCAGTGACGTTGTCGAGTGCCAGACCGAACCGCCGTGCCACCCGCCCGAAACCGCCGCCGGTCGTCAACCCGCCGACTCCGGTGTGCGATACCGTCCCTAGCGGCGTTACCAAGTCATGCGGCTGGGTGGCCCCATCCACTTGTCCCAACAACGAACCCCCGGCGACGATGGCGCGTTTGGTCGCTGGATCCACCCGTACCCCGCGAAGGCCGGACAGGTCGATCATTATCCCACCGTCGCAAGTCGATTGGCCAGAGAAGCTGTGCCCGCCACACTTCACCGCGGTGAGCAGACCGTTCGCCCGGGCGAACGCCACCGCCGCCTGAACTTCGGCGGTGCTGCCGGGCTGGGCGATCAGCGCCGGGTGCCTGTCAATGGTTGGATTGAGAACGCGGCGCGCCTCTTCATAACCCTCGCTTTTGGCCAGCAGCACTCGCCCGCGCATGCTGGCCGCAAGCTCCTTGATCGCCGCGCTCTTGAGCGTCACCTTGCGGCCGTCGCCACGAACGGCCAGCAGGTCGCCGGGGTCCTGGAGCACCGGCCGATAGAGTTCGGCGAACGACTGCTTGCGGGTGAGTGCGGTGGCGGCCGCGGCGGCCATCGTTGATCGGAGGAAGGACCGTCTCTTCATGGGAAACCGGTCGGCTGGCGAACACCCCGAACCTACCCTCGCAATGCGTTGCGGTCCAGTTCGACCGGCCCCTGCACGAAACCGACCCGGACTACTGAGGCCCGATTTACGGGGCCTCGGGTGCGGCCCATCGCTCTGGACGATGCTCCGGGACGACGGCAAGGAAGAGCGTCCTGATCGGCGCGGCAAGAGTCATGGCGAAGCCGCCGGGAAGAACCGGGGGCGGCGACGTTCGTCTAGTCGCGCCGGTGGAGGACCGGCAGCACGACGTGACTGGGGTATCCGCTGGTGTGATGGATCTTCATCGTGCCGATCACCGTTTCCGTCACCCGAGCTTCGTCGTCGCCGGTGTTGGAATTGGGGAAGGTGTAGTTGTCGAGCGCGTTCATGATGGCGATCCGAATCCGATGGCCCTTCTTGAACGTATTCGCCACGCCCTTCACCCCGATCTGATACTTCACCACGTCGGCGAGGTTGCCAGACAGCAGCTCCTCTTTCTCGAAATTCGAACCGTGGCCTCGATACCGGGGGTCGTCGAGGTTGCGAAACCGGGCCCGCACCGATCCGAGGGTCAGTCGGTTCGACCGGCCCGCTGGGTCGACGTCCGATACATGAACCCACCAATCGGTGTCCTTGACGTCGGTCGACGCGTGGAACACCGCCAGAATGTCGCCGGCAATCGTCAGGTCCTGCTCCAGTACCGCCGAGGTGAACGTCACCACGTCGTGGCGGGCCTCGATGTCCTTCATGTCCCATTGCCAGGTCTGGAGATCTTCCCAGCGCTGCATCCGCTCGAAGCTCATCCAGTTGGGGACCGGATTCTTGGGGTCGTACCGGTACCGCTCGGCGGGCTCGTCGGTCGTGGGTGCCGTCCGGGTCAAACTGCCGGAGGTGAATCGTTGGTTGGCGAGTCCGTCGCTGTGGAAATACCAGGTCTGGGGCTCAGCCTCCGTCGGGGGCCAGGCCGTCGCGGTTCGCCACTCGTTGTCGCCGAGCACGAAATATTCGACCCGGGTCTTGGTGACGTCGTTGTCGACCCCTTTGAGGAAGTGGTCGTACCACTGCTGCTTGAGCAGCCAGAAATCCTCGCGGAGCGAGTTGAGACCGTAGCTGTAGCCGTTGAGCGCTCGGTCGAGGTCGGCGCCATGCTTCCAGGGTCCGAGCATCAGCCGTTGGGGGGCGGTGCCGATCCGGGCCATCAGCGACCAATTGCTGAGGGTGCCCGGCAAGTCGTCGTCGAACCAACCGCTCAGCATGAAGGCGGCGAGTTGGGGACGGATCGCCGCGTGATGCCAGTCCTGGCCCTTCCAGTAGGGGCCGTTGGTGGAGTTGAGCAGGATTCGGTCCCAGTTGGGGATGTTGCTGCCGGTGGCGTAATCGTCGAGCGTCACCAGCGGACGGTGGGCCAACACGTCGGTCCAGGTTTTCCCCGGCAGCAGCTTGCGGTCGTGCAACCAGAACAGATAGTACGCCTCCCCGACCAACATCCCGCCACCGACGTACGGTTGGTCGGCGAAGGCCGTCCCCATCGACACCTCGGGCACCAGGCACTTGAGCGCGGGGTTGCCGGACATCGCCGCGGTCCATTGGGTGTAGCCGAGGTACGAGGGGCCCTGCATGCAGATCGTGCCATCGGACCAGGGCTGCTGGGTGATCCACTCGAGCGCCGCCTTCCCGTCGGCGGGCTCGTTGATCATCAGCTCGAGCTCGCCCTCTGATCTGGCGGCCGGATCGTTGTAGCTGGTGCCCCGCACCGCCTGGAGGACGACGGCGAAGCCGCGGGCGGCGTAGTGCCAATAGTCGTTGATGAGCCCGCTGATCCCATAGGGGGTTCGGAGGAACACGGCGGGGAAGGGGCCCCTGGCCTCGGCGCTTGGCAGGTAAACGAGGGTAGCGAGACCGACGCCGTCGGCGGCCGGCATCATTTGCTTGCCGAGACTCCGATAGCCGTACTTGGCTGGCGACATCTTCGGGTCGTGCCAGGCGGCGATGGTGGTGAAGCCTTCGAAGCCCCGCCGAACCACCACGATGTCGGCTCGCGAGTCGATGGCGGCGAGGAACTCGTTCTTCGGTCCGATGACGAGGTCCATGGGCCGATGGGCGTCGCGCTTGTTCCACCGGGTTGCTTTCAGGTTCTTCCCGGCCACTGCCAGCTCGCGGGTCCGTTCGTAGATCGAGGCGCGGTCGGGCCAACCGATCGCGTCGTGGGCTTGCCAATCGATCTTCTCGATCCGAGCCAACTGAGCGGGGAGGTCGCGAATCGATCCCCAGAGGAGAAACCCGGTGTCGGCGGCGACCGCGGCCAGGGGAGCGGAGTGGACCGGCGACCAGGCGTTGGCGGCCACGTCCTTCTTACGGATCGAGTAGGTCGATCCCTTCGGGGTCGTGGTGACCGTCAGCTCCGCGGCCCGAATCCCGAAGCGGTAGACGTCGTAGCGAGCTGGGTCCGGCTGCGCGGATGGGCCGGCGCTCAGCGCGGTCAGCATGCCGAGGAGGGGCAGTGCGAGAAGGGGCATCGAATGGTTCGGTCGAGGTTCCCGCAACGTATCCGGGTGGCGGGGTTCGGGGAATGGGGGTAGTGGGAGAGATGGGATTGCAGTGTCCGGCTGGAGGCGCGGTTGGGGCCAAGGCCGGTCGGGATTGTCGCGCCCCGGCGGGTGACAGTGCCGCCCCCTCGATAGCTACTCGTTAGGCGCCCGATTTGAGGCGATGCCCCTTGGACTGCGCGCCAAGGTCAGTTGAGATGCCCGATCGATCTCCCAGCCTCATTGTCCTCGTCGGCGTCTCGTAGGTCGCTCGCGATCGGACGCGGACGTTGAGGCCATCGGGCCTCGCGGCCTGCGGCTTCGCCCGTCAGCCCCTGGGGCTTCCGTGGGTTCCCGATCGGCTCGCAACCGCGCGGGTTCGGCTTTAGCATTCGGGTGCCGCGAGACGCCGAGGCCCTGTTGGCGACCGACCTTGACCGCCTGTCCGACGCTCTGACCGAACGCTACCGATTTGAGCGGGAGCTCGGCCGCGGGGGTATGGCCACGGTCTACCTCGCTGCCGACCTCAAGCACCAGCGCTCCGTCGCCATCAAGGTCCTCCGCCCCGAACTGACCCCGGTCGCCGGCACCGAGCGCTTCCTGCGCGAGATCGCAATCACCGCCCGATTGGCCCACCGCCGGCTTTTTTCGGGAATTGAGGGCAGCCTATCCCTTGGCCAAATTCATCCTCACCGTTCGCAGCCCTGAAAGCTGGGTGGCCAGCTTTTCAGAAACGATCTACAAACTGCTGGCCGGCCGGGATCAGGCCCCGAAAGAGATGCGCGCCTGGCTCGAAATGGCCGTCGGAGTCATCGACAAGACCGGGTTTCCTGGTGGCCTGGATGCCGCCGGCCTGACCAAGGCGTTCAATGCCCACAACGATGCCGTCAAGGCAACGATCCCGCCGAGTCACCTGTTGGTCTATCAGGTGAAGGATGGGTGGGGTCCGCTCTGTGAGTTCCTGGGGGTACCGGTGCCGGCCAGTCCATTTCCGCGGACCAATGACCGCGGCGAATTTTGGGATCGGGTGTCCGGCAAGAAGTGACCGCTCATCGCCCCGTCACCGGCGCCAGCTGGTGGAGCCGCCGCGTTCCGTCGCCCGGGAACCGCTACGACGATCAGTCTCGTTGCCGACCCGACTACGATATCAGCGCCTCCGACCACTGCACCAACTCGCGACGTCCCTTCGTCGAGAGGTCGTAGTGGCCGGTCCGCACCCGATCGAACCATCCGTAGTGGTTGTCGCGCAGGATTGGACCGGCCCGCGGTACTCCGGCCCGCTCGCGGATGGCGCTGAGCTTGAGGGTACCCGCCTCCGCCAGTTGCCGGGCACAACGGAGCGCGTCCTGCCGGTAGGCAGTCAATCGTCGACGGGAAGCGGATCCCCCGGGCTCGGGGTCCCCGACCCGCTCGGCGAACTCTTTGAGCATTTGGGTTCGGCGTCGGACGTCTGACCTGGGTCGATATGGGGCTGGATCCACGACCGGAACGACGTTCCCCCGTGGCGACACCGTGAGGAGTCCCAGACCGAGGCGGCGCAGGAGGCTCGTCACCTGCCTCGCCCTGGAACGCCATGAAGCGCTGTTGCCCTTCCCGATGCGGAAGGCGATATAGACAGCGTTGGAGACGGCTTGCCGGTCGACGGCTTGGAGGATGAGCGCAAGGTTCAGGCGCTCTTTCAGTTCGACGACGATCGGTCCATCGTCCCCTCGGACGCCGACGATGTCGCACGCGCCGATCTCGCCCTTCACGACATAACCCTGAGCCTCGAGGAACCCTTTGATCGGGCCGTACAAATCTACCTCAGGCACCTGATCCCCCCGCGTCGCAACCCAACGCTCGCTCGCCCGCACCGTTGTCCGCGCGATCCCGGCGGGATTCTACCTTGACGGGGAGAGGAAAGGCCAGGTCGTTGGGAGGCAGGCAGGCTCGTCCTTGGGTCGCTATCTCAACTGCACGCGCCGCGCCGGCAATAGATGAGAATGGCGCTCCCGGCGATGACGGCGGCCAACCCGTCGCCAATGGCTCCCGCCACGCCGAGCTTTGACCCGAGACGGACGCCAAGCAGCACGGCGAGTCGCTGCCGCAGCGATGGCGTCTGGGTATCCGGCGAGTAGGTGGCGATCGTGGTCGAGACGGTGTGAGCGAACACGCCGGCCCGGTCCTGAAACATGATCGACGCGTCACCAGTGAAGGCCGTGCCCCCGACCCGTCCGTTGAACCGCCAGCCCGGCGAGACATCGAGCGCGACGTCCCGGGTTACCCAGTAGCGGACCCGTGGCTTCACGGCGAGATGGACGGCGTTGAACGTACCGGCGCCCAGCCCGAGACCGATGGCAAACCGGTCGCTCACGTTTCGCATCCGGCCGAGCTCGAGCGTCGCGACGTAGGTATCGCTCGGCCCGCTCTCGAATGGACTGTTGCCCGCCGTCATCCGGATCGCGTAACCGGCTTCGGTAATCCAGAAGCTGCGGCAATGCGGTAGCGGCCGACCTCGGAAACAACTCTGGCCTGTCGGCACGGGCGCTTCCTGACCGGTCACCACCCCGGAGGGGATCGCGATCAACGCGGCGGTAAGCAGGGAACGGTTCACCCATTCTCTCCGGGTTCTTTGTGTTTGGTTCCTGCAGTCGCTGGGTACCATGTTACTCGGGGCCCGTGACTCGGCCGTGATCCACTCCGTCTCGGCCCCCCGTGCCCACCCGCCGGAGCCAGCAGCAGCGGGTACCCGGCGCACTTCGAGGAGCGGTTGGTAAGCGCGAACGGCAGGATCCGGTGGACCGGCGATGGGTAATCGTCAGTCACGTGCGCGAAACCGTGGGCCTCGAGGAGATCGACGAGGGGCTCTGGGATGTATACTTTGGACGACTGGAGCTCGGGCGGTTTCATGAGCCTCTCCGTCGCATCGAAGATGGCCTACGGCCGGCTCACTCGGAAGCGCGCCGGAGTGTAGCAATGACCCTGGACTATTCTGTCAACCATGTACCCGGGTTGTGCCTGCAGGCGCTTTAACAAACCACTGCAGACTGACAGCCTCGCTATTGTGGGCGCCGCTCTCTTTGATGCGGCTGCAGCAGAACGGTAGGCGCGACGCGGACGGCTCGCCGGACCGCCAAGCGAGTCGTATCCAAACTCGATACCGTACTAATGCGATGCCAACACGGAGTCAGACCAATGACCGGACCATTCGTCCCAGTCGTCGGCGCCGTCTTCAGCGCCGACATCGCCGTTCCCGAACACGAACGGGAGGTCCGCTTCTACTCGCGGGTGCTCAGCACCGGCGAGAAGCCGCTTTGGCGCGAGAAGGACCTGATGAACAACCTGGGCACGCCCATCATTGGCTTGGGCGCGCGCAGCGCCGAGTATGCAAACCTGCCGCTGCAGTGGATGCCGCACATCCAGGTCGCCGATGTGGCGGTCAGCGTGCAGCGGACGCTCGATCTGGGCGGGAGCGTGCTGATGCACGCCAAAGCCGACGATGGAAAGAGTCAGTGGGCGGTGCTGCTTGATCCGAATGCGGCGGCGTTCGGGATCATCCCAGTAGTTCCTGCGGCCTCGATTCCTTCGAGTGCCAGCGCTGCATTGCCCGGCACCGGGGCGCCGGTGGGTCACATATGTTGGCTGGACCTGACGGTTCCCGACGCCGCCGCAACGCAGGACTTCTATCGGCAGGTCGTTGGGTGGTCCGTGCATCCCGTCGAAATGGATGATGGAGGTGAGCCCTACAGCGACTACAACTTGTTCGGCAGAGACGGAAGGCCGCTGGCCCGAGTCCGCCATGCGCGCGGCACGAACGTGGACCTGCCGTGTGTCTGGATGATCTACCTGCCCGTGGGTGGCCTCGCCGAAAGCCTCCGTCGGGTAGAGGAGGGAGGAGGCGAGGTCATCAAAGCGATGCAACGAGAAGATGGGGAGTACCTGTATGCGGCGGTTCGGGATCCGGTGGGGGCATGCCTGGCGTTGACGGCGGGTGAGGGTTGGCAACCCGGCGAGTTGCATGGCCGCCCAGGGTCAAGTTCATGACCTAGCTGACGGAATGCCCGGGGACATGGTTGACTCTTTGCCCGAGGGAAGGTGCCCGCCTGTGACGTTCCAGAGGCCGCCCTCGACTTCCTCCGAACCGATGGATTCCGGTTCAGGGCAACGGAGCTCAGGCGGTGCGGCCGGCGTTCCCTTGATTGGAAGGAGTCGACCATCGCCGGGCATTCCATGTGTCGAGGCGGTTCCGCGGTTATCGTTCTCCGATGACCGACAGCACCGATCTCCACATCGAGCACGGGCAGCCAACCATCGGCGATTGCCCCTCCGGAGCCCTGATCGGATCCGAGTGGCGAACCCTGTCGGCGACCTTCCCCGTCCGGAGCCCGGCCTCGGGCAATGTAGTGGCGCGGGTGGCCGACTGCGGCGCCGACGAAGCCCGCGCGGCGGCCGACATCGCGGTCGCCGCCTTCGGCGTCTGGCGGCAGAAGACCGCCTACGAACGCGCCACCATCCTCCGCCGCTGGAACGACCTGATCCTCGCGCGCCAAGACGAACTGGCCCGGATCATGTCCCTCGAAATGGGGAAACCGATCGCCGAGGCCCGAGGAGAGGTCCGTTACACCGCCGGGTTCGTCGAGTTCTACGCCGAAGAGGCCAAGCGGGTCTACGGCGAGACCATCCCGAGCCAATTCGCCCACAAGCGGCTGTTCGCGATCAAGCAGCCGGTGGGACCGACCTACGCCATCACGCCCTGGAACTTTCCGGCCGCGATGATCACCCGAAAGGCTGCTCCCGCGCTCGCGGCCGGCTGCTCGATGATCATCAAGCCCGCCGAGCAATCGCCTCTGTCGGCGCTTTTTCTGGGGCAGCTGTGGCTCGAAGCCGGCGGATCGCCAGGCACCTTGCAGATGTTGCCCTGCCTCGATCCGATCCCGGTGTCGACAGTCCTGATCGACGATCCGCGAATCCGGAAGCTGACCTTCACCGGGAGCACCGCCGTCGGCATCAAGCTCTACACCCAGGCTGGCCCGACGATGAAGAGGCTCTCGCTCGAGCTGGGCGGCCATTCGCCCTTCCTGATCTTCGCGGACGCCGATCTCGATCGGGCGGTGAAAGAGGTGGTCGCCTCGAAGTTCCGGAACGCCGGTCAGACCTGTGTCTGCACCAACCGGATCTACGTCCACGAGACGATCCACGACCGGTTCGTCGACCTCCTGGCCCAAGCCGCTGGGAAGCTCAAGGTCGGCGACCCGCTCGAGGAAACCACCCAGATCGGCCCGCTCGTCGATCAGGACGTGTTCGACAAGGTCCGCGGTCACGTGGCCGACGCGGTCGACAAAGGCGCTCGAGTCGTGACCGGCGGGACGGCCGGCGAGCGGACGTTCTTCCAGCCGACCGTCCTTTCCGACGTAACCGCAGGCATGCGGATCCTCGAGGAGGAGACCTTCGGCCCGGTCGCCCCGGTGCTCCGGTTTCAGGAGGAAGCCGAAGCGGTGAGGCTGGCCAACGCGACGCCGGTGGGTCTCGCGGCCTACCTGTGGACCACCGATCTCTCGCGGGCTTTTCGAGTGGCCGAAGCGCTCGAGTTCGGAATCATCGGCGTGAACGACGGGGTTCCCTCGACCCCTCAGGCTCCCTTCGGAGGGGTAAAGAACTCGGGTATCGGGCGGGAGGGCGGCAAATGGGGGATCGACGAGTACCTCGACGTCAAGTACGTCTCGATGGCGCTATAGCGTTTCCGGCTGGCGCGGCGCCAGCCCGCTCGCAGTCGTTTTGTAACTCACCGGGCGGCATTCCACTCATGCGGGCAGTGGTGCTGTTCGTTGCCGGCCCCGGGAACGAGCGAATCGGAGACGCGGGCGTGGCCCCCGCCCACGCGGGAGCGCGCGGTCGAGGAGGCGAACCGATGACGTCCACTGCCGGCGGCCATGTCGCCCCTTCGTGTCCGGCCCGCCCCCCTGCCCTATGACCCGCGAGCGCCTCGAGGCAGGTCTGGCCGACCGTTACCGGATCGAGCGGGAGTTGGGCCACGGCGGCATGGCCACCGTCTATCTCGCTGACGACCTGAAGCACCGCCGGAGGGTCGCGATCAAGGTGTTGCGGCCCGAGCTCGCCACTGCAATCGGGCCCGAGCGATTCCTGCGCGAGATCGAGATCTCCGCCGGGCTCCATCACCCTCATATCGTGGCGCTGTACGACTCGGGGGAGGCCGGTGGCTCTCTCTATTACGTCATGCCGTTCGCGGAAGGCGAGTCGCTGCGCGACCGGCTCAACCGGGAGAAGCAGCTTCCGTTGGACGACGCGCTGCTGATCGCCCGCGAGGTGGCGGACGCCCTGAGCTACGCGCACGCCCGCGGCGTGGTGCACCGCGACATCAAGCCGGAGAACATTCTGCTCGAGAGTGGGCACGCCCTCGTCGCGGACTTCGGGATCGCCCGGGCACTGAGCGCGGCGGGGGCCGACCGGCTCACCCAGACTGGCGTATCGATCGGAACGACGACCTACATGAGCCCCGAGCAGGTCGCTGGAGATCCCGACATCGACGGCCGGAGCGATCTCTACAGCCTGGGGTGCGTGCTGTACGAGATGTTGGCGGGGCAGCCACCCTTCACCGGACCGACCGCCGAGATCGTGGCCCGGCAGCACCTGCTCACGCAGGCGGCGCCGGTCACCAATTTGCGCCCGACCGTGCCGCCCGAAGTGGCGGCCGCGCTGGCGCGCATCCTGGCGAAGAACCCGGCCGACCGGCTCAGTCCAGCATCGCAGCTCGTCCGGGTGCTCGCCGGCGAGGCGCCGGCGCCCGGCACGGGGCGGTGGTGGAAGACTCCGCGCGGGATCGCCGTCGCCACGGCCTTCCTCCTGATCCTCGGCGCGGCGCTCGTCGTCGACCGGTGGTCGGCCCGGCCGGGCAGCGGACCCGCGGCGCGCTCCCTGGCGGTCCTGCCGTTCGAGTCGGTGGGCGGCGACACGGCGAATACCTACTTCGCCGAGGGGCTCGCCGACGAGCTGACCACCGCACTGTCGCGGGTGCCGGGACTGCGGGTGGCGGCGCGGACGTCGGCGTTCACCTTCCGCAGCAGTGGGGCGGACGTCCGGCAGGTGGGCCGAGACCTCGGCGTCGCGGCCGTGCTCGAAGGCCGGGTCCGCCGCGTCGGCGACCGGCTCCGCGTGGTCGCGCAGCTCACGGGCACGGCGGATGGGCTGCTGCTGTGGAGCAACAGCTACGAACGCGAGGTCAGGGACGTCTTCGCCGTCCAGGACGACATCACCCGCGACATCGTGGGGGCGCTGCGCGTCACGCTCGCCGGCGGCGCCGCGGGGCCCACGGCGCCCGACACGCGCGACCTGGAGGCGTACGACCTCTACCTGCGCGGTCGCTACTTCCTCACCAAGCGCGGCGGGGGCGTGCAGCAATCCATCGGCTACTTCGAGCAGGCGATTGCCAGGGACTCCTCATACGCGCGGGCGTGGGCGCAGCTCGCCACGGCGTGGGCCCTGACTCCTATGTACACCATGGTGCCTCGGGATTCGGCCCTACCGCGGGTGCGCGAGGCCGCGAGCCGGGCCGTGCGGCTCGACCCGTCGAGCAGCGAGGCCCACGCGGCGGCGGGCATGGCCTGGGTGCTCGATAGCGACGGGCAGCGGGGCCTCGAGGAGCTCGAGGGCGCCATCGCTCTGGATTCGACGTACAGCTTCTCGCAGCTGGCCGCGATGTCGGCACTCGCGATGCTGGGACGCGATGACGAGGCGATCGCTCAAGGACGACGCGCGACCGCCATCGACCCGCTCTCGCCCACCATCGCCGCGATCTTCAGCAGGGTCCTGCTGTTCGGGCGTCAATTCAACGAGGCGGTGGCCGTGGGGCGTCGGGCGGTGGAGCTCGATTCCCTGCAACCCCTGACCCGATCGAATCTCGCGAGCGCCGAATACTTCGCGGGTCACCAGGACGAGGCGCGCGACGTGGCCCGGCGCTCGATCTGGGTGCCGATCACCTCGGCGCCGATCGCTTTCGTGCTGGCCGCCACCGGGGGCCGCGCCGAGGCCGAAGGGCTGGTGCGCCGGATCGAGGCGGAGCGCGGCCGGAATTCCTATGCCGAGACCGCGATCGCGATGGCCTGGCTCGGCGCCGGCGACACGGCCCGCGCATTGGACGCGCTCGAACGCATGGCGGCCGCGGACGGTCACGACCACCGTGACGTTCCATCAGCGGGTCGCCGGCTCACTCTCCCTCGACGTCCGACGCGCTGGTCGCAGTCAGGCCGGGCGAGCCGGAGGCCCGGGTTCGGCCAAGGCGGCCGCCCCGCGGTGGTGTTCACGGACGTCGTGGAACCGGGTGGCGGTGGCCTCGTCGTCCGTGGCCAGCTCGATACCGACGCTGGGGTGATCACCGGCGAAAGGTCCTACCGTGCCCGTTTCGACGACGACGGCCTGACGGTGCCGGGCGTGTTGACCTATCGGTATACGTTGAGGCGGACAGGGAGAAGGGGCGGACAGAATGGAAGGAGAGGGTAGGGCCGGTCCGGGCACGTGCTCCCGATGGAGACGAGAGCGTTCAAGACCTACCTGCGGCTGCCGGCTTCACTCGGCCGTCGGCGATCGAGGATACGACTCGTGCGCCTGGACCACCCGCCACACGCCGTCGATCCGGTGCACCACGATGCTCCACGCCTCGTGCCCTGTGGTGGGATTGCCCCCGGCGTCGACGTTGGTGGAGTGGATGACGCCGGTCAGCACGGCGGCGTCGCGATCGATGACGTAGACCTTCGAGTCGCCGAGCCGGAAGTGGACGTTCTTGCCCGCGTCGCTCGGGAAGTACCGCTTCATCGACACGTGGTGCGAGTCGAGCGGAGCCATCGCGCCGAAGGTGGCCCACGCGAAGTCGGGGCCGTCGAGATGATGGGCGATGAAGCCGTCGACATCGTGGCCGTCGATCGTGGCCACCATGCCGGCCGCGAACGCCCGGACCGAGTCGGCCAGGGCCGCCCGCTCGGCCGTGCCGAGGGCGGCGGGCGGGGCGGTGCACGCGAACCCGGCGGTTGAAGCGGCGAGGAGCGCGAGAACCAGTACTTCTTGGCGGGTCCGGCGGATGGTCGTGGTCATGCCATAGCTTACGCCGGGCATGAGTCGGGCGCTATCGCGGCCACCCGGCGGCCGGCCGAGCCTGGCCACAACGGCCTCGAAGTCGCATTGTTGACACACGCTTCATCTCCACAGCCAAAGCCACGACCAGGGGCTCGACCCATGACCAGCCGCCGTGCCGCCGTGACGCTTCCTCTGGCCTCGTTGTTCGTCACGCTGACGTTAGGCGCCGCGTACGCCGCCGCGGCGCGCCAGTCGGCCGGCCCCCCTGCCGGCGTCGCGATCCAGGAGCGCGTGCTCGACAACGGCTTCACGATCCTGGTCCGGGAGGATCACCGCATGCCGCGGGTGGCCGCCAACCTGTGGATCCGGGTCGGGTCGATGCAGGAACCGGTCGGGCTGCACGGGATGACGCATTTCCTGGAGCACGTCGTCCACCAGGGGACCACCACGATCGGCACGACGGATCTGGCCGCGGAGATTCCCATCTTCCGGCGGATCCACGAGACCGAGCAGGAGCTGATCGCGCTCCGGAACCGGGAACGGAACAAAGTGCGCGAGCGGGGCGTGTTCATCGACGAGATGGCGTGGCAGGAGACGCCCGGCATGCGCGCGCTCCGGGAGCGGCTCTACCAGTTGGAGGACGAGGACAATCGGTATCGGGAGTTCTGGGCCTCGTACAAGGTGTACATGGAGCACGGCGGCTACTCCCGCCACACCGATCCCGTGCCCGCCAGCACCGAGCAGGAATACATAGAGATCGGCATGGCGCTCCCCCGCGAGAGCCTGGAGCTGTTCTTCCGCATCGAGGCCGACCGCATGGCCAACGCGGTGCTCCGGGGCTGGGAAGCGCAGCGCTTCACGGTGCTCGAGCAGGTGCTGGGCGCGCAGGGCCAGCCGCAGACCCGGCTCAACGAAGCGATCGACGCCGTGACGGGCGCGGGCCACCCCGTGTACCGGCCCGACGGGGGGCATCTCCGCGACTTCGGGAACTTCACCCGCGCCGCGCACCTGCGGATCTACGACGACTACTTCGTGCCCAACAACCTCACGCTGGTGCTGGTGGGCGACGTCACGATGGCGGAGGTGGTGCCGCTCGCCGAGCGGTACTTCGGGAAGCTGCCGCGCGGCCCGGAGCCGCCGGCCGATCTAGATCTCGAGGCCGAGCCCGTGCCCGGCGGGTCGGTGCGGCTGGACTGGACCGAGCCCCTGTCGCCGCAGGTGCACATCCGCCACCGCATCCCGGGCATCGGGCATCCGGACCGGCCGGTGTTCGAGCTGATCGCGGCGCTGCTCCGCGGGCCGCACGGCGTGGCGGCGCAGGAGCTCGCGGCCGCCGGCGCGCCGGCGGCGGTGTCAGTCGACTTCCGGGTCATCCACACCAATCGCTTCGGGTCTCCGGCGGCGATCAATCTCGTGGCGCGTGCGGCATCGGACGCGAAGCTCCCGGCCGTCGAGCGCGGGCTGCTGGCCGCGATCGACGACCTGCGCGCGGGCCGGATCGACGCAGGCGCCATGGCGCGGGCCCGCAAGCGGCTGCGCCTGGAGTGGGCCGAGTTCCTGAACAACCCGCAGGAGCTGGCGTTCCTGATCGGGCACTACCACACCATGGACCACTGGAGCACACTGCCAGCGCTGATCGAGGCGCGGAACGCGGCGACCGCGGAAGACGTGCAGCGTGTGGCCCGGACCTACTTCGTGCCGTCAAATCGTGTGACCGCCGTCGCCCGGGCCCGGCCGCCGGAAGGCAGCGGGCCCAGCTGGCTCGACTTCGCGTGGTCGAATCTGCCGGGGGACGGACGATGACGGCCGCGCGGCGGTTGCGCGGCGGCGACTGGACGCCGGCCGGCGGGCGGGGAACCGCCGCGGCCCGGACACGTCGGTGGCGGACGCCGGCGCTCGCCGGGCTCGTCGGCGTATTGGCGGCGTGCGGCGGCGGCGGCGATTCGCTGCCCGGTCATTCCCGTCCGATCCTCGCTCACGACTGGCCGGAGCCGAGCGCGCTGGACCTGAGCGCGTCGACCTTCACGCCGCCGAATCCCGCCGGGGCGCGGTTCGTGGCGTCGAGCGGGCTCGAAGCCTACATCGTGACCAACCCGTCGGATCCGCTGGTCCGGATCACGGCTGCGCTTCCGCTCGGCCGGCTCCGCGAAGCCGACGGCGAAGCCGGAGCGTCCGCGCTCCTGGTGCGGCTCCTCACCACGCGCGGCGCGGCCAGGGCGCGTCGGCCGCTGCCGCTCCGCCTCGCGGAGCTGGGCGCGACGCTGACCACCGACGAAGCGCTGGACGTCGCGTCGATCTCGCTGGACGTGCTGCCGGAGGATTGGCGAGCCGGCCTCGATCTGCTGATCCAGCTGCTGCGCGATCCCGATCTCGACGCCGCCACCGTGCGGCAGTACCGCGCTGGCGCCGGCTATTCGATGCCGATGGCGGGCATCGGCGGCGACGGCTTCCGTCCCAAGGTCGAGCTCGAACGTCGGGTGGCGGGGTATCCGCTGGCGCCTGCCGATCAGGGGACCACTGTGTCGCTCGCCGCGGTCCGGGCGCTCGCCGCGCGTGGCTTGCGCGCGGATCGAGTGGTGCTGGGCGTCGGCGGAGCGGTGTCGAGAGACCAGGTCGAGGCGGCCATCGAGTCCGGCACGCGCGGGTGGGCCGCGGCGGGCGACGCGCCGCGGTCGCTGGCTCCGATCGAGGCCAGGGAGAACCCCGGGCCGTTTCACGCCATCGACGCGCCGAGTCTGGAGGGATGGATCGCGATCGGCAGAGCGGTTGGTTCGGTGCCTGAGGTGGATCAGGCGGCGCTGGCGGTCCTCCGCTTCATCCTGGCCGAGCGCCTCAACATCGCGGCGCGGGAGATCCGCGGGCTCGCGAACCGCGACGACTTCGAAATCCCGGGCACGGCGTCGGGCGCCGGCCTGATCACCGTCCGCACCGGCGGGCGGCCGGAGGCGGTGGCGCCGCTGGTCCGGTTCAGCCTGGACGAGATCGAGCGGCTGCACGATGCCAATGACCCGGTCACCGACGCCGAGGTCCGGCGCGCCCAGGGCTGGCTCGTGCGTGCCGTCTGGCAGCGTTCCCTGGAGCTGGCCTCCGGCGCGAGCGCCACCTTCCCCGTCGAACGCGCGCGCCGTGGCGGCACCGATCGACTCATGGATTGGCCGCGCGCCGTGCTCGCCGTGACCGCGGCCGACGTGAAGGCGGTGGCCCAGCGGTACCTCGAACCCGGATCGCTGGTGACGGTAGTGGTCGGTCCGCTGGCCCGGATCCGGGAGGCGCGCCACCCGCGCTGGCCCGTGGCGCTGGGCGAGTTGGAGGCGAGCCTCGCCGGGCGGAGGGTGAGGTAGTCCTCGGCATCCAGCCGTGCCCCGCCTCCCGATGTCCGGATTCGCCGCTGTTTGTCGCCTCCGGATCAAACCCACTCGGAGGCTTCATGCCAACGCTGCAACGCAGCCTGCTCGCCGCTCTCGTCCTCGCCGCCGCCTGCGCCGAGCAACCGCTCGAACCCACACCGGAAGTGGAGCGGCCCGCGCTCTGCTGCGGCGGCCCCGCCGTTTACTCGGCCACCGATCTGGGCCTATTCCCCGGCGGCACCTTCAGCCGCGCGAACGCGATCAGCTCGGCCAACGTGGTCGTGGGCGCGGCGGACTTCCTGGCCGGCGGAACCCTCACGACATCCGCTTTCACCTGGTTCCCTGGGGGAACGATGCAGGGACTCCCGATGCCGGCCGCGGGAGACGACGTCGCCGAGGCGTTCGACATCAACCCGGCCGGCCGGATCGTGGTGCAAAGCAGGGTCTCCACATCCTTCTCGGTGCGATCGTACCTTTGGGTCCCGAACGCCAACGGCGTCGGCGGCTCCTACATCTCGATCGCGCCCGCGGGCGGCGGGCTGCACGTCGACGCGATGGCGGTCAACGCCAGCGGCACGGTGGTCGGTTGCTTCGGCTACGGCGTCGAGCTGCGCCCGTTCCGCTGGTCCGTCGGCGGCGGCTTCGTCGACCTCGGTGTTTCCACCTGGGGCGACAGCTGCGCCGAGGACATCGATGACGCGGGCAACATCGTGGGATGGCGAACGGACGCCAGCGGCGGCGTCGCGCTGATCCGGCAATCGGCGACGTTTCCGTTCTGGGTCGTAGAGAGCGCCACCTGGCCCGGCAAGGGATTGGGAATCGCCAGTGCCGCCGGGAGCACGACGGTGGTCGGGTATCGCCAGACGGCGACCGGATCGCGAGCGACCCGGGCGATCGTCTCCCCGCCCACTCCGTATCAGGACCTGGGCCTCGCCGATTCGGAGGCGCGCGAGCTCGCGGCGACCGGCCGGATCGTCGGCTGGCGAAAGGTGTCGGTCAGCTTGCTGAAGTACAAACGTGCCTTCACCTGGCACAACGGCGCCAGCACCGACCTCCCCGGCATCAGCGCCCACCTCGGCCACCGCACCGCCGAAGGCGTCAACGCCTGCGGGCGGATCGCCGGCTCCGGCCCGGCCGCCGACGGGAAGATCCACGCCGTCTACTGGAGTAAACCCGGCTGCGACTGAGCGCCATGGCTCGTTCGCAATGCCCCAACGGTCGAATCCGCGACAGAGTCCGTCGCGGATTCGACGCGTTCGTGGGGCCGCATTGACAGCGATGGGCGCGGGCGACACAATCTCCTGGGTCCAGTCCGATCGGCGGACGGAACGAAAACGGCCAACCGGTGATCACCCCCTCGTGAAGCCCGACCTCCAGGCGCTCTGGACCCAGATCGAGCCGATCCTCGACGGCGTGCTCGACTTGCCCGAACACTCCCGGCCCGACTACCTCGATCAAGCGTGCAGCGGCAGCCCTTCCCTGCGGGCCGCCGTGGAGTAGCTGCTGGCCCAGGCCGGAGCCAGACACCCGCTGCTCGACCGGAGCATCGGTGATGTGCGCGCCCCGGCGCTGGCGGGTCACCTCGACGAGCCCGGGCCGGATTCGCGCGTCGGGCCGTACCGCCTCATTCGCCGGCTGGGCGAGGGCGGGATGGGAATTGTCTACCTCGCCGAGCGCGACGACGCCGGCTTCCGGCAGCGGGTCGCCCTCAAGGTGATTCGGGGCGGGCTCGAGCGAGATCCCCGCCTGCGGCACCGATTCCTGGAGGAACGGCAGATCCTCGCCAGCCTCCAGCACCCGAACATCGCGGTGTTGCACGACGGCGGAGTCACCGACCAGGGCGCTCCCTGGTTCGCGATGGAGCTGGTCGACGGAACCCCGCTCGCGGCGCACGCCGAGGCGCACCGGCTGTCGCGGTCGGCGCGGCTCGACCTGTTCCTCGACGTTGCGGCAGCGGTCCAGCACGCCCACCGGAACCTCGTGATCCATCGCGACCTCAAGCCCTCGAACATCCTGGTGACCGCCGAAGGACGGGTCAAGCTGCTCGACTTCGGGATCGCGAAGCTGATCGATCCCGCTCGGGCGGCGACGACGCTGACCCAGGGCGGCGGCCAGCCGTTCACGCCGGAGTACGCCAGCCCCGAACAGATCCTCGGCCGGCCCATCTCGACGGCGTCCGACGTCTATTCGTTGGGGGTGGTCCTTTACGAACTGCTAACCGGACGCCGGCCGCGCAGCTTCGCCGACCGGCCGATCGCCGAGTGGGCCGCGGCGATCACCCAGCCCCCGCCCGCTCCCGGGATCGACCGGGACCTCGACACAGTCCTTCTCAAGGCTCTCCAACTCGAGCCAGAGCGCCGCTACGAATCGGCCGGCGCCCTGGCCGAGGATCTGCGGCGCTACCGCCGCGGCGATCCGGTGGCCGCGCGGCCGGACACCTGGAGCTATCGGACGAGCCGGTTCGTGCGTCGCCATCGGTGGGGCGTCGCCGTCGCAACCGGCGTCCTCGCGCTGCTGCTCGGCGCCGCCGGCGCGGTCGCCTGGCAGGCGCGCCTCACCGGTCAGCAGGCGGTCCGCGCGACGGCTGCCAGGGACTTCCTGCTCAACGTTCTGGTGGAGTCCGACCCGAACTTGCGGGCGGAGGGAGCGTTGCGCACGGAGGACATCCTGTCGCGCACCGCCAGCACGATGGACTCCGCCCTGGCGGCCTATCCCGACGTCCGGCGCGAGCTGGCCGAAATGCTGGGGAAGGTCCAGACTCACAACGGTCGATTCGGCATCGCCGATACCTTGCTCGGCAAGGCGATCGCGCTGACCGAGGCGATGGAGCCCCGGCCGGGCGTGGCCACCGCCAGCGCGCTCACCGCGCTCGCCAACCTGCGCCTGGCGGAAGGCCGGCTGGCGGCGGCGGAGTCGTTGGTGGTGCGGGCCGGGGCGATCCTCGAGCCGATCCCGCCCCGCGTCCGCGACTCCGCCTACGCGAGCACGCTCCGGATCCACGCCACAGTGCTGCGGCGCATGAATCGCTACCCGGAATCGGTTGCGAAGTATCGCGAGGCCCTCGCTGCGACGGCTCGCGCCGGGAGCGAGAGCGAGGCGATCCAGAACGACCTCGCCGTGGCGCTGATGGACGTCGGCAACTGGCCGGCGGCGGATTCGGCGCTGGCCGCGGCCATCGCCATCGGACAACGGACCAACCCGAACCAGCCGATCGACCCGATTTACCTGCTCAATCAGGCGAACATCAAGGACGCCATCGGCCACTTCGATTCGGCCGTCGCGGTTTACCGGCAGGTGGTCGACCGATTCAAGGCGGTCTACCCGGACGGCCATGAGCGGGTCATCATCGGGCTCAACAACCTCGGCTACAGCTCGATGGACATGGGCGACTTCGACGCGGCCGCCCGGACGTTCGAGGAGGCGCAGTCGGTGGCGCTGCGGGTGCTCGGGCCCGACCACTTCACGACGCTGATCGTCACCAACAACCGCGGGCGGGTCGCGATTCGCGCGGGCCGGCCCCGGGAAGCCGCGGTCCACCTCGCCGGCGCGCTCGCCACCGCTCGTCGGGTCCTCGGACCGGAGCACCCGTGGATCGCGGTCCCTCTGGGGCTCCTCGGCCAGGCCGACGTCGTGCTGGGCCAGGCCGTGCGGGGCCAGGCGCGCCTGGACTCGGCGCTCCGCCGCGCCCGCGAGACGGTCGGTCCCGATCACCCACGCGTCGCCGATCTCGAGTTCGCGCTCGGGAACCTCCTGGTCGACCGGGGCAATCCCGTCGAGGCGGAACCGCTGCTCCGCCACTCGCTCGAGTTCCGGCGGCGCCAACTCGGTGCGTTCGATCCGGATGTTGGTGCTGGCGCGATGGCGCTGGGGCGGGCCAGGATGGCCCGGGGGGCCACCGGCGAGGCCGACTCGCTGCTCGCCGAGGCGATCCGCCGACTGCGCCTTCGCCCCTTCCGCCCGACCGAGCTGGCCCGGGCCGAGCAGCTCATGGCGGAGATCCGGGGCGGGCGGTAGGCGCGCTGGGTTAGCTGTTCGCCTCCCCCATGGCCGTCGCCAGCCACGCCTTGGCCTTGAGCCAGTCGCGGCGAACGGTCCGGTCGGTGACACCGATCGCCTCCGCGGCCTCTTCGTCGGTCATCCCGCAGAAAAAACGGCACTCCACCACCTGAACGAGCCGCGGCGACACCTGCTCGAGCCGCGCGAGCGCGTCGTCGAGCCCGAGCAGCGCCTCGATCGAATCGTCGGTGGAGAGGTGAACCTGGTCGAGGTCGATTCGGCGGAGCGCGCCGCCTCGTTTCTTGGCGGCGCGGCTCCGCGCGTAGTCGATGAGGATCCGGCGCATCGCCGTGGCCGCCAGCGCCAGAAAGCGGGTCCTCTGCTCCCAGGGAACCCGGGAGGCATCGACCAGCCGGAGGTACGCCTCGTGGACCAGCCCGGTGGTATCGAGGGTGTGACCGGTCCGCTCGCTCCGGAGGACCCGCCGGGCGATCCGCCGCAGCTCCTCGTAGAGCACGGGAAAGACCCGATCCGCTGCGTCGGGGTCGGCCGCGAGGCGACAGACGAGATCGGTCAGGTCGGGGGGGGAGGCCACTCGAGTCGGTTCGGGTTGGGTGCAACATATCGACGCCCCACCGGGGTCGCCACGCCGGGGATGTCCGGGTTCCAGCACTGATTCCGCCCTCCAGGTAGGCCCCGACCCGGAGGATCCCGTGCGTTGTCTCACCCTGTTTGGCCTGATCGCCGCCGTTGCTCTCGGCTGCAAGAAGTCCGACCCCATCACCGGACCCGGGTGCTCGATCACCGGCGTCAGCATCTCGACGGCGTCCGTCGCCATGACCGTGGGTGAGTCGGTCGACGTACAGGCCGCGGTCGCCCAGTCCGGCTGCACCGCGCTGCCGGCGGTCCGCTTTTCCAGCGCCGACCCGTCGATCGTGACCGTCACGGACGGCGGCAGGATCACCGCGGTGGGGGTCGGCGCCACCACGGTCACCGCCCGCCTGGACGGCCGCAGCGAGCAGGCTACGGCCCAGGTCACCGTCCGCGGCCGGGTCCACTCGGCGGCGGTCACCCCCGCGACAAGTTCGGTGTCAGTTGCGGGCACCGTGCAGCTCGCGGCCGTCCTGACCGTCGATCCTGGAACGCCAACCACGGTTCGCTGGTCGTCGTCCGACCCCGGCAAGGCCACGGTGGCGGAGTCGGGGCTCGTCACCGGCGTCGCGGCGGGGGTCGTGACCATCACCGCCACGCCGACCGCCGACAGCACCAGAACCGCGACCGCCAGCGTGACGGTGGTGCCCCGCGTATCCGGCATCAACGTGACCCCGGCGGCCGACACGATCTATGTGACGGAAACGGCGCCCCTCACCGCGACAGTCAGCGGCGATCCGGGCGTCGGCACGACCGTGACATGGCGCACCGCGCAGCCCGCGATCGCCGCCGTGTCCGCGGCGGGCGTCGTGACGGGGGTCGCGGCGGGTACCGCGCAGATCACCGCCGTCTCGAGCGCCGACACCACCTTCAAGGCCAGCGCCGCCATTGTCGTGCTGCCCCGGGTGACGGCTGTGGCCGTCACACCGACGCCGAGCACCGTGCCGGTGGCAGCGGTCGTGCAGCTGACCGCCGCCGTGACGGGCGACGCCGGCGTCTCCCAGGCGGTGACGTGGGCGTCCTCGGACGTGAGCAAGGCGACGGTGAACGCCAGTGGCCTGGTGACTGGCGTCTCGACCGGTCAGGCCACGATTTCGGCGACCGCGGTCGCCGACCCGACCAAGGGTGGCGTCGCGGTGGTCAACGTGGTGCCGCGGGTGACGGGCGTCTCAGTGGCGCCCGCGACGTCCAGCATCCTGGTGGCGGGGACGGCGACCCTCACGGCGACGGTTGCCGGGGATCCCGGCATCGCCACCACCGTAACCTGGAGCACGTCGAGCCCGGCTATCGCGACGGTGTCGGCCGCGGGAGTCGTGACGGGCGTCGCGACCGGCACGGCGACGATCACCGCGACCTCGACGCAGGATCCCACGAAGCTCGGCACCGCCACCGTCGTGGTCGGCGCGTCACCGCCGCCGCCACCTGCGCCGAAGTCGACGCTGTGTCTCGTCATCACCAACGTCGGCGGTCCGGCCCCGCCGTCACCCGCCCCGGGATCGGGAGCCGCGAGCACGCAGTCCGCGTTCCCGACGACCTGCCAGACCAACGTGACTCTCGACCTGCAAGCGGGCGACTTGGTGGACCTGGCTGGCCTCGTCGCTCAGGCGTTTATCGGTGGGATTGCGTGGACGCTGTCGCCCCAGAGCTCGGTCTCGATGTCCGTGAACGCGACGTCCGCCTTGGCCTCGCTCACGGCGCTCGCCAACGGAACCGCGATCCTCGACGCCGTCGCCCCCGGCTCCACGCCTGTGCGCGTCACCATTCGGGTCCGGCCGACGCCGAGTGCGATCTGCGCGTCGCTCACGCCGAACGGACCTTGCATCCCGGGCGCCGTGATGACGCTGCGGGTCGGTGAATCTCGTACGGTCTACTGGATGGGCGACGGCCAGGCGGTGTCGGCTCAGTTCTTCGACCCGGACGGCATCGTCGGCTGGGACACGTTCATCGGGACGTCGGTCACTATCGTGGGCCTGCAAGCGAACGCCGAGGCGGCCGGGGAGGCGACCTACACGGGCGGCGGACTCGTCCTCGGGTACGGGTTGACGATCCACGTGATCCCGTAATGCGAGGAACGGAGCGCGGTGTTCGCGGGGATCGCCTGCGAGGTCGCGAAGGGCTATCCCTGGTGTCATCCGCTGAGCGGTGCGGGCGTTCGCCTCTGCGACGAGCTCCGCGGGACGAGCTTCGCGGAGGCGTACTACGCCTGGCAAACGTACTATCGGACACACTAGGTCGGCATCACAACGGGCTCCGAGCCGGACTGGCTCATGGGATACTTCGACCCGGACCTCAGCGGCTCGGAGGGGTGAAGAACTCGGGTATCGGGCGGGAGGGCGGCAAATGGGGGATCGACGAGGACCTCGACGTCAAGTACGTCTCGATGGCGCTATAGCGTTTCCGGCCGGCCCCCGTTGCGCGCGGATCGGTAGAGCGCTTCGATGACTCTCATGTTGGCGGCGGCCTCCGAGGGAGGAAAACGAACCGGGCGATCGTGAAGCACTGCGTCGGCAAAATCCTCCACCATGTGGCGGTACTCATCGGCGCCGGTCACCCAATGTTCGACGGTCGGGGCTCGGCCCCGGCGCTCCTCGATCATCGCGTCGGCGGTGCCCGGTAAGAACGCCGCCTCGATCCGGAGGGCCCCATCGGTGCCCGCGACCTCACACCATTCCCGCCGCTCCATCGAGAGGGCGCAGTCGAACTGAGCCACCACCCCTCCGGGAAAGCGGAGCGCGCCGGCCAGCTCGAGATCGACGCCGGTCGGTCCCCAAACGGCCCACGCCTGCACCTCCTCCGGCTTAGCGCCCGCGATCGTCCGGCTGACGTTGACGCAATAGCAGCCCACGTCCATCAGGGCGCCCCCGCCGAGCGCGGGGTCGAGCCGGATGTTGTCGGGCCGAGTGAGACGGAAGGTGAACGCGCTTCGGATCCGCCGAAGCTGGCCCACCGGACCGCCGCGGACCATCTCGACCAGCCGCTCGGTGCGGGGATGGAAGCGATACATGAAGGCTTCCATCAGTTTGACGCCGTTCGCCGCGGTCGCTCGTTCCATCTCGGCGGCCTCGGCGGCCGAAAGGGCGAGTGGTTTCTCGCAAAGGACGTGCTTGCCCCGCTCGGCGGTGCGGATGGTCCATTCGCGGTGGAGGCTGTTGGGGAGGGGAAGGTAGATCGCCTCGACGTCTGGATCGTCGACCAGCCCCTGGTAGCTGCCGTGACTGCGGGGGATCCCGGCCGCCTCGGCGAACGCTCCGGCTCGGGTTTCGTCGCGACTCCCGACGGCGACGACTTGGCCGTTCCTGGAGGCCTGGATGGCCGGGATGACCGCGACCCGACCGATGTTGGCGGTGCCGAGGATGCCCCAGCGGAGTCGTCGCATCGGAGGAATCTAGCCGAGCTCTTTTCGGGGCCCCTATCGGGGAAGGGTCGCTCGGATTTGATTGGAGGCTCTTCACTCCCGCCGAGCGCCCGATGCCCCAACGAGACCCTCTCGCCGAAGAGTATCTCCGAAACCGTCCGCGGGCGGTGGCCTTGCACGCCCGCGCCAAAGACCTCTTCGCCGCGGAGGGCGCCACCCATTTCGCTCGAGTCCGGGTTCCCGCTCGTCCCTACATCACCCACGCCATGGGGTCGAGGAAGTGGGACGTCGACGGACACGAGTACATCGACTACGTCGTCGGCCACGGGGCGCTGATCCTCGGCCATTCCCATCCGGCGGTGGTCCAAGCCGTTCAGCGGCAGGCGTCCAAGGGTTTCCATTTCGGCGACAACCACCCGCTCGAAGTGGAGTGGGCGGAGTTGATTCGGCGGATGATGCCGGCCGCCGAGCGGATCGAGTTCTGCGCCTCGGGGCAGGAAGCGAATCAGATGGGGCTCCGGGTGGCCCGGGCGTTTACCGGCCGGAAGAGACTCCTCAAGTTCCGGCACGGCTACCACGGGTGGGCCGACGAGCTGTGCCCGGAGGGATCGCCGGGCGCGTTGAGCGATTCCGTGACCGTCATTCCAGCCAACGACCTCTCGTTGGTGGAGCGGGAGCTGGCGGGCGGCGGATTCGCCGTCGTGCTGATCGAGGCGGGAGGCGGGAGGTTGGCGGGCCGGGTTCCGATCGAGCCGGGTTTCTACCGGGCGTTGCCGGCGGTGGCGGCCAAGCACGGGACCATCGTGATCCTGGACGAAGTGGTGACCGGATTCAGGGAAGCGCCCGGCGGGTGGCAGTCGGTGGTGGGGATGCGTCCCGATCTCACCACGGTCGGCAAGGCGGCGAGTGGCGGGCTTCCCTCGGGGGCGCTGCTGGGTCGGGCGGACGTCATGGCCTGCCTCAGCCCCGAGTCGCCGCCTAACCGGACCGTGGTGCACGGCGGAACCTGGAACGCGGTTCCGTTGACGTGCGCGGCGGGGATCGCGGCGTGCCAACTCTACGGAGACGGGACTCCCCAGCGCGTGGCCAATCAGGCGGCGGCCTATTTGCGGGAGCGGGCCAACTCGGTTTTTCGTCATCGCGGGCTTCCGGCCCGCCTCTACGGGCGATCGATCGCGCACGTTTACCTGGGTGGCGCGGAGCGCGAGGACGACGAGCGACCGCCGACGGCCGACGTGGCGAAGCTCACCGATGCCGGCATGACCGCGACGTACAAACGGCTCGATCTCCATCTCCTCCACCGCGGCATCACCTCCGTTCGCGGCGAGGCGCTGGCCCTATCGTCGGCCCACACCTCGGCGGACGTCGACCGAACGGTCGACGCGCTCGAGGCGTCCGTCGTTGCCATGGTGGAGGAAGGATCGCTCCGATGAACGCGTCTCGGGGTAGTCTCCTGCTGCTGGCGCTTGGGATCGGAGTGGACTCGCTCCCCGGCCAAGCCCCGGTCGTCATCCAAGCGGATCGGATTCTCGATGGCCGGGGCGGGACCGTCGTCGCCACCGGCATCGTGGTAGAAGGAGGACGGGTCGCCCGACTCGATCGCAACGCCCGAGGCCTCAGCTACGACCTCCGCGGCTACACCGTGATGCCGGGGTGGATCGACACTCACGTCCACCTCGGGTCGCATTTCGGCAAGGACGGTCGCCTCGCCACCGACCGGGTTCCGGCCGAAGAGCGGAGCCTCGGCGCGGCCGCCAACGCCTGGCTCACGCTGATGGCGGGATTCACGACGGTCCAGAGCGTGGGCGAACCGGCGGATCTGCTCATTCGGGACGCGATCAATCGCGGGTTGCCGGGTCCGCGGGTGTTGACCTCCTTGGATCCGATCATCGGACGGGGCGAGTCGACCGGTACCCCCGATCAGCTCCGAGCGATGGTGCGGGACCGGGCCGACCGGGGCGCCGACCTGATCAAGATCTTCGCGTCGCGGAGCATGCGGGTAGGCGCCGGCCCGACCCTGACGGAAGCCCAGCTCAGGATTCTCTGCGACGAGGCGAAGTCGCTCGGTCTCCGCCCGATGGTTCACGCCTATCGCTCGTCGGTTCGCGACGCGGCCGCCGCCGGTTGCCACCAGGTCGAGCACGCCACCTACGCCACGGCCGAGGAGGTTCGGGTGGCGGCGGAGCGGGGTACCTTCTTCAGTCCCCAGGTAGGGATCGTGATTCAGAACTATCTCGAGAACAAGGCTCGGTACCTGGGGATCGGCAACTACACCGAGGAAGGGTTCGCGATCATGGCCCGGGATCTCCCCCTCGACTTCGAGATCTGTCGGATTGGCGTCGCGACGCCGGGCCTGAAGACTGTCTTCAGCACCGATGCCACCGCCGGGGCCCATGGCAGGAACGCCGAGGAGTTCATCGTCCGGGTCAAGGAGTGCGGCCAGACGCCGATGGCGGCGCTGGTGTCGGCAAACTCGCTTGCCGCGGAAGCGTTGGGCATGGCGGATCGGTTGGGGGCGATCGCCTCGGGGTACCAGGCCGACATCATTGCCCTCGACGGCGATCCGCTGCGGGACATCACCGCGGTGAGGCGGGTGGTGTTCGTGATGAAGGGTGGGGTGGTTTACAAGTGGGCCGGCCGGCCCCAGCCGACGGGCTGAGAGCCCGCCGGCCCGGATCCGCCGCTCACGGCTTGCGCTGGTCCGCGAGCCACCCGATCGCGGCGCCCGGCAACCATTCGTGTCCACCGTCGAAGATGGTGACCCGGGAATTGCCCGTGAAGGCCACGGGCCGGCAGGCCGCGAACCCGAGCGAGATCAGGGACAGCCGACTCGTCGCGATCAACGACCACCTTGAGAACCGAGTCGGTGCCCACCGATCGGCACGGTCTCGACCCGATCGCTGAAACCGGCGATCAGCGGGCGGCCCTTCGCGATCGCCGCCCGCACCGCCGGCAAACCGAGCGACTGGTGATGGTCCGCTTGGGTTTCCCACGCCTCGGTGATCCAGAGCGCGTCGGGGTCCGATGGATCGGTGGCGACGATGTAGCTGAGACAACCGGGCATCGACTCCGTGCCGGCGAGGAGGATCGCGGCCAGGGCGTCGCGCTGGCCCGGTACCGCGGTCATCTTGCCGATCAATCCGTACATTCCTCCTCCGGGTTCGGTGATGTCGCCACGCCGCGGCCGATCAGGCATCGGGGCGGCGTGCTCCGAGGCGATCGGCGTCCCGCTGGGTCGCGAGCATTCGCTCGGTGAAATCCAGGCGCTCCTCGAGCTCGAGCAGGCGCGATTGCAGCTCGCCGACGTCTTGCTGTAGCGGCTCGTGCGGGCCGATGGCGTGGCGCGAATGCTCGGTCTGACGGTCGTCTCGCCGCCGAGTCATCAGGTGCCGCGCGCCGAGAGCGAATCCGGCCGCCAGCAGCGCGTGGCCGGTGGCGTGAAAGGGCTCGGCGGGCTGCGCGGCGAACCAGACGGCGACCAAGTTGATGACCGATAGCCCCCAGGCGACCGGTATCCAGGCGCGGTGCTTGAACCACATGGTTTGCCTCCGGCGTAGCGGACTCGGAAGATATCTCGGGCGCCCGGGTTCGGCTGGCGCTAGAACGGGCTGGTCCGCGCCGCCACGTCGTCGGTCGCCTTCAACGGCAGGTCGACCCAGCGACGCTCCCGATGCGACAAGGCCACCGCGTTGATGATCTCCTGGACCCGGCCGCTCTGAGCGAAGTCGCCCTGATTGGCGCCCTCGCCGGCCAGAATCTCCTGACAGAAATTATGGACGAGATTGCCGTAGAAGGCGGTGCTCCACGGGTCGGTGGGCTGATAACCCGGTGGAAAGTACCGCGGCGGGATATCCCGTTGCACGAACTCAACCGCGTTCTTGGTTGCGGTGTGGATGGTCTGGATCACCCCGAACTCCTCCACCAACCGAACCTTGATTGCTCCCTCCGAGCCGAAGATCCGCGCCTCGATCCCGGGATAATTACCGACGGTGACGTAGCTCGATTGCATCGAGTAGAGCGCCCCGTTCTCCGCCTCGGCCATGAACATGTCGGCGTCGTCGATGTTGATCGGCTCGCGTTCGGCGTCGAGATTGGTGCGCCGCCGATGCTTGACCATGTTGGCGAGGATCCCGACGACCCGAGCCAGGTCGCCGCCGACCATCTCGAGCCCGATGTCGATCGTCGGGGCGCCGTAGCCCTCCAATGACGATACCGTGATCCCTTCCCGACTCGGATCCACGCCCCAAGGGGCCTCGCCCACCGGCTTGGTCGTGTGAATCCGCTTGTCCATCGGATTGTCGGGATCGAGCCACTGCGAGTTCTGCTCGTACCCGTTGAAGATGAACGGCTGGCCGACAAAACCCTGACGGATCAGGTCGAACGCGTACATCACCGCGGGAGCGTAGCGGAAAGTGAGGCCGACTTTCGTCTTGAGGCCCTTCGATCGGGCCAGTTGATGGGCCAGCCAGACATCCCGATAGTCGTGGCAGACGGGCTTTTCGACGAGGCAATGTTTCCCGGCCGCCAAGGTCTCGAAAACCAAGGACCGGTGATCTCCCCGGGTAACGATGTCGACGACGTCGATATCGTCGCGAGAGAGGACTCGCTGATAGTCGGTGACGAACTCGGGCGCTCCGAACTCCCCGGCCCGGCGCTCCGCGAGGTCGCGGTCGAGATCGCATACCACCACCAGCTCTGCCAGGGGCGACCGCTGGAATCCCGGGAGGTGGGCGGACGCCGACCAGCGGCCGGCGCCGACGACCGCGACCCGAAGCTTGTCCATTGCTACCCTCCGTGATGGCGCGGGTCGAAGCTGTCTCGGAGCCCGTCGCCGATGAAGTTGATGGCGAGCACCACCAGGAGAATCGCGGCGCCCGGGAAAATCGTGAGCCATGGCTTGGACGCCATCGTCGACTGCGAGTCCATCAGCATGTTGCCCCAGGTGGGCGTCGGCGGTTGGACGCCGAGCCCGAGGAAGCTCAATGAGGACTCGATGACGATGGCGTTGCCCACGGCCAGCGTGGCGGCCACGATCAGCGGTCCCATCGCGTTCGGCAAGGCGTGCCGCCGGATCATCGTGACGTTGGCGGCTCCCAACGCCCGCGCTGCCTCGAGATAGGGCATCGCGCGAATCGTCAGCACCTCGGACCGGACCACTCGCGCGGTCGCCATCCAGCTGAGACCCCCGATGATCGTCACCATCGAGATGAGGGCCGCTTCCGAGTACCCGCTCAGCACGATCAGCAATGGCAACGTCGGGATCGCGAACGCGACGTCGGTGAAACGCATGAGCACCGAGTCGAGCCGGCGCCCGACGAAGCCGGCGGTGGCGCCGATCAGCGCGCCGAGTCCGGTGCCGACCAGCGCGGCCAACAGCCCGATCGCGATCGAGATCCGCCCGCCATAGAGCATCCGGGTAAAGACGTCCCGGCCGAGATCGTCGGTTCCCATGAGATGCGTCAGCGATGGCGGCGCTCGGAGGTTGCCGAGGTCGATCGCGTCGATCTGGTAGGGAGCCAGCACCGGCGCGGCCAGGCAGGCCGCGCCGAGCGCGGCAAAAACCGCCACCGACGCCACGGCCGCCTTGTGGCGGCGAAACCGGTCCCAGCCCGACCCCCTACTCATAGCGGATCCGAGGATCGAGAAACCCGTAAAGCAGGTCGGCGACCAGGTTGAAGACAATGACGGCCAGCGCGCCCATGAGCAGCACCCCCATCAGGACCGGATAGTCCCGCGCGAACATCGCTTGCACGAAGAGCCGACCGATCCCTGGCCACGCGAACACCGTTTCGGTGATGACGGCCCCCGAGAACAGCTCGGCGGCGTTCAGCGCCATGATGGAAACCAACGGGATCATCGCGTTGCGAACGGCGTGGGTGCCGACCACGGCTCGCTCAGCCAGCCCTTTCGCCCGAGCGGTGCGAACGAAATCGGCTCGCAAGGTGCCGACGAGGCTGCCCCGGAAATAGCGGGACCAGCCGGCCACGTAGCGGGTCGAGAGCACCAGCCCGGGCAACACCAGGTGGAGCAAATGATCGCCGAGGGAAGTCGCGCCGACGGTACCGGTGCCGCCGACCGGGAGCCAACCGAGCTTGACCGAGAAAATCAGCTGCAGCAGCAGCCCGAACCAGAAGACCGGCATCGCGATCCCCAGAAACGAGACCCCGGTTCCGGCCAGGTCGATCGCCGATTGGGGCCGCAAGCCACCCAGGAGCCCGAGCGGGATCGCCAGGACGGCCGCCAGCAGGAACGCCGTTCCCATCAGCTCGACGGTGGCCGGGAGCCGCTCGACGATCATCTCGGCCACCGGACGGCTGGTCGCGAAACTGTGCCCCAAATCGCCGCGGACCACGGCGCCGAGCCAGTTGAGGTACTGGAGGTAAATCGGCTGATCGACGCCGAGCCGCCGGCGGTAGCTCTCGATCACCTCGGGATCGACGAACCGGCCGGCGGCGAGGAGACTGCCTTCGGGGCCGCCCGGCGCGGCCTGAATGACCAGGAAGACGACGATCGAAATGCCGAACAGCAGGGGGACCACTTGCAGGAGGCGGCCAGCGAAGTATCGCCGCATCGCCTAACGCGCCAGCGTCCACTCGTAGAGGTTCCAGAAGCTGCCGAAGTTGGTGCCGCTGCCGCGGTAATTGCCGACCGCGGCGCTCACCATCTCGGGGACGACGTTGTAGTACAACGGGAGGGTCCGGGCCGACTCCGACAGCCGGAGCTGGGCCAGGTCGAGGTCTCGCTTCCGGTCCGCGACCGAGAGGGTCCGGTCGGACCGCTTCAGCAGGAGGTCGAGCGCCGGGTCGCAGAACCCGGTCATGTTGTTGGCGCCGTCGCAGGCGTAGAGCCCGGTGAGGCTCGGGTCCGCGGGCAGGAACCAGGCGCTGACCACCGCCTCCCACTTCCCGGCCCGCCACCGCTGAGTCCAGGCGGCGCTCTCGAGGGTCTCGAACGTCACCGCCACCCCGATCGCCTTCAGCTCGGCCTGGATCACCTGGGCGATCGCGATCCGATCGGTGGCGCCGGCTCGGTTCAGCAACGGAAAGGCGAGCCGGGTGGCACCCTTGGTGCGGACGCTGTCGGGGCCAACCGTCCACCCGGCCTGATCGAGTAGCTGCCTCGCGAGCTGTCGATCGGGTCCGGGGTAAGCGACGGCCGAGTTGAAGAAAGCGCTGCCGGAGTTGATCGGGCTGTTGGCGAGCGTCACCGTGCCTTCCATCAGCTGGGTCGCGATGGCTCGCCGATCGATGGCGAGGAAGATCGCCCGGCGAACGGTCGAGTCGGCGAAAATCGCGCGGCCGTGCTCGGTCGAGATCGAGAGATCGAGGTGCATCACCGAGTTCGAGTTGATCAGATTGACTCGGTAGCCTGGCACGTCGCGCACTTCCTTCACTTGGGTGGGCAGAATCCGGCCGAAGTGAGCCCGACCGGCTTTGAGCGCGTTGAGTCGGGTGTTGGCGTCCGGAATGAAGGCCCAAACGATCTCGTCGATGCCCGGATACTCGGAGCCCCGCCAGTAGTTGTCGTTGCGAACGACCCGGATGTACTCGCCGGCCTTCCATTCCGCGAACTTGAACGGACCGGTGCCGATCGTCTTGGCCCCGCGGTTGTAGGGTTCGTGCCGGACGATCTCCTCGGGTGTCATCCCGCCGAGCACGTGCTCGGGCAGGATGGCCTCGAAGAGCCCGGCGTAGTAGGCGTACTCGCCATCCCAGCGAAAGACGACGGTGGTGTCGTTCGGGGCGTCGCACCCCTTGATGCCGAGGTACTGCTCTCGGTTGTAGGTCTCGGAATTGGGGCTCGTCACGAATCGCCAGGTGAAACAGACGTCCCGGCTGGTGAATGGAACCCCATCGTGCCAGGCGACGTTGGCGTGGAGTGGCCACGTCATCTCGATCGTGCCGTCCGGGTTCCGCTTCGCGAGACCATTCTCGGTCGTCGGAATCGTCTTGGCCAACACCGGAACGAACCGATTGTGCTCGTCGGTGCTGACGAGCCCCTCGATCATGCTGAAGCTGATGTCCACCAGGTTCTGGCTGGTGAAGGGATTGAGGAGATCGATCTCCCGCTCGTAGGCGATTCGGAGGATCCGCTTTCCGCCGGCGGTGGCATCGCCGTCTGCGCCACGGCAGCCCGCGAACCCCATGACCGCCAGCGTGGCCAAGAGCCCTGCCCACCGGTCCGCCTGTCCGCCCGTCCGCCCCCTCACTGAAAGATCCCTATCGACGTGGCCGAATGCATTCGTCCGTGGAGGAACTCGAGGAACTCGCCCCGCCGAGCGATCGGCACCCGATTCCAGGCCGCCGCGACCGTCGGCTCTCCCCACCAATACGACCAGATCAGCACCGCCCGTGCCGGGGACTTGATGAAGGCCAGCCGATTGGCGATCCAGCCCTCCCCGCCGCTCAAGGCCACCGATCGGAGCCAATCGGCCACCCGGCCCTCGGGCCAGCCGAGGGCGTGGAGCCGCCACGCCGCCCCGGTGCCGATGCCCGACCGATAGCGGTTCATCCCGAGCTGGAGCCGATCGTCGTCGGTCTCGATCCAGTCGATCATCGCCATCCCGGCATCGGCGATTCCCTCGAACACCGACGAGCTGGCGCTGTTGACGCATGAGAGCAACCCGTCGGCGGGCGCGGTCCCGGCGTGATAGCCGGTTTCCCGGAGCTTGAATTGGAGATAGTGGCCCGGATACCCCTCGTGCACGGCGAGATGCTTGAGACCCGGCCGGGTGAGAATCGGGTCGGTGTTGATCTCGATCCGCCGCTCGAGATAGTCGCAGCGGGCGTTGAAGGCGACCCGGGCGACCGGAGCGACGCCCATCCCATCGGTTTTCGGCGCGGGGATCGGAAGGAGTCGAGCCGCGGTCCGGTCCCACGCCTCCGAGAGCAGCTCCGAGAGCACCTGGGGCACCTCGGCGGGCGCTACCCGATGCCGGGCCTCCCAGGCGGCACACTGGGTGGCCAGGTCGCCCTGGTAGCCCATCCGGCCGAGCAGTGTTCGCATCGTCCGACGGATCTCGTCGAGCTGATCGTCGCCCGCCGGCTCCGGCGGAACCAGGAGGAACTCGCCGAGCTGCTCGGAGAAGGGCAGTCCGGCTTCCCGCCATCGGATGAAGGCGGAGGTCGATCGGCACAAATCCGAGTAGTAGGTCCGCCGATCGGGCTCGGGGAGGACCTCGCCGTCTCGGCGGAGCTCCTCGAATCCCTCCCGGGCGGCGGCATACGTGGGGAATCCGTCCGGCGCGAACTCGCCGGCCGTGTCGAGGTTGAGCACGGCGAGCCCGTCGGCGTCGTCACTCTCCCGCCGATAGAGTTGGTCGAGGCCGAGGAGCGCGGTCATCACTCGACGGCCGTGAGCGAGGGTCTGACTACTGAGCGTCATGTCGCCGCTTCATGGCCTCGGCGATGAGGGTCACGGGGACCGAGCCGTAGGAAAGAAACCCGTCGTGAAACGCCCGGAGGTCGAACCGCGAGCCCAGTCGGCCCGATAGCTCGCGCCGCAGCGCGTGGATGGCGTCTCGACCCACGAGGTACATGACCGCGGCTCCCGGAAACATGCTGTTCTTGACGGCTTCGTTGATGGCGGCGTCGGGTGGCATGCCCGCCCGGCGCTGATAGTACTCTGCCGCTTGGTCCAGCGTCAGTCGGCCCTGGTGGAGGCGGATGTCGACCACCGCCCGAGCGCACATCCGGGCGCGGGTTTGGAGTTCGTCGCGGCGCTCGGCCGGGCTCAGGAAGCCGACCTCGTCCATCAAATCGGTGGCGTAACATGCCCACCCTTCGGCCATGGTGCCTCCGCAGAACATCGCGATTCGAGAGGCGCAGTCGACCGCGGCAATCCGGCCGACTCGGCTGGCGGCCCGAGCGGCGTGCCAGTTCTGGACGTGATGACCGATACCGCCGTGGTGAATCACGTGATTGAGTTTGATGGCGCTCTCGGGCTGGTCGTCCGGTGGGATCAGATAGTCGTGAACGGACGGCTGGTTGACCGATGCGGGCGACCGATACGGCAGAAAGTAGAGATCAGGCGCGGCTCCGCGGGCCCATTCGGGTCGCTCGACGTACCGGATCGGAGAATCGGGCCAGGTGAGGAGGCCGTTCGTTTCGGCGACCTGCCTGGCCTCGGCCCAGAGAGCCTGGTACCGAGGCTGGCCATGGCGAGGGGTCTGCTCGGGGGCGAGGGGACCGGCCGCGAGCCGGGCCTCCGCCGCTGCGAGTTCGTCACTCGCATGAGCCGCGATGGCGTCGGGGTCTTCGGCGAGACAATGACCGTCGCGGAGGTATCGGCCTAACGCCGCTTCGCCCGCGGCGATCCGCTCGATCGGGTTGGCCGAGAGATGGGCCTCGAGGTGACGCCGATAGGCCTGGAACCCGGTCGCCGCCCTTTGGGCCGCCTCGCTCAGCCGGGGCTCGCGGATCCCTTCCGCTCGGATCAGCGCCGCGATCCCGTTGGTCAGGAACTCGAGCGCGCCCCGGCACTCGCGAAGGGCCCGTTCGGTCCAGGCGGTCGGCGCTCGACGGATGTTAGCGATACCCTGCTCGAGGAAATTGGGAGTGGCCTCGAGCCGGGCGATGGCGGCTTCGACCCGTTCGGCGATGGGCGCGAACGGAGTGAGAAAGAGGGCCATGACGCCGAACACGGCCTCGCCGGTGTAAAGGCACGGATTGCCCCGATGAAAGTGATCCGACTGAAACTCCCAGATCTGGATCGCGAGAAAGCCGCGAGCGAGTCGGAGGTCGATGGCTTGGGCCGCGTCATCGGTCGACTCAGGCGCGGTGGCCAGCAGGTGGCGCATCTCGGCGAGGGTATCGCCGGACCCGGCGTCCGAAAAGTCGGGGAGCCGATAGTCGTGGTGGTGAACGCCGATGAAGGTGGCGTTCACCGGCCGGTGCCGGTGATACGACTCGATGAACCGATCGAGCCACGGCCCGGGGGCGGGGGAGGGGGCGGGGGAGGGCGGGGGACTCATCGCCGGTGGCTCGCCAAATCGGCGGCCGTGAGCCGAGTGATCGCTTGTTCGGCCCACGCCACCACCGACGCGGGGTCGGTGGGCAGTCCGGCCCGTCCGGCCAGCGCCAGGATCGCGATCCCGTGGAGCAGGGCCCACGCGGTTCTCGCCAGCTCTTCGGCGTCAGCTTCCGACGTGGTGGCGCGGGCCCCGGCGACCAGCGGCTCGAAGGCGCCCCTCGCCGCCGCGATCAACGCCGGCGATCGTCCCGACCCGGCGTCGTCGAACATGATCCGATAGAGATTGCCGTTGTCGAGCGCGAACCGCAGATAGCTGGCGGCTCCGGCTCGCCACCGGGCCTCCGGGCTGGCGGGAGCGCCTCCCAGCGTGGTGTCGATTTCGACGCGGAGTCGATCGAACCCGGCGGCGGCCACTGCGGCGAGCAGCTCGTCGCGGCTCCGGAAATGGTGGTACGGGGCGGCATGCGAAACCCCCGCCTTCCGGGCGACCTCGCGAAGGGTCACCGCCCCGCCGCCTCGGGTTCGAACCAGCCGGTCGGCGGCGGCGAGAAGGGCGGCTCGAAGGGCGCCGTGATGGTAGGGCTTGGCTTTGGTCTTGGCCACGGAGCGCTCGATATCTTGACAACGACAAGATACTTCGGTAGACTCGATCGGTCAAAGTTGACAGTGACAAGATCGAGGGTCGAATGGAATACCTCTGGCTCAAGAGCGCCCACATCCTGGCGGTGGTTTTGTTTCTCGGCAACACCATCACCGGGCTTTTCTGGAAGCGGCACGCCGACCGATCCAAGGAGGCGGCCCTGATGGTCCATGCCCTTCGGGGGATTACCCGGAGCGATTACTGGATCACCTTGCCGAGCGCGGCCGCGATTCTGGTGACCGGGTTCGGTCTCACGGGGGTGGGCCGGATCGGAGTGCTGACGACCGGATGGGTTTGGAAATCCGGCTTGCTCCTCGCGGCGTCGGGGGTGATCTACGGGCTCTTCGTCGCCCCGCTGCAGAAGCGCCTCGAGAAGCTGGCGGCCGCCGGGCTCCAGAGCGGCCAAGTGGACTGGCCGGTCTACCGCCGGACGTCGCGGTGGTGGGAGTTTTGGGGCGCGGTCGCGGTCGTGGCGCCCTTGGTGGCGCTCCACCTCATGGTGACGAAGCGGTGATCCGTCGGCCCGGCCCGTAGAGGACCGCTCCCGGGCGGGCTCCGGTGTGCTTTCCCGACTCGGAAACGACCTGGCCATTGACGAGGACGTAATCGATGCCGCTCGGGTAGCGCATCGGTTCCGTCCAGGTCGCCTCGTCGTTGATCTTCTCGTAGTCGAAGACCACCAGGTCGGCCCAGTTTCCCTCTTTCAGGCTGCCGCGGCTCTCGAGCTTCATGCGAGCCGCGGGCCACGATGTCATTTTTCGGATCGCCTCGGGCAGCGTGAGGATCGGGGTCTCGCGAACGTATTTCGCGATGATCCGCGGGTGGGTTCCGTAGGCGCGTGGGTGGGGGAGGCCGGTGGCGTCGATCGCGCCCACGCTGAGCGAGGCCCCGGCGTCGCTTCCGATGCTGACCCACGGAAACCGCAGCGCGTAACGAACGTCGTCCTCGCTCATCATGTGGTAGATCGCGGAGACCCGGCCCTGGCCCTCGAGCACCAGGTCCCAGGCCGCGTCGCGGGGGTCCTTGCCCAGTTCTTTGGCGATCGCCGACAGCGGCTTTCCGACGTGTTTGGCGTTGTCGGGATTGCGGGCGTTCGCGAGCACGATCCCGTTCCAGCCCCCGGCCGCCTCGACGATGTTCCACCAGCCAGGCGATCCCGTTTCGACCTCCTTCTTGAGCCGGGCTCGGATGGCGGGATCTCTGAGTCGAGCCCGGAGGGAATCGGGGCCCCCCTCGAAGGCCCACGAGGGGATCGTCGCTTCGAGGCCGGTCCCGCCGGCGGTGTAGGGGTACTGATCGGCGGCGACGTCGACGCCCCGAGCCCGAGCGGCCTCGATCAGCTCACCGGCGGCCTTCATCAGTTTGCCCCAGCCCGGCTTGTAAGCCGCCTTGAGGTGAAAAATCTCGACCGGCACCTTCGCCTCTTCCCCGATTCGAATCGCCTCGGCGATCGATTCCAGCAGCTCCTTGCCTTCGCCCCGAATGTGACTGGCGTAGGTGCCGCCATAGGGAGCGATCGCTTTGGCCACCTCGATCAGCTCTTCGGTCGTCGCGTAGCTCGACGGCGGATAGATGAGTGCGGTGGTCATTCCCATCACCCCGGCCCGCATGGCGGTGTCGACGATGGCCCGCATCCGATCGTACTCCTCGGCGGTGGGCTTCCGGGACACCGGACCGAGGACGACGTTGCGCGCCTGCGTCTCGCTGAAGAAGGTTCCGAAGTTGATGCTGATGCCTTGCTGCTCGAGGTTGCTGAAGTATTCGCCGATCCGGCCGGCGGGCACCGGGGTGCCGCCTTCGCCGCCGATCGCGGTGGTGACGCCCTGGAAGATCTTGTTTTCGGCGAGGCCGTTGCGGGGCAGCACCCCACCCGACTGATCCATCATGTCGATCCACCCCGGCGTGACGTACTTGCCGGTGGCGTCGATTTCCCGCGCCCCGGTCTCGGCGATTCGACCGATCCGGGCGATCCTCCCGCTGCGGATGCCGACATCGGCGAGGATCCACGGATTCCCCATCCCGTCGAGGACCTTCCCGTTGCGGACGACGATGTCGTAACCGGGTTGTTGCGCGGCGAGGGGAGCCGCGCCGAGGAGCCAGATCAAGAGCGCGGGGCGGACGGGCGAGATCATGGGAGCCGGAGACCGTTCGAGATCAGCGGATGGTAGCCCCGGTGGATCGACCTGGCCAGGTGCGGGGGATGGATCGCTATGACCGGGGCGGTTCGCTTTTCCAGAAATCGATCCCGCCGGCTTGGGCCCCGACGTCGATGCTGGCCACCCTTGGTCAGGGCGCGGTGACGAAGTAGTGATTGCCGTCGGTGCGCAACGCTCACGTCGTGGGGGCCGGCGATCTCGTTCCGGAGCCAGCCGACGTAGCGGGTCCGCTCGACCCGGATACCCTTCGACCCGAACCGAACGAGAGCGACTTGATCGGCGGACTCCGAGGCCACCAACGCCAGGTAGTCGCGCGTCGGGGGGTCGGGCGCGCCGTGGAAGGGGGCGGCACCGGTGTTCCGCTTAGTCAGTCCGATCGGGAACGTCGCTCCGGCCGCGCCGTCGACATCCGATCCGTTCTCGAGAACCTTCACGGTGGTGAACGTCTTCTTCGATCCGTGCAAGGCGGGGGGAGGCCTGACCACCGGGACGATGGAGGCCAAGTTCACCGTCGCGAAGGTCACCGATACCATCGCGGTCCCGGTGTCGATCAACGTGACGATTACTTGAGGTCGCCCGTTCCAGCGGGAGAGACTCGGAGCGTTGCTCCGGGTCGAGATCGAGGGCTACATTGACTCGGTCCCTCTCCCAAGCTCCCCTGGAAAGGCGGTCCCGATGCCCCGACCCTCGTCCTTCGCGTTGGCGGCCCTGGTGGCGATCGTCGGATCATCGGCCGGGTCGGCGCAGGAGTCCTTCGCCCGAGTCAACAACGGGCCCGGGAGCCTAACGTTCGGCTCGACCAAGGGGGAGCGCTCGAACCGGCTGGTGATCCGCGGCGCCACCATCGTCTCCGGTCGGGGTGCCACCGGCTCCAATCGGGCGATGCCGCCCGAGGGGCCAGTCGACCTGGTGATCGAGAACGGGATCATCACCGACTTGGTGCTCGTGGACGCGGTCAACACCGCCAGCGCCGGGTCGGACTTCAAGCGCCCCACCGGCGACCGGATCATCGATGGCAAGGGGATGTTCGTGATCCCCGGATTGGTCGAGATGCACGCCCATTTGCCGGCGCCCAACGCGGACGCTGGTCCTCGGGGACTCGACTACGCCTACCGGCTCTACCTGGGGCACGGCATCACCACGGTGCGCGACGCCGGAACCGGGGCCGGCATCAAGCGAATGGTCGAACAGCGGCGGATGGCCGAAGCGAATCAGATCGTGGCGCCCCGGTTGGTGCTCTGTCTCCGGTGGCCCCAGCCGCTCCGCCGATGGGACATCGGCAACACGGCTGACAAGGCCCGGGCGATGGTCCGCGAGTTCAAGGAGCTGGGGGCCGATTGCGTCAAAGTATCCAAGAGCCCGGGACATTATCCCGACGTGCTCGAGGCGATCGCCGACGAGGGCAAGAAGCTGGGGATGTTCGTGATGGCCGACCTCAAGGTCTCGGAAAGCGACGCGGTGATCGCGTCGAACGCCGGGGTTCGGAGCATCGAGCACTGGTACGGGGTTCCCGACGCCGCTCTGAGCGGCTCCCAGAGTTTCCCGGCCGACTACAACTACTGGGACGAACTCGACCGGTTCCGTTACGCCGGCTACCTCTGGTCCGAAGCCGACAAGAACCCCGAGAAGCTCTCGGCGGTGATCGATCAGCTCGTCAAGAACGGGACCAACTGGAACCCGACGATGACGGTGTACGAGGACAATCGCGACGTCTGGCGCCGGATGGGTCTCCCGGTGAGGGAAACCCTGATGCACCCGGGCGAGATCGCGGCTGGCCCGGACTCGACCACCCACGGCGCCTTCAAGCGAGAGTGGACGACGGCCGACGAGATCGCCTGGAAGAAGAACTTCCAGATCTGGATGAAGTGGGTGCGGACGTATCATCAGCGGGGAGGCCTGCTCACCGCCGGAAGCGACGAGGGCGGGATCGGAGGCGTGGCGATGATCCGAGAGCTCGAGTTGATGCAGGAGGCGGGTCTCCACCCGCTCGACGTGATCAAGGTGGCGACGACCAACGCCACCAAGGCGATCGGGATGGACCAACATTGCGGAATCCGCGTGGGGTGCCGAGCCGATCTCGCCGTCGTCAACGGCAACCCGATCGACAACTTCAAGGTGATGTACGGCCGGGGCTACGGCTTCTACGGCCTGGTGCCCCGGGGGGAGCAGTGGAAGCACGGCGGAGTGGCCTGGACGATCAAGGACGGCATCGTCTTCGACGCCCAGGCCCTCCTGCGCGAGGTCGAGTGGTACCTGGAGCAGGAGCGAGCCCGGCTCAAGGGTAAGCTCCAAGCCTTCCGTTAGGCAGTGACCGCGACCGTGGCGGTCCCGATTCCCGTCGACCCGGTGCAGGTCATCGTGTCGGGGCTCTTCGAGCGCCCGGCCGGCGCTCGGTCCTTGTACGTCCTGGCCCACGGCGCCGGTGCCGGGATGCGGCATCCGTTCCTGACCGATATCGCGGCGGCGCTGGGACACCTCGGCGTGGCCACGCTCCGGTATCAGTTTCCCTACATGGAGCTGAGCCGGGGCCGTCCCGACCCGCCGGTGGTGGCCGCCGCCACCGTGCGAGCCGCGGTCGAGAAAGCCCGCGAGCTGGCGCCGGACCTTCCGCTCTTCGCCGGCGGGAAGTCGTTCGGCGGACGGATGACTTCCACCGCCGCCGCGGAATCGCCGCTCCCCGACGTCCGCGGCCTCGTCTTCCTCGGGTTTCCCCTCCATCAGCCGAAGACGACCGCGGTGACGCGCGCCGAGCATCTCGCCCGGGTGACAGCTCCGATGTTGTTTCTGCAAGGAACCCGCGACGAGATGGCCGAGATCGTCTTGATGCGCCAGGTCGCGGCCGATCTGGGCCCGCGAGCGACGGTCATCGAGATCGCCGATGGCAACCACTCCTTCGCGGTGCCAAAACGGACCGGGAAGACCCTGCCCGACATCATCCGCTCCCTCGCCGATTCGATCGCCGAGTGGACCCGGGCCCTCTCAACGTACCAATGAGCCCTAACGGTATTTCCATGCTGATCTTTTTGGTCACCTCGGTCCTTCTTGCCGCGCCGCTCGTCGCCCAGCCGCCCCGCCAAGTCACCGCCGAGGACTACGCCCGCGCCGAGCGTTTCCTTGGCCAGAGGACGACGCCCCTCGTGAGCGGGGTCGCGGCCCGTCCGCGGTGGCTCGCCGATGGCCGATTCTGGTACCGCGTCACCACGACCGATGGCAGCGCGTTCATGGTCGTCAATCCGGCGCGCCGGACCCGTGAGCCGCTCTTCGATCATGGGCGTCTCGCGGCGGCCCTGGCGACCTCCCTCGGATCGGCGGTCGACGGCAACCGCCTTCCGTTCCAGACCTTGGACCTCGGTGACGATGCCCATTCGGTCATGTTCGCCGTCGAGAACCGCCGGTTCAGGTGCGATCTGGTGGGGTACACCTGCGCCGGCGAGGCGCCGGGCCACGAAGCGCCGCCGAATGCCAAGGTGTCACCGGACGGCAAACGGGCCGCGTTCATCCGCGACTACAACCTCTGGTCACTGGAGCTTGCCTCGGGTCGGGAGATCCGGCTCACCACCGACGGCATCAAGGACTTCGGCTACGGCACCAACAACGCCGGCTGGGTGCATGGCGACGACCCGGTGCTCACCTGGTCGCCGGATTCCCGGCGAATCGCCACCTTCCAGCACGATGGGCGGGGAGTCAGCGAGATGTACCTCGTCTCCACCAACGCCGGCGCCCCGAAGCTCGAGGCGTGGCAATACCCGCTCCCGGGCGACAGCGTCATCTTCCGGATCAGCCGGGTGATCATCGACCTCGGCGGGGACGGCGGCCCCCGCCTGGTTCGGCTCCAGATGCCGCCCGACCCGCACCGGTCCACGGTCTCGGACCACGTTGCTTGCGATGAGGGGATCTGCGACGTCCAGTGGTACCCGGACGGGTCGCACCTCGCCTTCATCTCCAGCTCGCGGGATCACAAGCACGCCTGGTTCCGGGTATCCAATACGACGACCGGCGAGGTCCGTACCCTGTTCGAGGAGACGAGCGCCACCCAGATCGGGGACGCCTCACTGACCGAGAACCTCTGGCGGATCCTCCCGGCGTCGAACGAACTGATCTGGTGGTCGCAGCGCGACAACTGGCTCCACTTGTACTTGCATGACCTCGCGACCGGCGCCCTCAAGAACCGGATCACGACCGGCGATGGCAACGTCACGGAAATCGTCCGAGTGGACGAAAAGGCCCGGGCGGTCTACTTCGTGGCCAAAGGGCGGGAGGCGGGCCGGGATCCATATTTCGATCACCTCTATCGGATCGGGTTCGATGGCAAAGGGCTGGTGCTGCTCACCCCGGAGAACGCCAACCACTCCGTGACGATGGCGCCGGACGGGAAGTATTTCGTCGATTCGTATTCCACGCCGGATGTTGCGCCGGTGACGGTGCTGCGACAGGAATCGGGGAAGCTGATCGATACCCTCGAGCGGGCCGACCTCTCGCGGCTCCTTGCCACCGGGTGGAGGCCGCCAACGCCGATCCGGATGAAGGCCCGCGACGGCACGACCGACATCTACGGCCTGATGTACACCCCGCCCACGCTGGACTCCACCAAGAAATACCCGATCATCAATTACATCTACCCGGGTCCCCAGTCGGGCAGTGTCGGCCCTCGCAGCTTCTTTTCCTCGCGGGGCGACCACCAGTCGCTGGCCGAGCTGGGTTTCGTGGTGGTCCAAATCGATGGGATGGGCACACCGGGGCGATCCAAGGCTTTCCACGACGCCTACTATGGGCGGATGGGGGACAACACGATCCCCGACCAGGTGGCCGGGATGAAGGAGCTAGCGCGACGTTATCCGTTCATCGACATCGACAAGGTCGGGATCTGGGGACACTCGGGCGGGGGGTTCGCGACCGCCTCGGCGATGTTCCGTTTCCCCGATTTCTTCGATGTCGGGATCTCGGAGTCGGGCAACCACGACAACCGGATCTACGAGGACGACTGGGGGGAGCGCTACCAGGGCCTCCTGGTGCGAAACGGGGAGACCGACAACTACGCCGAGGAGGCGAACCAGACCCACGCCAAGAACCTCAAGGGCAAGCTCTTCCTGGTCCACGGGGCGATGGACGACAACGTGCCTCCGTACAACACGACCCTGGTGGCGGATGCGTTGGTGAAAGCGGGCAAGGACTTCGACCTTTTGATTCTTCCCAACGCCCGGCACGGGTTTGGGGTGGACGCGCCCTACATGATGCGCCGCCGATGGGATTATTTCGTCCGAAATCTCCTGGGAGCAGAGCCGCCCAAGGAGTACCGGATCGGTCGGCCGCCGATGGTCCCGTGAGGGTCGGGCGTACGGTGCGGCCCCGGTCGCGGGCCTAGGCGCCATCAATCGAAGCGCCGTTCAAGTCGGCGCACCGAGGAGGATCGACGTGGGGGAGAGCGACGACGACCTGGGCCCCGATTGGGAGGGTGAGGAGCTGGTCGATGGCGATGAAATCGCCGGTGGGGCCCAGGAGGAAGCTGAGGTCAGCTGTCCCTACTGCGGCGAAGTCAGTGTCATGGGGCTGGATCCCGGCGGCGGCCGGATCCAGGAATACGTCGAGGATTGCCCGGTTTGCTGCCGGCCCTGGCAAGTGCGTGTCCACTATCGTGAGGCGGGCGCCGCGGAAGTGTAGCTCGCCGGATCGGACTGAGCGAGGAGCGCCGCGGTGCTCCTACCTCCCGATGCGCTAGTCGGCCGTGATCAGGGCGAGGGTAGCAGCTTCACGACCCCGCGGAACGTCAATGTCGCGGTTGCCTGGGGAGCGAGCGTCCCCAACGCCCACTCCTTGGTCGTGGCATCGAAGGTTCCCTGACTGACGACCAACGACAGGACCGTGAAGCGCTCCGTCGAGATTTCGCTCGCCAGCCGGGCTTGGATGGCGGGGGCGGTCCCAAGATTGGTCACCGTCATCACGATCGTCACGGTGTCGCCGACCACCGGATCGAGAGCGCTCGAGCTGATCGACAAGGACAGCTGTGATGCGAGAGCCGCGATCGTTCGGGTGAACGGACTGCCACTGATCGGGACGCCGTTGATCAGAATCGTCACCGTGTCGACCCCCGCTCGCGATGCCGTGTAGCTGGTCGAGTAGCTCCCGGCGCCGCCGGCGGTGATCGGACTGACGAGAGCGACGGCGTTCGCGCCGGTGACGACCACCGTGATCGAGCCGGTTTGCCCGCTCACCAGGTTGCCAAAGCGATCGACGAGTTGGATCGAGATGGTCGCGGGGGCACTGACCGTTCCGGTGTCGGGTACGACCGCGGTGGTTCGGGCCGGGTAAGGCGGTCCCGCGGAGGATGTGACGGTGCCGCTGGTGCCGGTGAGGCTGTTGGGGTCGGTGGCGGTGAACGTGTAGACCCCGCCGGCGACTGAATCGACGGTAAATGCCACAATGGCGAGGCCACTCGCGTTGGTCGCCGCCGTCGCCGCGGCGAACGATCCGGCCGGCCCGGTCTTGGTCCAGGTGACGACCTGGCCCCCGAGGGCCACCGGGTTGTTGGTGGCGCTCGTCAACTGCGCCGAGATCGTGATGCTCGCGCCGGCAGCGGGAGCGACATTGCTTGCGGTGACGAGGTACTTGGTCGCGGCGCCGGACCCATAGGTTACCGTGGCCTGGGTTGGGCTCGTCGTGCCGCTCTGCACTGGCGCCCCCCCGATGGTGGCGACGAATACCCCGGTGCCCAGGGAAGCCGCCGAGGTTACCGTGGCGGTGTAGGTGCCGTTACCGACGTCGGTGACGGAACCGATGGTCCCGGTTCCTGACGCTTTCGTGATGGTAACGGTCGCGCCGCCCGTGCCGAGCGGGTTCCCCGCCACATCTTTCGACCTCACCGTAAGCAGTTGGGTGCTCACCCCGTCGGCAACGATGGTCGCGGTGGTCGGCGTGAGGGTCGAGGCCGCGGCGTTGGCCGCCCCGACCGCATAGGTGACGGTCGCCTGGGTCTGACTGGCGGTGCCGCTCTGGACCGGGGACCCACCGAGGGTGGCGACGAAGACGCCGCTGCCTACCACTGCCGGGGCGGTGACGGTCGCGGTGTAGCTGCCGTTCCCGAGGTCGGTGACGCCGCCGATGGTGCCGGTCCCCGAGGCCTTAGTGATCGTGACCGTGGCACCGCCGGTCGAAAGCGGATTGCCGGTGGCGTCTTTCGCGGTGACTGTGAGCAGCTGGGTGCTGATTCCGTCCGCCAGGATGGTCGCGGTCGTCGGCGTGAGCGTCGAGGCGGCGGCGTTGACCGCTCCGACGGCGTACGTGACGGTCGCCTGCGTCTGGGTCCCGCTGCTGCTCTCCACCGGCGAGCCTCCAAGGGTGGCGACAAAGACCCCACTGCCTGCC
>Ga0187893_10000789_pt1 | contig 80472 bp, 59 predicted proteins | sample MA1701074metaG_FD_139574 | JGI IMG/M metagenome (GOLD analysis project Ga0187893, IMG submission 139574) | White microbial mat communities from a basaltic lava cave in the Kipuka Kanohina Cave System on the Island of Hawaii, USA - MA170107-4 metaG ... | reverse complement strand
GTCCGTGCTGGCGTGAAGTTCGTTGACGGAATTCAGGAGGAACGCAAGGACAAGAACGAGGAGAAGGAAGAGAAGGACGCCGCCTGATCGTTCACGTCATTCCACAAGATTTGACAATATCTCAGCTCGGACGGACGCAGGTACCTGCGCGAGGTGAAGGCGGCGGTCTGATAGCCAGCGGCTCGCGCCCAGGTGGCGAGTGTCTCCGTGCCGGGTCGCGCCATGCGCTCGCCGTTCTGACGGATGCCGTGGGTGCGTGGGTGTAGTCCGGTGAGGATCGTGGCGTGGGCCGGATCGGTGCTCGGCATGGAGCTCGCGGCGCGGGTGAAGCGCACGCCCGTGGCCGCCAGGCGGTCGAGAGCCGGCGTCGTGGGCCGCGCGTAGCCGTAGCTCGAGAGATGATCTGCCCGCGTCGAATCGAGTGTGATCAGGAGGATGGCGTGAGGAAGCCGCGGCGTGCTGCATCCTGCGGCGAGGAGAGCGCCGCCGAGCGCGACGGCGAGGACGGCGGCGCCGCTCAACGCTCGATCGCTCGGAATGCCGACGAACGGCGGTCGGCGATCGCGTGTCCGCGGATCGTCGGCTGCGTCACCAGGGTCGATTCTTGAGCCATCGGACGATCCCCGGGCTCGCGATCCAGAGCATCACCGCCAGACTCACGAGGCCGCGTTCAGTCAGGTGAAGCGGGTCGGTGAGGTAATGCAGGAGCGTGTAAGACATTCCATCGGGGCCGTGCCCCGGATGAGCCAGTGCCGGGGTGGTTCCCAGCAGCAGCGTCGACACGACGAATCCCACCGACACGTCACGGCTCATTGCGCGCGCCTCCTTTGCGTTCGGGGAGACAATACTCCGTCGGGTCTCCTATTGCACGTTCGAGAACTTCGGTCGATATACCGCGCGGGTCGCGGGCGGTTCTCCGGGCTGGCCCTGCGGGCTCGTCGCCGCGAAGCTTAGGGGATGGGCGTGCGGTTGTACGATTATCTGGATTCCGGCAACGGCTACAAAGTGCGGCTTCTGCTCGCGCATCTCGGCGTGCCCTACGAGCTCGTGCCGGTGGACGTCCTCCGCGGCGAATCGCGCACACCCGAGTTCCTGCGGCGGAATCCGAACGGCCGCATCCCCGTCCTCGAGCTGGACGACGGAACCTTCCTGGCGGAGTCAAACGCCATCCTCTTCTATCTCGCCGAGGGCACCTCCTACCTCCCTGTCGATCGCCTCGGCCGCGCGCAGGTGCTCCAGTGGATGTGCTTCGAGCAGTACAGTCACGAGCCGCAGATCGCTACGTCGCGCTTCTGGCTCCGGCACCTCGAGCTGACCGAGGAGCGCCGGCGCGCGCTCGTCGAGAAGAAGCGCCTGGGCGAGGCCGCGCTCGCGGTCATGGCCGGCCACCTGGCCGAGCGCGAGTATTTCGTCGGGATGCGCTACTCGATTGCCGACATCGCGCTGTACGCATACACCCACGTTGCCGACCAGGGCGGCTTCGACCTCGGGCCGTACCCGAGCATCCGCGCGTGGCTGGAGCGCGTCCGACGCCAGCCCAGGCACGTGCCGATGCTGTGACCGGGGTAGCTTCCGCGGGGTCGCATACCCGACCGGCGATGCTTGACGGCCGCGCCGCGGATCTGCGACAGGCCTCGGACGTGGATCCCGTCGCCACGTTTGCGCCCAACCTTTTCGCGGGTCGCACCGCCCTCGTCACCGGCAGCGGTCGCGGGATCGGCAAGGCCGTGGCGCTCGCCTTCGCGCGCCTCGGCGCGGACGTCACGATCGCCGGCCGCAACGCCGACACGCTTGCGGCCGCCGCCGAGGAGATCCGGACGCACGGCCGGCAATGTCTCGCCGTGCCGATGAGCATCCGCGAGGTGGAGCAGGTGGACGCCCTGGTGAACCAGGCGATCGATCGCTTCGGTGCCATCGACTTCCTGGTGAACAACGCCGGTGGTCAGTTTCCCGCTCGCCCCTCGGCCATCAGCGACCGGGGCTGGCGGGCCGTCGTCGATCTCAACCTCAACGGCACGTGGAACATGTGCAGCCGCGTGGGTCCGCGCATGCTCGCGCGCGGCTTCGGCGCGATCGTGAACATCGTGCACATCTATTCCTTCGAGCGCGGCGCGCCGAGCTTCGTGCATTCCGGCGCCGCGCGCGCCGGCGTCGTCAGCATGACGCGGTCGCTGGCGTACTACTGGGGGCGGCACGGCGTGACCATCAACGCGCTCGCACCGGGCACGGTCTCGACCCAGGGCGTGCGCGAGGCGGAGTTCAAGCCGCTCGAGCAACAGGACTACGAGCGCATCGCAGTCGCAGACATTCCCTGCCACCGCCTGGCCGAACCCGAGGAAGTGGCGGCCATGTGTGTCTTCCTGTGCTCGCCGGCGGCGCGCTACATCAATGGCGCGAGCATCATCGCGGATGGTGCATACTATCTCGGCAACTGGACGCCCGGCTTCGATCCCGAGGTTCCGTGAACCGGTGTACCGGGGATGGAGGTGACATGAGCGACCTCGAAGCGTTTCGCGAGGAAGCGCACCAGTGGTTACGGGCGAACGCGCCCGCGGCGGTGTTCGCGCCGGTCAAGAGCGTGGAAGACCTCTGCTTCGGTGGCAGCAAGGTTCCGTACGCGCCCGACATCCGCCGCTGGCTCGAGGTCATGGCGGAGCGTGGCTGGACGGCGCCGACCTGGCCTCGAGAGCTCGGCGGCGGAGGATTGACGCGAGCGGAAGCGAAAGCGCTGGCCGAGGAGATGGCGAAGCTGCGGCTGCGCCCGCCGCTGTCGGGCTTCGGTCTCACCATGATCGGCCCGCTCCTGCTCCAGGAAGGGACGCCGGAGCAGAAGCGCGAGCACATCCCGCGAATCGTGCGCGGCGAGCGCCGGTGGTGTCAGGGCTACTCCGAGCCGGGCGCCGGCTCCGATCTCGCCAGCCTGCAGACGCGCGCCGTCCGTGACGGCGACGACTACATCGTCAACGGCCAGAAAGTCTGGACTTCCGACGCGGACAGGGCCGACTGGATGTTCTTGCTGGTGCGCACGGACCCGACCGCGCCCAAGCACGATGGCATCACGTTCCTTCTCATGGACATGGCGAGCCCGGGAGTGAGCGTCCGCCCGATCACGCTGATCAGCGGCGCGTCGCCGTTCTGCGAGACGTTCATCGGCGACGTGCGCGTTCCCGCGCGCAACGTCATCGGGCGCGTGAACGGAGGCTGGCAGGTGGCGAAGGCGCTCCTCGGCTACGAGCGGGACATGATCGCGGACGCCTTCAAGCAGCGCGACGAGCGCGCGCGGCTGCTCGATCTAGCCCGCCGCTATCTACCGGCCGTGGATGGACGCATCGGAGACGCCGTCCTGCGCGACCGGATCACGCAGGTGGAGATGGACCAGACGTGCCTCGATCTCACGCTCGCGCGCTCGCGGGCGCGGATGAAAGCCGGGCGCGCGCCCGGTCCCGAGACGTCGATCTTCAAGTACTACGGGACGGAGCTGAACAAGCGCCGGCGCGAGCTCATGGTATCCATTCTCGGGCCGCAGGCTCTCGGCTGGGAAGGGGCGGCATTCGCCGAGGAGGAGCTCAGGCTGACGCGTGACTGGCTGCGCTCGCGCGGCAACTCCATCGAGGGCGGCACCTCGGAGATCCAGCTCAACATCATCGCCAAGCGCGTGCTCGGGCTTCCGGACTGACGGCGCACGCCGCGTGGGCGAACCCCTGGCAGGGAGAGCGAGATGGCCTTGACGCTCAGCGAGGACCAGGAGCTGCTGCAGCATGCCGCGCGGGAGTTCGTACGGGGCAAGTCGTCGCTGGCGCGCGTGCGGGCGCTCCGCGACTCGCGTGATGCCTCGGCTTCTCGCGTTCCATGTGGCGTGAAATGGCCGAGCTCGGCTGGGTGGGTATCGTCCTTCCCGAACGCGTCGGGGGCGCGGGGCTCGGTTATGCGGAGCTCGCCGTGATCATGGAGGAGCTCGGGCGCGCGCTCGTACCCGAGCCCATGATCTCGACCGTGCTGCTGGGCGCGAACGCGCTCCTGCTCGGTGGCAGCGAGGCGCAGCGACAGGCGCACCTCCCGCAGATCGTCTCCGGTGAGCGCCTGTTCGCGGTGGCCTATCAGGAGCCCGGCGGCCGCTTCGATGCGCGACACGTCGAGACCCGTGCGGAGCGCGCCGGCGGCGGCTGGTCCATCAGTGGGACCAAGGCCCACGTTCTCGATGGCCACGCCGCCGATTGGCTCATCGTCTCCGGACGCACCGACGGTGAGAAGGCCGACGCGGCCGGCGTGACGCTCTTCGCGCTGCCAATCGATGCGCCGGGCGTGAGCGTCGAGCCGCAGCTGCGCGTTGACGGCCGCAAGACGGCCGTCGTTCATCTGGCGGACGTCCGGGTCGAACCGGATGCGGTCGTCGGCGAGGTCGACGCCGGCGGGCCGCTGCTCGAGCGCGTGCTCGATCGCGCCTGTGCCGGGCTGGCCGCCGAGATGCTCGGCGGCATGACCGCGGCCTTCGACATGACCATGGACTACATCAAGACGCGCAAGCAGTTCGGCGTGCCCGTGGGCAGCTTTCAGGCCCTCAAGCACCGCGCGGCGATCATGTACATCGAGATCGAGCTCACGCGATCGGCGGTCATGGCCGCCGCGCAGGCGGTGGACGACGGGCGGGACGCGGCAGCGGTGACGAGGGCGGCCGCCATCGCCAAGGCGCGGGCGGCGGATGCGTTCATGCTGGTGGCGAACGAGGCGTCCAGATGCACGGCGGTATCGGCATGACCGACGAGCACGACATCGGATTCTTCCTCAAACGCGCGCGCGCGGCCGAGATGACCTTCGGTGACGCGGCCTTTCATCGCGATCGCCTCGGGCGCCTCGAGGGTTACTGACGAGGGGCGGAGGCTAGCAGCGTGGCGGAGCGGCTAGCATAGCGGAGCCTCCGTGGCGGAGCGTTTAGACAACCATCGTGGCCCGTGGGCGGACGTCGTGGTCGATCTCGGGCGCTGCCTCGATCCCGCCCGCGTCTCCACCGCCCCCGCTCATCTCGACGCGGCGAGCCGTGACGAGTCCTCGCTGCCACCGGCGCGTCCTGATGTCGTCGTCTGGCCGGAGTCGACCGAGGAGGTCGCGGCCGTCGTATCGCTGGCGGTGCGACGACGCATCCCGGTGACGCCTCGGGGCGCAGGCTCGAGCCTCGAGGGGAACCCCATCCCCGTCGCCGGCGGCATCGTGCTCGATCTCACCCGGATGAATCGCGTTCTCGCGATCCGAGGCGGCGACCTGCAGGTCGACGTGCAACCCGGCGTCGTCTACGACGCCCTCAACCGCTCGCTGCGCCCGCACGGGCTCTTCTTCCCGCCGTCGCCGGGCGGGTCGAGCGACGTGGCCACCATCGGCGGTATGGCCGCCAACGATGCGAGCGGGATCTACACCGTCAAGTACGGCGCCACCCGGGCGCACGTGCTGGCGGCAACCGTGGTCACGGGCTCGGCCGCCGTCCTGAGCCTCGGCAGCCGGTGCCGGAAGAGCTCCTCGGGCTATCATCTGATCGGGCTGCTGGTCGGCTCGGAGGGAACGCTCGCGGTGGCGACGGAGCTGACGCTGTCCCTGGCGGGGCTGCCACAGGCGCGCCGCCAGGGTGGCTTCACGTTCGTCGCCGAGACGAACGCCGTCCGCGCCGTCGCGGATCTCATCCGGTACGGGATCGACGTTGCCGCCCTCGAGTTTCTCGATGCGCGGACGCTCGCGGCCCTCAACGCCTTCGGTGAGTTCGGGCTCACGGAGCGGCCGTCGCTGCTCGTCGAAGTGCACGGCAGCACGAGCGTCGTCGATGAGACGTGGCAGGCGGCCGAGACGGTGTGCCGAGAGGCCGGCGGAGTGCCGCTCGCGATCCCGGGCGGCCGCGATGCCTGGGACGTGCGCCGCCACGTCACCCGCGCCATCCAGGCCCGGCATCCGGGCGCAAAGATCGTTCGTACCGATCTCGTGGTTCCCATCTCGGCCCTGCCGACTCTGGTGAGCGACGCGCACCGCATCGCCGTGGGAGCGGGACTGCCGCTCTATACCTTCGGTCATGCCGGGGTCGGGATCGTGCATGCGCTCATGCCGGCCGACGCGGCCGACTCCGAGCGCTGGCAGCTGGTCGAGTCGGTGCGCCATCGACTCGTCGACGCCGCGCTCGGGCTCGGCGGCTCGGTCTCCGGTGAGCATGGAATCGGCTTGGGGAACAAGGCGTACATGGCGGCGGAGCATGGCGCCGCCCTCGACCTGATGAGGGGGGTCAAGACGGTCTTCGATCCCGGGGGGGTCCTCAACCCCGGCAAGATCTGGTGAGGGGTCGGTTTTGACCGTTGGGTCTTACGCATTTTGCCTTGGACGACAGTTGGGCTATGATCCCGGGTGCGGCTAGCCACGGCTTTCACGCGACGGCGGGCGGGCGTGCTCGCCGGCGGGGAGGGGCGGGCGGATGTCGAGCGTGCGCGAAATCGTCGGGCGGGCTGCCGATCGACAACGATGGTGGCTATGCAAATGCGCGACGCAGGACAAACCCCGGAAATCTTTGCACGACACGTGGGACCGCAGGAAGCGAGACGGGTCCTCCTCGCCGACGACGAAGAGCTATTCTGTCGCGCCGCGGCAGAGCTGATCCGTCAGGCCGGATACATCTGCGACTGGGTTCACGACGCTGCCGAAGCCATGCGCGCCGTCGAGCGCAGCCGCTACGACGTGATCGTGGCGGACATCAACATGGACGGCAATCATCAGCTAGAGCTCGTCCGCCAGATCCGCGAGCGATTCGCCGACCTACCCGTGATCATCGTGACCGCACACGCATCCGTGCCCACGGCCATCCAGGCGCTCCGACTTTCCGCGGTGGACTACATCCAGAAGCCGGTGAACTTCGACGCCCTGCTCGAGCGGATGGACGAGGCGATCAAGACGCGGCGGCGGCGCCGCGCCATGGCGCAGCGCCTCCAGGAGATCGGCCCGGTCATGCGAAAGCTGCAGTCGATCCATCAGGGTCTCGCGCAAGTGGCGGGCGAGCACGGGCCGACGGCCCCGCCGGCGGCGGGCGAGCACGAGGCGGCGGCTGCGGTCGGCGGCGGTCGCGGCGCACGCTCCGACGCGGCACGCAGCCCCGAGGGCAACGATACCGGATCCTCGGAGCTCTCCGATCTGCTGTCGCCACGCGAGCGCGAGATCCTCGACGCCGTGGCGTCAGGCCAGCGGGTACGGGCCATCGCGCGCGCCTTCACCATCAGCCCGTTCACCGTCCGCAATCACCTCAAGGCCATCTTTCGCAAGTTGGGTGTGCACTCGCAGGTCGAGCTGCTGGCCCAGCTCCACGGCCGCGCGCGGCCGAATCATCGCGGACAGGGATCGGCGTGAGGTGAGCGTCGTCCTCATCGCGCTCGATGGCGTCGTGCTCGCCGCGCACGGGCCCGGCGGCGCCGGCTCGTCAGGCGTGGAGGCGGTGGGGCATCCGGTCTGGGAAACACTCTCGCCGGCGCACGAGCGGGCCGAGCGACTGCGGTTGCGGGATGACGTCGTTCGGGCCGCCAAGGGCGCCACGGTCAGCACACAGGTGAGCCTGCCAGCCGGCACCCGCGGCGTCGCGGCGACAGTGGTGGTGCACCTGACGCCGCTTCGTGACACCGCTGGCGCAGTGCGCTTCGTGCTCGGGTCGATTGCCGATGTCGGCACGGCTGCGCCATCTGTGCCTGCGCTGTCCGCCGATCTGACCTCGCGGCTAGTGCATCGGATCAACAACTCCGTCAACGGGGTCAAGGCAGCGCTCGCGGTGCTACGCCAAGCCGTGCCGGCCGATGCCCAGGACGTCCGGCTTCTACACCTCGTCGACAAGGAGCTCGATCTGCTCGCCGGCGTCGCGCTCGAGGTCGCCGATGTCGGTACCCGGCACGCATGACCCGACGTCGGGCACGACGGGCGCAGCCGTGACGGTGCGGCAGTAGCCCGCAATCCTTCTCCAGTTCTTTGCCGCCGCTCGCGAAGGGGCCCCGGTGCCGCGGCCTGCTCCTCCGGTGTCTTCACGCCGTGCGGGCTCGACTCCCGCGACCATTCCGATCTCGACGGAGCGGGTATTCCATCGAGCGCCGAAAGCTCGGTGCGCTACCGCTCGGTGCCCGGGGATGGTAGAGGGGCAAGGCCGAACGGCCGGCGAGGGCGCCGTGGCGAACGAAGTGGACGACAGCGGGGTGGGGAGCATGGTCATGGAAGTGGTGAAGCGACATTCGGTGCTGGGAGCGGTGCTGCTGGCATCCCTCATGGTCGTGGGCGGCTGTGGCTCCGGCGATGACGGAGGCACCACGGGGGGCTTGGCCGAGGGGCCCGACGTGCCGGCAACGCTCGACAAGGGACTGCTTCTCGCCCTGGCGCAGTTCGAAGTGACGTCCGAGGGAAAGGTACTGCCGAACCCCAAGGCGGCGCGTCTCGACATCCTGACCCGCCGCGACGGGGCCTGGCACCTGGAGACGATCGAGGATCCCGAGAGCAACGTCTTCCACAAGGCGATGGTGTACACGCCGCCCGGGCGCGAGCCCGGTATCCTCACGCTCGGGGGCAACGCCGCGGCGATCAAGCTCTGGCGCAAGGGTCCCGAGCGCTACGACCCCGAGACGGTGTGGATGGCGGTGTTCGGCGGCAAGCACAATCGTATGCGTGACGCGGAGCTGGCGCCGCTGTTCGGCGGCGACGGCGACGACATCGCGGTGGCGACCCATGACCAGGGGGTCGTCGCCATCGTGCGCCCGCAAGCCGAGGGGGGATATCGGGCGCTGCAGATCGATCGGCAGCCGGACACGTTCGTGCACGAGGTCGAGATCGGGGATCTCAACGGCGACGGCAAGCTCGAGGTGTACGCGACGCCGACCGAGCCGAACAAGCTCGATGGCACAGCGCAGCGCGGCACGGTGGTCCGCTACGTCCCCGCCAATCGGGAGCGGCGTACCGTGGTCGCGGACCTCGGCATGCGCCACGCCAAGGAGATCCTCGTCGACGACATCGATGGTGATGGGCGAGACGAGCTCTACGTGTCGGTCGAGGGTGGCACGGAGGGCGGCACGAAGCAGCCCGTCGAGATCCGCCGCTACGACGCCGATACGGATCCCACGGGCGGAAAAGTCGTCGCCACCATCGACGATCAGCTCACCCGCTTTCTCACCGCTGGCGATATCGACGGGGACGGCAAGAAGGAGATGGTCGCAGCGGCGTTCAAGAGCGGGCTCTGGCTCCTCCGGTCGGGGAGCGATCCGCAGGAGCCCTGGACGGTGACGTCCATCGACAAGACCTCGTCCGGGTTCGAGCACGCCGCGCTACTGACGGATCTCGACGGCGACAAGCGTGACGAGCTCTACGTCGCCAGCGATGATCAGGGAGAGGTGCAGCGCTACGTCTGGACCGGCAAGAGCTTCGCCCGGCGCACGATCCTCAAGCACGAAGTGCCGGGCGCGGTGTTCACCTGGAACATCATGCCGGTGCCGGCGACGATGGTTCATTGACGCGGCTCGCCTGCGGACGGGCGGGCCCGGCAGGCGATAGCGGTCCGATCACACCGCGCGCATGAAGATCGTCGTGCTCGTCAAGCAGGTGCCTGTCATCAGTGCCATGCGCTTCGACGGGGCGACGCGGCGCCTCGTTCGCGAGGGGGTGCCGACCGAGGTGAGCGCCTTCGACGTGCGCGCCTTGGTGAAGGCGCTCGAGCTGCGCCAGGCCCCCGGCGACGAAGTGGTGGTGATGACGATGGGACCACCCGACGCGCGGGCGGCGCTCGGCCATTGCCTCGCACTCGGCGCCGATCGCGCCATTCATCTGGTGGACCGCGCCTTCGCAGGTGCCGATACGCTGGCGACCGCGCGCGTGCTGGCCGCCGCGCTCGAACGCGAGGGCTTCGATCTCGTCCTCTGCGGCCGGCAGAGCGCGGACGCGGAGACGGGCCAGGTTGGTCCCGAAGTGGCCGAGCTGCTCGATGTGGTTCAGGTGACCGGCGCGCACCGCCTGGCCATCGACCGGGAGGCTGGCCGGGTGGTCGCGGAGCGCGAGATCGACGCGGGGTATGAGAGCGTGGAGGCGCAGCTTCCCGCCCTGGTGACCGCGGCCGAGGACCTGGCCCCCGAGCGCTTTCCGACCAAAGCGGGGCGCGAGGAGGCGAAGACGAAACCCGTCTCCGAGCTCGGAGCCGCGGACCTTGGTCTCAGTCCGGACGAGATCGGAGCCGCGGGGTCGCCGACCCGCGTGGACGGCCTCGAGATCGTCGCCTGTGCCCGCGCTGGTCGGGTCATCGATGCCCCATCGCCGGTCGAGGCGGCGGAGCGATCAGTCGAGGAGCTCGTTACCCGCGGGCTGCTCGACCCTGGGGAGGCTGCCACGTCGCACCTTCCACCGCCGCCCGAGCGTCCGCGGCCCGCGCGCGGGCCGGCGTACTGGGTCGTCGCCGAGGCCGGCGAGGGGGGCGTGCACCGCTCCGCGCTCGAGCTGCTCGGCAAGGCCAGCGAGCTGGCGGAGCAGGGTGGTGGCCATGCGGCGGCGGTGCTGCTCGGCGCTCCCGGCGTCAGGGCGCACGTGGACGAGGTCGCGGCCCACGGGGCCGACATCGCGCACGTCGCGGAGAGCCCGGCGCTCGTGCCCTACACGACGGACATCTACGCGGCGCTTCTCGCCACCGCGATCGGCAGCCATCGCCCTGCCGCCGTGCTCGTCGCGGCGACGGCCCTCGGGCGGGATCTCGCCCCGCGTGTGGCGGCCCGCCTCGGCCTCGGCCTCACCGGCGATTGCATCGACCTTCGCCTGGGGGACGACGGCCGCTTGGTGCAGTACAAGCCGGCGTTTGGCGGCAACGTCGTTGCGCCGATTCGCTCACGCACGGTGCCGGACTTCGCGACGGTGCGGCCCGGTATGCTGAGCGTCCGGGCGCCGAATCGCTTGCGGCGGATTCCTTGCCAGCAGTGGGCGACGGATCAGCTGCCAGCGTCCCGAGTGATCGTGCGTGGCCACTCGGGTGCCGACGCGTCCGATGCCGTACGGCTCGATACGGCCGCAACGGTGATCGGAGTGGGAAAGGGCGTCGGCGCCGCCGAGAACCTCGCCGTCGTTCGTCGGCTCGCGGCGGCGCTCGACGCCCCGCTGGCGGCGACGCGCGACGTCACGGACCTCGGCTGGCTGCCGCGGCAGCACCAGGTCGGGCTCACCGGGCGCGCCATCGCGCCCCGGCTCTACTTCGCCGTGGGCATCCGCGGCGCGCCCGAGCACGTCGTCGGTGTGCGCCGGGCGGGCTTCGTCGTCGCGATCAACACCAGCGCCAAGGCGCCGATCTTCAAGCACGCGGACCTGGGGATCGTCGGAGACTACGCCGAGGTGATCCCAGCTCTCGTTGCGGCCATCGAGCAGCGGCGCGCCGCGGCCGCGCTCACGGAACCATGATGCCGCACGCGAACGTGCGAGCCGGCAAGCTCGGTCCCGTCGTGCGCTTGAAATCGCAGCCCAACACTTCGACGTGGGTCTGGTTCGTCGGCGTGATCAGGTTCGGCAGTGCGCTGTTGAGCGTCGTCACCAGCTTGCAATTTCCGGAGGAGACCTGGCAGGTGCCCATCACCTGATCGACGAAATCCGTCGACGTACAGGTCAAACCCCCGCAGTCGTTCGACGTCACCCGGAACGACATGCGGAACTGGAGGTCCTCGCCCTCACACGCCGGATCGACCCCTTCCATCCGCGCCAGCACCTTCGTGTCGTCCGCATTCGCTCTCAACTGAACTTTGCCGCGCCCTCGCACCCCAAGCCGGCATGCGGCATCCGAGGCAAGCGGGGCCGTGCAGGCGGGCGTTCCGGTGCCGTCGGTGACCGTGTCCGGAGCGGTACATGGGTCATAGGCGGTCGTGACGTGCACCACCAAGCGGTTGGCGCGGATCACCTGTGCGCCGGCCTCCGTGCCTGCCCAGGCCAGCCCTGCCACGGCAACGATCGCAGCCATGGCGAGCCGATTCCCGTATCGCGATTCCTCCGCTATGCGCATGATTCCTGTCCCCCCCCTTCGAGTCAGCGCGGAGCCTGGGATCGGCGGCTTCCGGACAAGCCCCCACGCCTGGATTCGTCCATGCGGAGCAAGAGAGATACCGGATCGTCGGCACCCGCCCGGGGGATGCTTGGGTCGGCCGACACGGCGCATTCGCGCGCCGGGGGCCGTCCGCCTTGTCAGCCTTCCCCGGGGGCCTGCCTGCAAGATCGTGCGGGTGGGCCGGCTCCGGTGCCGGTTGGGCGGACTGCTCGGGCGCGGCCGACGGCGGGCTGTTCGTCGTCCGGCGGGCTGCCGGGAAGGCGCTCGCGGCCCTCCGGGCGGCTCACCCGGCGCCGAGCTGCGCCATCAGACTCGCGATGTTGGAGAAGTGAACGTCCTCGGCGACCAGACCATCGGCGTCGAGGCGGGTGAAGGTCGCGCCCTCGACGCGGACTCGGCGGCCTGTCGCTGAAAGGCCGAACAGGTCTCCCTTGTGTGTTCCCGTCATCACCCAACGATCGGCGTGACGAGCGCCGTCGATGACGAGCTCGATGCGCTCGAGCCGAAAGTCGGGAAATGCCTTCAGTAGCGCAGCGGCGCGATCGCGGATCGCAGGCCGCCCCCGCGCTTGCTCGATCCCGCCGGCTTCCCACACGACCGCGTCCTCCGCGAATACCGCAGCCACCGCGTCGGGATCGTGCGCGTTCCAGGCTGCGTACGTGCGGTCGTTCACCTCGCGAGTACGCGCGCGGTAGTCGAGCATGGCGCCGGAGAGTATGCGCTCGGGACTCGACGGGCAATCGCTAGTGTCCGGCGCTAGGCGGCCTGAGAGGAGGTCCGTCGGGTCGCGAGCTCGATGAGCACGATCTCGCGCTGCACGCCGAGGCGAACCGGCTGGCCGACGACGCCGAGGCCGTGGGTCACGTAGAGGAACGCTCCGTCGCGCTCGAAGAGTCCGCGGCAGAAGCGGCTCAGCAGCCGGCCGAAGCTCAGGATCCGCGTGCGCCCGAGGCGCAGCGCGATCTGGCCGCCGTGCGTATGGCCGGCGAGCATCAACGCCACGCCGGCGCTGGCGGCGCGCTCGAACAGGTTCGGGCGATGCGCGAGCAGGATCGTAGTCTCGCCGGCCGGAACCTCGGCGAGAAGCCGCCGCAGGCGCTGTTCTTCATCCGGGGACTGCCGGATGGCACCGCCGCGATCCTCGATGCCGACGATGTGGAGCGGACCCTCGGGCGTCGTGATCGTGCAGCGGGCGTCGCGCAGCAACGTGAACGCGGTGCCCCGCTCGATGCGCCAGGCGACTGCATCGGCGCCGACATTGCTGTCGTGATTGCCGAGGATCGCCACCACGCCCAAGCGCGCGCGCAAGCGGGCGAGAATCGGCAGCGCCGGATCGAGATCCCGAACCCGGTTGTCGACGATGTCGCCGGTGATGCACACGAGATCCGGCTCGAGGGCATTGATGCGGGCGACGAAGCCTTCGAGCTGCGCGGCCGGCAGATACGGCCCGACGTGGATGTCGCTCACGTGCACCACGCGGAGCCCTTCGAGTTGCGGCGGCAGGTGGCGCAGCGGGAGGCGCAGGCGCGTCACCACGACCCGCCGTTGCCCGAAGGTGTAGCCGTAGCCGATGGCGAGCCCCGCGGCGATCATGGTCGCGGAGGCGAGCCAGCGAAACAGCGGGTCGAGTAGGGCCCCGGACGAACCGCGACGAAGCGCCGGGGCCACGGGCCCGGCCTCGACCGCGAGGCCGCCCAGAAGCTCCTGCCCGGCGAGCCAGAGCACCGCCGTGGTGGCGAGCGCGCCCGTGGCGAAGGCTGCGGCAAAGCTGCACCCGAGCCACAGCCGTGCGGTCGCCCGGCCGAGGCGTTGTGCTCGAACGTTGGCCACGACGCGATGCGGGCGCCGCTCCAGGCGAAGCATGAGCATCGTGACGGCGTGGAGCAGCGGGAGGGCGAGGAGCGCCAGGGCCGGCGGCCGGGCGCCGCGGACGAGCCAGCCGATCCAAACCAAGCACGTCCAAGCACCGAGCGTGCTGGCGACCGCGACCACGCCGCGAAAGTTGGTGAACCCGAGCTCGAGGAGCGATCTGGCGAAGCGAATCACGGTTCCTATCCGAGCCTCGTGGAGCGCGTTCCTCGCGAAGGCTTGATGCAACGAGCGGACCGAACGAATCCGGCGGATCGGCCACGCTCGGCCCACGTCGTCTCCCCGTCGCTCACGGGGCGAAGGGGCTTCGGAGCAAACCGCGTGCCCTTGGGCAGACGAGAGATGTCGCGTGACCGTCGCGAGGTGCGTGCGCCGTGTCCTGCACGATCGCACGACCGCCGCAGGGGCGCAATGGGGTCTCATGCGCCGTTACGCGCCCGACCGACGGCGAGAAGACGGAAAGAGGCGGAGATGCCCATAGCACGCGGCGGAGCCGGCGTGGCGGCATCGTCAGGACGAGGTGCGGATGGTGGGACGGAGATGACGCGCGCGCGGCCGCGCGCATGCTGCATGCCGGCTGCCATGGCGTCGGGCACGGAGTCCTCCGGGTCGCACCACGTCGAGCCGGCCGGGGCGCACCGAAGGTACGCTGCGCAATCGCATGCGCGCCGTCAAGCCTTCGTCGATCGTCATATCGACCGCGCCCCGGTCAGGCGGCGAACACCGGCGCCATGAGCAGGCCGTCGGTGAGCCAGCGACCGACGATGCGGAGCAACGTGGCGGCGGCGACGTCTGCCCCGCCGCGCGCGGCGGCCTGATCGCAGATCGTGCCGAAGGTCTCGCCGTCACGAACGCCCCGGAGCGCGGCGTACTCGGCGCCCTCGACCGGACGGTGAAAGACGCGGAGATCGCTGCGCCACACGACGAGGCACGTCGGCCCGTCGGACGGCGCTTCGGGCGACTCGCCGCGGTCCACCTGGCTCCAGACCTCCTGCACCGCCCAGCGCAGCTCGAGAAGGCGTACGGAAGGAACGAGGCGAAAGCGCAGCTCGGCCCACGCCGGTGCCGGCACCGGCTCGAGAGCCTCCGCCGCGAGTGGCGCGGCATCTGCGGCGTCGAACGCGTCGACGAGCGCCCATTCGAAACGGGCGAGGTCGGCGAGGAACGGCCAGTCGCCGGCGAGCGCGTGGGTATCGAGCAGCCGCGGCAGATGGCGGCCCGCAAAGCGCAAGGAGGGGTGCGTCGAGGGATGCTCCAGCAGATAGTCGGTCACGAGGTTGTGAAAGCGGGACGGACCGATCACGGTGCGGACGGCGCGGAAATCCTCGGCGAGGCAATCGCGCAGACGGTAGAAGTACATCTCGGCATAGATGTCGAGACGCTCGACGGCGGAGAGCCGTGCGTCGCCGGCGAAGATCGCCTCGACGGCGGCGCGCAGCCGGGCGCCGGCATCGCCGGGGGTGGCGAGCGCAGCGCGCACACCCTCGGGTGCGCTAATGAGCTGCCAGAACAGCTGCTGGGTTTCCGCGAGTCCCGCGTGCTGCATTCTCGGTGTCCGTCGTGGGCGACGCCGTGACCGCGCGCGCCGTGGTGCGCGCTCGCTCCGCTTCGGCGCACAGGCGCTCGAACGCCGGGATGTGGTCATCCCATTCGATCAGCGTGGAGAGCGCGCCAAAGCGGCGGACGGCCTGGGCGTAGAGATCCCACACCGCGTCGGCCACCGGGTGGTCGTGTGTATCGTGCAGGAAGGCCGTCCGATCGCTGAAACCAGCCAGGTGGAACTGTGCGACACGATCCGCGGGCACGCCGGCGAGATAATCCGCCGCGTCGAACCCGTGGTTGTAGGCGCTCACGTAGATGTTGTTCACGTCGAGGAGAACGCCGCAATCGGCGCGGGCCGCGACCGCCAGAGGAACTCCCACTCCGGCATCGTGGAGTGCTTGTACGTGAGGTAGCTCGACACGTTCTCGATGAGCATCTGGCGCCCGAGCGTGTCCTGCACGCGCGCGATCCGGTCCGCCACGTGGCCGATCGCCTCCTCGGTGTAGGGCAGCGGTAGCAGATCGTGTGCGTTGCGCCCGAGCACCCCCGTCCAGCACAGATGATCGGACACCCACGGCGGCTCGACCGAACGCACGAGCTCACCGAGCTCACGAAGATAATCGAAGTTCAACGGATCGGCGGAGCCGATGGAGAGGGACACGCCGTGGAGGACGACCGGATAGTCGGCGCGGGTGCGCTCGAGGATCGCGCGCGGTCGCCCCCCGGGCACCATGAAGTTCTCCGAGATGACCTCGAACCAGTCCATTGCCGGCCTGGTCTCGAGAACGAGACCGTAGTGCGGCCGCCTGAAACCGACGCCGTAGCCGAGAAACGGGAATCGCGAGCGGTCGAGCGCCATGGAGAGGGCTTCCCTCGCGGGGTGAGGCACTTCACGACCGGGGCCCCACCCCGCGGGGCGTCCGAGGCTGAATCGGAGACGTCTTGGTGCGGTAGCTACTGCTGCTTGCCGCCTTTGGACTTGCACTCCTCCGCGCTGAGGGGGATCCATCCCTTGCCCTTGCAAGCGTTCTGTCCGGCGCAGGTCTGATCCCCGGTGCTGCAGGCTCCCTTTCCTTTGCACTCGTTGACGCCCAAGCACTGGACCTTGGCTTCCTTCTTGCCTTCCTGGTGCTGCTCGGCGAGGGTGACCCGGGTGGCGAAGAGGCTCGCCACTGCGGTCGCGATGAGCGCCCCTTTCATCGGTGTGTTCATGTCGTCATCCTCCTCCTGACACAACGTATTCCAGCTAGTCGCTGGATCTCGGTTGGCCCGCGGTTTTGCCGCCAGGCCGCGATGGCATCGCTCGCAGGTGTCCTACCAGCGCCCCCCTCGAGGCGCAAGGTCAGCGACAGCCCGGCCGCATGCGCGTGCACCAGGCCCGCCCCACGGACGTTGACCCGAGCCGTGCGACGACGGTAACGAGGGAGGGTGGGGGCGGGGCGGCCGCGCGGTCGCAGGATGTCAGCAGGAAGTAACGACACATTTCGAAGCTGGGAGAATCGCATGCAGCAGATCATGGAAGGCATCCGTCTCGTCGAAGTGGCCGACTGGGGGTTCGTTCCGTCGGCGGCGACCGTGCTGGCCGACTGGGGCGCTGACGTGATCAAGATCGAGCATCCGCGCCGGGGCGACCCGATTCGCGGCCTCATCACATCGGGGATGATCCCGGGTGCGTCCGGCCGCAACTTCTTCGTCGAGCAGCTCGGCCGCAACAAGCGGAGCGTCGGGCTGGATCTCAACGGCGAAGTCGGGCGGAACGTCCTCTGTCGTCTGCTGGAGAAGGCCGACATCTTCCTCACCAACTTCCTTCCCGATGCCCGGCGCCGACTGCGGATCGACGTCGAGGATCTCCGGACCGTGAACCCGCGCCTGATCTATGCCAAGGGCCATGGGCAAGGGCAGCGGGGGCCGGACGCCAGCCGCGGCGGCTACGACGGCGTCTCCTTCTGGGCCCGCGGGGGCATCGCCGATCGGCTCACGCCGCCGGGACAACCTCACGTCATGCAGCGCCCGGCGTTCGGTGATTTCATCGGCGGCATGTTCATCGCCGGCGGGATCGCCGGCGCGCTGTTCCATCGCGCCCGCACCGGCGAGGCGCTCGAGGTGGACGTGTCGCTGCTCGGCACGGCCACGTGGGTCATGTCTCCGGACATCGTGGCGGCGATGATGTACGGCTTCGATCTGCCGCAGATGGGGATGGGCAGCACGCCGAATGCGCTCGTCGGCAACTACCGGTGCGGCGACGGGCGGCATCTCGTGCTGATGATGCTCCAGGAGATCCGCTTCTGGCCCATCTTCTGCAAAGCCGTCGAGCGAGCGGACCTGCTCGCGGATGCCCGCTTCAACCCGAACGAGGTGCGCCATCAGCACACCGCCGAGCTGGTGGCCGAGCTGCGGGCGATGTTCGAGACCAAGCCCAGGGCCGACTGGGCGCAACTGCTCAATGCCTCGGAGTGCATCTGGGCGCCCGTGCAGACGCCGAGTGAAGTTTCGAACGATCCGCAGGTCGTGGCCAATCGGTACGTGGTGCCGGTCGAGCGCCCTGGCGAGGAGCCGGTCCGGGTGGCGTCGAGCCCGGTGCAGTTCGGCGGCGGGTTCGTCGAGGCGTGCCGTCCAGCCGCCGAGGTCGGGGCACACACCGAGGAGGTACTCCTCGAGATCGGCTACACGTGGGACGACATCGCCGGGCTGAAGGAGGCCGGGGCGATAGTCTGAGCGGTGTTGCGGGCGTCGTCGTTCATGCGCCCGCCCACCTGTCGTCTGCCGGGGTGGGGAAGGGAGAGCTTCATGAGGTCTGATGCGGGCTGCCTGCCTTGCCGCGGCGGGGCGGCTCGCGGCGGCGGTCGGGTGGCGGCGATCCTTCTCCTGTGCGTCCTTTGCACTCTGGCAGTGATCGCCGGTCCGCCGGCGGCTCACGCGCACCCCGACGGCTCCAACAAGAAAGTTCTGGCGTTCAATCGCTGGATGCTGCGCCACATGTTCGAGCCGTTCGCTCGGGGCTACAACTTCGTCATGCCCAAATGGGGCCAGCGGCGGGTGACTGCGTTCTTCGGCAATGTCGACGGCCCGCGCGACATCCTCAACAGCGCGCTCCAGGCGAAGCTTCGGCGCTCCGGCACGCACGGGGGACGATTCCTGGTGAACTCGACCCTTGGCATTGCCGGCTTCTTCGACGTGGGGCTCGACTGGTTCGGCTGGGAGGCTCCGCCGGAAACGTTGGACGAGACGCTTGGCGTGTGGGGCGTGCCGCTCGGTCCCTATTGGGTGGTGCCCTTTCTCGGCGACTCGTCGCCTCGGCACCTCGTCGGCATGGTCGCCGACGGTTTCATGAATCCGGTGACCGTCATCATTCCCATGTTCGTCTCGATCGGCCCGACCCCGACCGACGCCGTGTGGGGTGTGTCGCAGTTCCTGCTGCGCGGCGCGAACCTCCTCGCCTCCCAGATGCCCTCGCCCTTCGCCTCCCAGGCGGAATGGGATGCCTACCACCGTGGAAAGTTCGATTTCCCGGAATACGAGATCGGGCGCGAGGGCTTCATCGCCGACGAGGCGGATCGGGTGGCCGAATGAGCCCGGCGCCGCGCCCTTGTCGAAGAAGGGCTAGGTGCGGGGCGCGCGCCCGTCGAGCACTGCCGCCAGGTCCCCGGCCTGCATGCGAATGCCAACGTAGAACGGCCCGAAGAGGGCGAACTGCGAGCTCGCCGGATCGAACCGCATCTCGTAGACGAGCTTCTTGAACACCAGCGGATCGTCGGCGAAGAGCGTCACGCCCCACTCCCAGTCATCGAAGCCCACCGAGCCGCAGATCACCTGGACCACGCGTCCGGCGTATTTCCGGCCGATGATGCCGTGGCCGCGCATGTAGGCGGCGCGCTCCTGTCCGCTGAGGGCGTACCAGTTGACCTGCTCACCGCGGCGCTTCGACATCGGGTAGAAGCAGAAGTAGCGCTTGGCGGGGACGGAGAGAAACAAGCGGTCGTGCGCCGCCTCCATCATCGCCGCGTGCAGCGCTTCTTCGTAGCCGGGGTGCTCCGGATCGACACCGCGTTTGGCAAGAGTCTGTGCTGCCCACGGGCGAAGCTCGTAGGTGCCGAGCTCGACGACGGAGAGGTAGGAGTAGGCGGGCCTGAGGAACGCCCAGAGTCGCGTGCGGCGGAGCTCGAGCTCGGCAGCACGCAGACCTTCGAGATCGCGCCGATAGTGCAGAAAGGCCATATCGCCCTTCTGCGTCAGCAGAGAGAAGGAGGCGCTGTGGCCGTTTTCGGGTTGCTCCTGGCGGGCCACGACGCTCGTGGCCTCGGTCACGATGCGCGCTCGGTCGTCGGCGGGGACATCGTTCCACCGCCCCCAGTCCACCGTCACGATGTCGTGCAGCACGTACCATCCCTCGAGGGTGGTGGGCGCCTCGCCGTGGGCGGACGTGCCGCGGTCGGCGCGGGTGCTCTCGGGGGACGCTGTCGTGGTTGCCATGCGGGGTCGTGCTCCGTTGCAGCGCGCGATACGCCGCGACCGCAGGATACCGCCGCGCCCCGGCATTGGAAAGCAGGAGCCCTTCGTCGTACTTCCGCATCACGGTGCCCTCGCTGGTCGCTTTCGGACCCCCCTCGGTGCGTTGGAAACGGTGGCTGGTTTTGCTAGGGTTCACAGTTCGTTCGAGTCGGTGCGTCGCCGATGTACCCAGCCGACGCAAATCCCCTGGATGATTCGACGCCTCAAGGAGTGCACGGATGCCGTCGAGCACGTCGAGCCACGCAATACGGGAGCTGAGAGCGAGAACCGGGCGGCAACCAGGCGCCAATGGCCGTGCGAACCGCAACGGACGGGCCGTGCGCATGGTCGAGGCCTCGGGAAACGGATGGCGGCAGTCCTACGGTGCGAACTATGTCGTGCATGTGGACGCGCCGACCGACACGCTGCTGGAATTCGCTGCATCGGTGGTGCGGGGTCTCGAGGACCATCCGCGTTGGCTCGATTGTCGCTATCTCTACGACGACGCCGGGTCGGCCATCTTCGAGCACATCACCGCGCAGCCCGAGTACTACCAGACGCGCACCGAGGAGCGCCTGCTCGCGGCGCACGCGAACGACATTCGCAACACGGTCGGAGACGTGACCCTGGTGGAGCTGGGCTCGGGTAGCTCGACCAAGACGCGGCGGCTGTTACGCGCTTGGTGCAGCCGAGGATCGGCGCATTATGTGCCGATCGACATCAATGCGCGCGTCCTCGAATCGGCGTGCCGCGAGCTCGTGGCGGCGTTTCCCGAGCTGACGGTGGAGGCCATCGCGGCGAGCTATGAACGGGCGCTCCCGGTCGTCGCCAAGGTCTCGCCGCTGCAGCTCGCGTTCCTCGGCTCGACGATCGGCAACTTGGACGTGTCGGAAACCGAGCGCTTCCTGGCGATGATCGCCGCGAGCCTCTCGCCCGGCGATACGTTCCTGCTCGGGCTCGATCTGGTGAAGAGCCCGGCGGTTCTCGAGGCGGCGTACAACGACGCCGCCGGCTGGAGTGCCCGTTTCACGCTCAATCTCTTCGCGCGCATGAACCGCGAGCTCGGCGCCGGTGTGCCGCTGGATGCGGTGGAGCACGTGGCGTTCTACAACGACCGGCTCGAGCGCATCGAGATCTACGCCCGGTTTCTGCGCGAGGTCCACCTCCAGGTCCGTCCCCTCGGCCGCAGCTTCCGGATCGCCGCTGGCGAGATGATCCGCACCGAGATCAGCCGCAAGTTCCGACCCGACGCCGTCGCGGCGATGGCGTCCGCGTTCAGCTTCGCGCACGAGCGCACCTATCTGGCTCCGGACGAATCCTTCGCTGTGCTGCTGCTACGGCGCGCGAGCAGGCTGCCGGGATAGCAGCCGCGCGGCGCAGCGCCTCGCCTGGAATCCGCCCCCCGCAGCTATTCCAGGAAACGTGTCTCCGCGCCCGCCCGAGCGCTCCGCTGATGTGAGGGGGCTCGCTGCGGCTACGCTGCCGGGTGACCGGGGCGCCGCCGCAACAACCGGTCGCGAATCGGCGCGGTGGTCGCCACGTCGATGGCGGTCCACGCCAGGGCGAGCGCGCCGTCGAGGATTGCCCGGTCGGCGGCTTCGGTGACGCAGTGGGCGGCGAACTCGGGCTGGTGATTGACCGCCGGCAGCGAGCCGATGCCGATGAAGGGATGAATCGAGGGTAGGGCGAGCGAGACGTTCCCCATGTCGGTCGAGGCGGCGGCCCGCTCGAGGATGGGGCCGATGTTCGGGAACGACCGCCCGAGGGCGTCGGCGTTGCGGCGGTACAGGGCGGCGATGTCGGCGTCGTGGAGCATCTCGGAGTAGGTCGGGTACAGCGGGCGAATCTCGAGGTGGGCGCCGGTCGCGAGCGCTCCGGCTTCGAAGCATCGGGCTACCTTCGCCCGGATCTCGTCGAGGTCGGCGAGCGTTCGCGCCCGGACCATGTAGCGGGCGGCGGTGGACGCCGGCACGACGTTTGGAGCTTCGCCGCCGCGGGTGACGATCCCGTGCACGCGATCGGTGGGTCGGATGTGTTGCCGCAGGAGACCGATCGCGGTCTGCGCGACGGTGAGCGCATCGGCGGCATTGATGCCGAGCTCGGGAAATGCCGAGGCATGCGCCGCCTTGCCCGTGTAGCGCACCTCCACCTCGGCCAACGCCAGGATCGGCGGATCGAGGGCGTCGACCGGCGCGGGATGGACCATCATGGCGGCGTGCACTCCGGCGAAGCCCCCGCGCTCGAGGAGAAGGATCTTGCCGCCGCCGCTCTCCTCGGCAGGGGTGCCCACGACGGTGAGCGTCAGCCCGACGTCGTCGGCGACGCGCGCCGCCGCCAGCGCCGCGCCCAGGGACATGGCGGCGATCATGTTGTGACCGCACGCGTGACCGATGTCCGGCAGGGAGTCGTACTCGGCGCAGATCGCGACGTGCAGCGGCCCCGTGCCGCGCCGGGCGACGAACGCCGTGGGCAGATCGCAGACGCCCGATCGGACCTCGAAGCCGGCATCGCTGAGCGTCTCGGCGAGCCACAGCGCCGCGCGCTCCTCCTCGAAGCCGAGCTCGGGGTGGGCGTGGATGCGATGGCTGAGCGCGATCAGGCGGTCCCGGGTCGCGCCGTCGAGACGTTCGCGTGCCGCCTCCTTCGCTTCCATCGGGTCACCTCTCTACGTCGCGTCTTCGTCGCGCTCGTGACCCGCTACCCCGCACTGCGGGAGCGGCCGTCGCGCAGGTTGTGTAGCGTAGCCGTCACCTTCATCCCGTCGTCGTCGACGAGGACGTAGCCGCCGTCGCGGAGCGCCCCCGCGTTCAGGACCAGAGTGTCCCCCACCCGGTCCACGCCCCGCCCCTCGTGGATGTGGCCGACGACCGCGACGTCGGGCCGGCGGGATTCGATGAAGGCGCGGACTGCCGACGGGCCGGCCGTCCATGAGCCGGTCGAGCCCCGCATCGGCGGAGGTTCTAGCCGGGGCGTCATGGGCGATCAACGGACGGCTCGCGCCGGGGCCTGGACCGTCAGCACCGGCTTGCATCTCATCTTGAACGCGTGTTAATATTTTAACGCGTTAAAGAAATTTGCACCCGCCCCATGGGACTTCGCGAGCAGCAGAAGACCGAGCGCCGGCGTCGCATCCTCGCCGCCGCCCGCAAGCTCATCGCGGCGGGTGGCTACGAGCGCCTCACCATGCGCGAGCTGGCGCGCGAGAGCCGGGTGTCGGTTCCCACGCTCTACAATCTTTTCGGCGGCAAGCAGGCGCTGCTCCTCGGCGAGCTCGAGGAGACGTTCGCGGCCGTGGCCGCGGGGCTCGAGACGGCGCCGGGACGCAGCATCGTCGCGCGCGCGTTCGCCGCCTGCGAGGCCGGTGCCCGCGAGCTTCTCGCCGGTCCCCGCTACTGGCGCGAGCTGGTGCAACTGTTCCTGGTGGCCGACGAGACCGCCCCGATCCGCCGCGAAAACGAGGAACGATACGTGGCGATGATGGCCCGACTGCTGGCCGAAGGGCAGCGGGCGGGCGAGGTGGTCCGCTGGGCGGATCCCGTGATCGTGGCCCGGCGGATGTTCGCGCACTATCTGCACACGATGATCGAGTGGGCGAAAGGCGATCTCGACGGAGAGGATTTCCGCCTCGCCACGCTTTTCGGGATGTCACTCATGCTGCTCGGCGTGGTGCGGGGTCGGGCGGCGCGCGAGCTCGAGCGCCGGGCGCGGGCGCTACAGCCCGGGCTGGCGGGGGCGCATGCGGCGTCCTCGACCGAGCTACTCATTGCCGAGACACGCGGTTGATGCGACGCGCGGCGCGCGCAAGAAGAGGCGCTGTTCGCGGGACAGGCCACGAGGAGGCTGACCATGGATGCTCGTGACGTGATCGACGGCATCGATTTCTCCGAGCCGGCGCCGGGTAGGCTGCTGCCGCCGCGGGCGTATACTTCCCCCATCGTCTACGCGGTCGAGATGGAACGCATCTTCGCCCGCAGCTGGGTGCACATGGCCGATCTCACCGAGCTGCGCGCGCCGGGCGATTTCGTCACGGCGAGCATCGGCCCGAGCCCGGTCGTCGTCGTGCGTGGTCACGACGGCCAGCTCAGGACCTTCCTCAACGCCTGTCGCCATCGCGGTACCGCCCTGGCCGAGGGTCGCGGCAACTGTGGCCGCACCCTCGACTGTCCGTACCATGCCTGGAGCTACGCCACGGACGGCCGCCTCGTCGGTGTTCCGGACCGGGAGGAGTTCTCCTGCGACCCGACCGAGCTCGGGCTCGTGCCCGTACGCACGGCGACGCTCGGTCCCATGGTCTTCGCGTGCCTCGACGCGGCGGCGCCGCCGTTCGCCGAGTGGGCCGGCGAGCTGGCCGACGCCATGGTGCGGCATCGAGGTGCGGAGATGGACCTCGCCTTCGAGTTCACCTACGACGTGGAGGTCAACTGGAAGGTGTACGTCGAGAACGGCCTCGAGGGCTACCACATCCGCTTCGTTCACGACTTCCTCAACGACTTCGTGGCGACGAAGACGGCGCGCCACTTCTTCGAGGAGCACGGAAGCTACACCCACGCGTTCATCAAGCCCGAGTTTCGGGACCTCATTCCACCGGCGCCATATCTGACGCCCGAGGACAACGCCTGCATCCGCTTCGGCCTCCTCTTTCCCAACCTGGTTCCCGTTCTCGGCCCCGGCGACTTCTCCTACCTGCGCATCGACCCCGTGGGACCGGAGCGCGTCCGGCTCTGTGCCCGGAGCTTCGACATGGGCGAAGTGACCGCCGAGCTGCGCGAGTTGCGTCGCGAGCCCTTCGATCGAACGAACCAGCAGGACATCGCGGTGGTGACGCGCGTCCAACGGGGCCTGCGGGCCCACGGCTTGCCCGCTGGAGTCCATTCCTCGTTCCTCGAGTGCCGCATCGGGCATTTCCAGCAGATGGTCCGGCGCGCGCTGGTCGGTGCCGGCGGGCGCAGCCTCAAGCGTCCGGGATCGACCAGCTACGAGACCCGAATGGATGCGGTGGCGTAGCTAGGCGCCCTCGGTCGGGCTCGCCGCAAACGCGATTCGGGCACCCGCCGGGCCGCAGCGTACGCGAGAGCAAAGCGTGCGGCCGCGCACGCCGCTGCGTTCGCCGGCGGCCCAATCTTGCTCTTTTGCACGATCCGTTGTCGTTTTCGTCGGGATTTCAATAATTGTCCTTGACGCCGTGTCGCGTCACATGGTACGAAGCCGGGCTCGACCCGAGCCGATGGACGTTCTGGCCGGGTGGCTCGTGAAACCCCAAGCCCGCCGACCGTCTGGTTCGGCGCTCTGACGGCTCGCCGCAGCTCTCGGCGTGCCGGCGCGAGCATCCCCCGGATGTCGCCCGGGAGGTTGATCCCCCGGATCGCCGAGCGGGGGGACAGTACTAGTAACAGTATTACGGTAGGGGCAGGCGGTGGATAGGTAGTCGTACGTACGTGTCACCACGTACCATGGACCCCCTCTCTTTGGTCCTCGCCGGCGGCTTTGGGGGGGGGCGGTCGCAGGCGGCTTGACCCTGCCTTCCGGCATTCTTTTTTTTGGATTGACGCTGCACGGCGCAACGTGCTACGCCCCGGAGCGAAGCGGAGAAGGTACGCGGGGCAGGCTGCATCCACGGGAGGAGCAACGGACATGCGCGCGTCAATTGGGTACGATATGAGCTCGAAGATCGGAAGGTACTTCGCGCGGGCGCTCGCCCTTGTGGTTGTGTTGCCGTTCGTGGTGGCTGCACTGCCCCAAGTGGCCGACGCCCAGTGCACGCACGGCGTGGCGCTGTTCAAGTCCTGTCAAGGGCCCAAACGCAGCTGCGCCACGGATGCGGACTGTCCGGACACGGAATGTAGCGACGGGGTGTGCGATACGAATTTGGACAATGTGACGGACTGCCTGCAGACCCTCTCGCACGCGGATACGTGCCTCGACACGACCAAGATCACCGAAGCATGGGACACGCAAGACTTCGGTGGCGACAACGTGCGGGTCCCCCCGGTGTCCGGCAACCTGCCGATCTTCGCCGTCTCCAATAACGCCGTGTGTTGCGCTGGTCCGGTGCTGCCCTGCTTCGTCGGCCCGGCGGGATCCGTCGCGGCGATTCCGGCGCTGGAGACCGGCTGTGGACCGTTGGCGCTACCCGGCGCCGGGCTCGCGGGTTCCGTGACATTCCGGCAGAATACGTACGTCGTCCAGCCGAACGATCCGGATCCCTTGCCGGATCTGGCGACCTTCAAAGTGAAGGATCTGTGCAACGTCGTGCCGGCTGGCTGTTCCAGCGCCATCAGCACCGTTGCCTTCGCCGCCGCCACCGACATCCTCGACGATTTGGGGTGCGACAGCGTCAACAAGGCGGACAGCACGCCGTGCACGGACAACGACGGCAACGTGTGCACCACAGCCGGCTGCGACGGGCTCGGCAACTGCGACCAGATGCACGTCACGCCGGACAGCGCGCCGTGCCCCGGCCCGGGGACGGAGTGTACGACACCTGGATGCGACGGGGCGGGGAACTGTGACCCGCTCCACGTGCCGAAGCCGGACAGCACGCCGTGCACCGACACGGGGAACGAGTGCGCGGCGGCCGGGTGTCAGGCGGGCATCTGCAACCAGAATCACGTGCCGTCGCCGGACAGCACGCCGTGCACCGACAACGATGGAAACGTGTGCACGATCGCCGGGTGCGAGGGAGGCAGTTGTGTGCAGGCGCACGTCACGCCGAGCAGCACGCCATGCCCTGGCCCGGGGACGGCCTGTACGACACCTGGATGCGACGGGGCGGGGAACTGCGACCCGCTCCACGTGCCGAAGCCGGACAGCACCCCGTGCACCGACACGGGGAACGAGTGCGCGGCGGCCGGGTGTGAGGCGGGCGTCTGTGACCAGAATCACGTGCCGGCGCCGAACAGCACGCCCTGCACCGACAACGATGGAAACGTGTGCACGGTCGCCGGGTGCGAAGGAGGCAGTTGTGTGCAGGCGCACGTCACGCCGGACAGCACGCCGTGCCCCGACACCGGGAACGAATGTGCGGCGGCCGGGTGCAATGGCGCGGGTGCCTGTGACCAGCTGCACGTGCCGGCGCAGGACAGCACGCCGTGCACCGACAACGACGGGAACCTGTGCACGTCGGCCGGCTGTGACGGCCTCGGCACGTGCGACCAGCTACACCTCACGGACCCGGATCCGGAGTGCGGCGGCGATCACTACAAGTGCTACAAGGCGCGGGCTCAGTCCCAGCAGCGGAGTGTGTCGCTCGTCGATCAGTTCGGGCCGTCGACCGCGACGGTGCGGAGCCCGGACCGCTTCTGCAACCCGGTCAACAAGAACGGCGAGGGGATCGATGATCCCCAGGCGCACCTCAATTGCTACCGGATCCGGGAGCCGCGCGGGCCGAGTCGCAACGTGATCGTGAACAACCAGTTCGGCGAGCAGCGGTTGACGACCTCCCGGGCCCACAGCCTGTGCGTGCCGGCGATCAAGGACGAGATCGGCGACCTCGACGACCTCGATATCAATCACTTCAAGTGTTATCGCGTGCGCCGCAGCCGAGGGGAGCCGCCGTTCGACGAGCTGGACGTCTCGCTCATCGACCAGTTCGAGAACAAGAACACCACGGTGAAGCGGGCGTTCGTGCTGTGCAACCCGGTCAACAAGAACGGCGAGGGAGTTCCGGATCCGGCGACCCACATCACCTGCTACCGGATCGAAGACGTCGCCGGGCAGCCTCCGTTCGTCCCGGTGCAGCCGAACGTGACCGATCAGTTCGTCGTGCAGGATCTGCAGACGAAGCGGCGGACGGACTGTGGCGCCACCCGGACCCTGTGCGTGCCGTCGACCAAGCGGATCGCCTCGCCGAGCGGGGCGTTCCTCGATGGCGGAGCGGGCCTCCTATAGCGGGCCTCCTATAGCGGGCCTCCTATAGCGGGGGCGCAACGGCCGTTCCGCAACGGCGCTGAGACCCTCCCGAGCGTGCGCCACCGCCGGCAGCGGTGGCGCACGCCGAGAGCCTGTCACCGGGCGCTGGCGTCACTGCTTGCCGGAAGAGCGCGCGAGCGTGCGCCGCGCCCGTTCCGCATATCCCATGGTCTCCGCGTGGAGCCGTCCGACGTCGACCTTCGCGGGCGGCGCGCCGCACTTGCCTTGGCGCGAGTGGAGATCCTGATGCTTGGCGCGCTGGTACTCGGCCAGCGTCTTGAAGTGATCGACGAACACGAAGTCGGCGGTCAGCTGGTTCGCCCCCTTGCTCTCGAAGCAATTGCTCTCCGAGTCGTACTCGGCCTTGATCACCAGCAGCTGCGTTTTCCCGTTGTTGATCATGAGGTTTCGGCGCAGCAATGCCCGGTCCGCCTCCTCGATCGCGATCCCCGCCTCGCGGTTGTCGAAGGCCGTGTTGTCGATGGCCATGCCGTTCACCGACTGACTGCTCCAGCGCACGCCCTTGACGTTCTCGTACAGGATGTTGCCGATCGCGACTCCATTGGTGGATCCACGTGCGAAGTAGACGCCCGAGTTGTCGTTGCGGAACAGAGTGTTGCCGTAGATCATCATGTCCGTGGCCTGGTAGACCCGGATGCCCTGACGGCCGCCGTAGGACGTGTTGTTGATCGCGATACCGTGCCCGGAGCCCGTGAAGAAGCTGATCCCGGCATCGCCCATGCTGCGGAACGTGAAGCCGATCACCGTGACGTAGTGTTTCTCCGACATGCCGATCCCCGTGCCGCGGCGGATGAGCTCGATCTCGTGGCTGGTGGGTGGCTTGCCGTCGCTGGTGTGGATGTAGAGCACCCGGGCGGCCTCGTCGTAGAAGTGGCTCGCGGGTAGCTTCGCTACCACGTCCACGAGCGACATCTTCTCCCGCAGATGCTCCTTGGTGTCTCTGGCCCGTGCGTACCGATACTGGGGGCCGTCCATCTCGACCACCGCTGCCACGTTGTACGGAACCTCCGCCTTGTACGTCCCCGGCGTCGTATGCGGTGTGAAGATCGTCTCATCGACCGGGTCGGCGCCGGCGATCATCACCGGACCCGGCGGGTCGCCCGTGTGCTGGCCCGTCGTGTCGGCGATGAAGACGACCCGCTTCTCCGACGTTCCGCCGTTCATGACGGTGACCTGGTCGCGGTAAAGGCCGGGTCCCACGTAGGCCGTGTCACCTGCCTGCATCGCGGTTGACAGCTTCGCGATCCCGCGCCAGGCCCGTGCGGCGGACAATCCGTCGTTGGCGTCGTCGCCCACCGTCTGTCGGACGTAGTACGTCACCGCGGCACTCTGGAGAGGCGAGGCGAGGACGGCTGCCATGACGAGCAGGACCGTCCCGCGCCGCCTCAGTCGGCGTTCTTCGTACATCGGCGTGTCTCCTGGTTGCTCTTCCCGGCCAGGACGAGCGCGGTGCGTCTCCGGCCCGCCGCGGCCCCCGTCCCAGCGCCTCGGGGTGGTTACTCGACGTAGCCGAGGTGGCGCAACCGCTCGTGGAGATCCGGCGGGATCTCCGCCGCGTCACGGCCAGGTTGCGCGTCTGGCGCGGCGGCGGCCACGTAGTCGTCCACCAGACGATCCACCAGCGCCTGCTCCTCGGCGGCAAGCGGTCGCGGCACCGATTCGGCCGGGTCGGCGCCGAGGTCGTACGCCACGCTCGGCTTGGCCTCGCCCGCCGCGGGGCGGTTGACGATGTACTTCGAGTCGCCCGTGCGCACGGCGATGAACGGCGGCTGCTGGGACGAGACCGATGTCGTCAGCCAGCGCAGGCGCGCCCGCGTCTCGGCGAACAGTGGGCGCTCGGGCGGCGCCGTCCCCTCGATGACGGCCGGCCGGAGGCTCGTGCCCTGCATCGTGGGCGGTAGCGGGATGCCGGCCAGCTCGAGCAGCGTGGGCGCGACGTCGATGAGCGAGACCTGGGTGGCATGACGGCGCCCGGCGGCGATGCGGCCGGGCGCCCAGAAGATCAAGGGGACGCGCAGCAGCTCCTCGAACACCGTCGAGCCGTGCTGCCAGCCGCCGTGCTCGCCGAATTCCTCACCGTGGTCGGAGAGGATCACGACGATGGTCGAGCCGGTGCGGCCGTCCGCGGGGATGGCGGCGAACAAGCGCTTTAGCTCGTCGTCGACGAAGCGGATCTCGCGGTCGTAGTCGGTGAACCAGCGGCGCAGGTTCGGCCGCTCGGGTTGCCCGGGGAGCCCGTCGTTCTCGAACAGCGTGCGGTAGCCCTCTGGCGGATTGTAGGGGAAGTGGACTTCGTACGTGTGTACGAAGAGAAAGAACGGAAAGCGGCGGTTCTCGCGAAGCCAGCGCTCCGCCTGCGCGAAGGTGAGACGGACCTCTCCTTCCGCCGGCCGGCTGATCCCGCCCTGACCGGTGTTCTCGTGATAGGTGCTGAAGCCGTCGGTGAAACCGAGGTCGGCGATGATGTAGCCGTTCTCGGTGAACGCCGCGGTGTGGTAGCCGGCGGCGCGCAGCAACTGCGCCAGCGTATCGATGCCGGCCGCCCTCGGCTCCATGCCCGTCAGCATGCCGTGGCGGGGAGGATAGACGCCCGTGAACAGGCTCATGTGCGACGGCCCGGTGACGGTGGCCGGCGCGATGGCGGTCTCGAAGAGCGTTCCCTCGCGCGCGATCCGGTCGAGAAACGGCGCCGTGTCGCGGCCGTGACCGTAGGATCCGAGGCTCTTGGCGCGCAGCGTGTCGAGGGAGATGACCACCAGGTTGGGTCGCGGCGACTCGCGGCGCGGCACGTAGCAGACGGGATCGCTCCACACGCCCAGCGCGAACTCTCCGGGCGGCACGGGATCGGTGCGCAGCTCGAGGGTGACGCGCTGGCGAGCGAATCCGCCGAGATCGAGGACATGATCGAACCAGCGCCGCGGCTCGCCCTTCTCGACTTCGGCCGGGTCGAGCGTGGTATCGAGCAGATCGTGCCGCGCGCCGCCGGCGTCGACGATGCTCGCGACGAACCGGACCGCGCCGGCACGAGCCGGTAGGGTCTCCGGCCTGAGGCCGTAGCCGAGGCCGACTTCCGCGTCCGGCGGGACGTCGATGTCGGCGCGGACGACACCGGGTCCCGGCTCGACCGGCAGCGCCCAGACTTCCACCCGGGTGCCGGTCTCGCCGACGAGGTCGCGGAGCTTCCCGGAGACGCCTAGCCGAACTTGCGCACCGGCGCCGGATTGCCCGAGCTCCTGGAGCTCGCTCGCCGACGCTGTCGCTGCGCCGCGCGCCGGGGTTCCGGGCTCCGGCTGCTTCCACACGCGAAAATGGAGGAGCAGCCATTCCGCCCGAGCGAGCGATGGAGGCACGGCGAGCTCTGGCGGCAGGGCGGCCGCATTCGGGTACCAGCCCCGCGCGAGGAGCGTCGCCGCCGGGCCGGTGGCGACGCGCGTCTCGTGGCCGAGCGCGACCATCGACGTCGGCGGCTGCAGCAGATGCCGCAGCCCGGGCTGCGGCGAGGGCGGCTCTCGACAGGCCGCCGTGACGAGCGCCGCCGAGAGCATGGTGCGGGCCCATCCGGTACGCGCCCATCGGCGGGCTCGTGCCCCGGCCGGCCGCGCCGTGGCTGCCCGGCGATGGCTCACGCTGCCCATCGCCATCGCTCGCGCTCGCCGGTCACCCGGACACGCTTCCGACCAGGCGCAGACTCCGCAACCGGTTGAGCGCGGCGGCGATCTCGAAACGGCGCGCCTGGGCCCGATCCCCGTAGGTCGGTGCCGTCACCCCCTCGAGTCCCTCGCTGGCGATGCGGGCCTCGATGGCATCGAGGAGGAGCGCGATGCTGCGCCGGCCGTCGCACAGCCCGCGCGCGCACTCGAGCAGCACGTCGCCGATCATGCGGCACTGAGCGTCGTCGGCGAGCTGGGCGAGGGGAGAGACGTCGATCTCCTCGGTCCCGAACTCGATGGCGCGGGTGCGGACGCCGCGCACGCGCTCCGCTCGCGCCCCACGGCGTGGATCGATGCTGCGTGGATCGGGAACGCGCGGGCGCGCGGTCGGCCAGGCTCCCGGTGGCCTGGGCGCCGCCTCCCCGAGCGGCATCGCCTGCGCGACGCTGCGGGCCTGCCGGGTGACGTCCTGCGGGCGATAGGACTGCATCTGGATCACCGTGTCGGCGACGTCGAGATAGTCGCCGGCACCGCCCACGACGAGCACCGAGGAGACGCCGCGCTCGCGGGACAGCTGCTGGATGCGATCGATGTAGGGCGTGATCGGCTCCTCGGTTGGCGGTACCAGGCGCCGCATGCGCGCATCGCGGATCATGAAGTTCGTCGCCGCCGTGTCCTCGTCGACGAGGAGCGTGTCGGCGCCGGCCTCGAGGGCTTCCACGATGGCGGCCGCCTGGGACGTGCTGCCCGAGGCGTCGTCGGTCTCGAAGCGGTCGGTCGCGCGCCCGAGGGGCAAGTTGGAGATGAACGGCCTCAGGTCGACACCGCGGACGGAGCGGCCGTCCTCGGCGCGCACCACCACCGCGGTTGCGACGGTGATGCACCGCTCCCGCCCGTCGCCGGGCACGTGGTCGTAGACGCAACGCGCGAGGGTATCGAGGAGCGTCGACTTGCCGTGGTAGCCGCCGCCCACGACGAGCGTGACGCCGCGAGGCACCCCGAGGCCGCGGAGCGGACCCGCGTGCGGCGCGGTGAGCTCGACGGCGAGGCTCGCGGGCACCGCGAGCGGGACCGCGCCCGCCATCGGCCGGTCGTCTGCCCCGCTCAGACGCGGGAGCGTGCTGCCCTCGGCGAGAAAGGCGACCAGGTGCCGCGCTGCCAGCGCCGCGCGCAGGGCGACCTGGTCCTCCACGGTCTCGACGTGGCGCACCAGCGCGGGGAGATCGATGCGCTGCCGCGCCAGGGCCTCGTCGAGCGCGCGCGGCAGGCGCCCGGTGAGCAGCTCCGCCGCCTCGCGGCCGAGTATGCGACGTCCTGCCGCCGGCAGGCCGATCGCGAGCCGGACGACGAGGTCGCCATCGGCGCCGACCCGGAGTGCGGTTCGGTCGAGGACCTCCTGGCCGAGCGCGCTGATCTCGACGAGTCCGCTCCTACCGCTGCCCGCCCGCTGTTGCGCGCCGTGTAGGACGCGGGCCGTGGCGCGGTGCAGGAAGTCCGCGGTTGCCCGCCGGGCATCGGCGGTGGCGCGTACACCGGCGGGGAGGCCCGATACGTCGGCCGGCACCTCGATGCGCAGGCGGCTCGGCTGCGCGAACGGATCGCCCTGCACGTGCTCGAAGCGACAACGATACGGGCCGACCGCGTAGAGGCGATCACCGAGATCCCGGTAGGCGGGGTAGGGCCGTCCGTCGATACGCTCGATGTCCCGGCGAAGCTCGCTCATGACGGAAACCCTGCCGCCGCGCGTGTGCGAGCCGTGTCTCGTATCGTGCCGTGAGCGCGGGCGCAATGCGATTGATCGGCATGCATCGGTCGCGGGACCGCTGCGCCACGCACCCGGTTGCGTCCGGCACGGCCATCTGAGAGGGACAACCGACGTGTTGTCAGCCCGACGTCGGGCCGAGAGATCCCGGCCGCTGGGTCGGGGGGACGCATACGGTCTGTCGGCACGGCGAGCGAACCGTGAATCCCCACGATGACTGGGTCGAGATCCGGATCCCCGCGGGTGACGCGGATGCGGTGGAACTGGCCGGTATGCTCGCCACCGGAGCCGGGGCCGCGGCTGCCGGAATGGAGATACGCGGGGCGACCGTTGTTTTCTGGGTGCGGGCGGCGGATGCGGCACGCGCCCTCGGGGAGACGCAGGCCGTGATCGAGCGGCTCGCCGCGTCTGGTGTGCCCGTGCAAGCCGCAGCCGTGGAGATGGCGGCGGCGTCGCCCGAGAGCGCGTGGCGGGAGACGTGGAAGCGCTACTTCGGTGTCACGCGTGTATCGGCGCATCTGGTGATCGTGCCGAGCTGGGAGCGGTACGCTCCCCGCGCTGGCGAGGTCGTCCTGGACCTGGACCCGGGCGGCGCCTTTGGCACCGGGGCGCACGCATCCACGCGACTCTGCCTGATCGAGCTCGACGCGCTCGCGCGCGGGCCGAGGCCTCTCGTTGCCGTCCAGCGCTTTCTCGACTGCGGCACGGGGTCGGGCATCCTTGCCATCACCGCGGCGAAGCTCTGGCCCGCGTGTCGCGGCATCGCGATCGATGTCGATCCGGCGGCGGTCGACGTCGCGACCGAGAACCTGCGCCACAACCGGATGGCTGCGCGGGTGCAGTGTCTCGGGCGCACCGCCGATGCCGTCGATGGCGCGTTCGATCTCGTCGTGGCCAACATCGAGCGGGGACCCCTTCTCGCGCTCCGCGACGCCCTGGTCGGACGGCTCGGGCCGGGCGGCATTCTCGTGCTCTCGGGAATCACAGCGGACGAGGTGGCGGAGGTCGTCGAGGCCTACATGGCCGGCCACCAGCTGCGCCTGCTGCGGACGCGCGATCTGGACGACGATCTCCGCTGGAGCGTGGCGGTGCTGGAGGCGGCGCAAGCGTGAGCGCTGGCGCGCAACGCTCCATCTTCATCTGCTTGCTGCTGATCGCCGCCAACGTGGCGGTCTACGGCCGGGTCCTGTCCTTCGACTTCGTCCATTACGACGATCCCCTCTACGTCACGACGAATCCGTTCATCCGAGGCGGTGTCACCCTCGATGGCATCCGCTGGGTGTTCACCCACGAGCACGGTGGCAGCTGGCATCCGTTGACTGGGCTCTCGCACATGCTCGATTGCGAGCTGTTCGGCCTGCGGGCCGCCGGCCATCATGCCACCGGCCTCCTCCTGCACATGGCCAACTCCCTCCTGCTGTTCGGACTGTTGCAGGCGGCGACGGGGACCACGTGGCGCAGCGGGATCGTCGCGCTGCTCTTCGCCGTCCATCCGCTCCATGTCGAGCCCGTCGCCTGGGTGTCGGGCCGGAAGGACGTGCTCAGCACCTTCTTCGCCTTCGTGACGCTGTGGGCGTACGTCGGCTACGCCCGGCGCGGCGGGGTCGGGCGCTACGTACTGGTGCTCGGTCTTTTCGCCTTGGCGCTCATGGCGAAGCCGATGCTGGTGACCCTGCCCATACTCCTTCTGCTGCTGGACTACTGGCCGCTCGGCCGCCTCGGAACGCCTGGCGCGGGTCGTGAGAGCAGCCGTGGCGACGCCGGGGACCTCACGGCTGCGCCGGGCCCGCAGTCTGCTGCCACCCTCGCCGACGAAGGTGGCGAGGGCGGTCGCGACGTCGCGCACCGGACACGGCGGTCGCCGGCCGCGCTCGTCATCGAAAAGGTTCCGCTGCTCGCGCTCGCCGCCCTCGTGAGCGCGGTGACGTATCTGGGACACCGGAGTGCGGGGACGCTCGCGGGCGGAGCGGTGATCTCGCCGGGCCAGCGGGTTGCCAACGCGATCGTGTCCTACGCGCGGTATCTCGGGAAGAGCGTGTGGCCGGTCGATCTCACCGTTCACTATCCGCACCCCGATCTCCCCGGCGGCGTCCCCTGGTCCTGGTGGCAGATCGTAGGCGCGACCATGTCGCTGATGGTCGTGTCCCTGTGGGCGTTGCGGCGCCGCCGCGAGCATCCGTACCTGCTCGTCGGCTGGCTGTGGTACCTGGTCACGCTAGTGCCGGTGCTCGGTCTCGTACAGGTCGGCCGCCACGCCATGGCCGATCGGTACACGTACCTGCCGCTCGTCGGCGTGACGATCGCCGTCGTGTGGGGCGCCGCCGAGGTTACCCGCCGGCGTTTCGGTCCGTCGTTCACACACCACTGGCGCTTGCTCCCACCAGGCCAACGCGGCCGGCGCCTCCGATTCGAGGGACCCTGGCTCGTCTGGCGCGGGACGCTCGCGCTCGTGCTTGCGTGTCTCATGGTGCGATCGGCCTCGCAACTGGGCTACTGGCGCGACACCGTGACGCTCCTCGAGCACGCGCTCGCGATCGCGCCCGACGCCCCGGAGATGCACTGGGCCCTCGGGCACGAGCTGAAGGAGCAGGGCAGGCTCGAGGAGGCGATCGCGCACGTCCGTCGCGCCGTCGCGATCAGGCCGGAGTACCCGGATGCGGACATCGATCTGGGCGTCGCGCTGTGGACCCAGGGCCGTACGGAGGAGGCCATTTCTCACTACGAACGCGCCCTCCGGGCGCAGCCCGAGAACGCGGCCGCGCACAACGTCCTCGGCATGGCGCTGCAGGCCCAGGGGAAGGTGGGGACGGCGATCGAGCACTACCGCGAAGCCGTTCGCCTCCGACCCGCCTATCCCGAGGCTCACACCAACCTCGGCATCGCTCTGCACCGCACCGACGACCTCGAGCAGGCGGCCCGCCACTACCGCGAGGCGCTGCGTTTGGATCCGGAGCGAGTCGAAGCGCGGATCAATCTGGCCCACGTGCTCGCCGCGGAGGGAGACCTCGACGAGGCGATTCTTCACTACCGCGCGGTGCTCGAGACGGACGACGGGAACGCCGACGTGCACGTCGCGCTCGCGCGCGCCCTTCAAGCCTCGCGGCGCCCCGCCGATGCGATCCTCCATTACCGGCGGGCGCAGGCTCTCGGGGCGGATGATGCCGAGCTGCACAGTGGGCTCGGCTTCGCGCTGTATCACCAGGGCAGCGTGACGGAGGCGATCGCGCACTACCGGCGGGCGCTCGAGCTCCGTCCCGGCGACGCCGTCGCGCACAACCGGCTGGGGCGGGCACTCTACGCAGTCGGCAGGACGGAGGAAGCCATCGGCCACTATCGGCAGGCCGTCGAGATCCAACCCGCATTCGGCAACGCGCACAGGAATCTCGCCGTGGCGCTGGAATCGCAAGGCAAGGTCGAGGAGGCCCGCGTCCACTACGGGCAGGCGGGCGCCGACGGGACCCAGGCCGCGCCCGGGGACTAGCTCGCCGCGCTACAAGTTGCGCCGGGAAGCCGCTGGCCGCAGCGGCGACCTGGGCGAAACGCGGGCTAGCAGTCCGCGCTCGGCAGGATGCTACTCAGTCGTCCAGCAGTCGGATCACTGCCGGCATGCAGAGCAGCTCTTCCTTCTTCGTGTCGAGCTGGTGGCCGCCGAACTGATTGGCCATGTACACGCCGACGCGCTTCTCGTGCTTGAGCTCGCCCTGTGCGGGCTTCACCTTGTAGCACAACAGGTGGCCGTCTGCGTTCTTGATGCCCTCGCCGTTCTTGTCGACCGGATTGCAGAGCAGGCGGGGTTTCTTCAGGCTGAACCGTCGCGGCGCACCCGTGAACTGATCCTGGAGCACCACCTCGGCGTCCTTGTAGGGTGTGGGCGCTCCGCTCGGCACGGTGACGCTGTAGCATTTGAAATGATCGACGTCGTGGGCGGTCGGGTCGGGCGGCAGCGGCGGGCCGTCGAGGCTCTTCGCGCTGGGGACGAGCAGTCGATCCACCTTGACCGTGTCGACGACCGTGGAGCCGATCGCGTCGCTCACGGTGATGAGCTCGACCACCGCGTGCCCCGTGTCGGGCGCGAGGCCATAGCTGGCAAAATGCGTGTCGGGATCGAGCAGGGCGCCGCCGCCGCTGGCCGGGTTGCAGAGCGCCTGGACCTTCGTGACGGTGGCCGTGCCGCTCTCGAACTCGTCGTCGAGCGACACGCCGCCCACGGCGCTGAACTTCGGCGTCTTCCGGGTGATCTTCGCCTTGTAGCATAGGAACGGATCCATCGGCGGCAGGGTCGTGGTGGTGCTCGTGGTGGTCGTCGTGGTGGTGCTGGTCGTGCTGCCGCCGGGCAGCGTGGTCGTCGTGGTGGTGGTGGTGGACGGAATGCCGCTGCCGAGCGTCCAGCCGAGATCCTGAAGCGCGGCGACGGCGAACCCGGGATCGGCGCTGGCGCCGGTATAGTACGGCTCCATCAGCTGGTCGGGCGAGAGCGAGGTCGACCAGTGGGAGATGCTGGACCCGGACTGATAGGGCGACGGGGCGAAGATCGGGACCTGTCCGCCCGCGTCGCCGATGACGTTGGTGCCGTTCCAGTTGATGCTGTTCGACGTCAGCGCCGTGAGCCGCTGCGCGTTGCTCAGGTTCGGGAACTGCCCGACGCCGGCGTAGAAGAGGTTCCGGCCGTAGACATCCGGGAAGCCGGAGAGCCACGCCCCCGTGCCCGGGTTCACCATGTCGAAGAAGCCGAGCCCATGCCCCAGCTCGTGCAGCACCACGGAGACGAAATCGATGTCGTTGCCGGGGGTGCCGTTGAGGCCGTAGTACCAGTCGGTGCCGCCGAGGACGATGGCATTGTCCACGTCGCCGTTGAAGGTCGCCTCGATCTCGGCCGAGCCGCCGTTGAGATCCTGGTTGGCGAGCTGATTGGCGAGGCCGATCGGGTACCAGGTGGAGGCGAGGGGCGCACCGCTGAAGTCGCGGACGACGGCGGTCGCGCCAGCCATCCCGAGGACGGCTCCCGAGCCATCGCCACCGAGCGCGTCCATGGCGGCGTCGACGACCACCGTGCGCGAGCCGCCCAGGGCAGCGCCCCAGAGGTCCGCGGCGTGCTCGAAGGCGGCCCTGCGGGCCGGCCCGAGGGTCGGATCGTTGAAACCCTCGCTGCCGCCATCGGAGTAGCTGACCTGAATGGTGAGGGCGTGTGCCGGGGCGGCCCAGAGCGCGAGGGCGAGGGTCACCCAGATCGCCACCCATCGAGCGGGGCGCGGCGACGGCACGTGGCCGATGGTGTCGGGCGTCATGGAAGGGCTCCCGCAACCTGCTGTGTTGGCGGTGCGCATGCCGCTGGCGGAGCCGATACGGCGCGCGCCGCCCGCGAAGGACGTGACGCGGCGGCAGCCGCGGCGCCGTTCTCATCTCCCGCCGCCGCAGTGGCGGAGCGCCCGCAATCGAATGAGACAGTTCCGTCCGCTTCTCGATGCGCGACGCTGTGGTGATGGAAGCGGTCGTCGAGCATGAGCAACGTGCCGCCGGCCGGCGTTTCAAGCTCGATCAGCGGTGGCCGCTGTGTGCGCGCGACGGCCGTGGCGACGGCATGTGTGGACGCGCTCGGCACGACGGGGTGCCCGGCGTCGTCGAGCTGGACTCTGTAGCCGGGCACGTCGAGCCGGTGCGCGAGCGGCGCGCCGGCGGCCGGCGCGGGGGCGTGCGTCGCCGGTTGCGGATCGCCACTCGGCGTCGCCGTCGCGAGCAGTGTCGCTCCCATGAGCGCAACGACCATCGCAGCTCGTCCGATCCTCGAGATCCGGTGTGCGCGCCCGCGCATGCAGCCCTCCCCCGGGCGCCAGGGGGCACCCGTGGGCTCGATCTCTGCAAGGGGCGCGCCGTCCGCATGGCGGCGACCAGGAGATCATGCTGCGGTGAGACGCCGAGCCGGCGCTGCGGCGCGCGCGCCGGCGGCCGGCACGGCATGCTCCCATTCCGGCGGCCTGGTGACCGGTGAGATGCCGACCTGCACAGCGGGTGCGGAGAGAAGTTGGGCGGGACGCGGCCGGAGCCACCGTCGCCAAACAAACGGCGACGTCGAGATTGTGGCGGTGAGTGAGGTGCGCTCAGGGCCCCGGCAACGCAGGCAGCCTGCAGACACCGGTGCGGCCACGGATGCCGTGCGCGGGCGCCCGCGCGTGCTACTCGTCGTAGCGCATGCAGCTGATCGACGTCGGCATCGACCGACAGCGGCCGCCGGAGGTCGTCCGCGTCACGCCGCCGATGACGAGACGGAACTGAGTGCCGCCCCCGCCCTTGGTCAGCGTGGCGAACGGGAACGTGCCCTCGGCCTTGGCGGACACGCGGTACGTGGTGGTCCCGCCCCGAGTCGATTTGCGCACCCGGCCACTGGCGAACGGGCCGGGGCTCCCGCACGCGCCCGGCTCCCAGCGCCACGACGTCGCGCTGCTCACGACCCAGCAGGCCTGGTCCATGGTGGCGTCGAAGAGAACGGTGTTGCGGTCCTCCCAGGCGGTCACCTGAATGTTGGTAGTGGTCGGATCGATCGTGAGCGTGTTGGACGGATCGACGATCCACCCGCGGGCGGCGATCGTGCGTGGTCGGTTCATGTCCATCGGGTAGCGCAGCCGCAGGCTCTTGCCCTCGATGTGGCCGTTGAAGGCGAGACCGCTGCCGGCGCAGAAGATTCCGTACACCCCATCGGCATTCTGCTGGCCGGTCACCCGTACGGTATTCGCCCCGGCGTCGACGGCGCTCGGGAGCGCGTCGTACGAGTTGGTGAGCTCGTTGAAGCGGGCGGCGAAGAGCGCCGATTCGCTGCACCCGGAATCGGCGAGCTCGGCATCGGTGTACGCGATCGTCAGATCGAGGCCGTTGTACATGGGCGCGTCGGGCCGGTCGACGCCGACGAAAAACGGCAGCAGGCTCGGCGTGGCGGTGGTCGCAAGCGGCGGCATGTCGCCGTTGGCGGCGTCGACGGTGGCGCCGAGCGTCGAGCGGACCATCGTCATGCGGCCGACGCTCGTGTTGTTCTGCACGATGATCGAGACGTTCGGCGTGGGCTCTTGATAGGGCGTCGTGCCGCCCGCGTTCACCGTGCGATCGAAGAAATTGTACATCGCCGGCGGCGTGCCGATCGTCCGATTCTCATAGCTGTTGTAGTTGAGCGGCGCGCCCGTGTACTCGAACCGCCCCGGCGGGCCGTTGGTGACGATATCCTGGAACCAGTCGACGACATCACCGAGGACGCCCGGGTGCTTGATGCGCACCGGACGGATGAGCGGCACGAAGGCCGTGTCGAGGTCGCCGTTGCGGAACTCGTCCACGAGCGAGAAGCCGGGGACCAGCGACAGCGTCGCCACGCCTTCGTCGAGAACCGCGTGCGCGCCCGGACCCACCTGGAAGAGCGCCGACGTCGTTGCGCTGTCCACGTTGGCCTCGACGAAGCCCGACGTGGCGGCGACTGAGATCGGGCGCGTCGTCTCCACCAGGTTCTGCACGTGGGGGTCGAAGAGATCGAAGCCTGCGGCCACGGCCAGGGCCTCGTTGGCCTGGTTGGGAACGACCTGATCGTTCATGTCCTGGAGCAGGACGACGCTCATCGGCCGGAACGGCGTGCCGAAGGGCTCCTTGAAGAAATGGACGGCGTTGACCGTGCCGTCGGCGGCGTCGAGCACGGTCTGGGCGAGACTGGGAAAGAACGAGAAGTCGGCGCTGTTGTTGTTGGGATCGAGGGCGAACACCGACTGGAGCGTCCCGAAGGCGCCGCCCCCGATGGTGGAATTGATGAAGAGCTCGGTGGTCAAGCCGCCGCCGGCGGCGTCGAGAACCACGGCCTGGACCTCCGGCACGTAGGGCGTCATGCCCGAGCCCATGAGACCGCCGAGCGAGATGCCGACGTAGAAGATGTTGCCGGGGTCCAAGTCGATGCCGAGCGGCGCGTCGAAGGCATCCGCCGAGATGGAGCGAACGAGCATCATCAGATCCACGTACGTCTGCCGGAAGTTATCGCGGATGGCGGCGATGCTCGAGAACGCCTCGAAGAATCCGAAGTTCACGGAGTTCATGAGGTTTCCGTCGGGGAGACCATCGGCGCCCGCAGCGTTGGTGAAGTTGATTTTGGTGTCCGTCTGGTTCCAGCGCAGCCCGTGATCGACTGAGTCGATGCCGATCACGGCGAAGCCTGCCTGGGCGGCGAGCTCGGCGAGCGCGAGCGTCGTGCTGCGATGCCCGCCGAGGCCGTGCTGGATGATGATGACCGGCCAGCCGGAAGCCGGCGCGGTGCCCGCGGGAATCGCGAGACTCACCGGAACGTCTGCCATATCGAGCACGCCCGGCGTCGCGGGCGTTATGTCGACGACGTCTGGCAGTCCGTCGGGCGTGCCGATGACGGTGAGATCGCACCCGGCGCCGTTGCTGCCGAGATCCTGAAACTGCTCGTCATCGATCTCGGCGGTGACTCCGAACGGGAAGTCGTTCTCGGCGCCTCCCCCCGACCCGTCCCGGAACGAGCTGGCGGTCGGATCGAGCGTCTGGAGGCGCGGCGATTCGTAGTAGCCGGAGGCAACGAGGCCGACACTCGGCGCGGCGCCGGCACCGAAGAACTGGTCCACGGCCGCCGGGCCCGAGAACACCAGGCCACCGCTGAAATCGACGGTCGGCGTGCACGCGTCGACGATCCCGGTCCGGATGGTCGCGAGCGTCGCCGCCGTGGTCTGGGTCGTGAAGACGGTCATGCCGGCGATGCTCTCGCCTGCCACCCCCAGCGTGCCGGTGACGTATGCGTATCCGGCGCCGAGGATGGGGCCGGTCTTGGCCGCCTCGAAATCGTCGGTGGCCTTCACCGGGCCACCGCCGCCCCCCACACGCTTGAGCCCGTCCGTGACGACGGCGGCGTAATCGGTGTTGGGCTTCAGCACCTCACCCTCGAGCAGCACGATGGCGAGCGCGTCCGGGATGCGCGTGTCCACGTCGAAGCGGAACTTCACCGGGACGAACGCGGCCGGGCTCGAGCCCACTTCGACGACGAACACCGAGTCGGCGGCGCTCGGGATCACCTGCACGCGCCCGTTGCTGACTTTGGGTATCCCCGGCAGCGAGGATTCGTCGATGTCGCCGTCGAAGAAGAACCAGATGGGCGTGGTCACGCCGAACCCGTCGAGCCGATCGAGGCCGCCCATGATGGCGCGGTCCTGGAGCATGAGGACCGTGGTCTCGAGACCGAACGCCTCGTAGCCGCCATTCGGGTTGCCGGGATCCTCGTTGACGAGCGTGCCGTCACCCGCACCGGGGGCGCCGCCGTCGTAGTAGAGGTTGTTCGGGAAGGGTACCGTGCCGAACTGCGGCATCGTTCCCGCAGTCGGTTCGGTATAGAGGACCTGCACAGGGGTGGCCGCGAGGGCGCCGGCCGCAGTCACGAGCAGGAGGAATGCAGCGGCGCAGCACGAGAGAGGGGCACGAGGCGAGCGCATGACGTACCTCCAGGGTTCTGGCGTTCCCCGTACGGGCTACCCACCCGGGCGAACGGTTCGGGAGGGGACGGCTTTCCGACGCGCCGTGCTTACCACAGCCGAGCGGGACGACGCGAGAGATTCGTTGCGGCGACGCTCGGCGGACTCGAGCGCCCCACACTAGGTAAAGTGCGGCGAGCCGGGTTCGCCGCACTGCGTCATGCAAAAACGCCGGAAGGGACCGTCAGTCTCCCACGGCGCCGAGGGTGGCCGCGCGGCCCGACGTGGCCCAGCTACGCTGCCACCCGTGCTGAACCGTCCACAGCAACAGCACACCGCCCAGGGCGGCGACGCCGAAAAGCAGGAAGCCGGTACCATAGGAGCCGGCGACATCCTTGAGGATCCCCAGGAACGAGGGCACGAGAAAGCCTCCGAGTCCGCCGGTGGCCCCGACCAGCCCGGTCGCCACGCCGATCTCGCGATGAAAGCGCTGCGGCACGATCTGAAACACGACGCCGTTTCCCATGCCAAGCGTGGCCATACTGAGAAACAGTAACCGCGTCGCCAGCGGCAGCGCCGGAAGCCGGCTCATGGCGAGCATGAGAGCGGCGATCACGCCGAAGAGCACGAACAGGAGACGGATGCCGCCGAGGCGGTCGGCCAGATACCCGCCGACGGGCCGCGCGAAACTTCCGGCGCAGACGCACAAGGCGGTCAGGTTTCCGGCGGCGACGCGAGACACGCCGTATCCATCGTGGAAAAAGATCGTGAGAAAGCTGGCGAGCCCGACGAAGCCCCCGAACGTGATCATGTAGAAAACGAGGTGCGAGCGGGCACCGGCTTCGTCCCGTTTCACTGGGGCCGCCGCGCGGGCTTCTACAAGGCGGCGAACAATCTGACCCTCAAGAGCTGGGACCCCTTGTCGAAGCAGCCCGAGCTCAAGCATTCGGCGGCCGAGGTCCGGCGCGTGGACATCGATTCGTCCTGACCATCCCGGCGACTTGACGAGCGTGCGAGCCGGATTGTAACCGTCACGTCCGGCAATGGCGGCTGACACGACGACGATGCACGTTGGCACCTTCGTGCCGCAGGGCTGGCGCCTCGATCTGCGCGAGATCGAGGGCGCGGCGGCCAAATGGGAAACGGTCCGCGCGCGAGCGAAGGAGCTCGAAGCCCTCGCCTACGATTCCCTCTGGGTCTACGACCACTTCCACACCTTCCCGCGCACCCTGGTCGAGGCGACCTTCGAGTGCTGGACGCTGATGGCCGCGCTCAGCCAGATCACGACCCGGGCACGGCTCGGGCAGCTGGTCACGTGCCAGGGGTATCGCAACCCGGCCTACCTTGCGAAGATGGCCGCCTGCGTCGACGTCATGAGCGGGGGGCGGGTGGAGGTCGGACTCGGGGCCGGCTGGTTCGAGGCCGAGCACGCGGCCTACGGCTATCCCTTCCCACGCATCCGGGAGCGGCTCGATCGGATGGCGGAGACGGCACAGATCCTCACGCGCATGTGGACCGAGGAGCGCGCGTCCTTCGCCGGCCGCTACTTCTCCGTGAACGGGGCGATCAACGAGCCGAAGCCGCTGCAACGGCCGCATCCCCGCCTGTGGATCGGCGGCACCGGCGAGAAGGTGCTCCTGCGCGCGGTCGCCGCGCACGCCACCGGGTGGAACTACAACCGAGCGCCCGGGGACTTCGATCACAAGCGCGACGTGCTGCACCGTCACTGCGACGCCGTCGGCCGCGATCCGGCAGCGATCACCATCTCGGTCGAGCGCATGGGCGTGTGCCTGGACGACCCCAGCGGGCTCGCCGACTGGCTGCGGCGCGTGCTCCCCGCCGAGATTCCCGTCGAGCGGTACATCGAGAGCTACGCCAAGACCCAGTGCGTCGGTACGGCCGAAGACTGCTTTCGCGACCTCGCCTTCTTCGCCGAGCGCGGGGTGCGCTTCTTCATCCTCTACTTTCCCGACGGCGCCCGGGGCGAGATGGCGCGGCGCTTCGCCGAGCAGGTGCTCCCGCGCCTGCGGGCGACGTTCGGCTGACGGTGCGCGCGGTCCGCGCCATGGGCGTCGTCCGGGCGATGCTCGTGCTGCTCGCGGCGCTCACGGCCGCGTACGGTTGCGACGCGTCGCGCGCCCCGACGAACGTGCTGCTCCTTTCGATCGACACGCTGCGGGCCGATCACCTCGGCTGCTACGGGTACGACCGGCCCACCTCGCCCACGCTCGACGCGCTCGCCGCGCGCGGCGTGGTGTTCGAGGATGCCGTCTCGCCGGCCCCGTCGACCCTACCGGCGCACGCCTCGCTCCTCACCGGACGCTATCCGGGCCGGCACGGTGCGCGGCGCGCGGGCGCGCGCGTGTCCGCCGACGCCGTCATGCTGGCGGAGACGCTCGCGGCGCGCGGCTTCAAGACCGCCGCCGTCGTCAACGCGGCCGAGCTCTCGGAGCGCTCCGGGCTCGCCCGCGGATTCGGGAGCTTCGTCGTCGTGCCGGCGCGCGTCGCCAGCGCCGAGCCGTCGGCCGTCTGGGAGGCGGCGATGATGTGGCTGACGAAGTGGCGCGAGCGGCAGTTCTTCCTGTTCGTGCACACGAGCGAGGTGGCGAGCGACTACACGGCCATGGCGAGCTACCTGAGCCAGTTCACGCGTGCCTACGACGGCATCGCCGACGGCACGAGAGCGCAGCTCCTGGCCGTTCGCGACGGGCGTCTCGCGCTCGGCGCTGCAGACGCCGGACGGCTCACCGATCTCTACGACGCCGGCATCCGGCAGACGGACGACGGCCTCGCGCGCTTCCTGCGCATGATGCGCCGGCTGAAGGTGTTCGACGCCACGCTCATCGTGCTGACCTCGGATCACGGCGAGGAGCTGCTCGACCACGGCGGGGTGCTCCACGGCCGCACGCTCTTTCAAGAAGTCGTCCGGGTGCCGCTCGTCATGGTCGGGCCGGGCGTTCCCGCGGGCCGCCGCGTCACCGAGACCGTTTCCCTCGTCGACGTGGTGCCGACGATCCTCGGTGCCCTCGGGCTCGCGCCGCCCGCCGGTGCCGACGGGATCGATCTCGAACCGTCGTGGCGGCAGCCGGGCGGGCGCGGCCTGCCGCCCCGGCCCGTCTTCGCCGAGACCGACGGCGATGCGTCCGGAGACGGCGAGGAGCTGGTTGCAGCGAGCTTGCGCGCGGTGCGCGACGGGCCGCTCAAGCTCGTCGACGACCGCGCGCGCGAGCGGACGGCCCTGTTCGACCTGTTCACCGACCCCGGCGAGCGGATCGACGTCGCGGGCGCGCGGCCGGATGCGGTTCGCGCCCTGCGGCAGCGACTGGAAGAGCACATGCGCGGCGAAGCGGCGCAGGAATGAGCCCGGCCGCCGCTCCCCGAGCCGTGGCTGTTCCCACCTGCGATTGCGGATACAGGACGACGTCTCAGTCGCCCACATGGCGAGCAGACGATTTCCATCCTCACGTCGCCGCAATACCGAGGGAGCGCGCCGCGGAGACGAGGGGCCGATCGAGGCTCCACAGCCCAACCCGTGCCAGATGGGCGGAGACGAGAAGGTGCGCGTCGATCCAGCCAATGCCCGCTCCCATGAGCGCATGGGCCTCCACGAAAGCCAGCACTTCGTCGTGGTCGGCGACCGGGGCCTGGGGCAGGGCGGTCAATCGTGTGAGGATCTCGCGCCGCTGCTTGAGCCTCCCGCACGCGAGCTCTCCGATCACGAAGGGGTGACACAGCACCTCGGCCCGCATCAGGCGCGGCGCGAGCCCCGGATTGCCCCGGCGGAGATGATCGACCCAGACGGAGGTGTCGACGAGGAGCACTACGGACGTCCCGCCGCCCGCCGCCGTCGAATCGACAGGAGCCCCTTCTCGGTACCTCCCAGAAGGACGAGACGCCGCGCCCCCTCGCGAGCGATCAGCGCCCGCAGCCCCTCGCGCACGAGCGCGGTCTTCTCGGTCAGACCAGTGAGCCGGCGCGCCTCCCGCAGCAGATCGTCGTCGATGTTGAGTGTCGTACGCATATGCATAGATATGCTCTGTTGATCCATATCGGTCAACGGGGCATCCGGGGGGCACTCGACGTGCGGCACGGTCAACGCGGGTTCGGCCGCCGGCACCGTCGAGCCGCGCGCGGATTCGTGATGAGGCGCGAATCCGCGGCAGTGACGGCTGCGACGCCCGCTTTCCGCGCCCCGGCTACCGGCCCGGCAGGCAGAAGCAGGACGAGTGCAGTTGCACGTCCGCCTTCGCCCACGCGACGGCGAACTGCGCCTCGACCTCGGCGGCCTCGGCGTGGCGTCCCTGGAGCCGCAGGCTGTGGCCGAGCCCGAAGAGCGCCCAGGCGTTGCCCGGCAGCTTCTCGAGGTCCTGGCGGTACACGCGCTCTGCCTCGACGTAGCGCCCCTGGTCGAGCAGCGTGGCGCCGAGCACGTGGCGGACCGGTTGAATCCAGTCGGGGGGCTCGTCGTAGCGGAGCCGGTCCTCGTGCGTCACGGCCGTGCGCAGCGCGGCGAGGCCGTCGGTCACCTTGTTCTCGCGATAGAGGATCTCACCCTCGAGCAAGGGCTCGGCGACCGCCAGCAGGGCCGCGGCGCCGTTGTTGCCGAAGAACGCGTCGGCCGGAACCGCGGCCTGCGCGCGCCGGAACGCCGCGTGCTCCGCCCGCGCCTCGGCCGACCGTCCCGTGGCAGCGTAGGCCACGCCGCGCGCGTAGTGGCGGAGTGTGCGGGCGATCGGGAAGTGCGCGGGATAATCGGGCGCGGCGAGGACCTCCTCCCAGCGGCCGAAGCGCATCCGCACCTCGAGCGGCATGACCTGGAACCCATCGGCAATCGCGGAGAACTCCTGCGCCCAGTCGGTCGGCATGGTGGCGACGAGCTCGTCCATCGCGCGGATCGCGAGCGCGCTCTGCCCGGTCATCATCGCCGCGTAGGCGAGCATGTGGTGATTGTGGGCGACGTAGAGGCCGTAGAACCCCTGGCGCGGCTGGACCGCGCGGTAGCTGCGGTCGGCGGCCATCGCCTTCTCGTTCGCCACGATCGCCTGCTGCCAGCGCCCGCGGCGCACGTCGATGTGCGACGGCATGTGCACCAGGTGGCCGAGCCCGGGCGTGAGGTCGCGCAGCCGGTCGGCGGCCGCGTCGGCGCGCTCGGGGTTCGGCGACATCTCCGTGGCGTGGATGTACAGATGCAGGGCCAGCGGATGGGTCGGGCTCTTCGCCATCACCGTCTCGAGCGTGGTGGTGATCTCGACGGTGCCGGGCTGCGGCTTGCCGTCCGGCGTCCACAGATCCCACGGGCGCAGGTCCATCATCGCCTCGGCGTAGAGCGCGCCCACGTCGGCGTCATCGGGAAACTGCCGCCACACCTCGCGCATCGCGGCAGCGTAGGCGTCGTCGAGCGGCGTGCGGTCCGCGGGCGGCGGATCCGCCCAACGGGTCGCTTGTGCGGCGATGAGCGCGCGCTCGACCGGGGTGCCGCCCGCGTCGAGCGCGCGCGCCCGCTCGATCGCGTTCCACGCGGCCCGCGCGCGCTCGGGCGGCACCACCGGGTTGTTGATGTGCGGACCGTTGGCGAGCGCGATGCCCCACCAGGCCATGGCGCAGGACGGATCGAGCTCGGTTGCCCGGGTGAACGACCGGATCGCCTCGTCGTGGTTGAAGGCGTAGACGAAGCTCAGCCCCTGATCGAAGTACCGCTGTGCCTCGGGGCTCGTCGTGGTGACGCGCCGGCCGTGGGCGCCGAGTCCCGCGAACAAGGGTACCTTGGGTACGTCGGCTACCTCGGCGACTGGGCTGCCGGCCGGCGACGCGGGCGGGTGCGCGCGTCCGAGACAGCCGGGAGCGAGCAACGCGAGCGCGAGCGCGGCCGCTTGCCGCGTGTGCCGCCGGGCTCGCGACGGGGTGTCGGCCATGACGATCAGCATGAGCGCATCCTCCTCGGCAAGTCTCCCGCGTCGCCTTCCGCACGCTGCACACGAGCGATGCGGCGGGGGCGAAAGCCGGGGGATCGCGAGACGTCTACTACGGCGCGTGAGCGCAGGCCAGATCCCGCACTACCGTCATTGACATGGCTCTACGCGTCCGTTACAGCGGTCGCATCCATGGGAGTCCGCCGGCAGCTCGGGGCCCTCCTTTCCGCGGTCTATCTCGCCGGGACCCTGCTCGTTCCCGCGCTGCACAGCGCCGAACCGGCGGCCGATCACGGCCCGGGTCGCGGGGCGCATCCGGGCTGCGCGGACTGCGCCCATGGCGCGCTGCAGGCCCCGTGCCCGCAACGCGGTCCGTGCGAGAATCCTAACCACGAGCATGGTGGCCACCCGGCGGGTCACGTGGTCCCGTGCCCGCGCTGTAGCGGCACGTTCGGCACGACGCTCGCCGCGGCCGCGAGCGCAGCGCCCCGGCCCGCTTCCGATCCCGCGCAGCACCTCCACATCGTCGATTCCACAGCCGTCTCGCTTCTCCTTCCGCTCGCGCAGCCTGCGCGAGCGCCCCCACTCTCCTCCTAGCCGGCCGCGCCGACCCGGCGCGGCGTGACCGACGACTGGCCGGTGTCCTTTCGCGGGTGCCGGACAGGCAGGCGATCGTCCGCGTGGACGATCGCGGGAGGAGAACCCATGATCCAACGACGTCGGCGTCGGTGGCTACGGGTGATCGTGTTGGTTGCCTCCGCTGCGGCCCCAGCGCACCAGGTGCGGGGGCAAGCGGACAGCACCAGCATCGAGGAACTCCGCCGCGAGCTCGAGGTGATGAAGCAACAGATGCAGGGGCTCCAGGAGCAGATGCGCAAGCAGGAGCAGGTGATCCGCGCGCTCGAGGAGAAGGAGGGGAAGCGGGTCGCGACGCCGGCGGAGACGGTATCACCGCCCGTCGCAACGGCGTCGCCGCCGGCCGCCCCGGCGGCGGTCGAAGCAGCCGCGCCGTCCACGACGACTGCCCTCGACCGCGCGCTCGCGGAGGCGCGGACGGAGGCGCCGCGGCCGGCCGTGCCCGGGCTCGTCGCCCGCCAGCTGGGACCAGCGACGTTCCGGTTGATCGACATTTCCTGGGTGACGCTGTTCGCGGCGGGCACCTCGACCGAACGCAATGCGACGCTGGAGGACCTCGAGGGCGGGGCGCACGATCCCAACCAGCGCGGCTTCACGCTCCAGCAGGGCGAGCTGTCGCTGTCCGGCGCGGTGGATCCCTACTTCACCGGCGAGTCGCATATCGTGTTCACCCCGGACGGCGTCGAGCTCGAGGAGGCGTTTCTGACGACGACGGCGCTCCCGTACGGCCTGCAGCTCGAAGCGGGGCATTTCTTCACCGAGTTCGGGCGCATCAACCCGCTCCATCCGCACGCGTGGAACTGGATCGACCAGCCGGTCATCAACACGCGCCTCTTCGGCGGCGACGGGCTGCGCAACCCGGGCTTTCGCCTGGGCTGGCTCGCGCCGCTGCCCTGGTTCTCGGAGGTGAGCCTCGGCGCACAGAAAGCGAGTGGGGAGACGGCGGTGAGCTACCTCGGCGAGCAGGAGGGCGAGGGCATCGGCAATCGGCCGCTCGTCGACCGCGATGTGCGGAACCTCGGGGATCTCCTCTACCTCACGCGATGGGAGAACGCGTGGACGCTCAGCGACTCGCTGTCGATGAAGATCGGCGGGTCGGGTCTGTTCGGGCCCAACGCGTCGGGGTTCAGCGAGGATACCCGCATCTACGGCACCGACCTGGTCTTCAAGTGGCGCCCGCCCCGGAACTTCCGTGGCTGGCCCTTCTTCCTCATCGAATCGGAGCTCATGTGGCGCGACTACGAGGCGGCCGCCGTGGTCGACTCGGCGGGGATCAACACGCTCCCCAAGACGACGCTCTACGATTGGGGCCTCTACGTCCAAGGCCTCTACGGCTTCCGCTACGGCTGGGCGGGCGGGCTCCGGTACGAGTACGCAAGCGGCAGCGGCCAGAGCGTCGGCGGCCGCCAATCCGATCCCTTCCGTGCCGACCGGCAGCGGTTGTCGCCGCTGCTCGTCTGGCACCCGACCGAGTTCTCGCGCATCCGGCTCCAGTACAACTTCGACGTCGCCGAGCAGCTCAACCCGAACGAGGCGCACACGGGCTGGGTCGGCTTCGAGATCTTCTACGGCGCGCATGCGGCCCACAAGTACTGAGATGGTACCCGTGCGCCGAAGGAGAGACGCCATGAGACCGATCGAGGCACTATGTTCTCTGTTGCTGCTGGCTCTGGGACCCACGGCGCACGCCGCGCCGCTCCAGGTGTGCGCGACGGTCCCGGAGCTCGGCCTGCTCACGCGCGAGGTCGGCGGCGACGAGGTCGCGGTCGTCGTCTTCGCCAAGGGCACCGAGGATCCGCACTTCGTCGAGCCGCGGCCGAGCTTCGTGAAGGATCTGAGCCGCGCCGATCTCCTCGTCGTCGTCGGCCTCGACCTCGAGAGCGGCTACCTTCCGATTCTGCTGCAGAACGCCCGTAACGCGCGCGTGCTCCCGGGGGCGCCGGGCTATCTCGACGCCTCGCAGGCGATGCTCCTGCTCGACCAGCCGACGGCGCCCGTGGACCGTTCGATGGGCGACGTCCACCCTTATGGGAACCCGCACTACCTGCTCGACCCGTTGAACGGACTCCGCGTCGCCCGGCTCATCGCCGGCCGTCTCGCCGAGCTGCGCCCCGAGAGGCGCGAGTACTTCCAGGCGCGAACCACCGCTTTCGCGCGCCGCCTGGGGACCGCCCTCGTCGGGGAACCGCTCGCGCGCAAGTACGACGCGGAGAAGCTGGCGGCGCTCGCCGAGTACGGCAAGCTCGACGACTTCCTGCACCAGCAGGGCGACGCCGATGCGCTCGGCGGCTGGCTCGGCGCGATGCGGCCGTACCGCGGTGCCAAGGTGGTCGACGACCACAACCTCTGGCCGTACTTCGCGCGCCGGTTCGGCATCCAGGTGATCGGCCACATGGAGCCCAAGCCCGGAATCACACCGACCACGAAGCACCTGAGTGAGCTGATCGACCGGATGCGCGCCGAGCACGTGCGCGGCCTTCTCGCCGCGGCATACTACGACCAGCGCCACGCGCGCTTCCTGGCCGCCGCAGCCGGGGTGCGGATCGCGGCGATGGCGAACCAGGCGGGCGCCCGGCCCGGCACCGACGACTACCTGGCGCTCACCGACTACAATGTGCGCCAGCTCGCCGAGGCCCTCGGGGGGAGCGCATGAGTGTATGCGCATGTGCTATGCGCGCGCGCCGATGCAGAGGAGCGCGTGGGCGGATGGAGGAGCGGATGATCGGATGAGTGCCGAGCCCACGACGCACGCGACGATCGAGGCGCAGGGGCTCGCCCTGGGCTACGGAGGGCGCGTCGTCCTGCGCGACGTCGACATCACGATTCGGGCGGGCGAGTTCTGGTTTCTCCTCGGCCCGAACGGCTCGGGGAAGACGACGCTGCTGCGGGCGTTGCTCGGCGTGCTGCCGCCGCTCGCGGGCCGGCTCGCCCTGCACGCGGACCTCGCCGGGCGGCGGCGCGTCGGCGTCGTGCCCCAGCGCTGCGATCTCAACCCGGCGCTGCCGACCACGGTGCGGGAGTTCGTGCTCCTCGGCACGGTCGGCGCCCGCGCCCCGCGGCGGGAGGAGCAGGCACGGCTCGCGTGGGCGCTCGAGCACGCGGGATTGGGGGGCATGGAGCGCCGGAGCTACTGGGCGCTCTCCGGGGGCCAGCGCCAGCGGGCGCTCGTCGCCCGAGCCCTTGTCCGCCGGCCGAGCCTCCTCATCCTCGACGAGCCGACGCTGAACCTCGACCCGGCCGCGGAGGACGCGCTCCTCCGCCTCCTCACCGAGCTGCGGCGCACGCAGGCCCTGACGCTCGTCTTCGTCACGCACGACGTCGAGGTCGCGGCGCGCTACGGCACTCATCTGGCGCTGGTGAGCGGCGGGCGGGTCCGTGCCGGCGCGGCGCAGGATCTCCTGACGGCCGATGTCCTGGGCGACGTCTTCGGCGTCGCCATGCACATCTTCTCCGACCCACTCGGCGGGGTTGCGGTGCACGTCGGCGGGCGGAACGGCGGCAGGACGGACGCGTGAGCGGGGAGCTTTCATATCCATGATCGGCGAGTCTCCTGCGCCCATGATCGGCGACTCCGGCGCGTCCATGATCGCCGACTTCGACGCGTCCATCATTGGCGACTTCGTCGCCTCTTGGCCGCTGTTCCACAATACGTACATCGCCGGCTGGCTGATCGCGCTCCTCCTGCCGCTCGTCGGCGTGGTCGTGGTGGCGCGCAACCAGATCTTCATCGGCGCGGCCGTCTCGCAGGCGTCGACGCTCGGTATCGCCGTCGGCATGGTGCTCGGCGACCGGCTCGGAGGCGGTGAGCTCGCCTGGCTCCGTACCGACGCGTTTCTCTCGGTGACCGCGGTCGTCTGCTCGCTGGTGGCAGCGCTGCTCACGGCGGGCGCCGGGGAGGACGGCGCCGAGAGCCACGAGGCGCTCACCGGCTGGGTATTCCTCTTCTCGGCGAGCGTCGCGATCCTGGTCGTCGCGCGCAGTCCGCACGGTCTCGAGGAGATCCACCGTCTGGTCGCCTCGAGCATCATCGGCGCGACGCGCGCCGATCTCTGGACCTTCGGCGTCCTCGCCGCGCTCACCGTGACCGCCGTCGTGGCGCTCCACCGGCCGCTCCTGCTCTTCGCGATGGACCCGGCGATGGCAGCCGCCGTGGGCATGCCGGTACGCAGGTGGGCTGTCGTCACCTCTCTCTGGCTCGGGCTCGTGACCGGGCTCTCCATCCGCGCCTCGGGCATCCTCTATTCCTTCGGCTGCCTCGTGCTGCCGGCGCTGCTGGCCCGAAGCCTCTGCCGCGAGGTCCGCCCGATGTTCGCGGTCGCCCCGGCGGCGGCGCTCCTGACCGCGGCCGCCGGCTTCGTGCTCGCGAACCACTACGACTTCCCGCCCGGCCAGATGACGGTTGCGCTGCTGTGCGCGCTGCTCGCGCTCGGCTGGGGCGTCGATCGCGTCCGGCGCGCGGCCTGATCACGGAGCCGGGGGGCCACGACGTGCGGCTGCATCCGACCCTCGTCGTCCTGCTGGCCGCGCTACCGCTCGCCTGCGTGCGGTCCGGCGCGCACCTGCCGCCGCCCGCCGGCTTGCGGACGATAGTCGTGGCGCCGCCAGAGGACCGGACCGGGACGGTGCTCGGCGGTACACGGTATCTCGAGCGGCTCCTCGGCCAGCCGCACACCATGCTCGCGGACGTGCTCGCAGCCGAGGTGCGCGCGGCGCTCTCACGGCGAGGGTTCAGCGTGGCGGGCGGTGATGCGGCCACGGATGAAGCCGCCGACACGGCCGCCGATGCCGGCTCGGATGCAGGCTCCGACGAAGCCACGGACGAAGGCGCCGACCCAGCCACGGACGCACCCACGGATGAAGTCGCCCGCGCAACCACGGCCGCGACCAGCACCGCAGGGGCCGACGGTGCCACGCTCACACTCGAGGTGCGGCGTTGGGAGCCCGACATTCCCACGCTCCGCTTCGTGCTGGTCTCGCTCGACGCGCGCCTGAGCGACGGGGAGGGCGGCAGCCTCCTGTGGTCGGTGTGGCGCGACGACTGGCAGATCCCGACACGCGGCGCGCCCACACCCGAAGCCGCCTCCGCCATGGCCGCGCGCGCCGTCGCCGAGGCGTTGGTAGAGGGCTGGCGCCCGGCGACGTGACGGGAGTTCGGGATGCCGGCCGTTCATCGGGAGGGTCAGCGCTGGCGGTGGGAGCGCGCCGAGGAACGAGGCGCGTGCGGCGGGCTTTCGAGCGATACGAGCCGTGGTCTCGCGCCCATCTCACCCGATCGAGTTGCAACGGGACTGGTTGACATCTCATCTCATCGCCCGTATCGGACGCTTCGCGCACCACGGCCGTCGGTCGTGCGCATGGGGCGTGAGCGGCATGCGACGCACACTCGCCATTCATCTCGCGCTCGCCGCCATCACGCTCGCCGTTGACCGGCAGCAGTATCACTCGCCCACCGTCAACGCGGCCGACGACGGCATCCGCGTCGGTGTGCCGGCGCTGCTGTTGCTTTCCTGCCGGCTTCCCGAGCCTCGCCACGAGCAGCGGTGATGGAAGCAGCCATGCAGTCCCCTGAACGGCGCGCGTGCGACCGCTGGCTCGGGTGGGGAGCCCTCGTCATCGTGGTGCTCCTCGGTGCAGCGGTCCGCTGGCGGTTGGTGGACGTGCCGCTCGAGCGCGACGAAGGCGTCTACGCCTACGCGGGCCAGCTGCTCCTCCGGGGCACGCGACCCTACGAACAGGTCTACGACATGAGACTCCCGGGTATCTATGCGGCCTACGCCGCGGTGCTCGCGCTCTTCGGGGAGACGCACCGCGGTATTCACCTCGGGCTCCTCGTGATCAACGCAGCGACGAGCATTGCGGTGTTCCTGTTGGGGAGACGGCTGATCGATGACGTGGCTGGGGTGGTCGCGGCAGCGATGTTCGCGGTGCTGTCGCTGACTCCGTCGGTACACGGGATGTTCGCCAACGCGGAGCACTTCGTGATTCTTCCGGCGGTGGTTGGTCTCGTGCTGTTGCTGCGTGCGATCGACACGGACCGCGTGTGGCCACTGGTCGTGAGCGGGGTGGCCCTCGGGCTGGGAGTCGTGATCAAGCAGCACGGTGCGGCGTTCGTTGCGCTCGGAGGGCTCTATCTTTTGATCACGCTGTCGCGGCAGACCCCGCGCGAGCCGCACCGTATCGTGTCGCGCCTTGCGACCTTTGCGTTCAGTGCGACGCTGCCGTACGTCGTCGCGTGCGGTGTCCTGTGGTCGATCGGTGTCTTCGATAGGTTCTGGTTCTGGACGGTGAGCTACGCGCCGGGTTACGTCGATCAGATGCCTCTCGCGATAGCCTGGGCGCAGTTCGTCCGCCCTGCCACCGCCATTGTCGACGCCACCCCCTGGATCTGGTGCCTGGTTGGATTGGGTCTGGTGACGGTCTGGTGGATACCGACGGGCCGCCCGCATCGACTCTTCGCGGTGCTGCTCGCGCTGTTCTCTCTGCTGGCGACCGTTCCCGGCTTCTTCTTTCGCCCACACTACTTCATCTTGACGCTGCCGGCTGCCGCGCTCCTCGCAGGGGTGGCGATCAGCGCGGTCGTTGTTGCGCTCGGGGTGGCAGGCCGGCGGGCACTGGGCTACGGTCTCGGACTCGGCCTCGCAGTGATCTGTCTCGGCGCGTCGGTTGCTCGGCAGCGGGACGTCCTCTTCCGGCAGACGCCGACCGAGATCGCCCGTTCGGTATACCAGCTGAACCCGTTCCCCGAATCCCTCGAAATCGCCGAAATCGTTGAGGCGACCACGTCGGCGGAGGACCGAATCGCGATCCTGGGTTCGGAGCCGCAGATTCTCTTCTACTCCGGCCGGCGCTCGGCCACCGGCTACGTCTACGTGTATCCGCTGATGGAGCGGCACGACTTGGCGCTCCGGATGCAGGAGGAGATGATTCGCGAGATCGAAGCGGCGGAGCCGGCGCTGCTGATTTTCGTCAATCTCTCGACGTCGTGGCTGCGCCGACCGGACTCTCACGGGCGTATCTTCGAATGGTTCGCCCAATACCGGCAACGGTTCGACCTCGTGGCGGTGGCCGACCTGCAACCCGGAGGTACACGCTACTACCAGGGCGCCACTCTCGCGCAACTCGACCGACGTCCCCAGTTATCCGTCGAGATCTACCGCCGGCGGGGATGAGCGTGGGTCCGCCATCTTCTCCCGCCACATTGGCTGACGGATGGTGCATGACCCGGGACCCGCGATGAGCAGGACAGAGTGGTCCACCCCGGCGTTGGCGGGCGTCCTGATCGCCGCAACCGCACTCTTCCTCACGCTAGTCTTCAAGCACATCTCCTACCCGCTGATCTGGCACGACGAGAGCGACACGGTGATGTTCGGCCAACGGGTCCTCGAGTACGGCTATCCGAAGGTCCACGGCCCGAAGAACATCGTCTACGGGCTCAAGGATGAGCTCAGGGGCCGCGTTCACGAAACGTTCGACGCCTATCGAGGCGCACCCTGGGGCTACTACTACTTCGCGGCGATCGGTGTTGCACTGGCGCAGCACAGCGAAAATCTCTACGCGAAAACCGCCCGGCTGCGTTTGCCGTTCGCCCTGATCGGAGTACTCGGCCTCGCGGTCCTCCTGTTGGCCGTCCTGCCGTCCGTCGGATCGCGGCCGGCGAAATGGACGTTCGCGATTGCGTTCGTCCTCTTCTCGACCTACTCGATATCTCTGATCCTGCACATCCGGGAGGCCCGCTACTACTCCCTCGTCATATTCCTTGCCGCCTGTTTCATCTACGTCTTCAACCGCTTCCACGTTTTCAAGGATCTGCGCTTCGGCCGGTACGCCAGCCTCGTGCCGCTCTTGCTCTTGGCATTCTTCAATACCTTCTATCCGGCGTTCGCCGTCTTCCTCGTCGCGACGGGACTCCACGACATCGCACACGCGCTGCGCCAACCGGGAAACCCGCACGAGCGGCTCGCGTGGCTTCTTCGCGCTGCGCTTCCGCCGGCGATCGCGGTTGCCTGCGCGCTTCCGTTGCTCATGTTCTTCGACTTCGTGGAGCAGGTGGGAGGATGGCTCGACGAGTTCGGTGCATCCTTCGACAGCTACCTGCGGAGCTTGCGCGTGGTTGGGGCGAATCTTCTCCGGTACGAGTTTCTCGCCCCCGCGATCGTGATGCGGCTTGCCGTTGAGGGACAGCGGTGGATGAGCAAGGGGGAAGCGCTTCCGGCGCCGGCTCGACAACGCCTCGCGATCTCGAACTTCCTGTTGCTTCTCGCCGTGACCTACTGGGTGATCGTCGCCCGGACTCCGTTCATCTTCGAACGCTACTTCATCGCCCTGAGCCCGGTGATTTCCATGATGCTCCTCCTCGACGGGTTCACCTTCCGTGACCAGCTGCGCACCTCGCGCGCGTCCACACCTCGGCGAGTCCTTGGAATCCTTTCGGCAGGGACGTTCGGCATCTGCCTCGGCGCGACGCTGTGGGTGCGCCTTCCGGAGTTTCGCGGGCGCCTGTACGAGATTCGGCATCAGTACCGGGGCCCCCTGGACTACGTCATTCCGTATCTCAAGGAGGGGTACCCGAACACCGAAAACCTCGTCATCGCGACGAACTACGAGGATCCGGCGTACATGTACTATCTCGGCAGCCATGTGATCGTCGGCTACTACGGGGCGGATCTCGAGCGGGAGCTGAAGCTTCAGCCGGATATCATCGTCCCGCGACGCTGGCCGCAACAGTTTTGGGCGCTGCAAACTCTCGCGGCGCGCGCCGACTACCGGAAGACGGTCTTCCCGGTCGAGAGTCTGATGACGAACAGCTTTCCCGGCCTCTCGCCCCGCAGTCCGGGTGGCCTGGTGCACCAATTTCGCACCCGCCTTGCGGAAGCGCCACAGGATCGGCTCGTGATTCTGGAACGAACCTCGCGCGGTCCCTGATCCTCCGCGATCGTCGCTCCGGACTGTTCTCCACGGGGAATCGTCGCCTTGACCGGGGGGCGTTGGCCTCCCAGGCCATGTCTGGTTGACATCCCCACGCCAGTATCGGACGCTCGCCAGCGCGAAAGACGCCGTCGGTCGCGCGAATGAGCCCGAGCGGCATGCGACGCACACTCGCCATCCATCTTGCGCTCGCCATCCTCACGGTCGCCGTCTACTGGCAGACGGCCCGCTTCGATTTCGTCAACTACGACGATCCGCCGACCGTGACCGAGAACGGCCGCGTGCGCGCCGGCCTCACTGCCGCCGGCGTACGCTGGGCCTTCACATCGACCATGACGGGCAACTGGCACCCGCTGACGGCGCTCTCCCACATGCTGGCGTGCGAGCTCTTCGGCGTCGATCCGGCCGGACACCATTTGATGAACGTCGCGCTGCACGTCGCGGCCACGCTCATGCTGTTCGCGATGCTGCAGGCGGTGACGGGCGATACGTGGCCGAGCGCGTTCGTCGCCGCGCTCTTCGCGGTGCACCCCGCGCACGTCGAGTCGGTGGCGTGGGTGTCGTCGCGCAAGGACCCGCTCAGCGCCTTCTGGGGCTTCGCGGCGATGTGGGCCTACGCCGCCTGGGCGCGACGTGGCGGCCAGGGCGGTGCGGCACGCTACCTGCTGGCACTCGCCTGCTTCGCCGGGAGCCTGCTGTCGAAGCCGATGTTCGTGCCCCTGCCGTTCCTGCTCCTGCTCCTCGACCACTGGCCACTCGGGCGGCTCGGCAGGGTTGCGGGCGTGCCTTCGAGAGCACCGGGGCCGCCGCGGGCCGCGCTGCGAACCTTCGAGAAGCTGGTGGTGGAGAAAGTCCCGTTCTTCGCTCTCGTCGTCGTCTCGAGCATCGTCACCGTCGCCGCCCAGCGCGCCGAGGGCGCGATGGCGCTCGGCGCGTCCGTTCCGTTCTCGCTCCGCCTCGCCAACGCCGTCGTGTCCTATGCGCGCTATCTCGGAACGCTCGTCTGGCCGGTTGAGCTCGCGGTGCTCTACCCGCATCCCGGTCTTCCCGGCGGCACGCCGCTCGCCGCCTGGCAGATCACCGGCGCCGTGCTCGTCCTCGCGGCGATCACCAGCGTCGTGATCGTGCAGCGGCGCCGCGGTTACCCGCTCGTCGGATGGCTCTGGTACGCGATCATGCTCGTCCCGGTGAGCGGAATCATGCAGGTTGGCGAGCAGGCGATGGCCGATCGGTACACGTACGTGCCGTTCGTCGGTCTCTTCATCGTGATCGCGTGGGGAGCTGCCGACCTCGCGGCGAGCGTGCAGCGGATGCTGGCCGGGACGCCGGTACCGGCACCAGGCTCAGCCGCGAGGCGGGCGCAGCCCGCCATGACCGAACAAGGGACGCAGCGCGCGGCAAAGCGGCGGGCACAGCGCGCGGAAAGGAAACGCGGTCAAGCCGTGCAGCAGGGGCAAGCAGCGGCCGCGGCAGACCGGCAACAGGCGGAGCCCGCGCCATCCGAGCCGCGCACACTGCTCGCGGTGCGGGCTCTCGTCGGCGGCCTGGCCATCGCGGTGGTTCTCGCCGCCGCGCTCGGCGCGTGGCGACAGACCCGCTACTGGCGCGATTCCACCGCGCTCTTCGAGCGTTCGCTCGAGGTGGCGCCGGAACCCGCCGTGATGCACAACAACCTCGCCATTGCCTATCAGCACGACGACCGGCTCCAGGAAGCCGTGCACCACTACCAGGAGGCGATCCGTGTCAAGCGCGACTACGCGCCGGCGCTCACCAATCTCGGCGCCCTGGTGCGCCGGCAGGGGCAGGTGGAAGACGCGGCGATGCTCTATCGGCGCGCGCTCGCCGCCGATCCACGCTACGCGCCGGCACTCACCAACCTGGGGGGAGTGCTCAAGGATTCGGGGCAGACGGACGCGGCGATGGAGCACTTCCGGCTGGCGCTCGAAGCCGATCCACGGTCAGCGCCAGCTCATCTGCAGATGGGAGCAGCGCTCGAAGCGGCGGGTAACGCGGACGCGGCGCTCGAGCACTACCGCACGGCGGTCGAGGTGGCGCCGCAGTGGGCCACCGCGCACCTCACCCTGGCCGAGGCGCTACGCGCGCGGCACCTGGACGACGCCGCCGTGGAGCATTACCGCCGCGCGCTCGACCTCGATCGGCGCTCGAGCCGGGCGCACGGCGCCCTGGCAATCCTACTGCAAGCGCGAGGCGAGATCGTCGAGGCCATCGAGCACTATCGCAGGGCGCTCGAGCTCGACCCCGGCAACGTCGATCTGCGCAGCAACCTCGGCTGGGCGCTCTATACGCAAGGCGACATCGTCGGGGCGATCGGCGAGTACGAACGGGCGCTCGCGACCGATCCGGACAACGCCAAGGTGCACAACAACGCCGGCATCGCGTTCCTGGCGCAGGGCAAGACCGATGAGGCGATCGCGCACGGCCGCGCGGCGCTGGCCGCGCGGCCCGACTACGCCATGGGGCACAACAACCTCGCCTCCGCCCTGCTGACCGGCGGCGATGTCGATGGCGCCATCCACCACTACCGCGAAGCGTTGCGCATCGATCCGGCCTATGCGGAGGCGCGCGAGAACCTGGCGCGCGCCGAGGAGGCGCGCGAGGAGGTCACCTCAGCCGAGGCGGGCGGCGTACCCTAGGCTGGAGCTCCGGCCTGGACCATCGCGTCTCTTTGGAGTACCACGCAAGCAGATGCCCGCGATCTCGGTGATCATGCCTGTCTACAACCGACAGGACAGCGTCGGCCGGGCGATCGACAGCGTGCTGGCGCAGGATTTTCCCGACTTCGAGCTGATCATCATCGACGACGCCTCCCGCGACGCGACCGTTCGAGTCGTCGAGGGCTATCAGGACCCGCGCGTCATTCTTCTGCGCCAGCCAGAGAACCGCAGCGGCGGCGCGGCGCGCAACCGTGGCATTCGCACCGCCAGCGGCCCGCTCATCTCCTTTCTCGACAGCGACGATGCGTTCCTGCCCCACAAGCTCGGTTTCGTCGCCGACTACTTCGCAAGCCATCCCGACGTGGACGCGCTGCTCGACAGCTTCGAGATCGTCTATCCGCCCGAGAAGCAGAAGAGCAAGGTCATGCGCATCAACCCGCCGCTGACCGAGAGCCGCGAGATCGCAGCCGGGATCTACGCCCGGCGCATCTTCAAAGCGACTCCGGCGCTGAGCGTGCGCCGCGCCGCGGTACTCGCGGTCGGGCTCTTCGATGAAACGCTACGGCGCCGCCAGGATTTCGATCTCGTCGTGCGCCTGACGCGGTCGTGCCGCTGCGCCACCACCGATCAGGTGCTGTGGACCAAGTTCTGGACCGAAGGGACGATCACCGCGGAGCAGCAGACCTTCATGGACGCCATCCTCGACATGTGCCGGCGCAACCCCGAATACCTGTCGACGCCGGCACACCGGGTAGGCGTCGCCCGCGATCTCGCGCACCACACCGTGAAGCTCTGGACCAAGCGAAAGTTCGGCCTGCTGTGGACCGATCTGCGCCGCTTCGCCCGTGCGCACGGCGTCTTCAAGACGACCGGTCTGTTGACACGGGGGCTGATCCGACGGGCGCTGGTGGGCACGCGATGAGCACGTCGGACCCGAGCGGAGCGCGGCTCACCATCCGAGGCCGAGGCGCAACGGCAGCTCGGGTGGCAGTAGGCGCGGGCGTCGGCTAAAGTCCTACTGGGGAGCCGAGAGAGACGTCATGCACACATCCGCGGGTACGCTGCCGCCGGTCACGATCGTGGTCGAGTGGGAGAATGCCCTCGACGTCGAGGACGTCTGGACCCATCGGGCCATGCAGGCTTTCGGCGCCGAGCTCGAGCGGTGCCGCGACCGGATGAGCGCGCGGCCGCGCATCATGTACCTCTACGACCGCAACCGCGTCTCGGAGAGTCTCATCCGCGGCACCATTGACAAGGTCGCTCCCGGGATCGCCGAGCTGGGCGATCTCGAGCTGGTGCCGACGCCGGGCCTGACCTACTACAAGCTCAAGAACTACGGCGTTGCCCGCACCACGACCGATCTCGTCATCATGCTCGACAGCGACGCCGCCCCCCAGCCCGGCTGGCTGCCGGGCGTGCTCGCGCCGTTCGCCGATCCCGAGGTCATGGCGGTCGGTGGCTTTACGGTGCTGGGCCACAACAACCTGCTGTCGCGGGTCATGGCGTTGATCTGGATCTTCCATCTGCGCAGCGAACGCGAGAAGACCAAGGGGCGCAAGAAGATCAACGCCAACAACTGCGCCTTCCGTACCGCCTTCTTCAAGGCGAATCCCTGGCCCGATCTGCCGGCGTTCAAGAAGCAATGCGGCTTCTGGCTGCGCGACATCGAGAAGCGCGGCATCCGCTGGGTGCGCACCGTCGATGCGATGACCGTGCACGGCCCGCACCCCGGCATCAAGTTTCTGACCTGGCGGGCGTGGACTGCCGGCCTCGACCGCGACTTCCAGGCGTGTCAGACGGTCACGCCCACCCGCTTCGGCCGGCTCGGCTTCGCGCTACGGTTCTGGCTGAGGAAATCCATGCGGGCGACGCAGCGGATCATCACCAAGGGGCACGAGGTCGACTTGCCGCCGTGGCAGATTCCCGCGGCGCTGGCGCTGGCTTACTTCTATCACACGGTACTGCTCGCCGGTGAGCTGTGGGGCGCCCTCACGCGCCGCTACGCGGTGCTCACCGATCTGCGCGAGGTCGCGCGCGAGCTGACGCCGCTTCCCGAGTCTCACGCGCGGAGCGTCCGGGCGTAGGACGGCCCACACCAGCGCTCCGGCGAGCGCCGCTCCTCTCATTCAGCGATGGTCTCGGTGTAGTAGCCGAAGCTCGGCGACAGCCGCTCGCGCACGAACGCCTCCATGCGCGCCACCTCCTCAGCGGTGAAGTAGTCGCGGTAGCCGCCGACCTTGCCGCGGCGAACCTTGAACGAGTCCGGGTTACCCTCTTGGCGCGCGCCGAGGCGCGAGGTGGCAATGGTACGCTGCTCCTCGAGCTTGCGCAGGTTCTCGAAGGACGCGAAGGACACCGCGTCCGCAATCTCGCCGGCGCTGCTGCCGATGCCGATGAACACGGCGAGCTGCGCGAGGTGGGACGCGGGATCGCGGCGGAAGTCCTCGTAGCGCTGCACCAGCAGATCCGGCAGGGCGGGGCGGGCCCGATCCCAGTCGTTCATGTAGGCGACGATGGTCGGTAGGCCGCCGAGCGGCGCCCACACGAACTCGCCGATCGGCATCTCGGCGTACTCCTCGTGCCGCAGCTCCCGGGCGCGATTGCGCACGTGGAAGAAGCGTGAGACCGCCACGTCGATCGGATTGCGCACCAGCAGCATCACCTTCTTCGTCGCGTACGGACTCTTGTCGGCGTCGAGCTGCTCCGGCCGGCGCCAGGGCTCACCATCGTGCGTGAAGAGAATCTTCGGGATCCGCGGATCGCGCTGGTGCAGGTTGTCGAACTCGAGGATGTCGTCACCCGGGAGCCCGAAGTGCGTGCGGTACAGCCGCGACACCATGACCCGCAGCCAGGTTCTGCCGCTCTTCGGATACGAGACGAAGACCATGTCGGCGCGAGCCAAGGCGAGCTGGTCGCGCAGACCGCGCCGGATCGGCCTGGAGATCGTCTTCGGCAAGAGCCGCGCTCCCGACCGCATCGCCACGAGCGCGCCGCGAGGGAGCCGTGCGTACCATCGGGCCATGCGCGCGAACCTCTGAGGATGCCGACTCAGGGCGAGCCATACTCGCGCGGCCGGCCGGGCGCAACACTGCTGGGCATCACGCCGCGCGCACGAGGCGCTGGTAGATCTTCGGGAGCTGGCGCGGCAGATCCTCGACGTTCTCGATGATCAGGTAGCGCAGCGGGTCGGACATGCGCCGCAGGTAGTCATGGCCGGCGACGTCCACGGTGATGCAGAAGGGCTTGATGCCCGCCGCCTCCACCTCGCGCAGCGCCACCGCGGTGTCCCCGATGCCGTAGGCGTGGCTGCGGCGGTCGTCGCCGTAGTCGAGGTCCTGCGGGAAGCCGTCGCTGATGAGGATGAGATAGCGGTTCGGCGCGCGCACGTCGCGCATCTTGCCGACGGCGTGGCGCAGCGCCGTGCCCATGCGCGTGCTGCCGCGCGGCTGGATGCCGCCGATGCGGCCCTTGGCGCCCGCCGCCAGGCGCTCGCCGAAGCCTTTCACCGGATAGAACTCGACGTTGTGGCGCCCCTGGCCCGAGAAGCCGTAGATGGCAAAGGCGTCGCCGATCTCCTCGAGCGCCGCCGCCATGATCACCAGCGCTTCTTTCTCGATGTCGATGATGCGCCTGCCGTCGCCGGCGCCCGGCGGCGCCTCGTCCGTGGACGCGGACATGTCGAGAAGGAACAGCGTCGCCACCTCGCGCTCGAGGCGCGCGCGCGCGGTGTAGAGCTTCGCCGACGGCGAGCGGCGGGCGCGGCGCTCGGCGCGCGCGTCGATGACGGCATTGAGATCGAAGTTCTCGCCGTCCTCGAGCCCGCGCAGCGTGCGGAAGCTCTCGGGGCGGACGCGCTGGAAGTGGCGGCGGATCTCGGGCACGAGCGGCGCGTAGCGCTCGAGCGTACGCGTGAAGAAGAGCCCGGCGTCGTCGCCGAGATCGACCTCGCGCAGCGTGCACCAGCCGTGGCGGTAGTCGGCGATGACGTGGTCCCATTCGTCGTAGATGAAGACGGCGCCGCCCTCCGCCGATGCGCGCCGCGCGGCGACGCGCCGGCCCTCGCGCGCGGCGCGCGACTCCTTGGACGCGTCCTTCTTGACGAGGAGCTTGCCGAGGAGCTGCGTGACGTAGAGTCCCGCCTCGGGCGCGGCGGTACCCTCACCCTGGCTGAGGTCGGGCACGACTCCGGCCTCTAGGAGCTGGCGCAGCTCGTCGGCCGTGAGCGCGCGTCCCGCTGCGGCAGTCTCCTCGGCAAGACGGCCGAGCTGGAGCTGCAGCTCGGCAAGGACGTCCGCCGGCAAACCCGGCTCGTCCTGATCGGATGCTGGCGCCTCGACTTCCTGGCCCATGCCGATCCCCGCCTCGCCGCTGCCGAGCGGCCCCTCGTCGTCGGCCCCGAAGTAGAGCTCGGCCGAGAGCAGCATCGGTGCCGATGCGTCGTCGGCGCCGGTGGCGAGTGGCAACAGCGAGCAGAGCAGCTCGGCGACCGCGAGAGCGGTCTTGGCCGTGGCGTCGGGGTCGTCGAGCGGCGCCAGACAGGGGAGGGCGACCGCGGCCAGGCCCGCGAGCCACGCCGGCACGGCCGCGCGCGGCGAGATGGCGTGCGCGAGGAGCGCGTCGAGCACTTGAGACGACGCGGGCCTCGACGCGCTCCAGTGTCGAAGAAGGGCGGCGCCGACCCACTCGAGATCCGCGCCGATGCCGGGATACATCGCAGTAAGGCGGCGGGCGAGGCGATATCCGTCGGCAAGCAGGAACCACTCGGCCAGGGTTGCGACTTCGTCGCCGCGCACGCGTGCGAGCAGGTCGGGATCGTCGTAAGTCCCGTACTCGCGCCGCGCCGCGAGAAACGCTGCGAGCACGCGGTAGATGCGGGCGTTGTCCTCCCACGTGGCGAGCACGTCGACGGAGCTCGGCAGCGCCACGCCACCGGCGGCGGGATCGTCCTCGAGCGGCAGCCGCAGGCGGAAGGGCGCCGTCGCCCGCACCGAGGCCGGCGTGCCGCTCAGCATCTGGATGTAGCGATGGCGCACGCTCTGGAGCTCCTCGAGTCGCGCCGCCGTCGGTGACGCCTGGAGGGTGCGCAGACTCGTGCGCGACTGCAGCGCGAAGAAGACGCGCGCCGCCTCGGGGCTCTCCGCCGCGAGCGCGAGACCGCGCGCGGTCCAGTCGCGCACGCGCTCCGGCGGCGCCTCCTCCATGACGCGGCCGAGGCAGCGCAGGAGCCCCGGCACGGCGGCGGGGCAGGCCTGCGCCACGCTCTCGCTCACGTCGAGCGCTTCCGCGCGGCGCTCGGCCGCCACGTCGGCGAGGAGCGCGCCGAGGACCGGCACCAGGTTCTCGATGTCATCGGCCTCGGCACTGTCCGCCGCGATGGCCAGGAGCGACAGCAGGCGGCGGCGCAGCGGAGCGGGCAGCGACGCAACGGCCGGCGGCGCCTCGCGATAGATCGCGATGCCCGCGCGTGCCGAGCGCGGCGCCGCGCCGAGCGCCGCGTCGAGCCACGCCGCCTGCTCCTCCGCCGGCCACTCCGCCACCCGTTCATCGAGCGCCCGCTGAAAGCTCGCCGGGCTGAGAAGATTCCGCACCGCGCGACCGAGCCGCTGCCAGCGCTCGAGGTTCGCGGGTGCGAGAACGCGCTGCGCCCGGGGGGAGGGGGGCGCCTCAGCCGAAGATCGCCGCCGCAACGTCATCGATCGCACGCTGGCTGTCGGCGTCGTCCGTGAGCGAGTGGCTGACGGCGACGATACAGGCCCGCCGCGGCGCCACCCCCTGCCGGATGAGCTGCCCCGCATGAACGAGGAGCCGCGTGCTCACCCCCTCCGCGAGCCCGCTCGGCCGCAGGTGCCGGACCTTCTCGCCCAGATGCGCGAGCCGCATCGCCCGCTCGACGTCGAGGGTACTCTCGTGCGCGATGATCTGCGCCTCGAGATCGCGCGGCGGGTAGTCGAACTCGATCGACACGAAACGCTGCCGCGTCGACGGCTTCAGATCCTTGAGCACGCTCTGGTAGCCCGGATTGTAGGAGACGACGAGCAGAAAGTCGGGATGCGCCTCCAGCAGCTCGCCCGTCTTGTCGATCGGCAACAGCCGCCGGTAGTCCGTCAGTGGATGGATCAGGACGACGGTGTCCTTCCGCGCCTCGACGATCTCGTCGAGGTAGCAGATCGCCCCGTGCCGCACCGCCCGCGTGAGCGGCCCGTCGATCCAGACCGTCTCGTCACCCTTGATCAGATACCGCCCGACGAGATCGCTCCCGGTCAGATCCTCATGGCAGGCCACGGTGACCAGGTGCCCCGCCCCCGCCCCGTCCGTCTTCTCACTCTTGCCACGTGGGACGACGCGCGCCATGTGCTCGAGAAACCGGGTTTTCCCGCACCCCGTCGGCCCCTTGAGCAGCACCGGCAGCCGGCTCTCCCACGCCGCCCGGAACACGTCCACCTCGTCGCCGACCGGCAGATAGAACGGTAGGTCGGTCACGGCACGAGCATCGGTCATGATGGGGAGTATACGGGGCGGCGTGGGGCGGGGACAAATCGTCTCGGAGGTGAGCACGTTGTTCCGCCCATGGCGCTGGCCTCGCGCGGTCATCCGAAAGTCGGGCGAGCAGCGCCGCGGGAATGTCGTTACCCCGATTGAACGAGGTGTACGGCTCTGATGGAGAGCAATCCTCTACAGCACCGTTCCCTGCCCCGGCGTGCCGGGAGAAGTAGGGAGGACAAGCGCCTCAGAACCCCGCCAAAACCGCCTCCGGCAGCGCGCAGTCCACACCCTCGGCGCAGAAGTACGAGCCGAGGAGCGCGAACATCTCGTCGTCCGCCGTCACCCAGCCCTTGACGGGACAGGCGTCGCACTGACCGTCACCGGCGCCGGCGCTGCTGTCGCAGGCGGCGTGGTCGGCGTTGCAGGGAGCGCCGCGCTTCGGGCCGGCGAGGCAGCGCAGCTCGTCGGGCCTGCAGCGCTTGGCGTCGGGGGGCGCGGTGGAGCGGCGCTTCACGACCGCGGGGTCGCTGAGGCCGTTGTCGTAGACGGCGCAGTACTTGAACGTCCGCGTCGCGGGATCCTCACCGTCGAGCACGACGGGTTCGGTGAAGGTCACCTGGTGCGGGTCGGCGTAGTCGGTCGTGCGCAGGAACGGCTCGCCTTTCTCGGGCTCGCACGGTTGCCCGAGGAACGAGCGACAGGGTGGCCACACGCCGGGACCCCACATCTCGAACAGCCTGCCGCGCTTGTGCGTGTGCGAGGTCAGCTCGAAGAGGCGCGTGCCCTTCTTGAACGTGACCGTCCGGCAGTAGCGGCGCTCCTCGAAGGGCGGCACGTTGGCGACGAAGATGTCCTCCACGTCGAAGAAATCCTGGAGCAGGAAGCGCCGCTCCTCCGGGGCGGCGAAGTAGAGCTGGAGCCACTGCTCGTTGGTCGTCGGCTGATCCGTCACGTTGAAGGCGTGCGAGTTCCACACCATCGTGCCCTCCACGGGCATGGCCTCGACGACGCCCTCCGGGAACTGGCTCACGTAGCGCGGCTCGGTCGAGATCAGGAGGTACGGGGCGGTCAGGCTGTCGGCGAGATTGAAGCCGTGTGCGAAGTCGGGCGGCCCGTAGCCGAGACATGCGACCCCCGGGACCACGGCGCCCGCGCAGGCGCCGCCCTCGCCGCACTCCGCGCCCGCGGGCGCCGCCACCCCGAGTCCCTTGGGGCTGCACGGCTGGCCGTCGGCCGGACCGCCGTGACACGTGTAGGGGCCGAAGCTCGGATCGGTGGCGTCGTACTCCCCGAGGTAGACGCGCGGGATGCTGTGGTGGGAGTTCGGATCCTGAATCAGCTCGATCCGCTTGTAGTAGAAGCACTCCGAGCCCGGCTGGCCGCGACCCGGTGGGCAGGGCCCGCGAAACTGCGGGGGAATCTGCGCCGAAAAATTGTAGTAAGTCGCGTAGCAGACCTCGTCCTCGCCGGAGGCGGGGACGTTCCAGGGTGCGCCGCGAAGTTGCACGCCGACATCGTGCGCCGGCGGGTCCGGCGGCGGAATCTTCTGCGGGGTCGCCGACGGCAGGCACGACGAGAGCAGACGCTCCGATTCCGGCACCACTTCGGTCTCCGGCGCGCCGTTGTAGATCCACAGCGCCACCACGCGAAGCTCCTCCTCGGAGAGCGGGGCGACGTCACCGAGCGGCATGCCGCGTCCCGCGCCTCGAGACCGAGGGTGCGCGCCGCGAGCTTTCGCCACAACAGGCTTTCGTCCTTGTCTCCCGGCAGGACGCGCAGTTGTGCCGGCTGCTCGGTCGACGGCACGCCGACGAGCTCCGCATAGGCGGCCTCGGGTCTGAGATCGAGACCGCCGCTCTCCGTGCTGCCGTGGCAGATGGCCTCGTTGCAGCCATGCCGCTCGAAGATCGTCTGGATGGCGTCCCACGTGCTGGCTACGGTGCCGCCGCACGGGCACGCCGCCGGCCCGTCCTTTGCCTTGGCCAGCAGCTGGTAGCTCGGCCCCGCGCCGGCGCCGTCCTTCTTCAGGTGTTCGGTGTGAAAGTCCGCGCACCAGCGCGCGTCGCCGATCTCGAGCGTGACCTGGACCTCGGACTGCGGCCCGTCGATGCCGTAGCGCCAGTTCTTCTGGCCGCCCTTGATCTTGAGCTTGCCGCCGTCCTTCGCGAAGCGCAGCACCACGGTGCGAATGCCGCCGCGCTCCGCGCCCGGATCCGTATACTGAAACCCCTGGCCCTTGGCTTTCCAGCTCGCCGCCGGCAGCTGGATCGCGCCGGTATCGCCGTCGCCCGCCGCCCCGGCGATGCGCAGCAGCGCACCGCTGGTGGTGGGATCGACGGCCGGTCGCGCGCCGCGCCACCGTCCCCGGAATACCACCTTGCCCTTGTCCCCGTCCTGGATCGCCAGCTTGGCGCCGCCGAGAGGATAGCCGGGGCCGCTATCGACACCGCCGCTGCCTATCGTATCCGGGTCGATGGTGTGCGCGATCGCGGCCGGCGCGCCGCCGCAGAGCACCCCGGCGCTCGTCACCCAGGCCGCCAGCGCGCTCGCGATGACGGTGCGCGAGATGTTGGAGGTGTTGGAAGTCCCGCAGGATGTCGGCCGCCACATGAGGCACCTCGTCGCGGAGAGCCAAGCGGCCCTCGGCACCCTGATACGGCGCGTCGGTAAGCGCAGCGCCGGGCATTCTTCTTAGGCTTGCCTTGTGATGCTGTCAATGAGTTCCCAGCGGGCACGATCCTCGCGTCGGCATCGAGCGTTGCGCCGGTCCACACGAGCATCCGCGCGGCGACGCGGTGCGGCGGAGGATCAAAGGCTGATTTGACTCTCCCTCAGCCATGCCGGAAACTTCGCGCGTGCGCCCGCCGTTTCATCCCGCCGTCGCCGCCTGGTTTGCCGACACCTTTGCCGCGCCGACGTCGATTCAGGAGGCGGGCTGGCGCAGCATCGCCTCCGGCGCGGACACGCTGATCGCGGCGCCGACCGGATCGGGGAAGACGCTCGCCGCATTCCTCTGGGCCATCCATCGGCTCGTCGATGCGGGAACCACGGGCGGGCTCCGGGACGCGGTCGACGTCGTCTACGTCTCGCCGCTCAAGGCGCTCGGCAACGACATCGAGAAGAACCTGCGTGGTCCGCTCGACGGCATTCGCCGCCGGGCCTTCGCGGCCGGCGCACTCCTGCCCGAGATCCGCCTCGCGGTGCGCACGGGCGACACGCCGCAGCGCGACCGCCAGCTCCAGGTGAAGCGGCCGCCCCACATCCTGATCACGACGCCCGAGTCCCTCTACATCCTGCTCACGGCGGAGAAGAGCCGCGCGGCGCTCTGCGGCGCGACCACGGTCATCGTCGACGAGATCCACGCCGTCGCCGGCGACAAGCGGGGCGCGCACCTGGCGCTGTCGCTCGAGCGCCTCGACGCGCTCGCAGGGCGGCGGCTCCAGCGCATCGGGCTGTCGGCGACGCAAAAGCCAGTCGAGGAGGTGGCGCGGCTGCTCGTCGGCACCGCGCGCTGCGGCGACGATGGCGTACCCGAGTGCGCGATCGTGGACGCCGGGCACCGGCGCGAGATCGATCTGCGCGTCGAGGTGCCCGAGAGCGAGATCGGGCCGATCACGAGCCACGAGCTGCGTGCCGAGGTCTACGACCGCGCGGCGGAGCTGGTTCGCCAGCATCGCACCACCATCGTGTTCGTCAACACGCGCCGGCTGGTCGAGCGCGTGGCGCATGCGTTGACCGAGCGCCTCGGCGCGGAGCGCGTCGCGGCGCACCACGGGAGCCTGTCGCGCCAGATTCGTCTCGCCGCCGAGGAAGGGCTCAAGACGGGGGCCATCTCGGTGATCGTCGCCACCGCCTCGCTCGAGCTCGGCATCGACGTCGGGCACGTGGACCTCGTCTGTCACCTCGGCGCGCCGCGCTCCCTCGCGAGCCTGCTCCAGCGCGTTGGGCGCTCGGGCCACTTCCTCGGCGCGATCCCGAAGGGGATCGTCTTTCCGCTGACGCGCGACGATCTCGTGCAGGCGGCCGCCGCCGTGCGTGCGGTCTACGCCGGTGAGCTCGATCGCCTCAGCGTTCCCGAGAACCCCCTCGACGTGCTGGCGCAGCAGATGGTCGCGACGGTCGCGAGTGCCGAGATCGATGTCGAGGAGCTGTGGCAGCTCGTGCGCCGCGCGCATCCGTATCGCCGTCTCGAGCGCCGTGACTTCGACGCCGTGCTCGACATGCTCGCCGAGGGTGTGTCCACCCGGCGCGGGCGGCGCTCCGCCCACCTGCACCACGACCAGGTCCACAGCCGCCTGCGCGCGCGCCGCGGCGCGCGCCTGGCGGCGATCACCGGCGGCGGCGCTATTCCCGACACCGCCGACTACGACGTGATCGAGGAGCCCGCCGAGGTGTTCGTCGGCAAGGTGAACGAGGACTTCGCGGTCGAGAGCCTGAGCGGCGACATCTTTCAGCTCGGCAACCGCTCCTGGCGCATCCGCCGCGTCGAGGCCGGGCGCATCCGGGTGGAGGATGCGCAGGGCGCGCCGCCGACGATCCCGTTCTGGCTCGGGGAGGCGCCGGCGCGCACGCTCGAGCTGTCCGCCGCCGTCGCCGACCTGCGCCGCGAGGTCGCCACGCGCGGCGACGACCGCGACGCCGCCTGCGCCTGGCTGGTCGCCGAGGCGCGGGTGAGCCCGTGGGCCGCCGAGCAGGTCGTCGGCTACCTCGCCGGCGCGGTAGCCGCCCTCGGCACGGTGCCGACGCTCGACACGGTGGTGGCGGAGCGCTTCTTCGACGAGGGCGGCGGCATGCAGCTCGTCGTCCACGCCCCGTTCGGCGGGCGCATCAACCGTGCCCTCGGCCTCCTGCTGCGCAAGCGCTTCTGCGTATCGTTCGACTTCGAGCTGCAGGCCGCCGCCACCGACGACGGCATCGTCCTGTCGCTCGGCGAGCAGCACAGCTTCCCGCTCGAGAGCGTCTTCTCGATGCTCCGCTCGCGTGGCCTGGAGGCCGACCTCGTTCAGGCGTCGCTGGTGGCGCCCATGTTCACCAACCGCTGGCGCTGGAACGTCACCCGCGCGCTCGCGCTCCTGCGCCACGCCGGCGGCCGGCGCGTGCCCATGCCGCTGCAGCGCATGCGCGCCGAAGATCTGCTGGCGGCGGTGTTCCCGGCGCAGCTCGCGTGCGGTGACAACAATCCGGGGCCGATCGAGCCGCCCGATCATCCGCTCGTCAATGAAACGCTCGACAACTGCCTATACGAGGCGATGGACGCCGACGGGCTGCGACGCGTCCTGGCCGACATCGAATCGGGCAGCATCCGCACGGTGGCCGTGGAGACCCCGGCGCCGTCGCTGCTGTCGCACGAGATCCTCAACGCCAACCCGTACGCGTTCCTCGACGATGCCCCGCTCGAGGAACGGCGCGCGCGGGCGGTGTCGCTGCGCCGCACTGATCCCGATCTCGCCTCCGGTATTGGCGCGCTCGACCCGCAGGCGATCGCCGAGGTGCGCGCGCAGGCCTGGCCCGAGGCGCGGGACGCCGACGAGGTCCACGACGCGCTCCTCACCCTCGGTATCCTGCCGGCGGCCGACGCCGCGCGCTGGGCGGCGGAGATCGAATCGCTGGTGGCGGGCGGGCGGGCCACACGCCTCATGCGTCCCGGCGCGTCGGCGTGGGCGGTAGTCGCCGCGGAACGTGTGGATTTGGCCTGCGCAGCGTTTCCAGAAAGCCACCGTGAAACGGAGCTGGCCGGCGGCCTTCGTCCGGCAGCGACGCGCCGGGCGGCGGGCCGCTACGATCCGACACGGAATCGTCGCGACGGAGCCGTCGAGGCGGGGAGTAGGCAAGAGTCTGGGCCGCCAGGTGACGGCGGACGCGCGCCCGAGGAAGCACGTTTGCCTCACCCTCTCGATCCCGACGATGGGTTCCTGGAGATCACTCGCGGGTGGATGGATTCGATCGGCCCGGTGAGCACATGCGCCCTGGCGGCGCGCCTCGAGGTCGACGCGACTCGTGTCGAGGCCGCCCTCGCGCGCCTCGAAGCGAACGGCACGGTGCTGAGAGGCACGTTCACCGCCGAGGAGCCCGGCGCGACCGAGTGGTGCGAGCGCGGGCTCCTTGCGCGCATTCACCGCCTGACGCTCGGGCGGCTGCGCCGGGAGATCGAGCCGGTGTCGGCCGCCGACTTTCTGCGTGCGCTGTTTCGCTGGCAGCACGTGCAGCCGCACGCACGGCTCCATGGGCGCGACGGCATTCGCGCCGTCGTCGCGCAGCTCGAAGGGCTCGAGCTGCCGGGGCCTGCCTGGGAGCGCGACGTGCTGCCGGCGCGGATCGCGAGCTACGACCCGGGGGATCTCGAGCAGCTGTGTCTTGCGGGCGAGATCGCGTGGGGACGGCTGCGGGTGGCACGGCCGGCGGAGGATGCAGAGCAGGGCGCCGGCGATGGGCCGAGCGGCGGGGCGCAGGGCCGGCGCCGGCAGGCGCCCACCCGCGCCGCGCCGCTCGCCTTCGTGCTGCGCGAGGATCTCGACGAGCTGCTCGAGCCGCTGCCCGCCGGTGGCACGTGGATCGAAGAGCTGTCGCTCGTCGCCCGCGACGTGCTGGCGCATCTCGAGCGCCGCGGGGCGTCGTTCCTCGCCGACATTGCCCGGGCGATCCGGCGCCTGCCGACCGAGGTGGAGGACGCGTTGTGGGAGCTCGTCACCTCCGGGCTGGTGACGGGCGACGGCGTGGCGGGTCTCCGCACCCTGCTGCTGCCGGAGGAGAAGCGCCAGGCACGAACCGCACGAGGCGCACGTGCCACGCGCCGCGCCGGCGGAGCGGGGGCGAGGCATCTGCAGGCGATCCCTGGCCGCAGCGGCCGCCGCCTGATGCCGGTGGGACGCTGGTCGCTCCTGCACGCAGGCGGCGGGGTTTCGCAGGATGCGGCACAGCACGCCGAGCGGGTGGCGCGGCGGCTCCTGCGCCGCTGGGGCGTCGTGTTCAAGCAGCTCTGCGCCCGTGAGCGCCGCCTGCCGCCGTGGCGCGATCTCCTCGCGGCGTTGCGAAGACTCGAGGCGCGCGGCGAGGTGCGCGGGGGGCGATTCGTCGCCGGCTTCGTGGGCGAGCAGTTCGCGCTGCCGGAGGCCGTCGAGGCATTGCGCAGCGTCAGAAAGCGGCGCGAGGGGGAGGAAACGGTCGTCATCGCCGCTGCCGACCCGCTCAACCTCGTCGGCATCCTCACCCCGGGCACGCGCGTGTCGCCGTTCTCGGGGCAGGTAATCGCCTACCGCGACGGCGTGCCCGTGGAGATCGGCGAGCTGGGAGCGGTGCTCAGCAAGCTCCAGCCGGCGCGGGCGCAGTAGTAGAGGGGCGGAAGCCCTGCCCGGCTAGGGACTCGTGTCACTACGCGTGCTCGGGTCGCGACGCATCTACGGAGTCGTTGCTCTTCCGTATCGTCCCTTGACGTCGATCTCGGCATTCTCGGCTTCGAGGGTGTCTCGTAGAAAGCACCAGGCGCTCTCGTCACCTCGCAGGTGTGCATCGAAGAACGCGGCGATGGCCGCCCGGGTGAGCTCGTGATGCCGGCGGGCGCCGAGCGCCGATCCGGTCACTCGATCCAGGTCCTGGCAGGGTAAGGGGCATCGCGCGGGTCTGAGCGCGATGCCCTGCTCGCGGCCGCCCAGGCCGGGAATGCCGGACTCTTCCCACGCTTCGAATTCACTGCCGGCGCCCTCGATCGCCGGGCAACCCACGACCACATCCAGATGGCTGCCCGGCTGCTCGAGGGCCGGCGCGAAGGCCGTGAAGCCCGTGTGCGAGGCGTTCGCAAGGGTCACGAGCTGGCGCGGTCTTCTGGCCAAGCTGAAGGCGCGCCTCGCGTTCTGGCGGAACGGAACCAGCAGGTCCGAGTCCCCGTGCATCAGCAGCAGCGGCACGGCTGCGGTGCGGAAGAAACGGTAGGTGAAGAAGCACGCCGGGGCTGCCATGGCGAACGCCGCCTTGATGCGCGGCTCGCGGAGCTCGCTGTGGAAGGTGAGGAGCAGCGTCGTCATGCCGCCGAGCGAGAGGCCGCTCGCGCCCACACGGTCGGCATCGATCGCGTTTGCGAACGGGCTCGCGCCGTCGGCCGACATGGCCAGCAGCTCGGCGAGGATGAAGCGCACGTCGCCTGGCTGATTGGCCACATCGTTGAGGGTGGGGCCTCCCGGCGCGGAGATATTGCTCAGTGGGAAGTCCGGCGAGGCGACGACGTAGCCACGCGCCGCCAGATGGCGCGCGAGGTGGACCTCCGAGGTCCGGAAGGCGCTGAACCCGTGACTGTAGAGAATGGTCGGGTAGGGCGCGCCGGCCGGGTCGAGCGGGGCGTCGCGCCCTCCGGGTGCGAGGGCGGGATACCAGACCTCCGTGACCAGCGGCCGCGTCGGCGCGCCGGCGAAGACCCCGTTGGGCGGCGTTGCCCGCGTCGTGTCCTCCAGCGTCAGGGTCCGCACGCCCCATACGCGCGGGCCCGGGGCTGCGAAGTCCGCGGTCGGTGGCACGGGCACACTCGCGCACCTATCCACCGGCCACGCCGGGGCCGGAGCGATGAGCCCCGCCAGGAGAACCAGACCCATCGCCGCCGTGCTGGCGCCCGACCGGGTGATCCGTGTCCCGGGCTCGTATTTCCCGACTCGTTTCATTCTCATTAGTTTCCCCCGACCTTCTCGGTGTTTTCCCCGACCTTGCCCCGGGACCGTATAGCGCACGGCGGCGAGGGGAGGGAATGCATGCCAATGCCTCGGCGTCCAGCGTCGCAAGCAAATTTACACCACCAGGGGCTCAGGGCTCAGGATGGTGGATCGTGCATTTTTGCGACATGCGCCGCGGCGTGTCAGCGGGCAGGGGTCGCACGGCCGGCTCCGCGATCGCATGCGACACGATTTTTGGTTTACTCACGCCCCCGGTTCGCAGTAGAAATCCGGTGGAGAGATCCCCCTGCCCATGGCGGGACAGGGTACACATGGCGGAAACGAAGTTGCCGATGCGCGTGGTTCATCGACGAGAGCGTCAAGCATATGCAGGAACGGACGGACGATCCGCGCCTCGGCGGCGGATCAGCGGCGGCCTGATTGCAGCCTTGGCGCTGTTGACGCTGGTGCGGGGCTCCGCAACGCGCGCGCATACGGATCCGGGAGGTCCTCCGGGGTGTAGCGCGACCGGCGTCAGCATCGTGCTGCAAGCCTTTCGCGCCGACCAGCAGACGCCGATCGACCTCAGTCAGACCATCAGCACCTGCGAGCGGCTCTGCTTCCGTACCGTGCTCGGCAAGCCGCCGCAGCCTTCCGTTTGTGCGTTCGAGGACGGCACCCTCACCATCACGACGCCGAACGGGCAGTCGCACGACGTCACGCCGGCGGCTGGCATTCCATGTCTCGGCGGAACCAATCCGCCGATCTGCAATCCAGCCGTGGTGAGCATCACCTCCGACTTCGTTTGCTACACCGTCCGCGAGCAGGACGTAGACGATTCCCTCGAGATTCTGCTCGTGACGACCAGGTATGCGAACGGAACCTCGCACTCGGCGCCGAACGACCTGCTGGACGTGGTGAAGGGCGGCACCGGACTCGGGCTCGGCGTAGAGGAGTGTGCGACGGCCACGGACTGCGCGCCGACGATCTGCGATCCCGCGCTGAGCGATGGCGTACGCCAGGGCCTGTGCACGACCTCCGACCTCCCGCTCAGCACGCCGTGTGAAGCCGACGAGGATCCGTGCACGATCGATCACTGCGACGGCAACGGACAGTGTGTGCAGCACGACGTCATTCAGTGCGAGGGCTCGAGCGGCCCCTGCGACGGTGGCTGGCGCTGCGAGCCGACAACGGGGGAGTGCGTGGCCGAGCCCGACGCCGCTCCGAGCACGCCGTGCGAAGCGGACGGCGACCTGTGCACGCTAGATCACTGCAGCGGCACCGGCAGCTGCGTCCAGCAGAGCCTGGTCACGTGCCCGGACGCCACCGGCTTCTGCGACGGCGGGCAGCGCTGCGAGCCGAGCACGGGCGAGTGCGTGGACGAGCCCGATACTCCCGCGAGCACGCCGTGCGATTCCGATTCGGACCGCTGCACGGTCGACCATTGCGACGGCGCGGGCAGCTGCGTCCAGCAGAGCGTGGTGCAGTGCACGGCTCCGGACGGCGAGTGCGACGGCGGCCAGCGGTGCGAGCCGGAGACCGGGACCTGCGTCGACGAGCCGGAGCCGCCGGCGAGCACCCCCTGCAACACGGACGAGAACCTGTGCACGGTCGATCACTGTGACGGCAACGGGACCTGCGTCCCGCAGAGCACGGTCACATGCCCGGGAGCGACGCCGCCGTGCGAGGGCGGGCAGCGCTGCGAGCCGACGACGGGCGCGTGCGTGGACGAGCCCGATGCCGCCGTGAGCACGCCGTGCGAGGCGGACTCGAGCCTCTGCACCATCGACCACTGCGACGGCAGCGGCAGCTGCGTGCAGCAGAGCGTCGTTGAGTGCGCACCCGCGAGCCCGCCGTGCGAGGGCGGGGCGCTCTGCGATCCGGAGACCGGCGAATGTGAAGACCAGCCAGACGGCCAGGTGTCCACGCCCTGTGAGGCCGACACCGACCACTGCACCCTCGATCACTGCGACGGCACGGGCGCGTGCGTGTACCTCGAGGACAACCCGGCCCTCGAGTGCAACCGCGATCACTACAAGTGCTACAAGACGCGGCCGCCGCGGACGCCGCCGCGCACGGTCGATCTCGTCGATCAGTTCGGGACGACGCAGACGAACGTGCAGCGGCCCATCCGGTTCTGCAACCCGGTGGACAAGAACAACGAGGGCATCCACGACACGACCGCGCATCTCAGCTGCTACAAGATCAGGGAACCCACGTTCCGACCGCGGAAAGTCGAGGTGACCAATCAGTTCGGCGTCCAGGTCCTCGAAGTGACGCGGCCCGAGACGCTCTGCGTGCCGGCGGAGAAGGACAACGTGCCGTCGCCGCTCAACGTCAACCACTTCAAGTGCTACCGCGTCGTCCAGGTGCGCGGCCCGCAGTTCGAGGAGCGCGACGTCCTGCTCGAGGATCAATTCGAGACCAAGGACACGCAGATCATCAAGCCGATCGTGCTCTGCAACCCGGTGGACAAGAACGGCGAGGGCGTACCCGATCCCGAAGGACATCTCACCTGCTACAAGTTGAAGGATGTGCCGGGGCAACCGGACTTCGACCCGCGTCCGGTGGAGTTCGAGGATCAGTTCACGGCCGAGGAGCTGCCGACGAGCCGGCGCACCGACTGCCGCAGCTCACGCCATCTCTGCGTCCCGTCGACGAAGCGGGAGCTGAACGGCGGGACGACCACCACGGCGCCGCCGACCACGACGACGACGGGTGTGAGCACGACCACCACGACGGGGCAGAGCACCACCACCACGACGGGTGTGAGCACGACCACCACGACGGGCCAGAGCACCACCACCACGACGGGTGCGGGCACGACCACCACGACGGGCCAGTCCACCACCACCACGACGGGTGGGGGCACAACCACCACGACCGGCCAGTCCACCACGACCACCACCATGACCGGTGGGGGCACGACCACGACGACGTTGCTGCCGGGCACCATCAACATCACGGTTCCGGGTCAGTCGGGGACGCCGCTCGTGGGTGCAGCCCGTTCGCTCGGTGTGACCGTCGTCCTCACCCAGCCAGCTCCGGTCGGCGGGCTCAATGTCACGCTGTCCAGTGACGACCCGCTGCTGGCGACGATCGCCCCGGCCACGTTGAACATTCCGGCCGGGGAGATCGTGGGCTCGGCGACCGTCACGGGCGTCGCGGAGGGGACGACCACGCTTCGGGCCAGTGGAGGTGCCTTCAGCCCGGGCGCGCTGACCATCCAGGTCACCAACACCACGATCACCCTCTTCCTCGAAGGAGCCGTGGTGGGGAAGGACCTGCAGATCGGCGCGTCGGGCTCCCTAGCTACTGCGGCCCCCGCCGGCAACCTGCAAGTGACGATCACCAGCGCCGATCCGACACGCCTGTTGCTTGCCACCAGCGCCACCGCCGCGGGCAGCGAAAGTATCACGGTACAAGTCGGCGCGGGCTCGCAAAGCATCCCGACCTTTTTCGTGCAGTCGCTCGCCGATGGCGACAGCGTAGAGGTTACCGCGAGCGCGCCGGGCTATGCCCCGGATACCCGGGCCGTCACGTTGCAGCCGTCCGGCTTCGTGTTCTGCCCGACCTTTGGATGTTTCTTCGGCCTGCAAGGGGATTTCACGACGACGACCTTCTCCGCCAACACGCCGCTAACGGTGCAATCCGCGCTGCTGGATCCGATCTTTCTCACCTTTGCGGGCGTGCAGGCGGTGCGGGGCGGGCGGACGGTGAGCGTGCCGGTGACGAGCGCGACGACGGCGGTGGGGACCATCGTCGGGAGCCCGGCGGTGTTCAATCCGAACGACAGCTTTGTCAGCATTGCCTTCGATCCGGTGGACGTGGGGACGACGGCACTCACGGTAGAGGTGCCGCCCGGTTTCGGCACACCCAGCAACGGCCGGCAGGTCACGGCAACGGTGACCCCGCCGAGCCTCTCCTTGAGCGGCGGCACCACGGTCGGGCGGGACCTGCAGGTGCCGGTGAGCGTGTTCGTGGACGCCGCACCGCCCAGCCCGACAACCGTGACGGTGAGCGTGCCGGGTGTGTCGACGGCAACCGTGAGCGCGGACGCGACGGCCGCCGGCGGCAGCACGGCGACGTTCACCGCCCAGCCGGGGAGCACGTTCGTCGGGACGGTGTACGTCCAAGGGCGGGGCGTGGGCGACACGACGCTGACGGCCGAGGCCACGGGTTATACGAGCGCGTCGGTACCGGTGGCCGTGCAGCCATCTGGCTTCGTGTTCTTCGGGTGTCCGTTCTTCGGTTGCGGTCTCGGAGGGGATTTCACGACGACGGCCCTTTCGGACAACACGGGGCTGACGCTGGCGTCGGTGCGGCTCGATCCCACGACGCTCGCCTTTGCCGAGCTGCAGCCGGTGCGAGGCGGGCCGACGGTGAACGTGCCGGTGACGAGCGGGACGACGGCGGTGGGAACGATCGTCGGGAGCCCGGCGGTCTTCAACGCGAACGAAATCTTCAACTCCGGGGTCGCGTTCG
>Ga0187893_10000788_pt1 | contig 80502 bp, 62 predicted proteins | sample MA1701074metaG_FD_139574 | JGI IMG/M metagenome (GOLD analysis project Ga0187893, IMG submission 139574) | White microbial mat communities from a basaltic lava cave in the Kipuka Kanohina Cave System on the Island of Hawaii, USA - MA170107-4 metaG ... | reverse complement strand
TGGGGTTGGGGTTGGGGGTGGGGGTGGGGGTGGGGGTGGGGTTGGGGGCGGGAGTGGGCGGGGACGGAGGCAGATCGTCCAGGACCCTCTTCGGGTCGATCCCGCCGGCCGGAGGCGGGCCGTCCGGGACCGTCGCGCCGCCGAGCAGCATCCGCAGCATCTCGACCGTCGAGAGGCCGAGCATGTCGGCCGCCTCGCGGATCGACTCGCCGGACTCGCCGAAGCCCCGCGCGAGGACGAAGTCGGCCGCGCCCTCGGGACCGCGGAGGCCCAGGTCCTCGTCGCCGTGCGCCTCCTCGAGGAAGCGCCGCGCCGTCTCGCGCACGCCGGCGTCGGGAGCGGCGGCCTCGATCGCCTCGACCCAGTCGCGCGTCGTCGCCAGGCGGAACCGGTGGCGCGCGACCGACGAGCGGATCGCGCCGTCGAGCCGCTCGTCGCCGAGCTTCGCGCGCAGGGCGACGTAGAGGTACGGCGCCTTGCCGTAGACGAGGCCCGCGTACTCGACCGTCGACCGGAAGGTCGACGAGTCGCGGAGGACGGGCGCGTCGGCCCCGCCGAGGACGCGGTAGATCGCGTAGTTGAGCTTCACGTTGCGGTCGAGCGCGACCGCGGCCGCCTCCTTCCCCTCGAACTCCTCGATCGCGAGCGCCGCCGCGTACTGGGCGAGCGGCTCGTCGAGCGACGGGAAGCGGCGGCTGTCGGCGCCGACGAGGCCGGCGAACCACTGGTGCGCGACCTCGTGGGCGACCGTGAAGTCGAGGATGCGGCCGAGCTCGGCGTCGACGTCGGCGAACGCCCCGCCGCCGATCCCCCCGCCCCCGCCCTTGCCGCCCCCGCCGCCCCCGATCCCCTCGAGCAGCTCGCCGTAGAGCTTGAGGAGGGCCGCCTGCGGGTTGGTCGAGGTCGAGGCCGGCCGGTAGAGCATGCCGGCGATGAGGACCATCCCCGAGAGCTCGACGCCGCCCGCCCCGCCCGTGAGCGAGGCCTCGACCACGTCGAGCTCGACGTAGGGGTAGGGCCCGTAGCGACGCTCGAACGCGCGGAGCGCGGCCTCGGCGACCGCGAGGGCGCGCCGCCCGGCCTTCTCGTCGCGCTTGCGGAAGACGCTCGACAGGCGCGTCGCCCCGACCTCGAGGGTCGCGCGCTCGAGGTCGCGGCCGGCGACGAGGACGAAGTCGCGCACGGGCGCGCCTCGCGAGACGTGGAGCTCGCCGGCGCCCGCGCCGCCGCCGCCGCCGCCCGGCGCCGGCACGGGGGCGGCGTCGACGAGGTTCGTGACGACGCGCAGCCCCGCCGGGACCACGGTCCGCACGCGGAAGGCCGCGACCCCGTTGTAGGCGAGGTCGCCGACGCGCCCGGGGCGGCCGGTGTCGAACTCGCCGTCGCGGAAGGGCGCGAGGGCCGGGTAGGCGTGGGCGAGCGTCAGCAGCCCGTCGCCGCTCGCGACGAGGCCGTAATCGGAGGCGCCGGCGCCCGCGAGCGTCCCGAGCGACTCGAGCCCGGCCGCGAACGGGTCGTTTGCCCCCGGCCCGAGGGCGCCGAGTCGCCCGGCGTAGCGCACCCTCAGCCGGATGCGCCCGCCCGGCGGAAGCGGCGGCTCGAGCCGGACGGCCACGAGCGTCGGGCGGACGGTCGCGAAGCTCGCGGTCGGCGCGCCCGGCCCGCCGGCCCCGTCGACCGCCACCTCGGTGACGGCGATCGACCCGGCCGCCGGGGCGCCGCCCCCGATCTCGGCCGCGGCGTTCGGGTGCAGGAGGAGGGGCAGCGTCTCGACCGCGCGCCCCGTCAGGTTCGTCCAGTGGAGGGTGAGGCGCCCCTCGAACGCGAGCGTGGCGTCGTCGATCGCCTGGTCGATCTCGTAGAGCGGCAGGTCGGCCGCCGACGCGAGCCCGAGGTCGCCCGCGAGCGCGGCGCGCGCCTCGGGCCGGAGCAGGTCGAGGAGCGGCGCGGGGTCGTACGTCGGCGGGACCGGGACGGACGGCGCGGCGGCTCCGTCGTCGGCGCGAGCGGGCGCCGCCGCGAGAAGGGTCAGGGCCGCGGCGAGGGCGGCGATCGTGCAGGCATGGCGCATGTCTATCGGTTTAGCACGGTTGCGTCGTTTCGGGAAGACCTCCGAAACCCGGGCGGCCGCGCGGCGTTTCGTTGGGCGAGAAGCACGGGGTAGGAGAGAGACGGACCGCCACGGAGGTGACCATGAAGACCACGAGATTGCTCCTCGTCCTCGCCGTCCTCGGGCTCGCGGCCAGCGCTTCCGGCTGCTTCGCGGCCGTGGGCGTCCGCCACGGGCACGGGCACGGCAAGGGCCATCACCACCACCACGGGGTCAAGGTGGGCGTCGCGGTTCGCTGACCTCCGCGCCGCCCGTCCGCGCCGGCGGCCGCCGCGCCGGCGCCGCATTGGCGGACACCAAAGCGCCGGCGGCCGGCGGCCGACATCTTCATGGGGGTCGACGTCGACCGCCGACGCACGGAGGTGCCCGCCATGGACCCGGTCTCCCGCGACGACTCGCGCCGCCCGCGGATCCTCGGCGCGACCGCGATCGCCTCGCTCGCCCTCGTCGCGAGCCTCGTCTCGAGCGCGTACGTCCTCTCGCGCGCCTACGTCGTCCGCGCCGAGCGCGAGACGCAGAAGTCGCGCACGCTGGCCGTCACCGGGTCGGCGCGCATGCGCATCGCGTCGGACCTCGCCCTCTGGTCGATCCGCGTCGGCGGCGAGGCCAGGACGCTCGAGGAGTCGTTCGCCCGCCTCGCCCACTCGACCGAGGCCGTGCGCCGCTTCCTCGCCGAGCGCGGCTTCGCCGACGACGCCGTGGCGATCGGGCCGATCCGCCAGGAGATCCACCGCGCCTACGACGCGAAGGGCCACGAGACGCGCGACATCGTCTCCTACGAGCTGACGCGCCGGATCCGGGTGACGGCGCGCGAGCCCGAGCGCGTGGCGCGGGCCGCCGGCGAGGTGACGGAGCTGCTCGAGAGGGGCGCGGACGTCCAGAGCTCGGCGCCCGAGTACGTCTACACCCGGCTCGCCGACCGCAAGATCGAGATGGTCGCGAAGGCGACGGCGGACGCGCGCGAGCGCGCCGAGCGGATCGCCCGCGAGAGCGGCTGCGCGCTCGGCCCCGTGAAGGAGGCGCGCGCGGGCGTGTTCCAGATCACGGCCCCGCACTCGACCGAGGTCAGCTCGGGCGGCGTGAGCGACACGTCGACGATCGAGAAGGACATGACGGCCGTGATCCACCTGACCTTCGTCGTCGAGTAGGGACGGGAGGAGGCTTCGGCTTCCGCGCGCTCCGCTCAAAGGGTGTGAATCTTTCCGATTCCCACCCTTTTCGCCGGTCTTCGTCTTCGGGGGGCTCCGCCCCCCGAACCCCCCGCCGCGGAGCGCGCGGCAAGGATTGGCTTCGGCTTCCGCGCGCTCCGCTCAAAGGGTGTGAATCCTTCAGATTCCCACCCTTTTCGCCGGTCTTCGTCTTCGGAGGGCTCCGCCCCCCGAACCCCCCGCCGCGGAGCGAGGGCCCGCTCCTCGTTCATGGCGGCGAGCCGGCCCTGCATCTCGACCGCCGCCCGGACCGCGTCCTCGGCGCAGTCGTTCGGGCGCTCGCCGAGCCCGAAGACGGCGAAGACGGCGTCGCCCACGAACTTGTCGACCACCCCGCCGTGGTCCTGGATCGCCTTCACCATGCGCCCGAGGTAGTCGTTGAGGAGGAGGACCAGGTCCTCGGGGCCGAGGGTCTCGGAGAGCGACGTGAAGTCCCTGAGGTCCGAGAAGAGGAAGGCGAGCTGGCGCCGCTTCCCGCCGAGGACCGCGGCCTGCCCCGTGCGGGCATAGCGCTCGATGAAGTCCTCGGCCACGGCCGGGTTCACGAAGCGGCCGAACGCCTCGCGGATCCGCTCCCGCAGGATGAGGCCCTGCGCCATCCCGTTGATCCCGCCGGCGATCTCGCCGAGCTCGTCCGGGCGCGTGTCGTCGAGGGCGACCTCGAAGCGCCCGCGCCCGATCTGGCCCACGCCGGCGAGGATCTCGTCGGCATCCTCCTGGAGCGTGCGCCCGTAGCGCCAGGCCACGAGGAGGGAGAGCGCGACGAAGACGAGCCCGAGGCCGCCCACCTCGAAGACGGCGCGCCGCGGGAGGCCGCCCTCGGAGATGAGGCGCAGGACGACGAGGATCATCGCGAACGAGGGCGCGATCGTGAAGATGACCGTGCCCTCCATGAGGCGCCGCGGGATCCGCTCCCAGCGCTTGCGCGGCACGAGCCGGCGGCGCGTGTCCGCCCGGTAGAGGCGCTCGAGGACGACGTACTCCCACTGGGCGATGATCCCGGCGCCGAGCGCGAAGTAGCCGCTCATGAGCTTCAGGTGGCTGCCGAACGGGAACTCCGGGTAGAGGGCGGCGTGCAGCCCCATCGCGAGCACGCCCGCGGCGAACCAGGAGATCACGGCCAGGCGGTAGCCGTGCCGCGCCGGCGACACGTCCGCGGGCGGGCGCGGGAAGTTGTACCGCAGCAGGAGGCGGAGGAGGATGTGCGCCCCGCAGACGATGAGCAGGTTCCGGAAGAGCGAGGCCTCGGCGAGGCTGCAGACGTACGGGCAGGCGATCCGCGCGTACGGCACGAGGAAGATGACGGAGATCGCGGGCGCGGCGTCGAGGAGCAGCCAGGTGCGGCGCACGGACGGCTCGCCCCGCCGGCGGCCGTGCTCGCCGGGCACGATGGGGATCGCATCGTGGGCCACGTGAGGGTCGAGCTGCGGGGTCGGCATGGCGGGCCCATTCTGCCACACGCGGGCCGCCGATGAAACGCCTGTCCGGCCCCTCCGTCCGCCCCGCCCGGAGCGTCGTCGGATCAGAGGAGGTTGCGGTCCGGGCGCAGGGGCTCGCGCGGCGCCCGCGACGGGAAGAGGCGCAGGAGCGCGGTGACGAACCGGACGTACGCGACGATCCACACGGCCAGGATCCCCGAAGCGGCCGGAGATCAGCCCGGCGCGAGCTCCACGCCGCCTGCGGTCGCCCGGAAGACGCGGTCCGAGACGGGATGGGCGGCGGCGGCGTGGGATCGGCGCGCGATCTCGATGTAGCGCTGCGCCGCGGCGGCCGGCTCGGAGCGAAAGGCGACGAGCTCGTCCGGCGCGGGGACGCAGGCGAGGAACGTAGACCCGAGCGCGTCGGCGATGACGCGGCGGAACCGGGGCAGGAGGATGGCGGCGGCGGCGCGCGGATCGTCGACGACGAACGCCTGCGGCCGGCCCTGCTCGTCCGCCAGCGCCTGGAGGGGCTCTTGCGCGAGGCGGGCTCCGAGGTTCTCGCAGGCCCGGGCGAGCGCATCCCCGAACGACAGGCCGAGCCCGGCGAGGTCGCGTCCGGTGAGGTAGCGGTCCCCGAGCCCCGGGTCCGCGTGGACGAGGACGATGGACAGCCCGCCCGGGAACTCGCGCCTCGCCGGCCGGCTCGCCGGCGGCAGGTCGGCGAGGTACCCGTCCGGGACGAGCCGCGGGTAGAGGCCCTCGGGGGTCGGGGCCGGCAGCTCGCCTCCCCCGGCCGCGAGGTCGACGCTCCGGTCGACCGGGAGCGCGGCCAGGTGCTCCTCGATCAGGCCCTCGCGTCCGAGCGGCTCGGCGGCGATCCGGCGCGCCAGGCTCGTGAGCCCGGCCGTGGCGAGGCGGCGGCCGTCGGGCGCGCTCACCTCGACATCCGCGCCGTCGGCGGCGACGCGGAACGAGAGGTGCGGCCAGCGGGCCGCCATGCGCCGCGCGACCTCCTCGCCGAGCGGCTCGTGGAACGCGCGGTGCGGGGCGAGGGTCGAGGCCGTGCGCTCGAAGGCGTCGGCGAGCGCCTCGATGCGATCGGGCGGCGAGACGAGCGAGACGACGAGGAAGCCCTCGGTGCACCGGACCCACGTCACCCACTCCGCCCCGTCATCGAAGAGGAGCTTCGCGTGGGCCGCCGGCGCGAGGGTCGGATGGCAGAAGGCGCGGCTCTCGCGGACCTCGAGGACGCCCGACCGCCGGGCGATGTCGAGCGCGAGGTCGAGCGGCGGCAGCGGGGCGGGCGGGAGCGCGACGACCTTCAAGGTCGCGGGCGGGGCCTCCGACCGGAACGTCAGGACGTCGTACTTGCCCTGGTTCTCGACGCGCCGGAAGCCCGGCGGAACCTCGATCTCGACCCGACCGGCGGCGCTCTCTCGGCCCATGGACGCACCTCCCAGGTCGTCGCCGTTCTCGTGGCGGCGAAGGCGCGATTCTACCGAGCGCGCGGCCGCCCACAAGGGCCGCGCATCGGGTAACCTGGACCCGGCCCCGTCACCCTTGTCACACGGAGGGTCGCCCCGCGGGATGATCCAGGAGAAGGGCGAGGAGGGCCGTCCCATCGAAGCCGTCGAGGAGCGGGCGATCCCGGAGGTGGCGGGCGCGTCGGACGAGCGCGCGCGCGTCGCCCGCTGGGCCGAGGCCCACGGGGCGGCCCTCCAGGCGTGGGCGCGGCGGCTCGTCCGCGACCGCGCGGCGGCCGAGGACGTCGTCCAGGAGACGTTCGTCGTCGCGCTCGAGCGGGCGGACGCCGCGGTCCCCGCGGGCTCGGAGCGGGCGTGGCTCTTCGGGATCGCGCGCCGCCTCGCCTCCCGGGCGCTGCGGGCGCGGCGCGGCTTCCTCGCCTGGCTGGCGCGGGTCGAGCCCGACTTCGACGCCGGCGGCGACGCGGACGGCGACGGCGCCGCCGCCGCCGACGCCCGGGCGATCGGAAACGAGCGCCGGGTCCTCGTCGCGGCGGCGATCGCGGCGTGCCCGGCGCGCCAGCGCGAGGTCCTCTACCTCGTCTTCCACGAGGGCCTGACGCTCGACCGGGCGGCGCACGCCATGGGCGTCTCGCCGGGGGCGGCCCGGCGTCACTATCACCGGGCGAAGGCCGCCGTGCGCGCGCGGCTCGAGGGGCAAGGAGTCGAGCCATGAGGAAGCGGGATGTCACGGATCGGGAGGTGGACGAGGCCCTGCGCCGCCACTTCGCGGCGTCCGGGTCCGAGCGCGCGCGCCGGCCCGGGGCGCCCTTCCCGGCGGGGCGGGGCTTCGCGGACGGCGTCATCGCCGCCCGCGACCGGGCCCGGGCGGCCGCGGCGCGCCGGACGCGGCTCGCGGGGGCCGCCCTGGCGGCCGCCGCCGCCTTCGTCGTCGTGGCGCTGGCGCTCCTCGGCGGGCCGGCGGACCGCGCCGGCGGCGGGCGCGCGGCGCGCGACCGGGCACCGGCCCCGGTCCGGGAAGCCGCCGACGACCTCGCCCTGCCCGAGGCGCCCGCCCTGGCGCTGCCGGGGCTCGAGGCCGTGCCCCCGCCCGGGCCGGTCGGCGCCGAGGCGGCGCTCGAGTTCACGTATCTCGACGGGCTGGTCCCGTCCTGGCAGACGCTTGAGTGATCGGGAAAGACAGGAGGACATCGACATGCGCGGATCGTGGCTTCTGGGCGCGGCGGTCGTCGCGGGCGCCCTCGTCGCCGGACCCGGGATCGTGCGAGCTTGCGGACAGGAAGCCGGCGACGGAGGGGGCGCGCACCTGCACGACCACTTCTTCCCGCCGGAGCTCGTGATCCGCTTCGGCAAGGAGGCCGGCGTCGACGAGAAGACGGTCGAGTGGGTGCGCACGACCGCCCGCGAGACGCAGGCGCAGATGATCGACGCCGAGGCGAAGGTGAAGAAGCTCCACCTCGAGTTCGAGGGGGCCGTCGCCTCGGACGCGCCGCTCGAGGACGTGCTCAAGATCGTCGACCGCGTGGGCGCGGCCGAGACGGAGATGAAGCGGATCCACGTCTCCCTCCTCCTCAAGATCCGCGGCAAGCTCACGCCGGAGCAGCGCGCGAAGCTGAACGAACAGAAGCGGCGCATGCACCCGCCGCAACCGCCGCAGGCGCCCCACGGGCCGCACGGGCCGCACGTGCCCCAGCCTCCGCACGTGCCCCAGCCTCCGCACGCGCCCCAGCCTCCGCACGCGCCCCAGCCTCCGCAGCCGCCGGCTCCCCCCCATCCCCACTAGAAGGGGGCAGCCACGGCTGCGTCGCTTTGGTAGAATCCCGTCCCATGAAGCACTTGACGCTCGCGATGGGGCTCGTCGCGATCTGCGCGAGCCCCGCGCTGGCCGACGACGCCGGCGCCCCCGCTCCCCCCGCCGAGCGGGAGAAGGCCATCCACGTCCTGTCCCGCTGCGCCTTCGGACCGACGCCCGAGCTGCTGGCGAAGGTCGAGAAGATGGGCGTCCGCGCCTGGCTCGAGGCCCAGCTCGCGCCCGAGAAGATCGACGACTCGGCCCTCGAGAAGCGGCTCGCCGGGCTCGAGTCGCTCGGCAAGGGCACCGGCGCCCTCATGCGCGAGTACAACCCGCAGCCCGCGGACGACTCGGAGGCCGAGCAGCGGCGCGTCGAGCGCCTGCGCGCGACGCCGGGCCGCGAGCTCAAGACCGCCGTCCTCCTGCGCGCGTGCTACTCCGAGCGCCAGCTCCAGGAGGTCATGGTCGAGTTCTGGCGCAACCACCTGAACGTCAGCCTCAACAAGGACGAGGTCGCCTACCTCGCGCCGGACTACGAGCGCGAGGTGATCCGCAAGCACGTCTTCGGGCGCTTCGAGGAGATGCTCCTCGCCTCGGCGAAGCACGCGGCGATGCTCATCTACCTCGACCAGCAGTTCTCGCAGCGGCCGCTCACGCCGACCGAGGAGAAGTACCTGAAGAAGGCGGGCGGCAACCTCTCGGCGGCGCAGAAGCAGCTCGTCCGCCAGCGCGGGCTCAACGAGAACTACGCCCGCGAGCTCCTCGAGCTGCACACGCTCGGCGTGGACAACGGCTACACCCAGCGCGACGTCATCGAGGTCGCGCGCGCCCTCACGGGCTGGACCGTCGACCGCAACGGGGACGGCGGCAACTACTACGGGTTCTGGTTCCACAAGGACGTCCACGACACCGACGCCAAGTACGTCCTCGGCGCCTCGCTCCCGCGGCGGGCGGCGAGCCCCGAGGAGGGCGAGGCCGTCATCCGCGGCGTCGCCCGCCACAGGAACACGTCCCGCTTCATCGCCTTCAAGATGTGCCGCTACCTCGTCGCCGACCGCCCGCCCGAGGCGCTCGTCGAGCGCGTCGCCAAGGTCTTCCGCGACACCGACGGCGACCTGCGCGCCGTCACGCGCGCGATCGTCCTCGACGACGAGTTCCTCGCCCGCGCGCACTTCCAGGCCAAGTTCAAGACGCCGTTCGAGTACGTCGTCAGCCTGATCCGGGTGACGACGGCCGAGGTCCGCAACCCCGAGCCCGTCCTCCACGCGCTCCACCTCATGGGCCAGCCGATCTACGGCTGCGACGACCCGACGGGCTACTACGACACGCGCGAGGCCTGGCTCGACCCGGGCGTGCTGGCGCTGCGCTGGCAGATCGCGCTCGACCTCTGCGAGGGGCGCGGCGGCGGCGCCGTGCGGGTCCCGGACGCGTTCTTCGCCCGCCCCGGCCCGCTCGACGCCGACCCGCCGAAGCTCAACGTCTGGCTCGCCCGCTCGGGCGTGCTGCCGGCGGGCGCCGACCCGTCGCTCCTGGCGACGCTCTCGCTCGCCGTCGGCGACGGCAAGTTCACGATGGGCGACGACGCGCTGCGCCGGCGCGTGATCGGGCTCGCGCTCGGGTCGCCGCAGTTCCAGAAGCAGTAGCCGCAAGTCCGGGGGACGAGACGATGGACTCCACGCGCCGCGAGTTCCTCCACCGCGCGATCCAGCTCGCGATCGCGACCTCGACGCTCGACCTCTACCTCCCGCGGATCGCCTTCGCGGACGACAAGGAGAAGCGGGCGAAGGGCAAGGGGCCGGGCTCGACCCTCGTCGTCATCTTCCTCAGGGGCGGCTGCGACCCGCTCAACATCGTCGTCCCCTTCGGCGACCCGCTCTACTACAAGTACCGGCCGACGATCCAGATCGCGCCCAAGGACCAGGGCACGGAGCGCGGCGCGATCGCCCTCAACAAGCACTTCGGCTTCCACCCGGCCCTCGAGGCGCTCATGCCGCTCTACGAGGCCGGGACGCTGGCGCCGATCCTGAACGTCGGCTCGCCGCACCCGTCGCGCAGCCACTTCGACTGCATGGACTTCATGGAGTACGCCGCGCCCGGCGACCGGACGGTGACGCAGGGCTGGCTCAACCGCTACCTCGAGGGCGTGGCGGCCGCCGCCGAGCGGGCTGCGGCCGACCCCGACTCGCGGTTCCGCGCCGTCGCCATGCAGGGGTTGCTCCCGCGGGCGCTGCGCGGCGCCTACCCCGTGCTCGCGGTCCCGCCGCTGCGCGAGGGCGGGGCGAGCGACCCGCTGGACGCGTTCGACGAGGTCTACATCCCGGCGGGCGGCATGCCGGGCGAGATGGAGCCGCCGCCCGCGGCCCCGCCCGGGGCCCCTCCGAAGGCCGACCCCAGGGCGCCGAAGCCCGACCCGAAGGCGCCGGCGCCGCCCGCGCCGCCGGCCGAGGACCCCGTCCTCCTCTCCGGCCGCAACACGATCGAGGCGATCCGTCGCTTCCGCGAGATCGTCTCGAAGCCCGCGCCGGGCGAGAAGGCGGGCCGCTACCCGCAGGCGCCGTTCGGCCAGCAGCTCCGGCAGCTCGCGCGCGTGATCAAGGCGGACTGCGGGCTCGAGGTCGGATGCCTCGACTACCACGGCTGGGACCACCACGCGCGCGAGGGCGGGACGGACGGCGTCCTGGCGCCGATGCTGAAGGTCCTGGGCGACGGCCTCGCCGCCTTCGCCGAGGACCTCGGCCCCGAGCGCATGGCCCGGACGATCGTCCTCACCATGAGCGAGTTCGGCCGCACGGTCGAGGAGAACGGCAACGCCGGCACCGACCACGGCCACGGCGGGATCATGTTCGCGCTCGGCGGCCCGGTGAAGGGCGGGAAGGTCTTCGGGACGTGGCCGGGGCTCGCGAAGAAGGACCTCTTCGAGGAGCGCGACCTGCCGGCCACGACCGACTTCCGTCTCGTCTTCGGCGAGGTCCTCGAGGGCGTGTTCGGCTGGCGGCCGCCCGCCGACTTCTTCCCGAACTACCGGCTGCCGAAGAAGTACCCGCTCCAGCTCATCAAGCCCGGGTGAGCGCCCGCCGCCCCCGCCCCCGCCCCCGCCCCCGCGCGGCCGCGCTCGCGGCCTTCACCCTCGCCGCCGCCGGCTGCGGCTCCGGCTGGGAGCGAGTCGAGAGCGGCACCGACCGGACGCTCCAGGCCGTGTGGGCGGGCGGGCCGGATGAGGCCTGGGCCGTCGGCGCCGAGGGCACGGTCCTCCGCTGGGACGGGAGAGCCTGGCGCCGGGTCGACGCCGGCAAGCCCGACGCACGGTACACGGCCGTCGTCGGGATCGCGCCGGGCGTCGCCTGCCTCGTCGACGAGGGGCGCGAGACGGCTTCCTCCACGTCTTCGTCCTCGCCCGGGACGAGCGCCGCCTCGATGACCTGACCGCCGTCGCTGGAGCGGGTCCCGACGAGGCCTGGGCGGTCGGCCGCGACGGCACGATCCATCGCTTCCGCCGGAAGTAGCGCCCCCGGAAAGACCCCGCTTGACCGCCCCGGGGTCGGGCGTATGCTAAGCGGCGTGAGCGCCTCCGAGGACCAGGCCCCGACCGCGCCGGCCGAACCGGTGAAGGAAGACGCGCCGCCCGCCGCCCCCCCGGCCGCCACGGCCCTGGAGCCGGCCGCCGAGCCGGCGCCGCCCCCGGCGCCGGCGTCACGTGACGCGGCCGAGGCCGAGCCGGTCGCCGCGACCGCGCCCTCGGCGCCATCTCCCGACGCGGTCGAGAATTTTTCGGTGTCGCCGATCATCCTACCAAACGTCAACCTTACTCCGCAAGGCCCTCCTGACGCGGGGTCGATCTCGCCTCCCGAGGCGCCTTCGCCCGAGCCCGTTCCATCGCCCGCCGATTCGCCACCCGCCTTGCTCGCGACGGACACCCCCCCGGAGCCCGCACCGGCTCCCGAGCCCGTGACCGCCGCCACCCCGGCCGTCGACGCGGCCCCCGCGCCGCCCACCGACGCCACCCTTGCCCCCGAACCTCCCCTTCCCCCCGCCCCCACCCCCGAGCCCGAGCCCGTGGCCGCCACCACTCCGGCCGCCGACGTCGCCCCCGCGCCGCCCACCGACGCCCCTGCCCCTTCCCCTGCCCCTGAACCTCCCCCTCCCCCGGCCCCCGCCGCCCCAGAGCCCGCGGCCGCCGCCCCGGCCGCCGACGTCGCCGCCGCGCCCACCGCGACCGTCGGCCCCGCCCCCACCCCCGGCCCGCGCCGCCTCCTCCTCCGCACGACCCTCGCCGGCGGCGCGCCCGTGCCGCTCCGCTTCGTCGAGGTCGAGGTGGGCGGCGCGACGCGGGTCGCCGACCGGGGCGGGCGGATCGCCCTCGACGCGGCGCCGGCCGCGCTCGCCGGCGGCGCCGTCCGGCTTCGCGACCGCTCGCGGCTCGGGGCGCGCCTCGGCGGACGGCGCGTGCGCTGGCGGGAGACGCTCCTCGAGGTGACGCTCGAGGGCGGCGAGATCGCCCGCGCGCCCTTCACGCCCGCCGCCGACGCCGAGGCCGTCGACCTCGACGAGCCCGCCGTGCGCGCCTTCGCCGCCGCCCGCCAGGCGCTCGCCTTCGCCGCCCGCCACGCGCTCGAGCGCGTCGGTCCGCCGACCGGCGCCCCGCGCAGCGCCGTGCGGCTCGACCGCGCCCGCCTCGTGGGCCTCTGGGAGGACGGGGCGGCGCGCGCCGTGGCCCGCGAGGCGCTCGCCCGGGCGCTCGGCCTCGACGGGACGCCGTTCCGCGAGGTCCTGGCCTCGTTCCTCGCCCGGGCCGCCCTCGGCGAGGCGCCCCACGCCGACGAGCCGAGCGCCGCCGTCCGCGCCCTCTTCGGCGCCTACGAGGCCTCCGGCCGGCGGATCCGCCCGTTCTGGGACGTGGTCGTCTGGTCCGGCGCGGCCGAGGGCCTGGACGACCTCCTCCTCAAGTGGGCGTGGTTCGCGCGCGAGCGGCCCACCCTCCGCGCGTCGCTCCCGGCCGTCGTGGACGCGGTCGCCCGCGAGGCGGGCGAGGCCGCGGCCGCCGCCCGCGCGCTCCTCGGACCGAACGGCGACCCGGTCGCGGGGTCGCTCACCGGCCCGGCGGCGCGCCTCGAGGGCCCGCCGCCCGCGCCGCCCCCGGCCGGCGAGGCCGCGCGCTTCGACGTCCACACGCGCGCGATCCCGCCCGGCGCGGTCCGGGCGCTCGAGGTCGTGGACGCGGACGGGGACGTCCTCGGCGTCGAGCGTCGCCCCGAGCTCGCCCGCGTGGCCCCACCGGGCGGGGCCGGCGCCACGCCCGCCGCCGCGCGGCCCTGGCGGCCCGCCGAGGGCGCGGTCGCCGCCTACGTGCCCATCGCCGGCGACTGGGCCGTCGCGCCGCAGCCCCTGCGCCTGCGCCTGCGGCTCGCCTACGGGGGTGCCGCCCGCCCGAACGTGACCGTGGACGTCGAGCCGCCGTTCCGCCTGGCGCCGATCCCGAGCCCGCCCGAAGCTCCGCTCCGGCTCTATCGCGGCGAGCCGCCGCCCGCCGAGGCGCGCGTCGAGGCGGCCTACGGCGCGCCGCTCCGCTTCCGCGGCGAGGCGACCCCGCCCGGCGTCGAGGTCCTCGAGGACGGGCAGCTCGCGGGCGCCCCGCTCGAGATCGGCCGGTTCCCGCTGCGCGTGCGCCTCGAGCCCGAGGCCGCCGACGCGCCGGCGTCGCTCTACGAGACGCAGGTCGTCGTCGTCGAGCGCGCCCGGCTCCGCCCCGAGGCGGAGGCCCTCCGCCTCTTCCGCGGCGAGGACTGCGACGGCGTGCGCCTCGTCGCGCTCGACGCGCCCGAGGGGTCCGCGCGCCTCGTCGTCACGGGGCTCCCGCCCGGCGTCCACGCGACCGCCGACGGGCGGCTCGAGGGCGCGCCCGAGGCCGCCGGCCGCTCGCTCGCGCACGTCGCCCTGATCGCGGGCGAGGGGGCGCTCTGCGATGAGGCCGAGGTCGAGGTCATCGTCCACGACCGGCCGCGGCTCGAGCCGCGAAGCCTCGTCCTCTTCGCGGGCGAGCCGATCCCGGCCGGCCTCTGCCTCCGCGCCCCCGGCGCGCCCGCGGACGCGCGCTTCAGCATCGCCGGCGGCGCGCTCCCGGTCGGCGTCACCCTCCGCGCGGACGGCCAGATCGTCGGCACCCCCGCGGAGGCCGGCGACTTCCGCGCCCGGATCGCCGTCGCGCTCGGCCCGCGCGCCGGCGCGGCCGCGGTCGAGGACGACCTCGAGGGCCAGGTCGTCCCGCGCCTCCGCCTCCGCCCGCACCGCCTCTCGGTCGCCGAGGGCGAACCCCTCGACCTCGCGCTCGAGGCCGAGGGCGGGGCGACCGGCCGCCACGCGTTCGAGGTCGACGCGGCGACGCTCCCGCCCGGCTGCGCCGCCACGCCCGACGGCTGGATCCGCGGACGGCCCCGCTACGACGACAAGACGCCGGCCCCCGGCGTCGACCTCCACCGGCGCGTCGCCCACGCCGTGCGCGTGACCGTCTCCGACGCCGGCCCGCCCGCCCAGCGGGCCGAGGGGACGGTCCAGATCGAGGTCGCCCCGGCGCTGCGCGTCCGCCCGGTCGACATGGCCGCCTGGAAGGTCGGCCGCCCGCCGGCCGGCCGCATCGACATAGCCGGCGGCGTCCCGCCCTACCGCGTCTACATCGCGAGCGGCGACCTCCCGCCCGGCGTCTCGCTCCGCGAGAACGGCACGTTCGACGGCTTCCCGCGCCGCGCCGGGCACTACCGCTTCGTGGTCAAGGTCTACCACGAGGGTCCGCCCCCGCCCTTCCAGTCGGCGCTGGTGACGATCCCGGTCGAGGAGGACCGCTCCGGCCGACTGCCCGTGGTTGCCGAGACTTAGAGAAATCTGCAACCCTCCCCTTGACAAAAACGAACGTTCGTACTATTCTATCGGCATGCGGAAGAACGGAGCGAGCGGGAAGGGGACGGGGACGGCGACGAAGGCCGTGCGCCGGGCCCCCAGGCCCGCCACGCGCAAGGGCCAGGTCACGAAGGACGCGATCCTCGACGTCGCCAAGGCCCTGGCCAGCCGGGTCGGCCTCGACGGGCTGACGATCGGCGGGCTCGCCACCGAGCTGCGCATGTCCAAGAGCGGGCTCTTCGCCCACTTCCGCTCGAAGGAGGCGCTCCAGGTCGAGGTCCTCGAGTCGGCCTCGCGCGACTTCATCGCGCGGGTGATCTCGCCGGCCCTGGCCGTCCCCCGCGGCGAGGGGCGCGTGCGGGCGCTCTTCGACCTCGGCTTCGCCTGGGACAAGGCCTCGCCCGGAGGCTGCATCTTCGTCGCCGCGGCCGCGGAGCTGGACGACCAGCCGGGCCCGGCGCGCGACCGGCTCGTGAGCCTCCAGCGGGAGTGGCTCGACATCGTCGCCAAGGCGTACCGGACGGCCATCGAGGCCGGCGACTTCCGCGCCGACCTCGACCCGAAGCAGCTCGCGTACGAGATGTACTGGATCACCCTCGGCTACCACCACGCCTCGCGCCTGCTGCGGGACGCGGATGCCGGGGAGCGTGCCTCCCGCGCGTTCGAGGGACTGCTCGAGCGCGCCCGCGCCCCCAAGAGAGGAGCCTGACCATGTCCGCCCTCGCCGACGTGGATGTCCTGGCCCTGGAAAATAGCACGAACGTTCGTTTTGCATCGGAGCCGAGCGGCACGAACGTTCGTGCCTCTGTGCGTCCGGGCGGACGCACGAACGTTCGTGCCCTGGACGCGGCCGGGCGGCGGGTCGAGCCCGCCGGCCCGACGACGGTCGCGCCCCTGCGGCTGCCGCTCCCGGTGCGGCTCCTCGCGGCCGGCCTGCGAGCGCTCGAGGCCGTCAGGCCGGCGGTCGCCGGCCGCGCGGCCGGACGGCTCTTCCTCACGCCGCCGCGCCCCGCCCGCCCGGCGCGCGAGCGCGCCCTGCTCCGCACCGGGCGGCCGGTCGACGTGACCACCGAGCGGGGCGAGCGCCTCGCCGCCTGGACCTGGGGCGACGAGGGCGCCCCCGCGGTCGTCCTCGCCCATGGCTGGGGCGGTCGCGGCGCGCAGCTCGGGGCCTTCGTGCGGCCGCTCGTGGCCCGCGGCCTGCGCGTCGTCGCCTTCGACCAGCTCGGGCACGGAGACTCGGACGGCCGGCGCAGCTCGCTGCTCGCGTTCGCCCGCGGCCTGGCGGAGGTCGTGCGCCAGGTCGGGCCGGTCGAGGCCGTGGTCGCCCACTCGCTCGGCGCCGGCGCGACCGTGCTCGCGCTCGCCTGCGGCCTGCCGGTGCGGCGGGCGGTGCTCGTCGCCCCGCCCTCACGCCCGCTCCGCATGGCGTCCCGGTTCATGGAGGCCCTCGGTCTCGGCGGCGACGCGGCCGCGGCCATGCGGGCGGACGTCGCGCGCCGGATCGGCGTCCCGTGGGAGGCGGTGGACGTCCTCGGCCGGGCGCGCTACTCGCGCGTGCCGCTGCGGATCTACCACGACCGCGACGATGCGGAGGTCCCGTGGGACGAGGCGGCCGACCTCGCGTTCGCCGCGACCGACGCGACCCTCGTCACGACGCGGGGCCTCGGCCACCGGGCCATCGTCCGCGACGCCGAGGTCGTCTCGGACGCCCTGCGGTTCCTGACTCGTTGATCCTGGAACGGGAGAACGTCTCGAAGGCAACCCTTTTCCCCCGACGGAGGTCAGCCATGTTGCACCTTTCCGGTCGTCTCCTCAGCCTCGTCGCCGCGACGGTCCTCGCCATCGTCCCCGCCGGTCCGGCGCTCGCGGATGTCGCGCCGCCCGACCCGCTGGACGCGGTCGCCGCGACCCCGGCCGCGGCCGCCGACGCGGCCGACGCGCTCGCCGCCAAGCTCGTCCGGGCGGGCCTCTCCGCCCCCGAGGCCCAGGCCCTCGTCGCCCGCCTCGGCGCCGAGGAGCGGGCGCTCCTCGCCGAGCGGGCCGAAGGGGCCGAGGTGGGCGGGTTCGTCCCGTGGATCGCCTTCGGCGTGATCGCCGGGATCGTCTTCGGCTTCATGGCCCTCTTCGGCGGCATCGACGCCGCGACGGGCGACGACGCGCCGCCGGCCGAGGGCCCGGCCCCCGCCCCCGCCCCCGCCCCCGCCTCCGGGCAACCCGAGACGCTGCGGCCGTAGGCGGGATCCATGTCTCGGCCCACGAACGCGCGCCGACGATCTCCCCCCCTCGCGCTCGCCGCCGTCGTCCTGGCGGCGGCGGGCGCGGGGTGCGCCGTCCCGGGCGCGCAGGTCCGCGCGGACATCGTCGCCGGCCGCACGCCCGGGATCGTCGTCGCCGGCGTCCCCTTCGTCGCCCAGGAGGGCACCGAGGACTGCGGCGCGGCGGCGCTCGCGGCGGTGCTCGCCCACGCCGGCCGGCCCGGCGACCGCGACGCGCTCGAGCGCGAGATCGTGCGCCCGAGCGCCGGCGGCTCGTTCACCTTCGACCTGGCGCTGGCCGCGAACGCGCGCGGGCTCCACCCCTGGGAAGGGCGGCGCCTCGGCCTCGACGACCTGCGCGCCTGGCTCGGCGCCGGCCGGGCCCCGATCGTGCTCCTCGGCGTCCGCCCGTTCGAGCTCCGGCGCAAGCACTTCGCCGTCGTGACCGGGATCGACGACGGGCGCGGCCTCGTGCTCCTGCACGACGGGGCCGATGCCGACCGCCCTTACGAGGTCGCCGACTTCCTCGAGCGCTGGGAGCGGGGCGGCCGCTTCGGGCTCGTGGCCGTGCCGCCCGAGGCGCCGCTCCCGCCCGGCTTCCCGGCCCTCGACGCGCGCGCGCGCGGCCGCCTGGGCCGGCTCGCCGAGGGGGCCGGGCACGCGGATGCCGCCCTCGCCCATTACCGGGCCGCCGCCGCCCTCGCCCCGTCCTTCGCCCCCGTGCGCGCGAACCTCGGGCGCCTGCTCCTCGTCCAGGGTCGCCTGGACGAGGCCGAGCGCGAGCTCAGGCTCGCCCTCGACCTGGCCCCGGCCGACGTCCGCGCCCGGAACAACCTCGCCCACGCGCTCGTCGAGCGGGCCCTCCGGCTCCCGGCGGGCGCGCCGCGCGCGGCGGCCCTCGCCGAGGCCGAAGCGCTCGCGCGGGCGGCCCTCGCGGCCGCGCCCGCGGACCTCGTCTCCGTCTGCCGCGACACGCTGGCTCGGGCCGTCGCGGCCCGTCAGGCCGAGCCGCTCGCCGTCATCCAAGGAGAATGATCATGGGCGTCACCAGCCTCGCCTTCCCGGGCGCGCCGTCGAGCCCCGCCCGCGCGACCGCCATCGCCCCCGCCCCCGCCCGCGACGCGGGCTCGCGACCCACCGGCGCGGCCCCGCCGCTCGGGCATCGCCTCGTCGGCCTCGGGCTCAGGGCCGCCGGCCGGGCCTCGCCGGCCCTCGCCGGACGCCTCGCCGGGCGGCTCTTCCTGACGCCCCCGCGGCACGAGCGCCCGGCGCGCGAGCACGCCCTCCTCGAGTTCGCGCGGCCCGTCCTCCTGCGCACGGAGCGGCGCGAGCGCCTGGCCGGGTGGGCCTTCGGCGACGACGCCGCTCCGGCCGTGCTCCTCGTCCACGGCTGGGGCGGTCGGGGCGCCCAGCTCGGCGCGTACGTGTCGCCGCTCGTCGCCCGCGGCCGGCGCGTGGTCGCCTTCGACCAGCTCGGGCACGGCGACTCGGACGGCCGCCGCAACTCGCTCCTCGGCTTCGCCCGCACGATCGCCCAGGTCGTGCGGCTCCTCGGTCCGGTCGACGGGCTCGTCGCCCACTCGCTCGGGGCCGGCGCGAGCGTCCTCGCCCTCGCCGCCGGCGCCCCGGTCGGACGGGCGGTCCTCGTCGCGTCGCCCTCGCGGCCGGACCAGGCGGTGGCGCGGTTCGCGGCCTACTTCGGGCTCGACGAGGCCGCCCGCGAGGAGATGGGTCGCGACATCGCGCGCCGCATCGGCGCGGGCTGGGACTCGGTCGACATCCTCGGCCACGCGCCGCGCCTCACGGCGCCGCTCCGCCTCTACCACGACCGCGACGACGTCGAGGTGCCGTGGGCGGAGGCGGCGGAGCTGGCGGCGGCGGCCCCCGAGGCGACGCTCGTCACCACGACCGGGCTCGGGCACCGGCGGATCCTGCACGATGCCGGCGTGGTCGAGGAGGCGGTGCGGTTCCTGACGGCGGAGCGGGGTGAGCGACCCCGAAGCCCGCAGACTAACCAAATCGGTTAGCCTGAGGCCCTTTTCGCCTGAAACGCTATCCAGGCTAACCGATTCGGTAAGTCTACGAGGGGTGCCCCGGACGCGCGCCTCGTCAGCCCGCCGCGGCCGCGCGCCGCCGCTCGACCTCCTCGCGGATGTACCTCGCGAGGTCCTCGAGCGCCGTCCCCGGGCCGAAGAGCCGGCCGACGCCCATCTTCGAGAGCTCCTCGACGTCCTCCTTCGGGATGATTCCCCCGCCCGTGAGGAGGATGTCCTCGACGCCGCTCTTCTTCAGGAGCTCGAGGACGCGCGGGAAGATCGTCATGTGGGCGGCGTTGTGCGAGGAGATGCCGATCGCGTCGGCGTCCTCCTGGATCGCGGCGTCCACGATCGACTGCGGCGACTGGAAGAGGCCGAGGTAGATGACCTCGAAGCCCGCGTCGCGCAGGGCGCGGGCGACGACGCGCGCCCCGCGGTCGTGGCCGTCGAGGCCGCACTTCGAGACGACGATCCGGATCTGGTCTCGCTTCCGCGGCTCCATGGGCGTCAGATGATCGCCGGCTCGTGATACGTCCCGAGCACGGCCTTCAGCGCCTCGACCGTCTCGCCGAGCGTCGCGTAGGCGTGGGCCGCCCCGATCAGCGCCGGCATGACGTTCAGGCCGGCGGCCGCCGTCGCGCGCACGCGCTCGAGCGCCCGCTCGACCTTCGCCTTGTCGCGGCGCGCACGCACGGCCCGGACGGCCTCGCGCTGCCCGAGCTCGGTCGCCATGTCGATCCGGAGGAGCGGGATCCCCGTCCCCTCGTCCGGCTCGACGTACCGGGTGACGCCGACGACGTTCCGCTGCCCGCGGTCGTGCTCCTGCTGCAGGCGGTAGCTGGCCTCGCCGATCTCGCGCTGGAAGAACCCGGCCTCGATCCCGGCCATGACGCCGCCCACCGCCTCGATCCGCCGGAAGTACTCCTCGGCCCGCCGCTCCATGTCGTCGGTCAGGGCCTCGACGAAGTAGGAGCCGCCGAGCGGGTCGATCGTGCTCGCGACGCCCGTCTCCTCGGCGATCACCTGCTGCGTCCTTAGCGCGATCTTGACGGCCTTCTCGGTCGGGAGCGCGTACGTCTCGTCGAGCGAGTTGGTGTGCAGCGACTGCGTCCCGCCGAGGACGGCCGCGAGCGCCTGGATCGCCACGCGCACGATGTTGTTCTCGGGCTGCTGGGCCGTGAGCGACACGCCCGCGGTCTGGGCGTGGCAGCGCAAGCGCCAGCTCTCGGGGTTCTTCGCCCCGTAGCGGTCGCGCATGCGCCGCGCCCAGATGCGGCGCGCCGCCCGCATCTTGGCGATCTCCTCGAAGAAGTCGTTGTGGACGTCCCAGAAGAAGGAGAGGCGCGGGGCAAAGCGGTCGACGTCGAGCCCGCGCTCGAGCGCCGCCTCGACGTAGGTGAAGCCGTCGGCGAGCGTGAAGGCCAGCTCCTGGACGGCCGTCGAGCCGGCCTCGCGGATGTGGTAGCCGCTGATCGAGATCGGGTGCCACTTCGGCATCTCGCCGGCCGCGAACTCGATCGTGTCGACGACGAGCTTCAGGCTCGGCTCGGGCGGGAAGATGAACTCCTTCTGGGCGATGTACTCCTTCAGGATGTCGTTCTGGATCGTCCCCCGGAGCTGCGCGTGCGGCACGCCCTGCTTCTCGGCGGCCGCGATGTAGTAGGCCCAGAGGATCGCCGCCGGGCCGTTGATCGTCATCGACGTCGAGACCTCGCCGAGCGGGATCCCCTCGAAGAGGATCTCCATGTCGGCGAGCGACGAGATCGCGACGCCGCAGCGCCCCACCTCGCCCTCGGCGAGCGGGTCGTCGCTGTCGCGCCCCATGAGCGTCGGCATGTCGAACGCGACCGACAGGCCCGTCTGGCCGCGCTCGATCAGGAACTTGTAGCGGGTGTTCGTCTCGCGCGCGGTCGCGAAGCCCGCGAACTGGCGCATGGTCCAGAGCCGGCCGCGGTACATGGTCTCGTACGGCCCGCGCGTGAACGGGAACTCGCCCGGGCGGCCGACCTTCTCCTCGAAGGGCCGGCCGCCCGCGTTCTCCGGCCCGTAGAGGGGCTCGACCGGGACGCCCGAGAGCGTCGTGAAGAGCCGTTGCCGCCCGGCGCCGTCCTCCGTCATCTTCCTCCGCTCCGAAGCTCGCCGTGCGCCCTCAGTATAGCGAATCGGACGTCACACGTCCGCCGGCGCGTGCGGCGCCATCTCGAGGTCCTCGCCCTCCGCCCCGCGCACGACCAGCTCGCGCAGGTCCTCGAAGAGCACCGAGCGGAGCCTCAGGTTCCGGAGCGACGTCGGCGCCGTCGTCGGGCTCGACGGCAGCGTCACCGTGACCTTCGCCCCGCGCCCCGGCTCGCTCCCGATCTCGATCCGCCCGCCGTGGGCCCGGACGACGCGGTCGCTGAAGGCGAGGCCGATCCCGCTGCCGAAGCGCTTCGTCGTGTACCCGAACTCGAAGATCCGCGGGAACTGCTCCGGGGCGATCCCCGGGCCCGAGTCCTCGACGACGACCCGCACGGCCTCGGCCCCGGGGTCGTCGGCCAGGGCCTGGATCCCGGCGACGTCGATCTGGATCTTGCCGCCCTTGCCGCAGGCCTCGAGCGCGTTCGTGAGGACGTTCGAGATGACCTCGCCGAGCGAGCGGCTCTCGCCTATGATCTCGGGGACGTCGTCGCCGTAGCGCTTGACGACGTCGATCCCGCGGAGGCGCGGCGAGAGCGCGAAGAGCGCCCGGTCGACGACGTCGCGGAGGTCGATCAGGTCGACGCTCCGCGGCTCGAGCTCGACCGCCTGGCAGAACTTGGCGAGGTCGCGGTAGAGGTGGGCGAGCTCGTCGGCGATCTTCTCGGCTCGCGGGGCGAGGGCCCGGACGCCGAGCGCCTGGCGCAGCTCCTGGAGGAGCGAGCGGTACTCGTCGCCGACGACGCCGATCAGGTTCTTCAGCCGGTGGGCCTGGGCGTAGGCCTCCTCCTGGGCCTCGCCGCGCCCGATCTCGTAGAGCAGCTCGAGGTACTCGTCGCGGTTCGCGGGGTCGAGCTCGAGGCAGCGCGTGAAGGCCTCGCGCGCCCGCTTCCACGCCCGCTTGGCGACCGCGACGACGCCCAGGTTGTAGTGGGCGAAGGCGAACTCGGGGACGGCCTGGACGGCGCGCTCGAGGTCCTTCAGCGCCTCGTCCTTGCGCCCGGCGAGGAAGCTCGCGACGCCGCGGTGGTAGTGCGCCTTCGGCAGGTTGACGCCGAGGGCGATCGCCTGGTCGAGCGCCCCGACCGCCTCCTCCGGGCGGCCGGACTCCTCCAGGATCACGCCGCGGAGGTACCAGGAGAGGCCCGAGTCGGGCCACTTCCCGAGCACGTCGTCGAGGGCGGTCAGGGCCCGGTCGAACTGACCGCCCTTGTAGTGCGAGACGGCGAGGTTGTGGAGCTCCGCGGTCTCGGAACGCACCACGCGAGATTACTTCAAAGTCCTGGCCCGGTCAAGAATTGGTATCCGTCGCGGGCGCGCCTTCGCCCCGGCGGATGTCGGACCCATCGAGTACCCTCGCGTCATGACCACAGTCGCGCGAACCACGGAGGGGACGGCGGCGAGCGTCGAGCTCTCGCGGCTCCGGCCCGGCGACGGCTTCGCCGGCGTCTTCCTCCTCCGGCGGGCGGAGCTCAGGCGGACGAAGAACGGCAAGGACTTCCTCGACCTCGAGATCCTCGACCGGGCCGGCGGGTCGCTGGCGGCGAAGCTCTGGGACGCGACCCCGGAGCAGCACCAGGCGCTGCGCGCCGCCGACGTCGTCCTGGTCGAGGGCGAGGTCGAGGCCTTCCACGAGCGGCTCCAGGCGCGGGTCCGGGCGATCCGCCCGGCGCCCGCGGGGCAAGGCGTGCCGACCGTCGCGGACTTCCTGCCGCGGACGGAGAAGGACATCCGCGCCCTCTACGAGCGCCTCGTCGAGATCGTGCGCTCGGTCGAGAACGACCACGTCCGGGCGCTCTGCCTCGACTTCATCGCCGACCCGGAGCTCCGGCGCCGCTTCGTCCGGGCGCCGGCGGCCGTCTCGAACCACCACGCCTGCGTGGGCGGGCTCCTCGAGCACGTCGTCAGCCTGGCCGAGGCGTGCCTCCGCATCGCCGCCCTCTACCCGGTCCTCGACCGGGACCTGCTCGTCGCCGGCGCCGTCCTCCACGACATCGGCAAGGTCGAGGAGCTCGGCGTGGCGCGCGGCTTCGAGTACACCGACCGCGGCCGGCTCGTCGGCCACATCGTGATCGGCGTCCTCTGGCTCGAGGAGCGCGCCCGGCGCATCGAGGGCTTCCCGCCCGAGCTCCTCGACCGCCTGAAGCACCTGATCCTCAGCCACCACGGGACGCGCGACTGCGGCTCGCCGGTCGAGCCCTGCACGGCCGAGGCCATCGCCCTCCACTTCCTCGACAACCTCGACGCCAAGCTCTGGGCCTTCGCGCGCGCGACGCGCGAGGCGGCGGAGAGCGGGGCGACGTGGACGCCCTACCACCGGCTGTTCGGGCGCCCGCTCTTCGCGGGGGAGCGACCCGCGGGACCGCCCTCCCCCTGACCCTGTCCCGGGGGGAGAGGGAGGCCGGCGGCGCTCGATCCGGCCGCGCCGGCGGTCGCGAACGCTTGACACGGTGCGGCTCCCCGGGTATCCCCGGACCCGGATGCGCATCTCCGCGGTGGTTCCGGTCCTCGACGAGGAGTCCACGCTCGGCGAGCTGCACGGCCGCCTGACCGCCGTCCTCCGCTCGACCGCGGCCGGCGCCGACGCCGACTTCGAGATCATCTTCGTCGACGACGGCAGCACCGACGGCTCGCCGGCCGTCCTGCGCGGGCTCGCGGACGAGGACCCGCGGGTCGCCGTCGTCGAGCTGCGCCGGACCTTCGGGAAGTCGGCGGCGCTCGCGGCGGGCTTCGCGCAGGCGAGCGGCGACGTCGTCGTCACGCTCGACGCCGACCTCCAGGACGTGCCGGAGGAGGTGCCGAAGCTCCTGGCCCGGCTGCGCGAGGGCGCGGACCTCGCGATCGGGCGCAAGCACGACCGGCGCGACCCCTTCACGCGGCGGCTCGCGTCGCGCGCGTTCAACCTCGCCGTCTCGTGGCTCGCCGGCGCGCGCGGGCGCGACATCAACTCCGGGCTCAAGGCCATGCGGCGCGAGGTCGCGCGCGAGGTCCCGCTCCACGGGGAGCTGCACCGGTTCCTGGCCGTGCTCGCGCGCGCCCGCGGCTTCCGGATCGAGGAGGTCGACGTCGCGCACGAGCCGCGGCGCCACGGCCGCTCGCGCTACGGCTGGTCCCGGTACGCGGCGGGGGCGCTCGACATGGCGACGGTGCTCCTCCTGACGCGCTTCGGCAAGCGCCCCCTCCACTTCTTCGGGATCGTCGGCGGGCTGCTCGCCTTCGCGGGCGGCTCGATCCTCGCGTACCTCGCGGTCGGCTGGCTCTTCGGCCACTGGATCGGGAACCGCCCGCTCCTCCCGTTCGGCGTCCTGCTCGTCATCCTCGGGATCCAGAGCCTCTTCTTCGGGCTGCTCGCCGAGCTCACGATCGTGTCGGCCTTCCACCGCGATCCGGGGTACAGCGTGCGCGCGGTCCGGCGCCGGCCGGAGCCGGAGGACGCCCGCGAGCGCGGGACGGAGCCCGCGGCGGCGGCGGCGGCCGCCGCCGGAGCGGGCCGTGGCTGACCCCGCGGCCGCGGCGACCCTCGCGCCGGGCGAGCGCGCGGCCGGCGCGCGACACCCCGCGGCGAGCGTCATCATCGTCGCCCGCGACCGGCGCCGCGACCTCGAGGCGGCCCTCGCGGCCCTCGCGGCGCAGCGCCTTCAGGGCGCGAGCTTCGAGGTCCTCGTCGTCGACGACGGCTCCGGGGACGGCACGTGGGAGATGCTCGCCGCCCGCTCGGAGAGCGGCGCCGCGGCCGGCGAGGGCGCGAGCTTGCGCGCGCTCCGCCACGAGCGGTCGGTCGGGCCGGGCGCCGCCCGGAACGGCGCCGCCCGGGCCGCCTCGGGCGACGTCCTCGTCTTCCTCGACAGCGACTGCGTCCCGCACGCGGGCTGGCTCGAGGCGATGCTCGCGCCGCTTCGCGACCCCGCCGTCGGGGCCGTCGGCGGCGCGGAGGTGCTCGACCCGAGCGAGCCGGCGCTCGCGCGCGCCTTTCACTTCGTGCTCACCTCGGGCCTGACCACCGGCGGCATCCGCGGCCGTGCCGGCCGGCGCGCCGGACGCTACCGGCCGCGGACGTTCAGCCTGGCCCTCCGGCGGGACGCTTTCGAGCGCGCGGGCGGCTTCGCCGGGCTCAGGAACGGCGAGGACATCGACCTCTCGCTGAGGGTCGCACGCCTCGGGCTCGGCCTGGTCTACGCGCCGGAGGCCCGCGTCTTCCACCGGCGCCGCCGGACGGTCGGGGCCTTCGTCCGCCAGTGCTTCGCCATGGGGCGCGCACGCACGACCCTCATCCGCCGGGACCGCGGGCACGCCGAGCCGGTCTACTTCCTGCCCGCCCTGGCGCTGCTGGGCACGATCGGGCTCGCCATCGCCGCGACGTTGTCGGCGGCGGCCCGCCCGGTCGCCGTCGCGGCGGCGGCCGGCGCGGGGCTCTACCTGGCGGGCGTCCTCCTCGCGGGCGCCCGCGCCCTCGCCTCCCCGGGGCCGGCGCTGCTGGCACCGCTCGCCTTCGTCGTCCAGCAGGCGGCCTACGGCGCCGGCTTCCTCCACGGGATCGCACGGCCGTTCCGCGAGGAGCCGCGCCCGGCGTCATGATGTCCGATGCGACGACGGGCCCGCGACCCGCGGCGGTCCTGACGCTGCTGCTCGGGATCGCCCTCTTGCTCTACGCCAACACGGTCCAGAACCAGTTCGTCTTCGACGACGAGCTGACGTTCCGGCGCAACCCGGCGATCCGCGGCCTCGACCGGCTGCCCGAGCTGCTCGGGTCCCGCACGCGCGGCTACCGGCCCGTCCGCTACCTCTCGTTCGCCGTCGACCACGCCATCTCGGGCGACGACCCGTGGGCCTACCACGTCTCGAACGCGCTCTACCACGGCGTCACGGCCGGGCTCGTCTTCCTCGTCCTGCGCCGCCTCGCGGGCGGCGACGGGCGGGTCGCGCTCGCGGGAGCGCTCATCTTCGTCTGTCACCCCGTCCACACGGAGTCCGTCGCCTACATCTCGGGCCGCCGCGACCTCTTGACGACCCTCTTCTTCCTCCTGGCCCTGCTCGCCTACCTGCGCCACCGCGAGGATGGGCGCACGCGCTGGCTGGCCCTCTCGCTCGGGAGCTTCGGCCTCGCGCTCGGCTCGAAGGAGATGGCCGTCACCCTGCCGGCGATCGTCGCCCTGCACGACCTCCTCCTCGACCGCGAGGCGTTCCGGCGCCGGTTGCCGCTCTACGCGGCCGGGCTCGCCGTGGCCGCGGCGGCCGCGATCTGGGCCGTGACGAGCGGGGCCTCGAACCAGAAGGGCTGGCACGGCGGCTCGGCGGCCGCGAACTTCCTGACGGTCGCCCGGATCCACGCCCACTACCTGTCCCTGCTCGCCTTCCCGCGCACGCTGCTCGCGGACTACTCCGCCCAGGCGTTCCCGGCGAGCCGCTCGCTCCTCGACCCGCCCGCGACCCTCGCCGCCGTGGCCGCCCTCGCGGCGCTCTCCGGCCTCGCCGTCCTCTGGCGGCGAGGCGCGCCGCTCGTCGCCTTCGGGATCGCCTGGTTCCTCGTGACCCTGCTTCCGGTGTCGCACATCGTGCCGTTCCACGAGATCGCGGCCGAGCACTACCTCTACCTGCCGTCGGTCGGCTTCTGCCTCATCGCCGGCCTCGGGGTCGAGCGCCTGCGCGCCGCGGCGGGCGCCCGGGTCGCGTACGCCCTCCTGGCGGTCGTCCTCGTCGCCCTCTCGGCCCGCACCATCATCCGCAACCGCGACTGGCGCGACTCCGAGACGCTCTGGGCGAAGACGGTCGAGACCGCGCCGCGCTGCGCCCGCGCTCGCTTCAACCTCGGCGTCATCCGGGCCGGGCAGGGACGCCTCGACGCCGCCCTCGTCCACCTCCGGGAGGCCGTCGCCATCCAGCCGACGCACGTCGTGGCGCGCTTCAAGACCGCCCAGGTCCTCGGTCGGATCGGGCGCGTCGCCGACGCGCGCGCCGAGCTCGAGGAGACGCTCCGGATCGCGAAGACGCTCGATCCCTCCCCGCTCGCGCCGGGCGATGTCTCGATGGCGCTCGGCCGCCACGTCGAGGCGATCGGCCTCTACGAGGCCGAGCTGCGGCGCCGCCCGACGCACGTCCACTCCCTGCTCGGCATCGGCTTCTGTCACGAGTTCCTCGGGAACGAGACCTCGGCCCTCCGCGCCTACGAGCGCGCCCTCGCCGTCGACCCGACGAACGTCAAGGCCCTGCGCCGCGCCGCCTTTCTCTCGCGGCGCTCGGGTCAGGCCGGGCGCGCCGCCGAGCTCGAGGAGCGCGCGCGGCGCTCGGAGGAGCGGGACGGCGGGACCGAGGCCTCCCCGTGAGCATCGACCCCGCGCGCGGCGCGTCCATGCCGGCGGGAGCCGTCGCCGACGCGGTCGGCCTCGGCGCATCGCGCGGCCTCGGTCAGGCGCTGGCGTCGCTCCGCGGGCTGATCGGCGCGCGCGTCCTCGGTCCCACGACGTACGGGGTCTGGCAGGGCGTCCGCATCGCCCTGGTCCTGGCCGACCTCAGCCACCTCGGCGCCCAGAACGCGCTCGAGCGCGAGATCCCGCTGGCGCGGGGTGCGGACGATGCCGCTCGCGCGGCCGGCATCCGGCTCGCCGGGCTGCGCGCGACCCTCGCCGGCGTCGCCCCCGTGGTCCTCGGCTGCGCCCTCCTGGCCGCGCTCGCCGCCCGCCGGGACGACGGGGCGCTCGGCGCCGCCCTCGCGGCCGCGGGAGCGGCCGCGCTCCTCCAGCAGCTCTTCCACCTGGCCGCCGCCGACCTGCGCGCGGAGGCCCGCTTCCGGCGGTCGGCCGCGAGCGGGCTGGCGGCGGCGGCGACCGGCGCCGCCCTCGCCTATCCGCTCGCCCGGGCGCTCGGCCTCGCGGGCTTCGTCGCCGCGACGGCGCTCGGGATGGCCGCGGGGCTGGCGGTCGCCCGGCGGCCGGGGAGAGCCGTTCCCCCCTCCGGGTCCGGCGCTGCGGACGGACCGCGAGCCTGGCGGGGGCTCGCCCTCGGGCTCGTCCGCACCGGCCTGCCGATCCTCCTCATCCACGCCGTCAGGCCGCTCAAGCGCACCGTCGACAAGGCGGCGATCCTCGCCCTCGCCGGGGCGACGGCCGCCGGGCTCTACGGGATCGGCGACACGCTCGCGGCCCTGCTCGTGATCCTGCCCGGCTCCGCCGCCGCCGTCGTCGCACCGCGCGCCCTCGAGCGGTTCGCGCGGACGGGGGACCCGTCCGGGCTCCGGGAGGCGGTCGCCGCGCCGATGGACATCCTCTCGCGGACGGTCCCGGCGCTCGCCGGGCTCGGGGCCATCGCCGCCGAGGTCGCGATCCACGGTCTCCTGCCCCGCTTCGAGGCCGGCGTGCCGGCGGCCAAGGTGCTCGCGCTCACGGCCCTCGCCGCCGCCATCGAGGGGCCGGCCCTGAACGCCATCGTCGCCATCGGCCGGCAGGGCACGGCGGCGCTCGTGTCGCTCGCCTTCGTGGCGACGGCGACCGCCGGCCAGATCGCCGTGCTCGTGGCCGGGCTCGGGATCGAGGCGGTCGCCGGCGTCGCCGTCGTCGTCGGCTTCGGCCAGGCGGTCGCCGTCGCGGGCCTCGGCTATCGCTGGCTCGACGCCGGGCCCGCCGGGACCGCTCGCGCGCTCGGCCCGCCGCTCGCGCGCCTCGGCTACGGCGGGCTGGCCTTCCTCGCGGTCGAGGCGGCCGCCGCCCGCGGCCTGCTCCCGGGCGGGGCCGCGGTCCGCGCGGCCGTCTTCCTCGCGGCCGTCGCCCCGCTCGCCTGGCGTCTCCGGGCGGGCCTCTCCGGCTTGCGTGGGCCCGGGGGAACGCCGTGACGCCCGGGATCCCGTCGATCCTGCTGGCGGCCCCCGGCCACGACCTCGTCCCGGGGTTCGGGTCCACGCAGCACGTCCTCGCCCTGGCCGGGTCGCTCTCGAGACGGACGCGGCTCACCGTCGCCTTCCGCCGGGTCGGGGCGGAGGCCGGCGCCGACGGCGTCGCGTTCGAGGCGATCGACCCGACGGCGGCGGAGCCCGAGCCCGACGGGGTGGGGGTCCGCGGCCTCGACCCGCGACCGCACCTCGCCTACCTGTCGGCGCTGCGGCGGTTCGCGCGGCGGGCGCGGAGGCGCTTCGACGCCCTCCTCGAGGTGGGCTCCCGTCTCTCCGGCGTGCTCGGCGGCGCGTTCGCCGCCCCGGGCCGGCCGTACATGGCGATCGAGCCGTTCCGCCCGCTCGTCGACGCCGGCGGGGACGCCCGGGCCCTCATCCGGCGAATCGCGCACGGCGTGGGCGAGTCGATCGTGCGCCGTCGGCTCCGCCTGGCCGCCCGCGTCTTCGTCGAGTCGCGCGACTTCGGCGCGGACCTCGTCCGGGGCGGCTACGTTCGCGCCCGCTCGGTCCGGATCCTCCCGACCGGCGTCGACCGCAACCGCTTCCGGCCCCAGGACCGGCTCGAGGCGAGGCGGGCCCTCGGGGTCGCGGAGTCGGCGCTCGTCCTCCTCTTCGCCGGCAGCCTCGACGAGTACCACGAGCTCGAGCCCGTGCTCCGGGCCGCGGCGGCGCACCGCCGGAACGGGCGGGGATCCTCGCTCGAGGTCCACCTGGTCGGCGAGGGCCGCCGGCGCGAATGGCTCGAGCGCTGCGCGGCCGAGACCGGAGCCCCGGCGCGCTTCCACGGCCGCGTGCCGCCCGACGCCGTCCCGCGGTGGATCGCGGCCGCCGACCTGGCCCTCGCCCCCTATCGCACCGACGGGTTCCCCGGAGGCCGCGTCCCCTTCTCGACGCTCAAGATCCCGGAGTACCTCGCCTGCGCGCGCCCGGTCGTCACGGTCCCGTGGGGCGGTCCCGCCGAGCGCGTGCGCCCGGGGGTCGACGGGTTCCTGGTGCCGAACCGCGAGGCGGCGTGGACGGCCTTTCTCGATCGGCTGCCCTCCCGCGAGGCCCTCGACGAGATGGGCCGGCGGGCGACCGAGTCGCCGCTCCCGAGCTGGGACGACGTCGCCGCCACCCTGCTCGAGGCCTGCGAGGAGGCCAGGCGATGATCCTTGCCGCGCGCTCCGCTCCGGGGGGTTCGGGGGGCGGAGCCCCCCGAAGACGAAGATGAGCGGAGCGCGCGGAAGCCCGAGCGGGCGCCCGCCCGTCGTCGTCATCGGGCTCGACTCCGCCGACCCGGCGACCCTCCGGCGGCTGGCCGCCGAGGGCCGGCTGCCCTCGCTGGCCGCGGCTCTCGAGCGGGGCCGCGCGGTCGAGCTGAGGTGCGTGTCGTCGGTGTTCGCCGGGGCGGTCTGGCCGTCGATCGCCACGGGACGCGGCCCCGGCGGACACGGCGTCCTTCACTATCGACAGCTCCGGCCGGGCAGCCTCGAGCTCGTGCCCGAGGCGGAGGCCGAGGTGAGGTCGCCGTTCTGGCGGACCGCCGCCGCAGAGCGCCGTCGCGTCCTCGTCGTCGACGTGCCGATCGCCGGTCGCCCGCCGGGGGAGGACGGCGGGCTCGGCGAGGGCTCGATGATGCTCGAGTGGGGCCCGCACCCGCCGCTCCGGCCGCCCGCGTCTTGGCCCCCGCCCCTGGCGGCCGAGGTCCTGCGACGGTACGGACGCCACCCCTGCCCGGACGACGATCCCTACCTCCGCGGCGTGCGCGCCCTGCGCCGCGCCCGCGACCGGATCGCCGGGGGCGCCGCCCTCAGGAGCCGGCTCGTCGCCGACCTCCTCTCGCGGGGACCGTTCGACCTCGTCGTCGCCGTCTTCGCCGAGATCCACGTGGCCGGCCACCAGTTCGCGAACGTCGACGACCCCGGGCATCCCTGCCGCGACCCGGCCGTCGCCGCCGCGCTCGGAGGATCGCCGCTCGAGGCCGTCTACGAGGCCGTCGATCGGGCGGTCGGCTCGCTGCTCGCCCGGCTCCCCGGAGACGCGACGGTCCTGCTCGCCTCGGTGTCGAGCGTGTGTCCCACGTACGGCGGCTCCGGGATCCTCCCCGAGCTGCTCGAGCGGCTGGGCTTGCTCGTCCGCGCCCGCGCCGGGGAGTCCGGCCGGGCGAAGGAGCGACCCGGAGCGGGGCGCCGGCTCCGGCGCCGCCTCCTCCAGGCCTGGCGCGCGATCGTTCCCGAGAGGCTGCGGGCGGCCGTGGCGCGGCGGGTCCCCGAAGCGACCCGGGCGCGGATCGCGACCGAGCGGCTCGAGGCCGAGGTCGACTGGGCCCGCACGCGCGCCTTCGCGATCCCGAACGAGTTCGCCGGCTACGTGCGCCTCCACGTCCGAGGGCGGGAGCCCGGCGGCATCGTCGCCCCCGACGAGCGCGAGGGCCTCCGGGACCGCATCGCGACCGAGGTGCGGGCGCTGCGGATCGCGGGAACGGGCGAGCCCGCCGCCCTCGATGTCATCCGCTGCGACCGGGCGTTCCCGGGGGAGTGCGTGGACTGGCTCCCGGACCTGGCCATCGTCTGGAACAGCGGGCGCCCGATCCCGGCCGTCGCGTCGGCGTCCGTGGGCCGGATCGAGAACCGGGACCCCGGGCGCAGGCCGGGGCACCGGGACGACGGGCTGCTGCTCGCGTGGGGTCCGGGGATCGCGGATGGACCGCCGCTCGCCGGGGCGCGGGTCGAGGACCTCGCGCCGACCGTCCTCGCACTCCTCGGCGTCACGCCTCCGCCCGGCATCGAGGGGCGTCCGATCGAGGCCCTGCTCGCCGCTCCGGTCGCGTCCCCCGAGGCGAGTCCACGAGCGCGGCCGTGAGGAGCACGCCGTCGACCGCCCGGAAGGCCGTGAGGGCGAGCGCGTGGGCCGGGAGGGCGGCGACGGCGACGCCGAGGGCGGCGCGCGCGCCGAGGAGGCGTCCGAGGTCGCGCGGGATGCGGGCCAGGACGACGGCCGGCCCCGCGAGCGGTCCGAGGACCGAGAGGAGACGGCCGCCCGGGAGCGTCGGGTCGCGCCGGCGGAGGCGCAGGAAGGCCTCCACGTAGCGCCGGCGCCGGGCGAGGAGCGAGCGGGCGCGGAGAGGCGGGGCGTGGCGCACGGCCTGCGCGGGCTCGAAGCGGATCGGGACGCCGAGCCGGCGAAGATCCCACGAGAGCGCGCGGTCGCCGCAGGTGCGGAGGGCCGCGTCGAAGGGGTGGGCGCGGGCGAGGGGCGCGTGGACGGCGACGTTCAGCGTGGCGAAGTTCTCGATCGGGCCCGGCGTCGTGCCCAGGAACTCCCCCAGCTCGAGGACGGCGAGCGTGCGCTGGAGGAACGAGGGGGGCGGCACCACCCGGCCCATGACGACGGGCGAGCCGGGGCCGCAGCCCGCGAGCACGGCGCGCGCCCAGCCGGGGAGGACGGCGCAGTCGGCATCGAGGAAGGCTATGACCTCGCCGCCGGCGGCGGCGACGGCGAGGTTGCGCGCCCCGTCGGCCCCCACGTTGCGTTCGAGGCGGATCAGGCGAGCCCAGGGGAAGCGACCGGCCACGAGGCCGCCGGTGCCGTCGCCCGAGGCATCATCGACCACGATGACCTCGGCCGGGCCGCCGGGCGCGGCGAGCCCCTCGGCGGCGAGGGACTCGAGGCAGGCGACGATCGTCTCGCGGGCGTCGAACGCGGGGATGACGACGGCGAGACGAGGCGCGGCCGTCACGATCGCCTTCGGGGGGATGCGCGGCCATGACGGGCGCGCCGCCGCCAGGCGAGCGGCGTCCGCTCGGACGCACGGGGCTCGACGTCTTCCCCGTGGGCCTCGGGACCTGGGGCCTGGCGCCGGGCGCCGCCCTCCGCTCCCGGCCCGCGGGATACGGCCCGATCGACGAGGCGACGGCCGAGCGCGTCGTCGAGCGGGCGCTCGAGCTGGGGGTGGACTTCTTCGACACGGCGCCGACCTACGGGAACGGAGCGGCGGAGACGCTCCTCGGGCGCGTGCTGGCCGCGCGGGCCGCCCCCGAGCGGGCGCGCCTCGTCGTCGCGACCAAGGTGGGCCGGCGCCGGCGCGACCCCGCGCCGCCCATCCGCGACCTCACGGCGAGCGGGATGCGGCGTTCGATCGAGGAGAGCCTCGCGAGGCTCCGTCGCGACCGGATCGACGTCCTCCTGCTCCACGACCCGCCGCCCGACATCGCCTCCCGTGACGAGGTCTTCGACACGCTCGAGGCCCTCCGGCGGGAAGGCCTCTTCCGCGTCCTCGGCGCCTCCGTCGAGCGCGTGGAGGACGGCATCGCCCTGCTCCGCGCGGGGCGGGTGGAGGCGCTCGAGGTCGAGCTCCACGCCCTCCGCCCGGAGGCGGAGACCGCCCTGCTCCCGCTCGCGCGCGAGCGCGGCGCCGGCGTGATCGTCAGGTCGCCGCTCGGGCACGGCGTCCTTTCGGGCCGTCTCCCCGCGAGCCGTCGCTTCCCCCCGACCGACCACCGTCACCTGAAGCTCTCCGGCTACCGCCTGCGCGACGCGGTCGAGCGCGCCGAGGCCTTGCGACCCTGGCTCGAGGCCCCCGGGCGGACCTTCCTGCACGGCGCCCTCGCCTACGCGCTCGGCGCCGAGGCCGTCTCCGTCGCGATCCCCGGCGCCCGCACGAGCGCACACATCGAGGAGGCCGTCGAGACGCTCGCGGCGGCCGCCCGGTCGCCGCCCGTCGACCGGCGCGCGGTCATCGACCTCGCGCGCGCCGGCCACGGGCTGCCTCGCCAGGCCGCCCGGCGCGCGCGGTGGCTGCTCTCCAAGCTCTACCGGACGGTCCGCTACCGGCTCGGCATCTAACCGGGAGGTCGGTGGGCGGGCAAGGGCGGGGGGGGGGTCGCCAGGGTTCGGCGGTCTCCCCTTGCGGAATGCGGGCACAGGTGGTAAGGGTGACGCGGGGGAGTGCTTCCGGATACGCAGCGAGAACGGTCGCGAGGCCCGATCGGACCTTCGCGGACTGAAAACCCTTTTCAGGGAAGGAGGGGGATGGCCATGCGTTGGTCCAAGTGGGGAGGCCTGGCCCTTGCCGTCTGGGTAGCGGCGGGGCTCACGGGTTGCCAGGACAGCGACGACACCACGGTCAGCAGCAGCAACGTGGGCGCCGCTCCGATCGCCCGCATTCGCGGGCGGGTGGTCGATCGCGAGACGCGCGCCCCGTTGCCGGCCACGGTGACGGTGTGCGGGTTCGCCGTCGGCTCGACCGACGGAAACGGCGAGTTCGTGATCGACGTGGTGGGTGCGATCGAGAGGGACAGCGAGAGCAGCCAGACGATCACCGTCAAGTTCGACGTCCCCGGCTTCGCGACGGCGGCGCGCACGATCAGCGTCGATACGGACGACACCGGCCGGGGCGGCGGCGGCGAGATCGACCCGAACGCGAACGACCTCCGCGTGTTCACGGTCGGCACGGTCGAGCTCGGCCCGCAGCGCCAGCTCACCGTGGTCGTGACGAAGGACGGCGATCCCCTCGCGAACGCGGCGGTCGTGGCCTTGCTCGAGAGCTCGAGCAACGGCTACGGGGTGTCCCAGACGTTCGCCTACGATGGCCGCAACGGCTCGGAGCCGTGCCTGCCGGAGATCCTCGGACGGACGGGGCAGGATGGCACCGTCGTCCTGAACGGGTTCGACGAGAACGCGACCTACGACATCCTGGTCCCGGCGCAGGACCTCGACGGGAACGGGGTGATCGACTTTAGAACCTCGGAGAGCGAGGAGCACCGGATCCGGGACGAGGGCAACGTCGTCGCCATCAACGTCACGACCTTCCTCGGGTTCCCCGAGGTCGACCGGGACGGCGACAACCTGAGGCCGTTCCCGATCTCCCAGAACTTCACGTTCTCGTTCTTCACCGGCCCGATCACGAACGATGCCTCCACGCTCGGGCAGTTCGGCAACCGGGACGTCGGCGACTACCAGAACGAAGGCCTCAACGTGCGTCAGGTGGCCGCCGACGAGCAGGTATCCTTCAGCCAGTTCATCGGCACGTCGGATGGCTCGGTCCGGGTCGTCTTCGCCAACCCGGTGACGATCATCACGACCGGCTCCGGCACGGTCGGGCTCGAGCCGCACTTCGAGTACCGGAACAACCTCCGGAACCCGGCCACCGCGCCCGCCTTCGGACCCCAGATGCTGGCGAACATCGTCGCGATCCCGGCGACGGCGGCGCCGCTCGCGAACACGCTGAACACCGTCTGGACGTTCACCCCGAGCTCGGCGCTCCCGGCGAACGAGGTCGTGACGCTCCGTTACTTCGTCCAGGCGACGGGCGGCGCGGGCACGAGCGTGACGAACGACTCGATCGGCAACCTCTACCGGCCGGTGCTCGGCAACAACTCGCTCACCGCCCTCCTGGACAACTACAACGGCGCCCAGGACGGCAGCACGATCGCCGGCAGCGTCTACCTCGAGTTCGACGAGGTCGTCGAGGGGTCGTACAAGCTCCTCCAGATGACGAACGGGACGACGGTCACGCCGTTCGCGGAGGTGACCCGCCCGATCGGCACCGGTAACACCACCGAGAGGACTCAGGACTCGATGGTGTTCAACGTCGCGACGGCCCCGGCGACGGGGCGGACCATCGGGGACACGGGGGTGACGGCGGGCATCCGCTATCGGGTCCGACTCGTGGATCCGAACAGCAGCCCCATCATCCTCAACGACAACACCACCCAGGTCCCGACGTCCGTGACGCTGGTGATCTCGGTCCGCGACGCCGAGGGAGTCAGACGGGACGAGATCCTGACGCTGCCCGTGCGGTAGCGCCCGATCCGAGCCCACGCCGCCGGTGACGGCCGAGCCGGCGCCGGCGTGCGACCTCTCGACCGACGGGGACGGCCCGCGAGTGCGGGCCGTCCCCGTCGTCTTCTACCCCTGAAGCAGCCCGTACGCCTTGAGCGCCTGCTCGAGCTTCGCCCGGTTCTGGGGCTCCATCTCGCAGAGCGGCATGCGCAGGTCGCCGCCGCACCGGCCGAGGAGCGAGAGGGCCGTCTTCACCGGGATCGGGTTCGTCTCGATGAACAGGGCCTTCACGAGCGGGTAGAGCTTGAAGTGGATCGCGCGGGCGCGGTCCTGGTCCTCGGCGGCCCAGGCGCAGAGCGCGACGACGTCGCGGGGCACGACGTTGGCGGCGACCGAGACGACCCCGTGGCCCCCGATCGCGAACAGGGGGAGCGTGAGCGCGTCGTCGCCCGAGAGGACGTCGAGGCCCGGCGCCAGCGAGCGGACCTCGCTCGCCTGGTCGAGGTTGCCGGTCGCCTCCTTCAAGCCGCGCACGGTCTCGATCTTCGCGAGGCGCGCGATCGTCGCGGGCGTCAAGGCCACGCCGGTGCGCCCCGGGATGTTGTAGAGCATGACCGGCAGCTTCGTCGCCCGGGCGATCATCTCGAAGTGGCGGTAGAGGCCTTCCTGCGTGGGCTTGTTGTAGTACGGGACGACCTGGAGGGTCGCGGTCGCGCCGGCCTCGGCCGCGAACGTCGTCAGCGACAGGGCCTCCTCGGTCGAGTTCGACCCGCAGCCCGCGAGGACCTCGACCCGGCCGGCGACGCGCTCGACGACCGCCTGGATCACCTCGTGGTGCTCCTCGTGCGAGAGCGTCGGCGACTCGCCGGTCGTCCCGCACGGCACGACCCCGCGGACGCCCGCCTCGACCTGCTCGTCGACGAGACGGTCGAGCGCGTCGAAGTCGATGGACCCGTCCGCCGCGAACGGCGTGACGATGGCGGTGTAGCAGCCGTGGAACGTGGGCATCGAGACCTCCCCCCGCGCGTCTCGGGCGCGAGGGGAGGCATTCTACCCGATCGGGATCAGGCGCCCAACGGTTCGGGCGCGACCTCCGGCGGGAGCGGCAGCACGATCTCGGGGGCCCGGATCGGCGTCACCTTCGGGAAGACCTCGGCCCGGGCGGCCGGCGCCTCGCGCGCCTCGGGCTCCTTCCCGTTCAGGATGTCGTCCACGTCCTTCCCCGAGAGCGTCTCGTACTTGAGGAGGGCGCGGGCGATCGCCTCGAGCTTGTCGCGGTTCTTCGAGAGGATCTTCTCGCTCCGCTTGTAGCACTGCTCCAGGGTCGCCTTGACCTCGCGGTCGATGAGGACGGAGGTCGCGTCCGAGTGGTTGCGGGTCCGCGTCACCTCGCGCCCGAGGAAGAGCGTCTCCTCCTCCTGGCTGTAGTTGACGGGGCCGATGGCCTCGGACATGCCCCACTCGCAGACCATGCGGCGCGCGATCTCCGTCGCCCGCTCGATGTCGTTCTGGGCGCCGGCCGAGATGTCGCCGCAGAACATCTCCTCCGCGATCCGCCCCGCGTAGAGGACGACGAGGTTGCCGAGGAGCCGCTTCTTCTGGAGGTGGTAGTGGTCGCGCTCGGGGAGCTGCATGGTCGCGCCGAGCGCCGGCCCGCGCGGGACGATCGTCACCTTGTGGAGCGGCTCGACCTCCTCGAGGAGCTGGGCGACGAGGGCGTGGCCGGCCTCGTGGAAGGCCGTGATCTTCCGGTCCTCCTCGTCCATGACCCGCGACGTCTTCTTGCGGCCCCACTTCACCTTGTCGCGGGCCTCCTCGAGGTCGGGCAGGGTCACGGCCTCGCGGTTCTTCATGGCGGCGACGATCGCGGCCTCGTTGATCACGGCCTCGAGCTCGGCGCCGCTGAACGTCGGCGTCCCGCGGGCCAGGACCTTCAGGTCCACGTCGCCGCCGAGCTTCACGTCGCGGGCGTGGACCTTCAGGATCTCCTCGCGGCCCTTCACGTCCGGGAGGTCGATCACGATCTCGCGGTCGAAGCGGCCCGGGCGCAGGAGCGCCGGGTCGAGGACGTCGGGCCGGTTGGTGGCGGCGATGACGATCACGCCCTCGTCCGTGTCGAAGCCGTCCATCTCGACCAGGATGGCGTTGAGGGTCTGCTCGCGCTCGTCGTGCCCGCCGCCGAGGCCGCTGCCGCGCTTGCGGCCGACGGCGTCGATCTCGTCGAGGAAGACGATGCAGGGCGACTTCTCCTTCGCCTGCCGGAAGAGGTCGCGGACGCGCGAGGCGCCGACGCCGACGAACATCTCGACGAAGTCGGACCCGCAGATCGAGAAGAAGGGGACCTCGGCCTCGCCGGCGATGGCCTTCGCCAGCAGGGTCTTGCCGCAGCCCGGCGAGCCGACGAGGAGGATGCCGCGCGGGATGCGGCCGCCCAGGCGCTTGAACTTGTCCGGGTTCTTCAGGAACTCGATGATCTCGCGGACCTCCTCCTTCGCCTCGTCGATCCCGGCCACGTCCTTGAACGTCACGCCCGTCTTGTCCTTCGTCTGGAGCGCGGCCCGGCTCTTGCCGAACGACAGGACCGAGCCGCCGACGCCGGGCGCCCGCATCTGCCGGAAGACGAAGAACCAGAGGATCGTGAAGAGGAGGATCCACGGGAAGAGGTACATGACCACGGTCTGGAAGAACGTGGACGCCGGCTCCTTCTTGATCGAGATCTCGACCGGACCGCCCTGCTCGGCGGGCCGCGTCCGGAGCTCGTGCGCGTGCTTGTCGAGGCGCTCGGCGTCGAGCCCGTCCTTGCGGAAGTTCACGCGCCGCTTGCCGTCCGTGGCCTTGGCCGCGAGGGCCGTACCGGCCTTGAACTTGACGTCGGCCCGGTCCTCGTTCGTGATGAAGGTGATCTCCTCGATCTCGCCCTTGTCGGCGGCCGCGTAGAGCTCCTCGGCCGTGAGGGCGCGCTCCGTCGAGAGGTTCGAGTTGACGACGAGGAGGGCGGCGAGCGCGAGGACGACGATGCCGGTGACGAGGAGGTTGCGGGGTCGGCGGAGGTCCTCGCGTCCGGTGCGGGGCGGCCGGGGGGGCTTCGCGTCGAATGGCGCCAAGAGGTGCGACTCCGTGGCTAGATTTGCGGAGGGACGGCGTCACTCCAGGTCTTCAAGAAGGAGCATACTACCATCGGCCCCTCGCCGTTTCAATGCCGGCGGGCCTTCCGTGCCCGATCCCGGGGCCGTCACGGCCGGCGCTCGAGCCCCTCCGGCAGCGGGATCCAGGCCGGCAGCGGCGGCACGCGCGGGCGGAGGGTGTCGCGCTCGAGGAGGAAGACGACGCGGGCCGCGAGGTCGCGGAAGGCCTCCCCGGTCGTGCCCGCGCTCTCGGCGGACTCGCCGCGCCCGGGGACGAACTCGGCGACCTCCGTGAGCGGCGGGCCGGTCGCGCCGGGCCCGGCGCCGTAGGCGAAGATCACCCGGCCCGTGCGCGCGTCGCGCAGGCGCACGGCGAGCGTGATCACGGCCTGCGACTCGAGGACCTCGTCGTCCGGTCCCTCGACCAGCACCTGCTCGCGGAAGTCGAGGATCGTCCCCTCGAGGACGGCGTCGGCGCGGGCGCCCGGCGCGACGCGGAGGGGCGTGCGCTGCTGGATCTCCTGGATCACGGCCTGGGTGAGGGAGACCTCGAGCTCGCGGCGGAGGGTCTTGTTCTCGAAGACGGGGACGGCGATCGAGCGCAGGCCCGGGCGGGGGACGAAGCCCACGTGGTAACCGCAACCCGAGGCGAGAAACGCCGGGAGTAGACCGAGCCACAGAGGCCACAGAGGCCACAGAGGAGGACACAGAGGAGCGTGAGCGAGCTCGCTCGTCCTCTGTGGTCTCTCTCTGTGGACTCTGTGGCCTCTGTGGCTTGAAATCACTTCTTCTCGGGGGTGATTCCCGCCGCGCCCGGCGTCGCGCCCACGGGGGCCGGTCCCCCGCGCTCGAGGCCGGCCAGCACCTGCTTCGCCCGCTCGGCCGCGGCGCGGTCGTCCTCCTGCTCGGCGATCGCCCGCAGGTACTCCTTCGCCTGCTCGGCCGCGGCCGTGTCGCGCCGGTTCCGGAGCAGGCTCTCGACGTAGATGAGGGCGGAGGCGGGGCGCCGCTCGCGCTCGAGGTAGAAGCGCGCGACCTCGAGGTCCTGGGCCGCCAGGTCCTCGCGCACCGTCTTGAGGAGCGCGTCCGCCTCGCGGATGCGGGCCCCGGTGGGGCGCCGGCGGACGTAGTTGGCGAGGAGCTTCTCGGCCTCCCGGACCTTCGACAGGTCGTACCGCATGCCCTTGACCTGCCGGAGCTTGCAAACGGCCGACTGGTACTCGGCGACGTCCGAGGCCTCGCTCGCCGGGAAGTCCTTCTGGAGCCGCTCGTAGGCGTCGGCGGCCCGGAGCCAGTCGGCCTCCGCGAAGTGGTAGTCCGCGATGAGCAGCTCGGCGTGGTCGAAGTAGGGCTGCTGGTACTCGGCGATCAGCTTCTCGAGGAGGGCGACGCCGAAGTCGGGGTCCTTGACGGAGAAGAGGCCGCCGAGCACCGGGCGCTCGGCCTTGCGCTCGACGAAGGCCGCCCCGATCGCGTGCTCGCGCTCGATCGCCTGCGCCAGCCGCTCGAAGTCGGGATGCTTCTCGAGGATCTCCGCGTAACCCTTGTGGGCGGCGTGGTGCTCGCCCTGGAGGAAGAGGGACTCGGCCATGTAGAAGCGGGCGAGGACGTAGAGCGGCGCCGTGGTGGGCCGCGCGACCCCGGCGCGCCTCAGCGCGCGGTCGGCGACGACCTCCTCCGGGCTGGCCGGCGGCGGCATCGGCGCCCCGCTGGCGACGCTCTCGAAGATCTCGTAGGCCTCCTCGTAGCGCCGCTCCGCGAGGAGCGTGAGGCCCTTCTCGAGGGACGCGACCGACGGCTGGGCCGCGCCGGCCGCGGCGGGGTCGCCGGCGGCCCCCGAAGGGCTCGAGGAGGCGGCCGGAGCGGCGGCCGGAGCGGCGGCCGCGCCGGCGACGGCGCCGGCCCCGACGCCGGGGGCGGCGGCGGGGGCCGCGGAGATGGCCGGAGCGGCCTGCGCCGCCGGGACCGGTGCCCCGCCGACCGCGTCGGGAGCCGCCGCCGCGGACCGGGCGAGAACGGCCGACAGGCCGAGGCCGACGGCGATCCGGAGGCACCACAGGGCGTGACTCGATCTCAAAGCACCTCTCCCAACCACGGGTCGCAGAAGGCGTCTTATTCTATCCGCGAGCGAGCGCCCGCGCCAGATTGCGGTGTCTGCCCTACATCACCCGCTCGCTCGGCCGGCGAGGAGAGGAACCGCGCGAGCCGGAGCTCCCGCTCGAGCGTGGCCGCGATGTGGCGGTTCAGAAGCTCCCGCAGCTCGCGCCCGAGGGACGGGGCGAGCTTGAGCCTCGGCGCGCGCTCCGCCTCCGCCGCCCGGAGGAGCGCCGCGAACGCCTTGAGGGCCCCCGGCGAGACCGGCCGGGCCGCGCGGTCCGCGGCGGCGCAGGCCTCGCACAGGGCCCCGCCCGCCCGGGGGCTGAAGGCGCGGAGGGGCGGCGCACCGCCGCCGTGGCCGGCGCCCCCGGCGCCCCCGGCGGCGCCGCCGCCGCATCCGGCGCACCGCTCGACCTCGGGTCGGTGGCCCGTCAGCTCGAGGGCGCGGACCTCGAAGAGGAGGACGGCCAGCGCCGGGTCCTCCTCGGCCGACGCGATCCGCCGGAGCGCCGAGAGGGCGGCGTCGAACAGCCCGGGCTGCGGCTCCTCGTCGGGCGTCATCTCGCGCAGCAGCTCGATCGCGTAGGTCGCGGCGTAGAGGCGCGACAGCGAGGCGCGCGCGCCGCGGAAGGCGTCGCGCGGGTCGACCTCGGTCACCGTGTGGAGCGCCGTCGAGTCGCGCCGCCGCACGCAGACGAGCTCGACGAGGACGAGGGGCTCGAGGACGCCCACGAACCGGCTCGAGGGCCGCTTGGCCCCCTTGGCTATGGCCGCGACCTTGCCGAGCTCCCGGGTGTAGAACGTGACGATCTGGCTCGTGTCGCCGTAGTCCACGGCGCGGAGCACGAGCGCGAGGGACTTGAGGTAGGGCAAGGTCGGGCCGGCCGCTCAGGTCGCGGTCGTCGGCCGGTTCACGCGGACGAGGACGCGGTCCACGCGCCGCTCGTCGGCCTCGAGGATCGTGAACTCGACGCCGTCGTGAACGAACGTCTCGCCCTTGGCGGGCACGCGCCCCATGCGGGTCGAGAGGAAGCCGCCCACCGTCTCGTAGTCGCCGTCCTCGGGGATCTCGAGCTTCAGCTCCTCGTTGAACTCGTCGATGTGGAGGCGGGCGTCCACCTCGGCCGCGTTGTCGCCGACCTTCCGCACGGGCGGGGCCTCGGCCTCGGACTCGTCGAACTCGTCGTCGATCTCGCCTATGATCTCCTCGATGATGTCCTCGATCGTGACCAGGCCGGCCGTGCCCCCGTACTCGTCGAGGACGATCGCGATGTGGACCTTGCGCGCGCGGAACTCCTTCAGGAGGTCGCCGATCGGCTTCGACTCCGGGACGAAGTAGGGCTTGCGGAGGAGCCCCCGGATGTCGCGCGGCTTGTCCTTGTCCTTGGCGCTCAGCGCCCGGAGCAGGTCCTTCTGGTAGAGGACGCCGACGATCCGGTCGCGCGTGCCCTCGTAGACCGGGATCCGCGAGTGCCCCTGCTCGAGGGCGATCCGCACGGCCTCCTCGACCGGGGTCTTCACCTCGATGAGGACCATGTCCGTCCGCGGGGTCATGATCTCGCGGACCTCGGCGTCGTGGAAGTCGATCACCGACTCGATCATGGCCGCCGCGTCTTCCTCGAGGATCCCCTCCCGCTCCCCCTCGAGGGCGGCGTCGCGGAGCTCGCCGACGATCTCCTGCGCCTTCCGCTCCTTCTCGTCGCCCTGGGCGACCGTGCGGACGATGAGGTGCTCGAGGGCGGCGAGCGGCCGGGTGACGAAGAAGAAGACCCTGTCGAGGAGGACGACCCCCGGCAGGACCTTCGGGATCAGGGCCTCGGCGTGGAACTTCCCGACCGTGTTCGGGATCACGCCGGTGATGACGACGACGACGAGGATCGACGTCAGCAGGGCGTAGAGCGGGCCGAGCGCCCGCTCCTCCCCCGTCAGGAAGGCGAGGGTGATCGCGACGACCAGGGTGACGTCGGCGAGCGTGTTGAAGACCGTGGCCGAGAAGAGGAGCCGCTCCCGCTCGGCGAGCTGGGACTCGACCCGGGCCTTGAGCTCGGCGTCCTTGAGCTTCTCCAGGCGCTCGGCGAGCTTCGACGGCGAGTAGGAGAACAGGGCCCACTGGGCGACGGAGCAGAAGCCCGACGCTGCCAGGGCGACCGCCGTCGCGATCCAGTATGAGTACGGCTCCAACCGGTCCTCCGGCGGCGGCGGTCGAGCGCGCGCAAGTGACTGTCGCGCGTGACCTTCCGCTTTGCGCCCGCGACCGCTGCCACCCAGCTCGCGGGCGTACCCATTATACCCGGGACGCCGTGGGGCGCAAGGCCGTCGACCTGGACCCAAACCCTTCCGAACCTGAGCCTTAGAAGGACGGGGGCAAGATTCAGCGCTGGAAGATCGGGAGGTAGCGGCGGGGGACCTGGAGGATCAGGAGGGCGCTCGCGGTCGAGTAGGCGGCCCCGAACTGGCGCTCGCCCTCCGGCCACGAGCCATCGGGCTTCTGCAGGCGGACGACGTACTCCCGGACGTCCTCGAACCAGGTCGTCCACTCGAGGCCGCCCACCTGGTACATGGCCTGGGCGGCGTAGAGGTTCCCGTACCAGTCGAAGCTCGAGGCGGCCCTGGCCGCGCTCGGGTTCTTGCCGCCTCTGGCCCGCGCCTTCTCGACCTCCTGCCGCATGTAGCCGAGCCCGCGCTCGAGCTCCGGGCCGCCGTAGACCCCCGAGGCGTTCAGGGTCGAGACCGCCGCCGCCGTCAGCTCGTAGCTCGTCCGGAACCCCTCGGCCCCCATGGTCAGCGAGTACCGGCAGGAGCCGTCGGCGGTCATGCTGCGGCGGATGTAGCCGACGGCGTCGTCGATCACCCTCGAGTCGACCGCGAACCCGGCGTCGCGCGCCGCCCGGAGCGCCTGGATCTGGGTGACGGTGACGGACCCCTCGTCCTCGCCCCACTTGACTTCGCCGCGGTGGTGGTACCCCCAGCCCCCGAGGTCGGTCTGGGCGTCCACCACGAGGGCGATCGCGCCGCGCAGGATCCTCGCGATCTCCTCGTCCTTCTCCGGCGTGCCGACGCCGTAGACCTCCGCGAGGAACAGCATGGCGAAGCCGTGCGCGTGCATCTGGCCGCTCTGCTCGCCGTCGTACAGGAAGTACCGGCCGTTGGGTACGCGCTTGGCCACCGTCTCGCTCGTCAGGAACCTCGTCGCCTCCTCGAGCGCCTTCCCGTACTTCCCTTCCCCCGGCTGGGCTCCGGCGGCCAGGAGCGCGAGCCCGCCGAGGGCCGTGCTCGCGACCCGGTAGCTCTTGCCGATCGCGCCGGTGTTCGAGTCCTGCAGCGACACGAGGCTGTCGAGCCCCGACTCGATCGCGCTCTCGACGGAGCGCGTGATCTCGGTGCGGATCACCGCCTCCTCGTCGGCGCGGGCGGGCGCCGCGGGCGCCGCGAGCGTCGCCAGCACCACCGCTCCTCCGAGGAGGACGCGAAAAGCAGCGGAGGCCGCGCCGGCGGCCTCCCGGGTTTGCCGTTCCGCTCGACTCAAAGGGCTTACCGCGGCTGGCTCGACGACTTCTCGTTGACCTTCTTCAGGTAGTCCTCGATCCGCTCGCGCCACGCCTCGGGCTTGTGGCCGGCATCGGCGTCGATGAGCGTCCGCCGGATCTTCGGCGGGAGCGTGCCCCACTGGCCGTTGACCCCCGCCCGCCGCGGAGAGCCGAGGGCGTGCGGATCCTGCGGCCGGCGGGCCTCCTCCCGGCGCCCGTCGTTCTTCGCCTCGCCGCCGCCGGTCGGCTCGGCGCCCTGCCGCTCCTTCTGGCCGGCCTGCGGGTTCACCCCCTGGCGCTTGTCGTCGTCGCCCCGGTCGCGCGCCTTCTGGGGCTTGCGTCCCTTGCCGCCCTGGCTCGCCTGAGAGTCGCCGTCTCCGCTGCTCGACGAGCAGCCGTCGCCGCCGCTTCAGGTGCCGCCCGAGTGGCTCTCGGCCTCGCGGATCAGGTCCTCGAGGGCCTTCACGACCCAGCCCTGGCCCTCGAGCGCCCGGACGATCCGCTGCTGCTCGGCCTGCGTCCAGTCGCTGGTGTCGCTCTCGACGAGCCGGTCCTCGACGGAGCGGATCATCTCGACGATCTTCGGGAGCGGGTTCTGGCTGTGGAAGGCATCGGCGCCTTCCTTCTCCGCGTCCGTGCCCGAGCCCTGGGCGTCGGGGACGCGGTCCTTCTCCTCGTGGTCGTGGTCGCCCGGCTTCACGTCGGCGTAGGCGGGCGCCGCGAATCCGAGGGCGACGGCGAGCGTGAGGGAGTGCCACCAGCGAAAGTGCATGGCGTTAGCCCTCCTCGGACCGAACCTTAGGATACCAAACGGCGGCTCCCGTTCAAGGGCTGGTCGAGAAAGGCGTGGCCGGACCTGGGAGCTTCTCGCCGCTTGCTTCTAGTTCCCGGGCGACGCCGACTTCTCGTTGATCTTCTTCAGGTACTCCTCGATCCGCTCGCGCCACGCCTCCGGCTTGTGGCCGGCGTCCGCGTCGAGGAGGGCCCGGCGCACGCGCGGCGGCAGGGTGCCCCACTGCTGACCCCTCGCCGTCCGGCGCGCCGACTCGAGGCTGTAGGGGTCGTTCGCCCGCGACTCCTCGCCCTTCTTGTCGTTGCGCGAGGTCGCGTCGTTCCGCTCCTTGCCCTGGCCCTTCTTCTCCCTGTCGCCCGCCTGCGGGTTCACGGGCTGTCGCCCGTCCTCGCCGCCGCGCGGGCGCGGCTGCCCGGCCTTGCGCTTCCCGCCCTGGCTGCCGCTGCCGTCCGACGGCTCGCCCTGCGAGTCGTCGCCGCCGCCCCCGCCGCCGCCGCTCGGCGGCTGGCTCTCGGCCAGCTTGATCAGGTCCTCGAGCAGCTTCACGATCTCGCCCTGGTCCTCGAGGGCCCGGACGATCCGTTCCTGCTCGGCCCGCGTCCACTCGCTCGTGTCCGACTCGACGAGCCGACCCTCGACCGCGCGGATCAGCTCGACGATCTTCGGGAGCGGGTTCTCGCGCTGCGTCGCCCCGGGCGCCATGTCGGACCCCGACCCCTGGCCCTCGGGGACCTTCTCCTCCTCGTCCTCGTCGCCGCCGCCCGTCCCCGGCTTGATGTCGGCCGCGGCCGGTCCCGCGACGGCGAACGAGGCGGCGAGCGCGAAGGCGAGTGCGATGCCGCCCCTGAAACTCGTGGTCTTCATTGGCCGCCCCCGGTCAGGTCCTCGTTGATCTTCTCGAGCAGGTCCCCGATGTTGCTCTCGCGCGAGGCGACCCGCTTCAGCATCTCGCGCTGGAAGCGGTTCGGCTTGCCGCCCGAGAGCTCGATCGCCCTGTTCACGTCCCCGGTCTCCTTCAGGACCTCCTCCTGCATCGTCTTGAGCATGCGCAGCTCGGCGAGCGGCGGGACGAGGCGCCGGCCCTGCGGCCCGCCGCCCCCGCCCCCGCCGGCCTGCTGCTGCTGGCGGCGCGCCGACTCGCGCTCGAGCGCGCGCTTCAGGTCGATGAGGACGCGGAGGGCGTCGCGCCCGACCTGCTGCGTGTAGGCGCCCGTGTCGGGCTCGTCCTCCTTGAAGATCCGGGACAGCTCCTCCATGTCGACCCGCGCCTCGGCGAGACGGGCGGCGAACACCCACGCCTGCCCCTCCTCGCCGAGCTTCTTCTCGAGGTCGGCGGCCCGCCTGGCGAGCGCCTCCTCGTCGTCGGCGAGCGACTTCAGGCGGATCCGGTCCTTGCGGGCGAGGGCGCCCTTCTCGCGGCGGGCGTCGTCGACCTCGTTGACCGTCCGGTTGCTCTCCGTCTGCTTCTCGATCGCCTTCTCGAGCTCGGCCCGCATGCTCAGGAGCTCGAGCTCCTGGGCCAGGTCGAGGTACTCGCGCTCCTTCTGGGCGAGCTGCTCGTCGGCCTCCTGCAGGTCCTGGACCGCCTGCTCCTGGTTCTCCTCGGCGGCCTCGGGGTCGCCCTGGTCGAGCTGGTCGGCCGCCCGCGACATCTTGCGGGCGGCGCTCGCCGCCTTGTTGCTCGCCTTCTTCTCCTCGGTCGACGACTCCGGGCGCTGGAGCTGGCGGGAGAGGTCCTCGGTCTCGGCCTTGGTCTTTCGCTCCGCCTCGGCCTTCTTCTTCAGGTCGGCCTTCTCGAGCCGCTCGAGGGCGTACTTCTTCGCCTCCTCGAGCTCCTCGAGGGCCTCCTTCAGCTTCTCCTCGGCCTCCCGCTGGCTCTTCTGCGCCCCCGCCTGGTCGCCCGAGCGCATCTGCGACGACGCCCGCTCCATGGCGGACGCGGCCTGCTTTGCCTTCTGCCCTGCGCTCTTGGCCTTCTCCCCGGCCTCGCCGCCCGCCTTCGAGCCCACGTCCGAAAGCTCCGAGGCGACGGACTCCGTCTTGTCGCCGAGGTCGCGCTGCCGGTCGCTCTGCTTGTCCTGCTTCGAGCGCTGGGTGAGGAGGTCCTTCTTCTTCTCGAGGGCGGCCTTGGCGTCGGCGAGGCCCTGCTCGGCCTTGCGCTGCGCGCCGGCGGCGCCCTTCAGGTCGCCCGCCTCGGCCTTCTCGCGGGCCTCGGCCATGGCCTGGGTCGCCTTGTCCAGGGCCTCCTTCGCCGCCTTGGCGTCGCCGCCCTCGGCCGCCTCGCCCGCCTTCTTCTCGGCGGCCGCGATCTTCTCGACGGCCTCGGCGACGGACCGCGCGCCCTTCTCGATCTCGGCCTGGCGATCGCCGACCTCCTCGCGGGCGGCGCGCTCGGCCCCGGCGGCCATCTTCTCGGCGCCGCCGAGCGCCTCGCTCGCGCGCTTGAGCCGATCGATGGCCTCGTCCTCGGCCCCGGCCGCCGCCTGGGCGCGGGCCCGGGCGCTCTGGGCGTCCTTCCGGCCGGCCGCCTCGGCCGCCTTGTCGAGCTCGCCCGCCGCGGCGCGCATCTGCTCGGCCGCGCTCTTGGCGCCGGTCCGGGCGCTCCGGACCGCCGGCTTCAGCTCCTCGGGGACCGCACCCTCGGCCTTCTCGAGCGCCCCGGCGAGGGCCTCGGTCTTCTCGGCCAGGTCGCGCTGCTCCTCGGCGAGCGCCTTCGCCTTCTCGGCCGGCGTCGCCTGGGCGCCCTCCGGCCTGGACTCGCTGGCGCCGGGCTTCGATTCGGAGGCGCCGGGCTTCGACTCGGACGCGCCCGGCTTGGACTCGCTCGCGCCCGGCTTGGACTCGCTCGCGCCCGGCTTCGACTCGCTGGCACCAGGCTTCGACTCCGACGCGCCGGGCTTGGACTCCGACGCTCCCGGCTTCGACTCGCTGGCACCGGGCTTCGACTCGCTCGCGCCGGGCTTCGACTCGGACGCCCCGGGCTTCGACTCGCTCGCGCCCGGCTTCGACTCGCCCCGGCCCTTCGCCTCCTCGAGCAGCCGGTCGGCCGCCTCGCGGGCCCGCTCCTCGGCCTCGATCAGCCCCTCGAGCGCCTCGCCCGCGGCCTGGAGCGCCGCGGCCGAGCTGCTCCGCGCCTTCGCCTCGGTGTCGGCCCGGAGCTCGCCCTGGGCCTTCGAGAGCGACTCGAGATCGGCCAGCGCCTTCTCCGTCGCGGCCGCGCGCCCGTCGGGGTCGTCGCCCGGCTCGGTGCCGGCCGCGACCTTGCCCTGCTCGGCGGCGATCCGCTGCAGCTCCTTCTTCGCCGCCTCGGCGCGCGCCGCCGCGTCGCGCGCGGCGGCCGCCTCGGCCGACTCCTTGCGGTGCTTCTCCTCCTCCTCGGTGATCTTGGCGAGCGTCTCGCGCGCCGCCCGGATGTCCCGGATCTTCTTCTCGATCTCGTCGGCGTCGACCTTCTCCTCGACGAGGACCTTGAGGAGGGCGCGCAGGTCCTCGAGGACCTCGGCCTCCTTCTCGAAGGCCTTGACGCCGTCCCTCGACTCGAGGAAGCGGGCGACGTCGCGCATGTCCTCGGCGATGAGCCGCTTCTTCAGCTCGTCGTAGGCGTCGCGCAGCTTCTTGGCCTCGCCCGGCTGCTTCTCCTTCAGGCGCTCCTCGATGCGCAGGATCTTCGTGTCGAGCCGATCGAGCGCCGAGCGCGCGTCCTCGTGGTCCTTGAGGATCTGCGGGTACTCGCGGGGCGGAGGGGGCGCCTTGCCGCCCGACTCCTGGGCGTGGGCCGGCGCCACCAGGGCCACGGCCAGGGTGACGCTCGCGACCCACCAGCGATTCGACGCGCGCATCTCCATGTCTCCTCTTCGCCCTCGTCCTCTGTGGTCTCTCTGGCCTCTGCGGCCTCCGTGGCTTCGTCCGTCTCTTCTCTCTCTACGTCCTTGGACTCGCCGCGGCTCACCTCGGTTTGTCGAGATCCCGCCGCGCCCGCTCCCGGATCTCGGCCTCGAGCCGCTCGATCTCCCGGATCACGTCGCGCACGTCGCGCAGGACCTCGTTGTACTCATCCCACTTGTCGAGCCGGCGGATGATCTCCTGGATCGCCGCGAGCACGCCCTGCTGGCGGCGCACGACCGCGTCCAGGTCCTCGCTCGACACCGCCGTCGCCTGGCGCAGGCCCTGGAGCGCCGTCGCGATCTCCGGCAGGTCGACCGCCGCCAGGTCGCTCGCGACCGCCTCGAGCTCCGCCAGCCAGCGGATCCGCTCGCGCCGCAGGTCCTCGGGCAGGATCCGGTTGAGCTTCGTCTCGTCGGCGACGGCCGCGAACTCCTTCTGCGCCCGCTCGAGCCCCTGCCCGGCCCGCCGCTCGGAGATCGCGGTCTCCGTGAGGCGGCGCTTCTCGGGCACGTCGAGCGCGCGCGCGTCGATCAGGGTCGCCTTGAGCGCCTCCAGGCCGTCGATGAGCGCCCGCTGCTCGCGCGCGACCTGCTGGAGGTCCTCGCGCACCTTCTTCAGCCGCCCGTCGAGGATCCGGAGCAGGTCGTCCTCCGAGACGACGGTGAGCGCGACCCGGTCGCGCGACGAGCCGCGCGGGTCGCCGGTGACGCGCCCGAGGGCGCGCTCCTCGTCGGTCGGCTGGGTCTCCGCGTCCCTCAGGTCGTTCGCGTCGACCCAGAGGATCACCTGGTCGCCCACGTCGAGGCCGAGCGCCTCGAGGTCGAAGCGGAACGGACGGTCGTCCGAGTCCTCGCGGACGTGCTTGCGGGCCGGCGCCGGCAGGCGCTCGCCCCGGATCACGAGCCGCTCGATCTCGACCCGGCCCTTCGGGCGCACGCCCCCGACGAGGTCGAAGCGCGTGACCCCGTAGTCGTCCGTCAGCTCGACCGTGACGGGCACGATCGCGACCTTCGTGACCTCCTTCCCGACCGCCGGCTTCAGGACCTTCGCCCCGGGCAGGTGATCCGGGATCGTGCGCAGGGTGAAGCCCGCCGGCTGGCCGCTCTCGACGTCCTCCTGGCTCAGGAGGTGGAAGAAGACCTTCGTCGGCTCCTTCGCCCGGACGACGCCGCGCACGACCCGACCGCCCGGACCGCCCTCGATCCGGGCCGGGTCGACGCTCTCGACCGCGCCCGGCTTCTCGACCTCGATCCCGGCATCCTTTAGCGGCAACGTCGACCGCGCCTCGTAGCGGACGAGCGTCCCGGCCGGGCAGCGCGCGCTCCCGCTCTCCTCCGGCCGGTCGGCCGGGGTGTCGGGCTCGCCCGTGTAGGACGGGAAGTCGAGCCAGAGCCGCACGCTCTCGATCGTCGGCCGCTGCTGGACCCGGACCGTGTACCAGTCGCTCTCGTAGTCGCCCGCCGAGACGCGGAACTCGAAGGTGTCGGGCCGCTGGCCGATCGAGACCTCGTGGCGCAGCCCCTGCTCGTCCCGCGGCGCCATGGTGTAGCGCTTGCCCTCGTCCCCGCCGCGGCGCGCGCCCGCCAGCTCGACGAAGATCTTGCTCGGCCGGCCCTTCAGGACCTCGGCGACGATGAGGGCCTCCTCGCCGGGGGCGATCACGCGCGGGTAGCGGACCTCGAGCTCGACGTCTCGCGGCCAGGGCGTCGCGCGAAGCAACACGTTGCGCTCGAACCAGATGCGCCCGCCGCTCGGGTCGACGACGCCGAAGAGGAGGAGGAGCGCGGCCGCGGCCGCCACGGCCACGGCGGCCGGGAGCGCCGGGCTCTCGCGGACCGTGACCTGGCGCGGGCTCAGGCGGTCGACGACGCCCTCGGTGTCGGCGATGACGGCGTCCACGAGCTCGGCCGAGTGCAGGGAGCGCCGCTCGGGCGAGGCCTTCGCGAGCTGGACGGCCGTGATCAGCCGGTCCTCGAGCGACGGGTAGGCCCGCTCGATGAGCAGCGCCAGCTCGTCGTCCGGGAGCCGCCGCAGGATCGGGCCGAGGAAGTGGCGGACGAGGGTGTAGAGGATCGCCCCGGCCGCGAGCACGAGGACGACCGCCCGGAACGGCCGCGGCAGGTTGAGCGCGCGGTCGAGGACGAACGTCCCGAGGGCGAGCAGGGCCACGAGCGTCGCCGTCGTCGCCAGGCCCTTGAAGGCCCGGACGGCCTTGAGCGAGCGCCGGAGCTGGCGGAGGAGGCGGGCGACCGGGGCCGGGAGCCCCGGGCGGCGCGTGGAGCGAGGCGCGGCGACGGCGGAGAAGAGCATGGTCACCTACTCAGGATACTCACGCGGGCGACGCACCGTTTGCGTCGCCGGGAGACCGACGGGTCCCGACCGCTCCCGGTTCCCCGTTCCTCAACGCTCGAGGATGGGCAAGTAGCGATAGGGGAGCTGGAGGATGATGCAGGCCATGGCCGTGGCGTAGTTCCGGCCCACGAGGTCCTGCCAGTACCCCTCCTGGTGCTGCCACTTGAGCATCTCTTCCCGGATGTCCGGGTACCACTCGCGCCAGTAGGCCCCGCCCGCCTGGTAGAAGGCCTGGGCGGCGTAGTAGTGGCCGTAGTAGTAGTCGAACGAGCTCTGGGCCCGCCACTCGGGCGGCCGCCAGCGCGGGTGGAAGAGGAACTTCAGGCCCTCCTCGACCTCGCGCGAGTCGTACTCGCCCGCCCCGTAGAGCGCCGTCACGCCGGCGGCCGTCAGCGGGAAGCTCGTGCGCGAGCTGCGGAACGGCTGGTCGATCACCTGGTACCAGAAGCCGCCGCGGTACGCGGGGTTCGGGTAGGTCTCGTCGATGAAGCTCGCCTTCACGTAGGCGATCGCGGCGTCGATCGTCCCCCGCGGCACGTAGATCCCGACGTTCCGGGCGGCGCGCAGGGCCTGCACCTGGCAGACCGTGATCGACATGTCGGAGTCCTTCGACCCCGGGAGGTAGCGCCAGCCGCCGTAGTGGTTCTGGGCGCGGACGATGCAGTCGACGGCCTGCTGGAGCTTCGGCCGGATCCGGTCGTCGGCCGTCATGCCGTAGACCTCGGCCAGGAAGAGGGTCGCGAACGCGTGCTCGTACATGCGCGACTCGTCCGCGGTGATGAAGCCGTCGTCCTTGTTGACGCGGGCGAGGAGGAAGTTGAGGCCGCGGGCGACCTGCTCGCCGTACGGCCCCCGGCCGGGCGTCGAGCCGTTCGACAGGAACGCCATGCAGGCGAGGGCCGTGACGCCGACGTGGCGGCCCATGTGGCCGCGGTACTCGTCGTTCACCTTGCGCCCGATCATCTCGACCCAGTAGCCCTGCTCGGGGTCCTTCGGGTCGACGACCTGCTTCGAGGCGAGGTAGTCGAGGCCGGCCCGGATCGCGGCCTCGGCGCGCGGCGTGACCTCGACGAGGCCGACGTTGCCGTCGTCGGCGCGCGAAGCCGGGGCCAGGAAGCCGGCCGCCAGCGCGATCGAGACCCACGTCGCCGCCGCGAGCTTCACCACGAGACCCCCCTAGTAGGTCTTCCGCCCGTCCGCCGCCGCCGGCGGCGAGGGCGGCCCGACCTCGTATACGGTCGCCTGCGTCGGGTTGATGACGATGACCTCGCGGCCGGTCGCGAGGATGGTCCCCGAGTCCCGGATGCCGCCCGGCACGACGATGTCCGGCAGGCGCGCGCCCGTCGTGGCGTCGAAGCGCGCCACGCGCGACGGGAACGGGATGTAGGCGATCCCGTTCGAGATGAGCCCGCGACCGGCCTCCTCCTCGGTGAAGAGGACGTCGCCCCCGCGCGGCCACACGACGCGGCCCTTCGCCAGGTCGACCCCGGTCACCCGGTCGCCGGCGAGGACGAGCTTCCCGTCCCAGACGCCGACGAGCTGGCGCTGGCCGTTGCGGTCGATCCGGAAGCGGACGGCGCCCGTCGCCGGGTCGAACACGTAGAAGTTCGTCGAGTCGATGGGGGCCACGATGACGGCGTCGTCGGTCGCGAGCGGCGGCGTGTTGCGCCAGGGGAGGTCGCGCTCGATCGCGTAGTAGGTCTTGGCCGCCTCGATCGGGATCTGCTCGTAAGTCGCCGCCCACTGGACCTCGCCGTCGAGGGAGAGCGCGTACATCGCCCCCGAGGCCGTGCACGCGTAGAGGATGCCGCCGCGCTCGGCGAGCTGCATCTGGGGCGGCTCGACCGCGTGCTCCCCGAACATGGTCAGCTCGACCTGGCCGGCGGCGAGGAAGCGCCGCCACAGGACCTTGCCCGTCGCCGCGTCGAGCGCGAACACGTACGTCTTGAGCGAGCCCTCGCGGACGCACGCCGTCGTGTAGAGGACGCCCTCGCGCTCGATCGGCGGCAGGGCGAAGCTCGCCCGCGTCGCGACCTCGTCGGCGGCGCCGGTCTCGGCGAGGTGCCAGAGCCGCGCGCCCGTGCGGAGGTCGAAGGCGACGAGCTTGCGCGTCGGGATCTCCTCCTTGATCGGGATCCCGCGGTAGCTGTCGCCGCGCGAGACGGCGTGGACGAAGGGGGCGAAGATCCGCCCGCCCGCGACCGTCGCCCCGTAGTAGAGGTTGCCGTTCCGGTCCTCGGCCCCCGTCCAGACCGCGATCGGCCCGAAGCGCGAGACGCCGCTCCGGAGGTCGTGGGCGACGATGTGCCGCCCCGTGACGATGACGAGCCGGCCGTCCACCACCGCCGGGTGGACCTCGGCGAAGGCCTCGTCCTTGGCGTAGGCGAGCCCCTCGAAGCGGTAGCGCGCCGTTCGCGCGGCCCGCGACGGCCAGAGCTGCCCCTGGCGCGAGGGCGGGAGCTGGACCGTGAAGCGCGGCCGCTTGAGGTCGACCGGGACCTCGAGCCGCCTCACGTGGGCGTTCGACCCGCCCTCGACCGGCCAGTCGACGCGGGGCGCGGCCTCGGCGGCGCGGGCCGGGCCCCCGGGGACCGGAGCCGGGCCGGCCGGTTCGACCGGCAGCCGGCGCCGGGCGAGCTCGGCCGCGTCGGTCGGGCCCGCCCTCGCCAGCTCGAGCTTCCGCCCGAGACTCTCGGGGTCGCGGTCGCTCAGCGGGACCGCCAGCCCGGCGTCGTAATGGCGGGCCGCGAGGGGCAGGTCGCCCGACTCGAGGGCCAGGTCGCCGAGCCGCTCGTGGGCGTCGTCGGCGAAGCTGCCGATCGGGTAGAGCCCCGCGACCTCGGCGAGCCGAGGCCCGTCAAAGGCCGCGGCCGCCGTCCGGTAGATCGCGCCCGCCTGGGCGTCCGTCGCCCGCCGGAAGGCCTCGACCCCCTCCGGCGGGAAGGCCTTGAGCCGCTCGCGCGCGTAGCGCGAGTAGCCCACGTACCGGCCCTCGCCGAGCCTCAGGATCTTGCCGCCATCGGGGGCGCGGTCCTTGCGGAGGAGCTCGAGGTAGGTCTCGACCGCCGCCCGCCACTCGCCGCGCTCGGCCTGCTCCTGGGCGCGCCGGACGAGCACCTGGAGCTCCCGGCTCTCGGGGAGGTGGAGCTGGTTCGCGAGGATGTCGCGGTCCTGGCCCGGCCCGGGGAGGTCCTTCGGGTCGAGGGGCGGGACGAAGCCCTCCCCGTCCTGCGCGAGGGCCGTCCCCGACCCCGCCGCGAGCAGTCCGAGACCGAGGACCGCCCCGAGGAGGCCGCGACGAGCGCGCTTCGTCGCCATCGACGCCATCATACCATCCTCTGCCAACGCCTGAGGATCCACTCGAACGTGAGCAGGAGGACGAACGCGATCGCGACCCACCACTGCGACCACAGGCGCCGCGCGCTCTCGTACTCCTCGGTCACCTCCTTCATGCGGCCGACGGCGGCCGGCAGCTCGGCCACCTGCGACAGCGGGAAGTAGCGCCCGCCCGTCTCCTCGACCGAGAGCCGCGTCAGGAGCTCCTCGTCCATCTTCGGGTCGCTCTTCTCGAGCACCGGGAACTGGACCTGGAAGGGGCGGACGGCGAGCTCGTCGCCGTCCGCGCCGGCCCCGCCCGCGCCGCCGGGCGGCGCGCCCGACCCCGGCCCGCCGGTCCCCGGGTCGACGGCCGTCGCCGAGGCCGAGATCCAGGCGCGGTAGCTGCCGATCCGGTCGGCCGGGACCGTCGCCTCGTAGCGCCCGGGGGCGCCATCGGGGGGCGGGGTGAGCTGGATCGTGTCGATCCGGCCGTCGGGCCCGCGCAGGAACACGGGCTGCTGCTTCGACTCGCTCGGCTTCAGCTTCTCGTCCTGGACCTCGGCGATGATGCGGATCTTCTCGCCGAGGTCGTAGGTCGGTTTGTCGGTCGTGATCAGGAAGCGCTTCGAGCGCAGGAGCCGCCCGGTCGAGAGGTAGCGGAGCGTCTGGGCCCAGAACCGGTAGAAGTAGCGGTCGCCGACGCCGGCCCGCCAGCGCCACGTCTCGTCGATCGCCGAGAAGAAGACGTTGCCCGCGCCCGCCGGCAGGATCGTGAAGATCGGCACCTTCTCGCCCTTCGCCGTCTGCACGTGCGGGTGGACGGCCAGGACCTCGGCGTGGCGCTTGCGGTCCTTCGCCCGGTAGTACCAGTAGAAGCCGGGGAGGCCGGCGGCGTAGTCGACCCCCTTCGCCTCCCAGAGCTCGAGGCTCGCGCGGGCGTCGTTCTCGAGCTGGAGGACGCCGCTCGCCGCCGCCCGCCGCCCGTCGACCGTGAGCTCGAGGCGGAACGGGTCCTTGCGCGGCGCGCGCCGGCCCGGGATCGCGCCGTCGTCCTCGCTGCGGTCGATCACGATCGGCAGCAGCGCCTCGATCGGCGTCCCCGAGTACGCGCGCGGGTTGAAGCGCTCGCCGGCGAGGAGCAGGAGACCGCCGCCGTGCGTCTCGACGAACTCGCGCAGGAGGCGCAGCCGCTCGTCGCCGATGTCGGCCCCGGTCGGCCCGATCCGGAGGCTCCGCGGGTCCACGTCGCCCAGGATGATCACGTGGAAGCTGAAGAGCCCCGGGACCTTGCGACCGGCGTACTCGATGTCCTCCTTCGTCCACGGGACGTGGACGAGGGCATCGAGCCCGGGCGAGACCTCCTGCGGGAACTCCGGGTCCGCCGACAGGAGGAAGCAGTGCGCCTCCATCTTCGGGTCCCGGATGAGGCCGTTCTTGAGGTAGCGGTACTCCCAGCGCGGGTAGCCCTCGATGTAGAGGACCTTGATCTTCTTGTCGAGCACGCGCAGGCGCTGCGGTCGCGACCGGTTGTTGTCGAGGACGACCTCGCCCTCCTGCTCGGGGACGGAGATCTCGAGCGTGTACTCCCCCGGCGTCTCCGGGCGGATCGTGAACTGGACCTCCTGGCGGGCGCCGCCGCCCTCGAGGTCGACGGCCGCCTTCGTCGGGTCCTCCGGGGCCATCTCGCGGCCGTCGAGCGTCACCTTCACCTCGACGCGCGGGGCGCCGCCCGGCGCCGACTCGAACCCCTGGCTCGAGAGAGCGACCTTGATCGGCAGCTCCTCGCCCGCGATCGCGAGCTCGGCGACCTGGTGGTCGGTGACGGCGACGTCGCGCGGCTCGTGCGGGTCGCCGACGCCCACGCAGAAGAGGGGGACGCCGCGCCCGCGCAGGCGCTGGGCCACGAGGACGGGGCTCGTGACATCGCTGTTCGAGCGCCCGTCGGTGAGGAGGATGATGCCGGCCAGGCGGAGCCCGCGCGTCTCGTTGATGACGTGGCTCAGCGAGTCGCCGATGGCGGTCACGGTCCCCGTCGGCTCGAGGTCGGCGACGCGCTCGCGCAGGACCGCCCGCGGATCGCGCGCCGCCTCCGCGCCCGGGCCCGGGCCGGGGCCCACGCCCGCGCCCGCGCCCGGGTCGCCGGGCTTCGCGGCCGGCGGGGCGGCCGCGCCCTGGCGCGCCTCGCCGATCCCGGCGGCCTGCTTCGAGAAGGCGTACACCTTGACGTGGTTCTGCTCGAGGAGCCGGGCGACGAGCCCGGGCGGGACGGGCCTTCCGCCGGTCGAGCCGAGCGAGACCTCGGCGTCGACCCCCGGTCCGGCGAGCACGCGCTTCACGAGGTCCAGGCGCGAGCTCTCCTCGATCTCCTCGGCCGTGAGGCCGGTCGCGGCCGCGATCCGCTCGAGCTCCTCGGGCGGGTAGCGGTCCTTCAAGCTCATGGAGAGCGACTCGTCGACGAGGACGGCCACGGTCGAGTCGCGGACGACGACCCCACGCGTCGTCACGTCCACGGGCTCGGAGAGCGCGAGGATCACGACCGCGAACGCGCCGGCGCGCAGGCCCGCGAGCAGCAGGCGCCACGCCCGGGACGTCTTCGTCCTCTCGAGGCGGTAGGCCGCGACCGTGAACGCCAGGATCGCCAGGGCGAAGAGGAACGCGGCCCACGCCGGCGGGGCGGAGAGCCAGCGCCGCTCGGGCGCGGCCGAGGCCTCGGCGAGCAGGGCCGGGAACGCCGGGAGCGCCGGGATGCGCGCGAGGGCGGCCTCGATGGCGAAGAGCGGCGCGGTCACGTCGCCTTCCTCCCGAAGTGGCACGCGAGCGTGGACTCGACGACGAGCAGCCCGAGGAGGGCGAAGAGGAGCCAGCGCCAGAGCTCGGCCGGCTGGTCGCCGAGCCCGCCCGCCCCCTTCGTCTCCGCGCCGTCGCGCACGTGCTCGAACTTGAGCTCGGGGGCGATCTCGCGGAGGTTCGACGGGTCGATCCTCGTCAGGTCGGACTCCTCGCGGACGTCGACGTTCACGCCGAACAGCTCCACCCGGTCGTCGGTCTCGGCGGCCGGCCCCGTCCCCCGGTCCCTGCGGGGACCCGGGGCCGCACCCGGACCCGGACGCGCGCCCTGCCGCTTGAACCGCACCTCGTAGACGCCGGGCCGCCACGTCTCGGGATGGAAGAGGCGGACGCGGTCGACGCCGCCCTCCTCCGAGATCTGCTCGAGGCTCCGCTCGATCTGCGCCCCGCCCGCGTCCTGGTCCTCGGCCGGGACCGTGAGCAGGACCTCGCGCGTGAACTCGGCCGCCGGGAGGACGAGCTCGATCGGCTCGCCCACGGTGAGGTTGCGGCGCGCCGTGCCGGCCTCGGCCAGGTAGCTGACGAGCCGGCTGCAGAACGGCACGTAGGAGCGGCCGCGCCCCGGGAAGTCGTTCCAGTCCTTGCCGGCGGACGAGGCGAAGACGGCGACGCGCCCGCGCCCGAAGCGGCGCTCGACGAGCGCGGGGTCGGACGGCGAGCCGGGGCCGGGGCCGGCCTCGCCCGCGCCCGCGCCGCCGCCGCCGTCGCGCGGCCGGCCGCCGTCGGGCCCGACCGGCCGCTCGCCGGCGTCGGCGAGCTCGCGCCGCTCGAACCGGGCGACGACGATCGCCGCCGACGCGGCCGCCGCCGGCGCCGCCCCGCCGCCGCCCGCGCCCGGCGCCGGCTCCTCGACCTCGAGCGCCAGGTACTTCTCGAAGGTCGGCTCGTAGAAGAGGGGCCGGTCCTCGGGGGTCTCGAACGACCGCAGCACGGGGTGGCGGAACTCCTCGGCCCGCAGCCGGAAGAAGCGGTCGGCCGCCCCCGCCTCGCGCAGCCCCGCGATCCGCCCCGGGAGCAGCCCCTTGCCGCCCTTCCAGAGCTTCTCGTTGTAGGTCGCCTGGTCCACCTGGCTGCCGAGGAAGAAGAGCAGGGCGCCGCCGTCGCGCACGTAGGTCTCCAGCCGCTCGACCTGGGTGTCCGTGAGCGAGAGGACGTTCGCCAGGATGACGACCGAGTAGCGGGCGAGCTCCGCCCCCTGGATCTGCTCGTCGAGCTGGGCGTCCGTGATCACGGTCGGCTTCAGCAGGTTCCGCCGGCGGATCTGCGAGTCGTCGCCGGGCGCGAGCGCGATCACGAGGTAGTCCGTCTCGCCCCAGCCGAAGTCGGGGGCCGGCTTGCCGTCGACGACGAGGACCTGGAGCGCCTCGCGCGCCTCGAGCACCAGGTGGCGGCGGTTGTCCGAGGCGAGCAGGTCCGAGGACACGTCCACCGAGACCTTGAGCGGCCCCGGCTTGTGGGCCACGGCGTAGAGCTCGAGCTCGCCCTCCTCGCCCGGCTCGAGCTCGATCGGCTTCGTCTCGCGGGCGACGTCGTCGACGTAGAGCGACACCATCAGGTTCTTGAGCGGCCGGCGGGCGAAGCTCTTGACCGTCGCGCGGAGCTTGAACGTGATGTCGACGCCGATGATCTCGTCCTGGGTCTCGAGCCCCGTGACGGCGACGTTGTCGGGCTCCTCGGCCCCGACGTCGACGATCGTCAGGGCGGCGCGCCGCGCCTCGAGGTCGCGGCCGATCCCGAGCATCGAGTCGCGCACGCCGCGCTCGGTCGCGAACGCCGAGCGCTGCATGTCGGTGATGAAGTAGACCTCCTTCGCGGCCACGGCCCTCGCCGCCTCGGCCTCCGCGCCGGCCCCGCCCGCGGCCGCGGCGCGGGCCGCCTCCTCGGCCTCGCCGGCATCGAACCGCGGCAGGTAGCGGATCACCGCCTGGAAGGCCTTGGCCGCGTCGGCCGGGCCGTGGCTCGGCTCGAGCTCCTTCAGGTCGGCGAGGAGGGCCGCCTTCAGGCCGCGGGCCGGGTCGTCGTCGTCGACGAGGCGCGGCGACTCGTAGACGAGGCGCGCCCCGGCGGCCCCGACCACGATCACCCCGACCTGGTCGTCCTTCTTCAGCCGCTCGCGCACGATCCGCGCGGCCGCGTCCTGGGCGCGGGCGAAGGCGGTCTTGCCGTCGTCGACGTGGCGCATGCTGAGCGACCCGTCGAGGACGATCACGACCTGCTTGCGCCGGTCGGCGAGGGCCTTCGAGAGCCCGCCGCCCGTGATCGCGGGGCGGGCGATCGCCGCCACGATGAGGGCGACGACCGCCATGCGGACCGCCAGCAGCAGCAGGTTCTCGATCTTGAGCCGGCGCCGGTTCTTCTTGAGCGCCCGGACGAGGAAGGTCATCGCCGCCCACTCGACCCGCTTGTGTCGCTGGCGGTTGAAGAGATAGAGCAGGACCGGGATCGCGGCGAGCGGGAGGAAGCGGAGAAGCCCCGGGTTCAGGAAGTCGAGGGACATGCTATTTGAGCTTCATCTCCTGCCGGGTCGCGAGGTAGCTCGTCAACGCGATGTCGAGCGGCTGGGACGTGTCCATGGGGACGTAGTCGATCCGGCTCGCGCGGCAGCCGCGCTTCAGCGCCTCCTGGTAGGAGGCGAGCTCCTCGAGGTACGCCTTGCGGATCGAGAGCGGGTTCACGAGCTCCTCGCCCATGTTCTCGAGGCCGACGAACTTCGCCATCGACTCGAAGGGGAAGGCGAGCTCGAACTCGTCGAGGACGTGGAAGAGGATGACCTCGTGCTTGCGGTGCCTGAGGTGCCTGAGCCCGACGAGGATCTCCTCCGGGTCGCCGAGGAGGTCCGAGATCACGATCACGAGCCCCTTCCGGAGGAAGCGCTCGGCCACGTCGTGGAGGACGTCGCCGATCCCGCTGTCGCCGCCCGGCTGGACGCGGTTCAGCTCGTGGAGGCAGAGCTTCAGGTGGCTCGCGTGCGACGACGGCGGCACCTGCTTCACGACCGTGCGGTCGAAGAGCGAGAGCCCGACCGAGTCCTGCTGGTTGATGATGAGGTAGGCGAGCGAGGCCGCGATGAAGCAGCCGTACTGGAGCTTCGACACCTCGCCCGAGGCGTACTTCATCGACTCCGACGTGTCGAGCACGAGGTAGGCGACGAGGTTCGTCTCCTCCTCGTACTGCTTGATGTAGTAGCGGTCGGTGCGCCCGTAGACCTTCCAGTCGATGTGCTTCAGGTCGTCGCCGGGCGAGTACTCGCGGTGCTCGGCGAACTCGATCGAGAAGCCGTGGTACGGGCTCTGGTGCATGCCCGTGACGAAGCCCTCGACGACGAGCCGGGCGACGAGGTCGAGGCGCGCGAGCTTGACGAGCGTCTTCGGGTCCAGGTAGCGGCGGACGTCCTCGGCGCTCTCGCCCGCGCCGGCCGCGCCCGCGCCGCCGAGAGCCGTGAAGCGATCGGCCATGGTCTCGCGACCTCGCCCGCTAGGAGTTGAGGACGACGAACTCGTCCGAGCCCGCGCTCGCGCCCGGCCCGCGCGCCCCGGCCGGCGCCGCCTCCTCCTTCGCCGGGATCGTCTCGAGGAGCCGGGTGACGATCTTGTCGGGCGTTATGCCCTCGGCCTCGGCGTTGAAGTTCGTGATGATGCGGTGCCGGAGCACGGGGTGGGCGACCCCGGCGACGTCCTCGCACGACACGTAGTTGCGGCCGTGGAGGATGGCCCGCGCCTTGCCGCCGAGGATGAGGTACTGCGTCGCCCGCGGGCCCGCGCCCCAGGAGAGGGTCTCCTTGATGAAGTCGGGCGCCTCGGGCTTCTCGTGGCGGGTCGCCCGCACGATCCGCATCGCGTAGTGGATCACGTGGTCGGAGATCGGCACGCGCCGCACGATGTCCTGGAGCTGGAGGATCTCCGGGCCGGTGAGGACCGCCTTCAGGTCGATCTCGCGGAGCGTCGTCGTCCGGCGGAGGATGTCGTACTCCTCCTCCTCGTTCGGGTAGTCGACGAGGATGTTGAACATGAAGCGGTCGAGCTGGGCCTCGGGCAGGGGGTAGGTCCCCTCCTGCTCGATCGGGTTCTGGGTCGCGAGCACGAAGAACGGATCCGGCAGCGGGTGGCGGTTGCCGGCGGCCGTCACCTGCCGCTCCTGCATGGCCTCGAGGAGCGCGGCCTGGGTCTTCGGCGGCGTCCGGTTGATCTCGTCGGCGAGGATCACGTTCGAGAAGATCGGCCCGCGGAGGAACTGGAACTTGCGCTCGCCCGTCGTCCGGTCCTCCTGGATGACCTCGGTGCCCGTGATGTCGCTCGGCATGAGGTCCGGCGTGAACTGGATGCGCGAGAAGAGGAGCGAGAGGCAGCGCGAGAGCGTCGTCACGAGGAGCGTCTTCGCGAGCCCGGGGACGCCGACGATCAGGCAGTGCCCGCGGGCGAAGATCGAGATGAGGAGCTCCTCGGTCACCCGGTCCATGCCGACGATCGACTTGCGGATCTCATCCTTGAGGGTCCGGTAGGCGCCCTGGAGCTTCCGGACGGCCTCGATGTCCGATGGGGAAGGCGTCGCTGCGGCGGGGCTCTTCTCGTCAGGCATCCATCTCTCCCGGGGAACGGTCGGCGGGCGGCGGCCCGCGGCCTCGCCGGCTTCCCTTTATGTCGTACGAGCGCGCGACGAGCGGCGTTGGCGCACGAGTTGAACACTATACAACCTGACCCCGACGCCCGCAACCGAGCCGCGGGCTCAGAAATCAAGCGCCGTGCGGGTTCGCAAGCCGGACGGAAGGTCGCGATGAGGCCCGCGCCCGGCCGTGGGAGGGCCGGGCGCGGGGGGAAGAGCTACTCGACCACCACGTCGGCCCGGGCCGCCGCGAGCTGCCTGTCGGCGAGGTCCCGCAGGACGTTCCGGAGCACGGCGTTGGGGGCGAGGATCGCCAGGCGCACGAACGCGCTCGCGCTCAGGAGGTGGGCGACGGCGCGCGGGTGCAGGCCGCGCTCGCCGAGGACGCGCGCCGCGTCGGCGATCTCCTCGTTCGCGAGCCGGAGAAGGCCCCGGGCGGCGGCCGCGTTCGGGGCGTCGTCCACGTGGGCGAGCAGGTCCTCCCGGGCCTGGCGGATGTTCTCGAGGGCGTTGATGGCGCGGAGGAACGCCCCGACGTTCCGGATCTGGCGGCGGTCGAGGACGATCGGCCCGATGAACGCGCCCGAGGGCGAGTTCGCGAAGTCGGGCGTCGTGTAGAACTGGACCGCATCCTCGATCGTCTCCGAGCGGTGGTTGTGGAAGAACGGCCCGCTGTCGGCGGCCTCGACGAGCGACACCGTGTTGAACGACCCGTTGCCGGGGAAGCCGAAGCCGTTGTCGATCGGCGGCTGGTCGATGTCGTCGGCCGGGCGGGTGCTCTCGACTCCGGTAGCGAAGTTCGCGTTGCCGCCCCCGGGGCCGGGCGTGTTGGCGCCCGCGTTCGCGTGGCACTGGCCGCACTTCCCGCCGCCCATGGCCTCGTTGCTGTTGAAGGTGTTGCGGCCGGCGGCGACCGAGGGGTTGCGGAAAACCATCGCCACGATGTCGAGCTCGGCATCGCGGCCGATGCCGAGCTGGAACGCCTCCATCGCGTCGAGCTGCAGGTCGTTCGGAAGCGTGAAGTCGGCGCCGTTCATGCGGTTCAGCGTCAGCGGGAAGTGCTGGGTGACGGCCCCCGTGGCGAAGTCGCGAAGCGTCCCGCCGCCGGGCGCGCCGTCGCCGCTCCATCCGGTCCGCTGGTTGGGCGGCAAGGTCGTCCCGTCGAAGAGGAAGGCCGGGGGCGTCAGGGACACCTGCATCCCGATCGTGTGCGGCACGCCGCGCATGGCGAAGCGGTTCTCGAGGTCGCCGAAGCCGTCGAGGTTCTCGAGGATGAGCCCGAGCTTCCGCATGAGCACCGGGTTCTCGAAGTTCCGGGCGAGCGCCGGGACGAACTCGGCGACGAACAGCGGGTCGGTCCGGGGCAGCCGCCGGATGAAGGCCGGGTCGATCGTGAGGTTGTTCTCGGCGGGGTGGCACGTGCCGCACGTGCGCCCGTTGCCGTTGAAGGTCCCGTTGAAGAACAGGTCGCGGCCGAGCGCGACGACGGGATCGAACGGGTCCGTGTCCGCGTCGGCCTCGACCGCGCGCGGGCCGACCCCGAAGAAGATCGGCGACGCGGGCGGGCGCGCGGCGCGCGAGCGCGTGTACAGTCGCTGGAAGAGCGTCGGGGCGCCCGTCAGCACCACGTTCCCGGCCGGGTCCGCGGCCGGGCGCGCCACGACGACGAGGTCGACCTCGAACCCCTCGTCCAGCCCGGCGCCGAGGGCCGTCTCGAGCCGGGCGACGTCGTTCCCCTTCGCCACGAGCCGCCCGAGGCGGACCTTGCGATCGTGACGCTCCGGCGCCACCGTGTCGCCGTCCACGGGCTGGTTGTCGACGAGCCAGACCTCGGCCTCCTCGGGTCGAGCGAGCCCCCGGACCTCGACCGCGATCGACCGCCGCTCGAGGTCGAGATGCGCTTGCCCGACCGCCCTCGTGTGCTCGGCCGACAGGGCCTTCGACCACCCGAGGGCGATGGCGACGTCGCGGTCGCCGCCGCGCGCCTCGTGGGCCGTCGCCCAGCGCCCGTAAGCGGCCCGGACCTTCGCCGGGTCGCCGAGCCCGGCGGCCGCGACGGGCTCCGGGGCGGGCGCGGACCCGGGCTCGGGCGCGCCGCCCGGTCCCGGGAGACACCAAGAGCCGACGAGCGCCGCCAAGAGCGCGGCGCCCCCCTGGAAGACGCGCTTCATTCTCCCCTCCTCCCCGCCCGCACCCCCTCCCTCGCGGGCGTCATGCACCCCATCCGTCCATCTGTCGTGCAAGGAGCGGACCGCTTTCGATCGGCGGCCCGGCGAGCGGCGCGACGGCGCATCTCCGTCGCCGGCAAGGCCCTGCCGATTTAGTCAAAACGCCCGAAGTAGCGGGGCGTAAACCTCGGGTGATGGGGAGCGTAAAAGGGGCGCGACGCGCCCGTGCCGCGCGAGACCCGCCCGGGCCCTGGCGCGAGCGAGCTGCAGATGTTGACACGGGCCGCGGCCGGGCGTAGATTGGGTGCCCTTTCCGGGGCACGGAGAAAACCGCGATGAAGCCTACCCCTCAAGACGGGCTGGATGGGCGGACCTTCTTCACCGAGGGCGGGCTCGGGCTCACGTTCGACGACCTCATCCTCCTCCCGGGCCACATCTCCTTCGCGGTGGACGAGGTGTCGCTCGAGACGCGCTTCTCGCGGCGGATCCCGCTCCGCGCGCCGATCGTCAGCTCGCCCATGGACACGGTCACCGACTCGACGATGGCGATCTACCTCGCCCTCCTCGGCGGGATCGGCGTCGTCCACTGCAACTGCCCGATCGAGGTGCAGGTCGACCACGTCCGCAAGGTCAAGCGCTTCGAGAACGGCTTCATCGCCGACCCCGAGACGCTGTCGCCCGAGGCGTCGATCGCGGACGTCGACCGCCTGAAGGAGCGGTTCGGCTTCTCGTCGATCCCGATCACGCAGGACGGGCGGCTCGGGTCGCGCCTCGTCGGCATGGTCACGAACCGCGACATCGACCTCGAGAAGGACCGCTCGAAGAAGCTCGGCGAGGTCATGACGCGCGACCTCGTGACGGCGCGCAAGGGCGTCCCGCTCGAGGAGGCGAACCGGATCCTCAAGCAGTCGAAGAAGGGAAAGCTCCCGATCGTCGACGCCGAGGGCCGGCTCGTCGCCCTCGTCACGCGCACGGACATGCTCAAGAACAAGGAGTACCCGGACGCGACGAAGGACGGCGAGACGAAGCGCCTGAAGGTCGCGGCCGCCCTGTCGACCCACGAGGCGGACCGCGAGCGGGCCCAGGCCCTGGTCGAGGCCGGCGTCGACGCCCTCGTCATCGACAGCGCCCAGGGCGACTCGACCTACCAGGTCCGGACGGTCGAGTGGCTGAAGGGCCGGTTCGCGCACGTCGACGTCGTCGGCGGCAACGTCGTGACGACGGCCCAGTGCCAGTCGCTCGTCGACGCGGGGGTGGACGGGCTTCGCGTCGGCATGGGCCCGGGCTCGATCTGCATCACCCAGGAGACCATGGCCGTCGGGCGCGCGCAGGCGACGGCGATCTACCACTGCGCCGCGTACGGGCGGCGGCACGACGTCCCGATCGTCGCCGACGGCGGGTGCTCGTCGATCGGGCACATCGCGAAGGCGCTCGCCTGCGGCGGCTCCGCGACCATGCTCGGCTTCATGCTCGCGGGCACGAAGGAGTCCCCGGGCGAGTACTTCTACGAGAACGGCGTCCGCGTCAAGCGCTACCGCGGCATGGGGTCGCTCGAGGCCATGGAGCGGGCGGGCTCGCGCCGCTACTTCGTCGAGAAGGACCGGATCCGCGTGGCCCAGGGCGTCTCCGGGACGGTCATCGACCGCGGCTCGATCCTCGACTACGTCCCCTACATCCTCCAGGGGCTGCGCCACAGCCTCCAGGACCTCGGCTGCCGCGACCTCCGCACCGTCCACGCGCGCCTCGAGTCGGGCGAGCTCCGCTTCGAGCGCCGCTCCCCGGCCGCCCAGGTCGAGGGCGGCGTCCACGGGCTCTTCTCGTACGAGGAGCCGCGGGCGCAGCGGAAGAGCTGAGGGAGCGCGTGGCCGCCGCGCCGCCGCCGTCCGGAGGCCGCGTGCTCGCGATCTACATTGCCCCGCGCCGCGGCGGCGACATGGTCGCCTGCGACTTGGTCCGGGCCGTCCCGGGCCGCGGGCTCGAGGGCGACCGCTACTTCGCCAGGAGCGGGACCTTCTCGGAGAAGCCGGGCGCCGGCCGCGAGGTGACGCTCGTCGAGTCCGAGGCGCTCGAGGCGGCGCGCCGCGAGCACGACCTCGATCTCCCGCCCGGGGCCTCGCGCCGCAACGTCGTGACCGCCGGCGTGGCGTTGAACGACCTCGTCGGGCGCGAGTTCGCGGTCGGGGAGGCGGTCCTCCGGGGCGTGCGCCTCTGCGAGCCCTGCGACCACCTCGACCGGCTGACGGGCCTCCCCTGCTCGCGCGTGCTCGTCCACCGCTGCGGGCTCAGGGCGGAGGTCTTACGGGAAGGTATAATCCGCCCTGGTGATGCCGTCCGCGAGCAGCCGGCCGACGCGAAGGCGACCTGACGCGCGCGCCGCGTTCCCGGTCGTCGTCGCCTCGATCCTCGTCGCCGCCCTGGTCCCCGCCTGCGAGGCCGGGCCGCCCCCGCCGCCCGTGCCGCCGCCCGCACCTCCGGCCGCCGTCGAGCCGATCGCCTGGGTCGAGGGGTTCTCGCCCGCGATCTTCGAGCGCGCGGCGCGCGAGCAGCGGCTCGTCCTCCTCCACCTCGGCGCCGTCTGGTGCCACTGGTGCCACGTCATGGAGGAGACGACGTACCGCGACCCGACGGTGGCGGCGATCGTGCGCGAGAGCTTCGTCGCGGTCCACGTCGACTCGGACGCGCGGCCCGACATCGCGAACCGCTACGAGGAGTACGGCTGGCCGGCGACGGTCCTCTTCGACGCGACCGGACGCGAGCTGGCGAAGTTCCGCGGTTACGTCCCCCCGCCGCGCATGATCTCGCTCCTCCGCGCGTTCGTCGCCGACCCGACGCCGGGGCCGTCGGCCCCGCCCGAGGCCGAGGTGCGCTACGGCGCGGACGCGGCGCTCGCGCCCGACCTGCGGGCGGAGCTCGGGCGGCGGCACGAGGACGGGTACGACGGCGAGCGCGGAGGGTGGGGTCGCGTCCACAAGTTCGTCGACGCCGACACCGTCGAGTGGGCGCTGCTGGGCGCGTTCGAAGGCGATGCCGGCGCGGCGCAGAGGGCCCGCGAGACGCTCGACCTGGCCGCGAGGTGGCTCGTCGATCCCGTCTTCGGCGGCGTCTACCAGTACTCGGATGGCGGCCGCTGGGAGAGCCCGCACTTCGAGAAGATCATGTCGACGCAGGCCGGCGCGCTCCGCGTCTACTCGCTCGCCTACGCGCTCTGGGGCGACCCGGCGCACCTCGCGGCGGCGCAGGCGGTCGTCCGCTACCTGCGCGACTTCCTGACCTCGCCCGAGGGCGCGTTCTACACGAGCCAGGACGCCGACGTCGTCCGGGGCGAGCACTCGGCCGGCTACTTCGCCCTCGACGACGCGGGCCGGCGCGCGCGCGGGATCCCGGCCGTCGACACCCACACCTACGCCCGCGAGAACGGCTGGGCGATCGAGGCGCTCTGCGACTTCCACGCCGCGACCGGCGACCCGGATGCGCTCGCGCGCGCGGCGGGCGCGGCGCGGTGGGCGGTCGCGAACCGCGCGATCGAGAGCACGGGCGGCTTCCGCCACGACGAGCGGGACGCGGCCGGGCCGTACCTCGCCGACACGCTCGCCATGGGGCGCGCGTTCCTCGCCCTCCACGCCGTCACGGGCGAGCGCGAGTGGCTCGCCCGCGCGCGGGCCGCGGCCGGCTTCCTGATCTCCCGATTCGCGAACCGGGAGGACCCGGGCTTCGCGACCGTGGCCCTCCCGGCCGCGGACGCGCCGGCCGCCGGCCCCTTCGCGCCGACGATGCAGCAGGACGAGAACGTCGCGGCGGCGCGGTTCTTCAACCTGCTCCACCGCTACACCGGCGACGGATCGTACCGCGCCGCCGCGCACCGCGCCGCCCGCTACCTCGCGACGCCCGCGATCGCGCGAAGCCGGCCGATCTCGGTCGGCGGCATCCTCCTCGCCGACCGCGAGCTCGCGACCGAGCCGCTGCACGTCTGCGTCATCGGCCCGAAGGACGACGCGCGCGCCCGCGCCCTCCACGCCGCCGCGCTCCGCGCGCCCGTCGCCTACCGGCGCATCGAGTGGTGGGACCGGCGCGAGGGGCCGCTCCCGAACCGGGACGTCGAGTACCCGCCGGTCGACGCCCCGGCCGCCTTCGTCTGCGCCGGCGGGGCCTGCTCGCCGCCGATCCGCGACCCGGAGAAGCTCCGGTCGAGGCTCGAGCGGCGATAGCCAGCCGGCGCCCGCGGGGCCGACCCTACTTCTTCGCGCCGGCCTCGAGCTTCGAGCCGAAGATCTTGACGAGCAGCCCGTCGAGCGAGATCGGGCCCGCGCCCGCGGCGAAGAGCCAGACGAGCAGGGCCAGGTACTTGAACAGGTCGTGGCCGATGAGCGTCTGCCACGACGTGATCTCGGCGCGGTGGGCCGTCAGCAGGGCGACCACCATCGTGATGATTAGGGGCACGCTCGCGATGCGCGTGAGCGCGCCGAGGATGAGCATGGCGCCCCCGATCCACTCCGTGTAGGCGACGAGGTAGGCGTTCGCCTTCGGCGCCGGGATGCCGAGGTCCGTGAAGAACTTGATCGGCGTCGAGATGTCCTCGATCTTGCCCTTGCCGGCCTCGAAGAACATCCAGCCGATCGCGAGGCGCGCGAGGAGCGGGGCGATCCACGCCACGGGCTTCGCGACCGCGAGCAGGAGCCAGCGAAGTTTGGCGACCAGGTCCACGGGGGGCCTCCTTCCTTCTCTCCCACCGCCTTCCAGCGTATCTCGTCCCGCCCCGGGACGCCCGCGTTACACCCGGACGCCGCAGAAGATCCCCTCGGCCACCCAGTCGGCGAACCAGGCGCGGATCCGCTCGGCGAGGGCGGCCGCGTCTCCCGGGAAGGCGCGGGCGGCGGCGCGCACGGCCGCGCCGACCGTCTTCCCGGCCTTCAGCGCCGAGAGGGCCGCGAACCCGGACTCGCTCAGGTCCATCCGCCAGATCCGGTACTCCTTGCGGTAGACCGCGACCCACGTCGGCCGGCGCGCGACCGCGGCGGCGTCGAAGGCCGGGGCGGCGGCCTCCTCCGCCGTGCGCTCGCGCACCTTCACCCGGAAGGCGTTGCTGAGCGCGTGATCGGGGAGCGGCCGGTCCTGGCGGACGGCGGTCACGACCGCGTTCGCCGGGTGGTCGAGGGCGAGGAGCGCGAGCGCCGGGATCGTCTCGAGGCGCGCGCCCGGCCAGGCCGCGGTCGGGCACGCCGCCGCCAGGTCCGCCGCCGTGAGCGGCCGCCGCTCGTCGGCGTCGATCGCCTGCGACATGGCGAGCTCGATCCGGGCGAGGTCGCGGAGGAGCGTCCGGCGCCTGAGCCCGCGGACGCGCAGGCGCGGGTCATCGAGGAAGCGCGGGAGCGCGGCGCCGAGGATGTTCAGGGTGTACGAGCGCGACGGGTGGCGAGCCAGGTAGGCGCGCGCGAGCGCGTGGAAGGCCTCGTCCCCGAGGATCCGGTGGATCACGGGGTAGTCCGTCGCCAGCGCGTCGTGCAGGCGCGCGAAGTAGCCGTTCACGTAGACGGCGAGCCGCTCGCGGGCCGTGAGCGCCCGCGACCGGGTGAGGACGGCCTCGACCGGAACGTCGCGCAGGCGCGCCTCGCGCGCCCGCCCGGGGCGCCGCGACCCGCGCTCGTGCGGGGAGACGATGGCGTTCTGGAACCAGGCCTGAAGCTCGGGGAGCGCGAGCCCGGCGGCCCTCGGCCCGGGCCTAGACCGCGACACGAGGCTGCCCCTTCGCCGCCGCCGCCGCCGTCGCCTTCTCCTTCGCCGGCTTCTTCGCCTTGGCCTTCACGCTCCCCGCGGCCGCGGGCGGCAGCGCCGCCTCCGCGTGGTCCTTCGCCTTCAGGGCCTCGCGGTGGACGACCTCGAACGGCGGGATCGCCTCGTCCCACTCGAGGAGCGTCGCGCGTCCGCCCGAGAGCTTGTGCGCGAGCCGGTAGAGGTCCCAGACCTCGTCGACGACGTGGTCGCTGTGCGTGTCGATGATGTGAGTCCCGAGGTTCGTGTGCCCGGCCAAATGGTACTGGACGACGCGCTCGTGCGGCATCGCGAGCAGGTACTCGACCGGGTCGAAGCCGTGGTTATAGCTCGACACGTAGACGTTGTTGACGTCGAGGAGGAGCCCGCAGTCGGCCTCCTCGGCCACGCGCCGCAGGAACTCCCACTCCGTCAGCGTCGACCCCTTGAACTCGACGTAGCTCGACGGGTTCTCGAGGACGAGCGGGCGCTCGAGGATCTCCTGGACCCGGCGCACGCGCCGGACCACGTGGCGCAGGCCCTCCTCGGTGTAAGGCATGGGGAGCAGGTCGTGCGTGTTCCGGTTGAGGACCCCCGTCCAGCAGAGGTGGTCGGACACCCACACGGCCTTCACGCGGGCGGCGAGCGCCCGCAGCTTGCGCAGGTACTCGCGGTCGAGCGGGTCGGTGCTGCCGATCGACATCGACACGCCGTGCATGACGATCGGGTAGCGCTCGGCGACCTGCTCGAGGATGTGGGCGGGGCGCCCGCCCGTGTCCATGAAGTTCTCGCTCAGGATCTCGAACCAGTCGACGGGCGGCCGGTTCTCGAGGATGTGGGCGAAGTGGGTCGTGCGCAAGCCGATGCCGTAGCCGAGGTTCGGGTACCCGAACCGCGAGGGCTCGGGGTCCGGCAACGAGGTCGGCGCCGGCATCGGCATCGGCTCACGCATCGAGGACATGAAAGCTCCGGAACGACGGGACCGCGACTACCCCTTCATCGGGACGGCGCAGCCGCCCTGACCCTTGCACGCGTTCTGGCCACGGCAGGCGTTCTTGTCCGTCTTGCACCCGCCCATGCCCTTGCACGTGTTCTTGCCCTTGCACTCGTGCTTGGCGTCGCCGCTCGCGCAGCCGCCCTTGCCCTTGCACGAGTTCTTGCCGCCGCAGCCGTTGTCGCCGCTCTTGCAGCCGCCCTTGCCCTTGCACGCGTTCATTCCCTTGCACGCGTGCTTGTCGGCCGCCGCGTCGCCGCCCGTCTGGGCCGGCTTGCTCTCCGGACACCCCGAGAGCGCGAGCGGTCCGCCCGCCAGTATTCCGACCACCGCTGCCGTCAGGAGCTTGCTGAACGTCCGACGATCCATCCCGGACATGGGTCTTTCCCTCCCTTTCTTCGGATTCGGCTCGCACCCCTCGCCACAAGCCGGGGACGTGGGTGCGATTCTCCGCGCCCCGGTGATCCTCTGTCAAGGCGGGCCGCCGATCGTTACACGCGCGCGGGCGGGAGGGGGGCGCGGCGGAGCCCGGCGAGGTCCGCGAGGATCCCCGCGACGAGGGCGGCGACCGCCCGCCGGCCCTTGGCCCGCGTCGCGAGGGTCGGGTCCCCGAACGTCCCGGTGGGCGAGTAGGTCCCCGCCCCGGCCGGGTCGCGGGTGAGCGGCCCCGGCCGGTCCTCGTGACAGTCCCGCGACGCCTTCGTCATGTCGACGTGGCGAGGCGCGATCGCGAGCATGATCGACGTCTCGATCTCGTCGGCGTGCGTCCCCCGCTCCTGCTCGCCGATCGCGCGCTCGACCGGCTCGAGGAGGGCGAGGATGTCCGTGAAGCGGAGGAGGACGCCGCGGGCGGCCAGGACCTCGGCCGCCGGGCGCAGCGCCCGCAGGGTCGAGACCCCGGTGTTCAGGGCGTAGAAGCGGCGCGGCCCGTGGCGCGCGAGGCTCGAGACGATGTCGACGACGAGGTCGCGGGCCGTCTCGAGGGAGAGCGTCGTCGAGCCCGGGTACTCGACGAACGCCGGGTAGTGGTGGTAGGCGATCGTCGGCGCGACGACCACGTCCCCGCCGCCGCGCGCGAGCACGCGCCGCTTCAGGTGCTCGGCGAGGAGGAAGTCGTTCTTGAGCTTCAGGTGCGGGCCGTGCTCCTTCGCCGCCGCGCCGATCGGAAGGACGACGATGGCCCGCGGCGTCAGGACCCGCTCGGCCTCGAGCCAGGTCAGCTCTTCGAGGAGGACGGCTCGCACCCCGACGATTGTATCGCCGGGAAGAGCTTCTCGAGCTCGGCCGCCCGCGATCCCTTGAAGAGGACCGTGTCGCCGGGACGGATGAGGTCGCGGAGCACGGGGACGGCCGCGTCGCGCGACGGCAGCACGACCGCCGCCTCGCGCCCGAGGCCCGAGTCGACGGCGGCCGCGGCGGTGAGGGCGGCGGACGCGCCGATGGCGACGAGCAGGTCGACGCGGGCGCGCACGACGTCCGCGCCGAGCGCCGCGTGGAGCCGCGCCGTCTCGGCGCCGAGCTCGGCCATGCCGCCGAAGACGAAGACGCGACGGCCCTCCCCCCGACCCTCTCCCAGCGGGAGAGGGGGGAACCGCGCGAGCACCTCGAGCGCGGCCCGGACCGACGCCGGGTTCGCGTTGTAGGCGTCGTCGATGAAGACGAGGTCGCCGGCGCGCACCGGCTCGAGGCGGCGGTCGGGGAGCGCGAACGACTCGAGGCGCGGCGCGACCAGGGCGAAGGGGACGCCGGCCGCCTCGACCGCCGCCAGCGCCGCCAGCGCGTTCCGCGCGTTGTGGCGCCCGGGGAACGGGAGCCGGATGGAGACCTCGCGGCCGCGCCCGCGCACCGTCAGCGTGCGCTCGTCCTCGCCGCCGAGCGCGCCTTGGAGGTCGGCGTCCTTCTCCTCGAGGCCGAAGAGGAGGCGCTCGACCGGGCAGTCGGCGCCCATCGCGCGCACGCGCTCGTCGTCGGCGTTGAGGACGAGGGTCCCGCCGGGCCTGAGCCCCTTCGCGATCGACCCCTTCTCGCGGGCGACGCCGTCGAGGTCGCCCAGGCCCTCGAGGTGCGCGGGGGCGACGTTCGTGACGACGGCCACGTCCGGGCGGGCCATGCGCGCGAGCGCGCCGATCTCGCCCGGCCGGCTCGTCCCGAGCTCGAGGACGAGCGCCTCCGTCGTCCGGTCGGCCTTGAAGATCGTGAGCGGCACGCCGACCGCGTTGTTGTGGCTCTTGTCGGCGCGGACGACCGAGAGCCTTCCCTCGAGGAGCCGGGCGACCATGTCGCGCGTCGTCGTCTTGCCGCACGAGCCCGTGATCGCGATGACCTTCGCCCGCCGGAGATGCTCGCGGTACGCGGCCGCGAGCCGCCCGAGGGCGCGCAGCGGGTCGTCGACCCACACGAGCAGCCGCTCTCTCGGGCCGGCGATCAAGGCGTCGCGCCGGACGACGGCCGCCCGCACGCCGCGCGCGAAGGCGTCGGGGACGAAGGCGTGGGCGTCGAAGCGCGGGCCGGCGAGCGCGAAGAACAGGTCGCCCTCGCGGGCCGAGCGGCTGTCCGTCGAGACGCCGTCGAAGCGCGTCCCGGGCGCGTCCGCGCCGTCGCCGCTCACGATGGCCCCGTCGGCGGCGCGGATGAGCGTCTCGAGGGTGAAGGGCTCCATCAACCGGGGACCTCGCGCAGCGCCTCGCGCGCGACCTCGCGGTCGTCGAAGGGGACGACGCGGTCGCCCACGATCTGGTACGTCTCGTGACCCTTGCCGGCGACGAGGACGAGGTCGCCCGGGCGCGCCATCGAGACGGCCTGCCGGATCGCCGCCCGCCGGTCCGGCTCCACGACCGCCCGCTCGGGCCGCTCGAGCCCGCGGAGGATCTCGTCGATGATCGCGCCGGGGTCCTCGGTGCGCGGGTTGTCGCTCGTCACGACGGCGACGTCGGCGAGGCGCTCGGCCACGTGCCCCATGCGCGGGCGCTTCGTCCGGTCGCGGTCGCCGCCGCAGCCGAAGACGCAGATGAGGCGGCCGCCCGCCCCGTTCAGCAGCTCGCGCCCGGTCTCGAGCACCTTCGCCAGGGCGTCGTCGGTGTGCGCGTAGTCCACGAGGACGCGGAACGGCTGCCCGGCCTCGACCGGCTCGAGGCGGCCGGGCACGGCCGGGAGGGCCTCGAGCCCGCGCCGGACCGTGGCCGCGTCGAGCCCGAGCGAGAGCCCGCAGGCGGCGGCGGCGAGCGCGTTCTCGACGTTGTGGCGCCCGACGAGCCGGAGCGCGACCGGCACGGCGTCCTCGCCCCGGGCCAGCAGGCGGAAGCGCGTGCCGCCGGCGCCGACCTCGATGGCGTCGGCCGCGACGTCGACCGCCGAGCGCGCCCCGCGCGCCGAGTAGCGGAGCACGCGGGCCGCCGTGCGGGCGGCGTAGCGGGCGCTCGCCTCGTCGTCGGCGTTGAGGACGGCCGTCGCCTCGGGGCCGAGCGACTCGAAGAGGCGCCCCTTGGCGTCCCGGTACTCCTCCATCGTGCGGTGGTAGTCGAGGTGCTCGGGCTTAAGGTTCGTGAAGGCCGCGACCGCGAAGCGCACGCCCTCGACGCGCCGCTGGCAGAGGGCGTGCGAGCTGACCTCCATGACCGCGTGGGCCGCCCCGCCGCGCGCGAGGTCGGCCAGGAACGACTGGACCTCGACCGGATCGGGCGTCGTGTTGTGCGACACGGTCGAGCGGCCGAACGCCTCGTAGGCGATCGTCCCGAGGAGCCCGCACTCGCGCCCGGCCGCGCGCACGATCGAGCGGACGAGGAACGTCGTCGTCGTCTTCCCCTTCGTCCCCGTGACGCCGACGACGCGCACGCGCCGCGACGGCTCGCCGTGAAAGGCGTCGGCGAGGCGCGCGAGCGCGAGCCGTCCGTCGTCGACGACGACGACCGGCACGCCCGCCGGGATCGCCCCGTCGAGCGGGCGCTCGGCGACGACCGCGACCGCCCCGCGCCGCACGGCCTCGGCGGCGAAGTCGTGGCCGTCCAGCTTGTGGCCGCGGATGGCGACGAACACGTGCCCGGGCGCGACGCGCCGGGTGTCGGCGGCGACGCCGGTCACCTCGAGGTCGGGGAACGGGGGCAGGCGCATGCCTCCATCATCGGCCGCCGCGCGCGGGTTGCTTGACCCCGCGCGGAGCCGGCGCGGGACGGCGTAACCCGGGACGCCGATCCCGCTACTCGAGGGGTGGCCAAGAGCCGGAAAGGGGGCCGATCATGAGCTCTCGTCTCCTCGCCGCCGTCGCGCTCGCGGGGCTCTTTTTTCCCGGGGCGGGCTGCGCCACGATCGTCAGCGGCGAAGTCCAGAAGATCAAGGTCACGTCCGAACCGCCGGGGGCGGTCGTCATCGCCGAGCCGGGCAAGCACCGGGTGACGACGCCGGCCGACCTCGCCTTGCCGCGGGGCGGCGGGCCCTACCGCCTCACCTTCGAGAAGGAGGGCTGGCGCCCGGCCGACGCCCCGCTCTCCAAGGGCCTGAACGGCTGGCTCTTCGGGAACCTGTTCTTCGGCGGGATCCTCGGGATCGTCGTCGACCTCGCGAGCGGGGCGGCGTACGACCTCTCGCCCGAAGAGGTCCACGTCGTCCTGACGCCGGCGGCCCCCCCGCCCGCGGCGGGCGCGGCCGGCGCGGCCGCGAAGCGGGGAGGGCGCTGACGTGGGCCCGCGATCTCGCCGCCGGCCCGGGCTCGCCCTCGCCCTGGCCCTCGCCGCCGCCCTCGCGGGCGGCTGCACGGGCACGACCGTGATCCGCACGTCCCCGCCGGACGCGACCGTCCGGGTGGGCGGCATCCCGCTCCCCGGGAACTCCTTCGACTACGGCCGCTTCGCCCTGAACGAGTACCGCATCGAGGTCTCGGCCCCGGGCTACCGCTCGAAGGAGGTCGTGGCCGACGTCCACCTCGGCTCGCGGGCGGCCATCGTCGGCCTCTTCTCGTTCCTCACGGGGCTCGCGACCCTCGGGGTCGGCTTCGCGGGCGCCTTCGCGATCCCCTGGAACGGCGAGCTCGAGAGCGAGATTTTCGTTGCGCTCGAGATGGACAAAGAGTAGCTCTCGGGGTGGCCCCGGCGAAGGCCCGCCATCCCCCGGGTGGAGAAGGGAGGGCCGACCGGTGAGCGTCGTCAGGCCCGGCGAGTTCCAGGACACCGCCCGCTACGCGATCCGAACGCGGCTCGGCGCCGGCGGCTTCGGCGTCGTCTACGAGGCGTTCGACCGGGAGCGCCGGGCCCGCGTCGCCCTGAAGGCCCTCTACCGGGTGGACCCGGCGGCGATCTACCGCTTCAAGCGCGAGTTCCGGGCGCTCGCCGACGTCGTCCACCCGAACCTCGTCGCCCTCTACGAGCTCGCCTCGGCCGGCGAGCAGTGGTTCTTCACGATGGAGCTCGTGCAGGGCGTGAGCTTCCTCGAGCACGTGCGCGCGGGGGCGGCGCTGGTCGAGACGGACACGGTCGAGGTGGGCGCGCCGGCCGCGTCCGCGCTCGCCTGGGTCGACGCGGGCCGGCTCCGCTCGGCGCTTCGCCAGCTCGCCCTGGGCGTGGCCGCGCTCCACGAGGCCGGCAAGCTCCACCGCGACCTGAAGCCGTCGAACGTCCTCGTCACCCGCGAGGGCCGGGTCGTCATCCTCGACTTCGGGCTCGTGACCGAGCTCGACCCGCCCGGGCTCCAGTCCTCCACGGAGCCCGCGGTCGTCGGCACCGTCCCGTACATGGCGCCCGAGCAGGCGGCCGCGCTCCCCCTCACCGAGGCGAGCGACTGGTACAGCGTCGGCGCCATCCTCTACCAGGTCCTCACGGGCCGCGTCCCCTTCCAGGGGGCGCCGGTCGAGGTCCTCCTCGAGAAGCAGCGCCGCGACCCGCCCCCGCCCCGCGACCTCGTGCCCGGGTGCCCGAAGGACCTCGACGCGCTCTGCGCGGACCTCCTGCGCCGGCGCCCCGAGGACCGGCCGGCGGGGCGGGAGGTCCTCGCCCGCCTCGGCTGCGCGCCCGAGCGGGCCGAGGGCGGCGGCCCGGTCGGCCCCGCGACTCCGGCCGGCCCCATCCGCGCGCTCGCGGGGCCGGCGGCGCTCGTCGGGCGCGGGCGCGAGCTCGCGCAGCTCCGCGAGGCCTTCGAGGAGGCCCGGAACGGGGAGACGGTCGCCGTCTACGTCCACGGCGGGTCGGGCATGGGCAAGAGCGCGCTCGCCCGCCGCTTCGTCGACGAGCTCGTCGACGGCGACGAGGCCGTCGTCCTCGCCGGCCGCTGCTACGAGCGCGAGTCCGTGCCGTACAAGGCGCTCGACAGCCTCGTCGACGCGCTCAGCCACTACCTCCTCCGGCTCCCGCGCCACGAGACGGAAGCGCTCCTGCCGCGCGAGGTGCAGGCCCTCGCCCGCCTCTTCCCCGTGCTCCGGCGCGTCGAGGCGGTGGCCGAGGCGCCGCGTCGCGGCTTCCAGGCCCCCGACCTCCAGGAGCGACGGCGGCGCGCCTTCGTGGCGCTCCGCGAGCTGCTGGCGCGGATCGCGGACCGGCGGCCCCTCGTCCTCAACATCGACGACCTCCACTGGGGCGACGCCGACAGCGCCGCCCTCCTCGCCGAGCTGCTGCGCCCGCCGGACCCGCCCCCGCTGCTCCTGCTCGCCTGCTACCGGACCGAGGACTCGACGACGAGCCCGCTCCTCCGGGCGCTGCTCCGGCCGCGCCCGGCCGAGCCGGACCCGGCCGTCCGGGTCCGCGAGATCGTGCTCGGGCCGCTCTCGCGCGACGACGCGAGAAGCCTCGGGCGCGCCCTCCTCGAGCGCCAGCGGCTCGCCGGCGCCGCGCCGGCCGGCGAGGAGGGCGCGCCCGACGCCGGCGACCTGGCCGAGGCGATCGCCCGCGAGTCGGGCGGGAACCCGTTCTTCGTCGGCGAGCTCGTCCGCTTCGTGAGCGAGGGCGCGGGCCTCGGGGCGGGGACCGGGGCCGGGGCCGGGGCCGGCGACGCGCCCGGCGGGCGGCGGGAGATCGCGCTCGACGAGGTCATCGCCGCCCGCATCGCCCGCCTGCCGGAGGAGGCGCGGCGGCTCCTCGAGGTCGTCGCCGTCGCCGGCCGCCCGCTCGCGCAGGAGATCGCCATCCGGGCGGCCCAGCTCGACGGCGACGCGGCCGCCCTCGCCGTCCTCCGCGCCGGCCGCCTCGTCCGGACGCGCGGGGCGCGCGACGACGACCCGATCGAGACGTACCACGACCGGGTGCGGGAGGCCGTCGTCGCCGGCCTCCCGCCCGCGACGCTGCGCGAGCGGCACCGGCGCCTGGCCGTCGCCCTCGAGACGAGCGGGAGCGCCGATGACGAGACGCTCGCCGTCCACTTCCGCGAGGCGGGCGAGATCGAGCAGGCGGGCGAGCACGCGGCCGCGGCCGCGGCGAGGGCGGCCGAGGCCCTCGCCTTCGACCGGGCGGCGCGCCTCTACCGGATCGCGCTCGACCTCCTGCCCGAGGACGAGGCGGCCAGGAGGAGCCTGCGCGTCCGGCTCGGCGACGCGCTCGCGAACGCCGGGCGGGGGGGCGAGGCGGCCGAGGCCTACCTCGGGGCGGTCCCGCGCCCGAACGCGACGACCACGGCCCTCGGGGTGAGCGCGGCCGACGCCCTCGAGCTCCAGCGGCGGGCGGCCGAGCAGCTCCTCCGGAGCGGCCACGTGGACGAGGGGCTCTCGGCGGTCGAGTCCGTGCTCCGGGCCGTGGGCCTGAAGCTCGCGCCGACGCCGCGCCGGGCGCTCATCTCGGTCGTCCTCCGCCGGGCGTTCGTGCGCCTCCGCGGCCTCGGGTTCCGCGAGCGCGACTCGAGCCAGGTCCCGGCCGAGGAGCTGACGCGCATCGACATCTGCTGGTCGATCGCGGCCGGGCTCGGCGTCATCGACACGATCCGCGGGGCGGACTTCCAGAAGCGGCACCTGCTGCTCGCGCTCCGGGCCGGCGAGCCCTACCGCGTCGCCCGCGCCCTGGCCATGGAGGTCGCCTACTCGGCGGTCGCGGGCGGGGCCAGCCGGCGGCGGACGGCCGAGATCCTCGAGCGGGCCCGCGCGCTCGCCGAGCGCGTGGGCCACCCGCACGCCCTCGGCCTCTCGACGCTCGTCGCCGGCGTCGCCGCCTACCTCGAGGGGCGGTTCCGCGAGGCCCTCACCCTCTGCGACCGCGCCGAGCAGGTCCTGCGCGACCGGTGCACGGGGGTCGCCTGGGAGCTCGGCAGCGCGCGCCTCTTCGCGCTCTGGGCGCTCCTCTACCAGGGCGAGGTCGCCGAGCTCCTGCGGCGCGTCCCTTCCGTCGTCAGCGAGGCCGAGGAGCGCGGCGACCTCTACGCGGCCACGAGCCTCCGCGCCGGGCTCGTGAGCTACACGCGCCTCGCCGCCGACGACCCGGACGGCGCGCGCCGGGAGGCCGACGAGGCGATCGAGCGCTGGTCGCACCGCGGCTACCACGTCCAGCACAGCTACCACTTCGTGGCCGTCACCCAGATCGACCTCTACGCCGGCCGGCCCGAGGCCGCCTGGCGCCGCGTCACCGAGGAGTGGCCGGCGAGCCGCGACGCCCTCCTCTTCAAGGTCCAGCACACGCGGCTCATAAACCTCCACCTCCGCGCCCGCTGCGCGCTCGGCCTCGCCGCCGCCCGCGCCGGCCCCGAGCGCGAGGCCCTCGTCCGGGCCGCCCTCCGCGACGCCGGCCGGATCGAGAGCGAGCGCATGCCCTGGGCGGACGGCCTCGCCCGCCTCGTCCGCGCCGGGGTCGCCGCCCTCGCGGGCGATCCGGCCGCGGCCGCGGCCGCCCTCGAGTCGGCCGCCGCCGCCCTCGACGCCTGCGAGATGGCCCTCTACGCCGCCGCCGCCCGCCGCCGCCTGGGCGAGCTCCGGGGCGGCGACGACGGCCGCGCGCTCGTCGCCGCCGCCGACGCCTGGCTCTCGGCCCAGCGGATCGGGGCGCCGGCGCGCCTGGCGGCGGCGGCGGTGCCGGGGATCGTCCCCGCCTGACGGGCGTCCGGTCCCGGCGCCGTCATCCCCCCGGAAGTGAGCCGGAT